>Ga0153915_10006469_pt1 | contig 10996 bp, 13 predicted proteins | sample Opewatmetagenome_2_FD_107003 | JGI IMG/M metagenome (GOLD analysis project Ga0153915, IMG submission 107003) | Freshwater wetland microbial communities from Ohio, USA - Open water 3 Core 3 Depth 3 metaG | ecosystem: Environmental > Aquatic > Freshwater > Wetlands | place: USA: Ohio, Lake Erie...
CTGCGCTCTGGTTCCAGCGCTGGAGGATCTTCTTCATGGCCTGCGCCGAGCTCTGGAGGTTCCGGAACGGGCAGGAGTGGTGGGTGGCACACTACCTTTTCCGGAAACGCTCTCGCTAGAAATACGATACAACCAGTGGCTCGGCATCGTAAATTGAAGGGGGCATTCATTCCCCGGCTGGTTCCAAATAACTGCAATCAATTCGCCTTCCGGAAAAAATACTTTGCCGCCGACAGCGCCACGATGATGGCCGCAATCCCCACCAGCGTCATGCCCGGAAGTTCCTTCACGTCCAGAATGATGACCTTACGCGTAATAGCGATCATGGCTACGGTCAGTACCACTTCAAAGTGGACGATGTTCTCCTTAAGGTAGGCCCTGATCGTTCCAAGAAGTTCCACGCCGATTAGCACCAGCAGGAACAGACCGAAGATGTCCAGGAGCTCTTCGATCTCCAGGAGGAAGACCGGCGGGGTGATGATGTCCTTGATGATGATCCATCCCAGCTCGATGGTCGCAAGCAGCACCACGAACGCCATCAGCGCTACCAGTGTGACTGTTATCGCTTTTTCGAACTTCTTGAGCAGATCAGGCATGTTCCCTCCTCTTGCGAATCAATTTGTCGACCTCGACGACGATAAGCACCGTTGATGTGATCAGAGCCACCCGCACCCACTCCGAAGCCGTGAACGGCTCAGTCCGGAAGATCCACTGGAGCGCCGGGACCTCGACAACGGCGAACTGGGCAAAGAACGCCGCGATCATGGCAAAGAACAGTAGGCGGTTGCTCAGCAGATCGATGCGGAAGATGGACCGCGTCTCGGACCTGCTGTTCCAGGTCTGGAAGAACTGGAAGAACACCATCGTGGTCATGGCCACAGTGCGCGCCTTATCAAGAGACATGCCGGCATCGAGCACAGCCTTGAACTCGTACATGACGCCTGCGGCGATCAACAGTCCCACGATGATCGTGCGCTGGACCAGGAGACTCGAAAGGATACCCTCCTGGGGAGGCCTCGGCGGCCGTTCGAGCACGTCGGCGTCGCCAGGCTCGAAGGCGAGCGCCACGTCCTGCATCCCGTTCGTCACAAGGTTGATCCACAGGAGCTGCGACGGCAGGTAAGGCATGGGCATGCCGAAGAGAACGGAGCCGATGATGGACGCGATGGCGGCAACGCCCGTCGGTAGTAAGAAAAAGGTCACCTTCCTGAGGTTGTCGAAGACGATCCTGCCTTCGCGCACGGCGCTGAAGATGCTCGCGAAGTTGTCGTCCGCCACCACCATGTCTGCGGCCTCCTTGGCCACGTCGGTGCCGGTCCTGCCCATGGCGATGCCGATGTGCGCGGCCTTGAGCGCAGGCGCGTCGTTCACGCCGTCGCCGGTCACCGCGACGATCTCGCCATGACGCTGGAGCTGCTTCACGATCCGGAGCTTGTGCTCAGGCGCAACGCGGGCGTAGACCGAGACCCGCTGTACCTCCCGGAAAAGGTCGTCATCGGACATCAAAGCGAGCCCCTTGCCGATGATGACCCGGTCCTCGCCTGCGCCGATGCCGAGCCTGGCGCCGATTGCCTGGGCGGTCACGGCATGGTCTCCGGTGATCATCACCACGCGGATTCCCGCCCGGCGGCATCCCGCCACTGCCTCGATGGCCTCGGGCCGCGGCGGATCGATCATGGCCTGCAGGCCGGCGAAGGTGAGGTTCCCCTCGACCATCCCGTGCGTCAGCCCGCTGCCATCAGCGGGTACCTCCTTGTACGCCATGGCCAGGACGCGCATGCCTTCCTTCGCGAATTGGTGAGCAGCATCGAGCGTGCCGGCCTTGTCTCCACAGGCAGGGCAGAGGTCCACGACCCGCTCGGGCCCTCCTTTTATGAACACATAGCGCTTGCCCGCATGCTCGTGAAGTGTTGCCATATATCCGCGGTCGGATTCGAATGGAATGATCCCCTTCTGAGGGTAGTGGTTGCGCTCCGTCTCCGGCTTGAGGCTGGCCTTCATTGCCGCTATGACCAGCGCTCCTTCGGTGGGATCACCTTCGATCTTCCAGGCGCCGTCCTCTTGATACACCGATGATTCATTGCACAGCATGCCGATCCTGAGCAGCATCTGGATCCGCTTCTGCTGTTCCTGAGCGATCACGTGACCGCCGCTCTCGATCCTGCCTTCGGCGGAGTATCCGCTTCCGGTCACCTCGTAGACATTCGAGCCGTCGTGCAGCATGCGAACGGTCATTTCGTTCTTCGTGAGCGTACCGGTCTTGTCCGAGCAGATCACGGTCGTACTGCCCAGGGTCTCGACGGCCGCGAGCTTCCTGATCACAGCATTGCGTTTCGCCATGCGCGCCACACCCACGGCCATGGTCACGGTGACGACGATCGGTAGCCCCTCGGGGATCGTGGCAACCGCCGCGGCAATGGTGGTCATGAACATGTCACGCAGGCTCTCGCCCGTCAGGATGCCGAGCGCGAACAGCGCCGCGGAGGCCGCCAGAACACCGTAGCCGATGCGCAGCGCGAAGTCGTGAAATTTCCGCTCCAGCGGCGTCTCGACCCGGCCGATCTGGCGCATTTCTACGGCAATGTTGCCCAGGACCGTTCTGCTGCCCGTTGCGGTCACCATCCCCAGCGCCCTGCCGTTCACGACTGCGGTGCCCATGAATGCCATGTTCCGCTGGTCGCCCGGGGTCAGGTTGGCTTCCGCTATTGCAGCAGGGTCCTTATCTGCGGCTACAGACTCCCCTGTCAGCACCGCTTCGTCGATCCTGAGTTCCGTGGTCCTGATGAGCCTCAGGTCCGCCGGCACCTTGACGCCCGAGGCCAGCAGTACCATGTCCCCGGGCACGAGGTCCTCGCTGTTCACCTCGCGCTCCCGCGCGTCGCGCACGACGCGGGCCTTCAGCACCGACATCTTCTTGAGCGCACGGACGCTTCCTTCTGCCTTCAGTTCCTGCGTATAACCGATCAACGTGCGGATCGCCACGGCGACAAGGATGACGACCGTGTCCTTATACTCGCCGAGGAAGGCCGTTACCGCGGCGGCGATCAGCAGAATGTAGACCAGAGGATTGACGAACTGGTGCAGCAGCAGCTTCCAGCGGCTGACCGGCGCTTCCTCCGCCAATTGGTTCGGTCCGTACTCCGTAAGCCGTTTGCTGACCTCTGAGGATGACAGCCCGCGCTCTGACGTGCCGAGGTCCTTCATCACACCGCTGACGTCGAGTTGGTATGCGATCAGAGTTGCTCGTTCAGATGTATTAGTTGACATGGCGCCTCTCTGGCTGCAACAACGGAGCATAGCTCATACGTTAGTAAGCCGCGTTAAAAGCTGACCTCCATGCCTGCCACTGCATAAGAGAACAGCGAGAACGTGTACACCTCGTCGTTGTTAGCGCCGCCTTCTAGGATCCGATAGCCGGCAAAGACCTTCGTTGCCGCATTGACGTCGTACAGCATCGTGAAAAGCACGTCCTCCGCCCGGCCCTGCGGCCCTACGAGGGCATCCCCGGCGATGCGGAACGACCAGGGCCGGGAGAACCTCCAATCGATGAGAAAATTGATGAGCGGCACAAAGCCCGTGTTGGCCTTTGTTGCCTGCTGTCCACCCCCCTCGACCGTGATCGCCGCGTCCCGGATGTTGCCGGAGATGCCCAGCCAGACATTGAGGTCGTCCCGGCTGACGAGCTTTCTCCGCCATGTGATCCGATAGGAGTCGAAGCGGAAGGTGGCATCGAGGTCCGTGTTTGCCGGGAAGGTCGTTCCGGCGAAGCTGATGTCCCGGTCCACGCTGCCATGGGAGTCCACGCTCAGCGGCGCGATGACGATGCCGAAGTAGTCTCGCTCCTTATGGATATACCCGGCCTCCAGCCGTCCGGTGTACGCGGTATCTGCGCTGAGGTCGTCGGAAAGCGAGAACTTCGTCCCGCTGTTCCCAGGAATGCGGATGTCGTTCTTCTCCGTGAAGACCGCCGCGCCTTGTACATTGATCACATACTCGGCATACGCGGCAGCCGCTCCGATAGACAGCACTGCCAGCAGGATGATTAATACAATACTAAAATATCTGATCATGTCCACCTCCCGTAACAGAATGAAAACCTGCGCAATGCCTGCTTCTGCATAGGTTGGGTGCCGCTCTTTCCTTTGTTACACCTTCCACCCGCTAACTGACTGAAATCTTCCGACATGCAGGCAGCTCTCGATTTTCACCAGCATCAGGGCCGTGGTGAATGCTTCAACGAACTCCCTGAGCGTTGGATGCTTGCGCGTCAAGGTCGCCGCCATACCGGTTCTTGCCCGTTTTTGTTTGACTTCGTGCGCCCTTCCGAAGATCGTAATTGCCTCAGCTCCGAGATAATCCTTGTTGGTGTTCTCCCGGCTGTCGATCACGAGGGACACGCGGCTGTTTCTGATCATATTGCGGTGATTCATCGTCGCCTTCGGCGTTGCGAACAGCAGTGCCCGGCAATCGGGCGTGAGGGCGAACGCCACTAGACTTGCATGTGGAACGTAAAGGTCGTGGCGATCGTCCCGTCCGTATCGAGCCGGTAGGACTCGACGGCGTTATGCGCACCCTTCTCGATGAAGGTCGGGATGTTCGCGATCACGTACTAGTCGCCCATGAAGCGCGGGATGTCGACCGATGCGACGATCTTGAGCGGCGGCAGTTTATGGCCGCAGCCGAAAAGAAATACGGAGGCGAGGATCACAACAGCTGCTTCCAGTGCGAGATTTCCCTTATTATGTGTAGAACGAGTCTTCATCGGTCTTCCTCCTCGGGCCGAGCGTTGTTTACAGACGCATGAGCCGATGCTACAGTTATCGAGTCACCGGCGCCGCGCCGTTCCCGATGAGCGGGAGAATCTTTTCGACAACAAAATACACAAGGTGCTTCGGCCCCTTCTGCACGTCAAGTTCCGGACTCAAGTGCCGCCTGGTCATAGACGCGACCAGCTCGGGATTGTCGTCCTCACGCGTCTTTTTCAGATAGAGCCGCAAACCTTTATGACCGGGGACGTCCTCCTGGAAGAGGTAGGTGGCAAAGGGATTCGACTGAAGGTTCTCGTGCGTCAGGCGCTCCCGCATGATGAATGCAACGGTCCCGTCATCCATCGTATGGGGTGTTGAGTAGATCGCAGCATCCACCTTTCCGTTGGCATTAGCGGTCGCCAGCACCCCGGTCCCTGATGCCGTTTCGAAGTACTGCTTTAAAGTCATGGTCATTGCTGTTCTCCTTTGTTAGAGTGATGCAGATTATTTTTTAGAGCATCCTATGAGAAAATGTCGTGTCCAGGTTCCGCACCTGTATGCGTTCGTGTCATTGCAGCATTCGCAGGATCGGGGTGCTCCGGCAGTCCGGCTTCGTCAGCACCATCTGCACACTGCCGATGTACCGCTCCTTGAACGCACCTTCGCAGTAGCTGAGGTAGTACTCCCACATCCTGATGAAGGTCTCGGGATAGCCGAGTTTCCGGACCGCGTCGAGGTTCGCGATGAACCGCTCCCGCCAGACATGGAGCGTCCGGGCGTAGTGCGGCGTCAGATCCTCAAGGTGGAAGAGCCGCAGGTCAGTGACCTTCGCCAGCGAACGCGTGATGGCCGCGACGGACGGTATGAACCCTCCGGGGAAAATATAACGTCGGATGAAATCTACCGACTTGATCTGCGCTTCGTAGACCTGGTCCGCGATGGTGATGGCCTGGAGGTAGCGCGCGTCCTCTCCCTTGCCGCGGTTCCACAGCCCGATGTGGAGCGCCAGCCTCAGCCCCCAGATGATAACAAGCACGATAACGAGGACGTCGCGGTCCGTGGCCGCACCGCAGGAGACCAGCGCGGCCAGGGCAGCCACGATGAACCCGCCCCCCCAGGCGACGTCCGACACATCGTTCCGCTTGAGGACAAGCGAAGCGACGAACCACAGGAGCATATAGAGGAGGACTGCTGCCGCAGCCATATGCAGGGCGTTGTACATAATAAAAATGTGCACCTTTTCGGGAGTTTAGATCAGAAACAGGATAAATTGAGTATAACATATTTAGTAGAACACTACGACTTGTCATGCCGGGCCGTTATCAAGAGTTTCACCTACCCTTTGAGATGCAGAGCGAGTGACAGGGCGCTTCTTCCTGGCATGAGCGATGAGCTTCTGATAGGCATGAGAAGTCGCAGAAGGAGCCGCTTCCTTTCGAGCAGGCTGCGCTGCGCATTCCGCTTTTTTCTCGGGGAGCCCGGCGAGGGCGGACGGGAATCGGTCACATCTGCCGAAGTTGGGCAATCCAGGCGGGCGGCTGAATCGAACCCACGTATGAAAGCCATCAACCGAAAGCTCATATATGCTTATGCCCTCGTTTGATGCTCGGCACCTCCTGCGTTTCTGTTATGATAAAAAAAGAGATAATTCCTAATTGGAATCCGGGACACGCAATTTAATAGTTTGTCCAATAGCCTGAATTACTGCCTCTATTAGAAATTCGATTTGTATAAAACATACCCCACAAACTACCCCAACCTATAAATGCTGGAAAACAAAAAAAGAGCTAAATCATTTACGGACTTAGCCCTAATCCCGATTGAGTTCGATGGATACTTTCGGAAAAATTAAAAATTTTACTTTAATTTCAAATAGTTATGGTGGAGGCGGTGGGATTCGAACCCACGTCCGAAAACCTTCAGACAGAAGCTCATACATGCTTATCCCCTCATTTGAATCTCGCCTCATCCAGCGCCTTGGGGAAAGCTCCAGAATCGGCCAGCCCAGTTTTTCTCGCCTCCCCGCCCCGGACGAAGTCGGGAAGACCAGCCTGATGTGTGACGTCCCTTCGGCCGCTCAGGCGCCGGCCGGGAGACGCGCTAGCCTAAATTAGGCAGCGAGTGCCAGTTCTTGTGTATTGGCAGTTGTTATTTGCCATGTGTTTTACGAGCCCCATGGCACCTCGGCATGCAACTCCTGACCTCTCGATCCCCGTCGAAGCCTGTCGCCCCCTTTTGATGAAATTTAATCTTTTATCGCAGTATGTGCAGAAAGCTTCAACACAGATCAACGTTAAGAAGTGGTAGAAGGGATGTAGTAGAAGAGTATTTATCCCTGCGCTTATCCGCGTCAATCTGCGTCCACAACTCAATTCTCTTTATATTTAATTTTACTCCATTTCTCTTTGAGATTCAACAGTCTTTCTGCATCGGCCTTGCCCACGCCGCTGATCCTGACAATCTTGTCCCGCGACGTATGGCCGCTCACGATCTCGACGTGCGACTTGGTAACTGAGAGCGTCTCAGCGAGCAGCCGGATGAGCGCCTCGTTCGCCGCACCGTCCACGGGTGGGGCGGTAAGCCTGATCTTGAGCCTGCCATTCTCCATCCGGGTGATCTCATTCTTCGATGCTCGGGGCTGGATCCTGATTGAAAGATTAATAGATTCCACAGCCTCTTTATCCTTGGGGGGGCTCTTCCTTGACTTCATCACCGGATTCCTCGAAACAGACCATTTCCAAATGCATTTGGATAACCTTCTTGAGGTCCTGCAGAAAATGGTGCTTGCGCCGCTTCAGATTCAGGATGTCTGCTTCAAGAGCGACCTTCTCTTGCTGAGAATCACCAACAATCTGCTGGCTGCGAACCTCCGCATCCTTGATGATCAATGATCCTTCCTTTCTTGCGTTTTCCTTAAGGTCTTCCACCAGTTTCTGGGTCATGAGCAGTGTATTCTTGACCGTCTCTTCTTTCGCGGTAAGTTCCCGCACTCGCTCGTCGTAGGTCTGGCGGAACTCCCGCAGTTCCATGACCTCGCGCACCAGCGTTTCCATCTCGTCCCGCACGAGATCGAGAAACATCTCGACCTCGGTCTGATCGTAGCCTCGGAAACCTACGTGGAAGCGTTTCTGTTGAATATCGATCGGCGTCACCTTTATGCCATTACTCATGCCATTGCCTCCTCAAACTCAGTCTCTACCATGAAATATTGTCCAGGACATTAGCTCATCGATATCGCCAAGCGGTACAGCGTCCTGATCAGCGCCGTCCTTAGGAAAATTATGATAAGGATCGCGATGAGCGGTGAGAGATCGATACCGATTCGCCACGGAGGAACCAGTTTTCGCAGTGGCCTGAGCGCCGGTTCTGTAAGCCGATTGAGAATCTGGACAATGGGATTGTATGGGTCCGGGTTCACCCACGAGATAAGCGCCCTGATGATAATGACCCACATGTAAATGTTCAGCACCACATCAAGCACATCGGCAATGCCGTGCAGAATATTCCCGAATATGAACATCGTTCCTCCTTAAAGCGTATCAACCACAGAGACACAGAGAGCGCAGAGAAAACTTTCACGGGCAAAAAAATGTTTTAGCGACAAATAAAAGCGGATTAACGTTCGCAGTTATACCTTTTGTAGTTTATGAAAGGACCTTTTCTGCGCTCATATGCGTAAATCTGCGTCAACAAGCTTGTCGGTTTTATTTTCTCCCTGTCTCTGTTGTGAAAATTATTTTCCTAATTCCTTGCTCCGTGCCGTCGCGGCTTCCACCGCGTTCATCAGCGTGGCTCGAAGCTTCCCCTTTTCGAGAGCATGGAGGCCCTCGATCGTGGTGCCGCCGGGAGATGTGACCATGTCCCTCAGCTTCCCGGGATGCTCTTTTGTCTCAAGCACCATTTTGGCCGCACCGTACACGGTCTGGGCAGCAAGATCGAGCGCGAGCTGTCTTGGCAGACCGGCCTTTACCCCTGCATCGGACAACGCATCGATGATCATGAATACGTAGGCAGGCCCACTGCCTGAAAGTCCGGTAACGGCATCCATAAGCTTCTCGTCAACGACTACGGACCTGCCCACGGAGTTGAATATACTCTGCGCCAGATCAAGGTCATCGACCGTTGCGTTCTTCCCGCCTGCGAGTGCGGCTGCACCTGCCAGAACGAGGGCCGGAGTGTTCGGCATCGCACGCACCACGCGGGAGCCATCCCTAAGCGCTTTTTCAATCTTCGCGATCGCGATGCCTGCAGCAATAGATATTACGAGCTTCTTATCATCAACTGTAGTGGCAATCTCTCCAAGAACCTTCTCGATCACCGGAGGCTTCACACTCAGCACGATTACTCCTGCCTCGTGCGCTGCGTCTGCGTTTCTCTTATGAATAAGAATACCATAGGTCTTCCTAAGATGCTCCAGCCGGTCCGACGAAACGTCGGTGACGAGGATATGATCTGGCGTTATTGTGCCTGCTGCAATTAGTCCCTTCACGAGCGCTTCGGCCATGTTCCCGCCACCGAGAAATGCAATCTTTTTATCTATCACCATATGGCCTCCAACACGTGAGTAATTGGCAAATGATAATTATCAATTTTTAATCCTCAACATCCAATTTCCAGTTTCTAATTAATCATCCTCTCGACCCGAAAATCGCCGTACCAACGCGTACTATGGTCGCACCTTCTTCGATGGCAACTTCGAAATCCCCGCTCATACCCATGGAAAGCTCCTTCATGGATACGCCGGTGATATTTTCTCTTGCGACGCTCTCGGACAGTTCGCGCAGCTTTTTAAAATAGGGTCGCGAGTCCTCAGGACTGTCAGAAAAGGGCGGTATGGTCATCAGACCCTTGATCGAAATATTCTTGAGCTTTGCAGCGTCTTTGATGAGGGCAGCAGCATTCTCTGGCGCCACACCCGCCTTGCTCGCTTCACCCGAGATACTTACCTCAATCAGCACGTCCTGCACTTTTCCAATCTTCGCCGCCTGCTTGTCGATCTCCTTCGCGAGTTCAAGACTATCGACTGAATGAATCAAATAAAAGAGCTTGACAGCATACTTTGCCTTGTTCGTCTGCAGGTGGCCGATGAGATGCCAGCTCGCAATCGGGCCTAACTTCTCAATCTTTTCTTTAGCCTCCTGCACCCGGTTTTCGCCGAGGATCGACGCACCGGCACCCACAGCCTCGCGGATCCTGTCGACACCGACAGTCTTGGTCACCACCACGAGTTTCACGGATGGGAGGTCGCGCCCTGAGCTTTTTGCAGCAGATGCGATCCTGTCCATAACCGTCTTGAGGTTGTCTGCTATCGACATAGGAAATAAGTTTCTCTCTTGCAAAAGACAGCTAAGAATGAATTTGAGATTTGAGAAAGTCTTTTATGCATTTGATACAAATACTTCTTCCCGACCTGTGCACCCTTGCAATACATTAGCTTCACGCTTTTATCATAATCACCGACAGAATCCTGCCGGTCCTGCCCTCGGCACGAAAGGAGTAGAACAAATCCCTCCTGCACGAGGTGCAGAGGCCAAGGGAATGAATATTCTTCTCTAATAGGCCGACTTGCACGAGCTCAAGCTTGTTTAGTTTGACCAGGTCCAGGCTCCACTTGTCACTGCCTCGGGCGGATGCCACTTCCTTCCAGAGCGAAAATGATTCCCGAACCGGACCCATCACCGGCTCATCAACTTCGTAGCACTCGGGCCCGATCGTCGGTCCGATCGCCGCGATCATTCGATCGGGGTCGGAGCCGAACTCATCCTGCATTCTCTTCACAGTTTTCTGGACGATCCTCTTCACGGTGCTCCGCCAGCCCGCATGAACTGCTCCAACAGCGTGAGTTAAGGGATCAACGAGCAGCACCGGTACACAATCAGCTGTTTCGACGCCGATCGCCATCTCGAGCGCGTTCGTAATCATGGCGTCGGCCTGAACAGTCTTCGTCTTTTTAAAGTTCCGGCCGTCCACTCTCACGATGTTCTCACCATGCACTTGGTTCACGATAACAAGCCGCTCCGGATTGACACCAAATGCTTCTGCCAATGCTTTCCAGTCATCGGTCAGTTTGATACCGTTGCTCCTTGCCCCGAACCCGCCTTGCCTTGTAGTGAAGGCATGCTTTATCAGGCCGATCTTTTCCAGAGCAGGAATAGTTATATAGTGAATATCTTTCCTCGTACCGGTGCTCATATTTGCAGAAATTTTTTATAATTTTAAAAAATCAAAGAAGATATATATCCATTATA
>Ga0153915_10006470_pt1 | contig 10995 bp, 8 predicted proteins | sample Opewatmetagenome_2_FD_107003 | JGI IMG/M metagenome (GOLD analysis project Ga0153915, IMG submission 107003) | Freshwater wetland microbial communities from Ohio, USA - Open water 3 Core 3 Depth 3 metaG | ecosystem: Environmental > Aquatic > Freshwater > Wetlands | place: USA: Ohio, Lake Erie...
ATCGGCAATTATTGGGTCGATATGACGCGCAGTATTCTCTATATTTTGCTGCCTCTGGCCTTTGTTTTGGCTTTGGGTCTGGTCTCTCAAGGCGTAATCCAGAATTTTCATCCAGCCCAGCAGGTGGCTTTGACACAGCCGGTTCAGGAATCCGCTGGCCAGACACTCACCCAACAAACTATCGCGCAAGGACCAGCAGCTTCCCAAATTGCTATTAAACAACTCGGAACCAACGGCGGCGGTTTTTTTAATGTAAATTCCGCTCATCCTTTAGAAAATCCGACTCCGCTTTCCAATTTCCTGGAAACCCTCGCAATCTTATTGATTCCCGCGTCGCTTTGTTACACTTTTGGCAAAATGGTTGGTGATACCCGCAAAGGTTGGGCTTTGCTGGCCGCCATGACATTCATATTGGTCGTGATGTTATCGGTTTGTGTGTGGGCTGAACAAGGCGGTACCCCCGCTTTATCCGACTTAAATGTCGATAAGACTGCCGGCAGCCTGCAGTCCGGCGGCAATATGGAAGGCAAAGAGGTGCGTTTCGGTATTGTTGGCTCCACTTTATGGGCTACCATTACAACCTCCGCTTCCAATGGTTCTGTCAATGCCATGCTGGATTCCTTTACTCCTCTTGGCGGCTTGATTCCTTTGTGGCTGATGCAATTGGGAGAAGTCATCTTTGGTGGTGTAGGGTCCGGACTCTATGGCATGCTGGCCTTTGTTATCATTGCAGTTTTTATCGCCGGGCTGATGATCGGCCGAACCCCCGAATATCTCGGCAAAAAGATCGAATCTTTCGAAATGAAAATGGCTTCTCTGGTGGTCTTAATACCTGTACTGGCGATTTTATTAGGCACTGCTGTTGCCGTAGCTCTTCCGGCTGGCAGAGAAGCTATTTTTAATCCTGGAGCTCACGGTTTCACTGAAGTGCTGTATGCTTTCTCTTCAGCCGGCAATAATAATGGTAGTGCTTTCGCCGGACTGAGGACTAACACTATTTTTTATAATGTAGCTCTAGGCCTGGTGATGTTAATCGGGCGTTACTGGCTGGCAGTCCCGATTCTGGCCATGGCTGGCTCTTTGGCACTCAAAAGAAAGGTCCCGGAGACCTCCGGTACATTGCCCACGCACTCTCCGCTTTTCATACTCTGGTTAATCGCCGTTATCATTATCGTGGGTGCCCTGAGTTTTCTACCCGCCTTATCTCTCGGTCCTATCGTAGAACAATTAATGCTGAGGTAATAAAGAATACATTGGAAGCTAAGCTCAAGAAGCAATATCATCGGAATTGGAAGGTCTATCGGCAGGCGCTGCTAGAGTCTTTCGCCAAACTCAACCCTCGCTGGATGATCCGTAATCCGGTGATGTTCGTTACCGAAATCGGCAGCATCCTTACCACCATACTCTGGGTGCAGGCTCTTTTAGGTCACGGCGAAGCGAGTCCTGCCTTTATCGGCAGCATCGCTTTATGGTTGTGGTTATGCGTTATCTTTGCTAATTTCTCTGAAGCTTTGGCCGAAGGTCGCGGTAAATCCCAGGCCGAGGCAATGCGCCGCACCCGCCAGGAAACTCAGGCCAAGAGGCTCAATCAACCGAAGTACGGAGCTAAATACCAGAGGGTGCCTTCCGGCATGCTCCGCAGGGAAGATTATTTTCTGGTGGAAGCCGGTGATATTATTCCAGTCGATGGTGAAGTCATTGAAGGAGTCGCCTCCGTCGATGAGAGTGCCGTGACTGGTGAAAGTGCTCCGGTGATTCGGGAATCCGGCGGTGACCGCAGCGCTGTGACCGGCGGCACTCGCTTACTTTCTGATTGGCTTGTGGTCCGGGTTACGGCCAGTCCCGGAGAAGGTTTCCTGGATAAAATGATCCAGATGGTTGAAGGAGCTAAACGGCAGAGGACGCCTAACGAGATTGCTCTCAGCATCCTGTTGGCAGCCTTCACTATCGTTTTCCTGGTGGTTTGCGCTACTTTGTTGCCGTTTTCCCTGTTTAGCGTGGATATTAATCACCAGGGTACGCCTATTACTATTACTGTCCTTATAGCCTTACTGGTCTGTCTGATCCCTACTACTATCGGCGGATTGCTTCCAGCCATCGGCATTGCCGGGATGGACCGCCTGATCCGGCGCAATGTGATCGCTTTGTCCGGGCGGGCAGTAGAAGCTGCCGGAGACGTGGATGTGCTGCTCTTAGACAAGACGGGGACCATCACTCTGGGAAATCGACAGGCAGTTGAGTTTATACCTGTCAATCATGTCACTGAACGTGAGTTGGCTGAAGTCGCCCAACTGGCTTCTTTGGCAGATGAAACCCCAGAAGGCCGCAGCATTGTCTTGTTAGCCAAAGAGAAATATGGACTCCGGGGAAACATCACTAAAGAACAGGCCGCTCAGGCGCACTATATCCCTTTTTCTGCCCAAACTCGCATGAGCGGCGTGGATATCGATGGAATGAGTATTCGCAAAGGAGCGGTGGAAGCCATAATTGATTATCTGGCTCAGCAAGGCCAGCCTCTGCCGCCGGAACTCGGTAAGGTCTGTGATAAAATCTGTAACTTTGGCGGCACACCTCTGGTAGTAGTCCGTAATGGTCAAGTATTGGGGACAATTTACTTGAAGGATATTGTCAAAGGTGGCATCAAAGAGCGTTTTATCCAGATGCGAAAAATGGGCATCAAGACTATCATGATTACCGGAGATAACCCGCTTACCGCTACCGCAATTGCGGCGGAAGCGGGCGTTGACGACTTTTTAGCCCAGGCTACTCCAGAAGCTAAATTGAAATTGATCCGCGAACATCAGGCGGGGGGAAAACTGGTAGCCATGACCGGGGATGGCACCAATGATGCTCCGGCTCTAGCCCAGGCCGATGTTGCCGTCGCCATGCATACCGGGACTCAGCCAGCCCGGGAAGCTGCTAATATGATCGATCTGGATAGTAATCCTACTAAATTAATCGAAATCGTCGAAATCGGCAAACAGCTTCTTATGACGCGCGGTGCCATGACCACATTCAGCATTGCTAATGACGTCTCCAAATACTTTGCCATTATTCCAGCCGCTTTTGCCTCAACCTATCCGGCTTTACAGGCTTTGAATTTCATGCACCTTTTCACCCCGCAAAGTGCTGTTCTATCCGCCGTGATTTTCAACGCTATTATCATTCTCCTGTTAGTACCGTTAGCCCTGCACGGCGTTCCTTATCGGGCTGTCGGGGCCTCGCGTCTTTTAAGGGATAATTTGTTGATTTACGGGGTCGGCGGACTGATCGCGCCTTTTATCGGTATCAAATTAATTGATCTGTTGCTCACTGCTCTGGGTTTGGTTTAGGGAGATTGAATGCGTCGGCAATATAAAACTATTATTATATTCTTGGTAGTATTCACCGTCATTACCGGGATAGTTTATCCCTTGCTGGTAACCGGTATTGCCCAGATTGCTTTTTCTCACCAGGCTAATGGCAGCTTGATCGAGCAGAATGGGATTGCCGTTGGTTCAGAACTTATTGGTCAGTCGTTTAGTGATCCCAAATATTTCTGGGGCCGGCTTTCCGCCACTTCTCCTGTCCCGTATAACGGTGATGCTTCTTCCGGTTCCAATTTGGGACCGTCCAATCTTGATCTAATGCAAGCCGTACAAGCACGTATCGATGCTTTGAAAGCCGTGGATCCGGACAATCATCTACCGGTCCCGGTGGACTTGGTTACCTTTTCCGCCAGTGGATTGGATCCGGATATCAGTGTCGCCGCGGCTCATTATCAAACCGCCCGGGTGGCCCGTTATCGCGGACTAAGTCAGGACTTGGTTGCTGGTCTGGTCAGCCAATTTACGGAAGAACGCCAATTCGGTATACTGGGAGAACCCCGGGTAAATGTTTTACAACTTAATCAGGCCCTGGATACATTAAAATAAAAGTGCATACCAGACAGGGAGCGTGTTGTTAATGACGCAGGATGACACCCGGCCTAACCCGGATGAATTATTGGCCAAAGTCACGGCTGAGGCCAAACAATCCCGGCGGGGCCGTTTGAAAATTTTTATCGGCTACGCTGCTGGCGTGGGTAAAACCTACACCATGCTGGATTTTGCTCGCCAGAGAAAAAATGAGCGCGATGTCGTCGTTGCTTATGTAGAAACCCATGGCCGTCAGGAAACCGAAGCTCTGCTGGAAGATCTGGAAATTGTGCCCCGTAAAAAAGTGGAGTATCGGGGTGTAATTTTAGAAGAGTTGGACCTGGATGCTGTTCTGGCCCGTCATCCTGATCTGGCCATAGTCGATGAGTATGCCCATACTAATGCCCCGGGATCGCGTCATGCCAAACGCTATCAGGATGTCGAGGAATTGTTGGATGCCGGAATCGATGTTTACACCACTCTTAATATTCAACATGTTGAAAGCCTGCGTAACGTCGTCGCTCAGGTCACCGATGTCTGGATGCGGGAGACTATTCCGGATAGTGCCATAGACCAGGCCACTGATATAGAATTAGTAGATTTGCCGCCGGATGAATTGATCAAACGTCTGAAAGATGGCAAAGTCTACATTCCTGATCAAATCGCCCAGGCCACCTCTCAATTTTTCCGCAAAGGTAATCTGACTGCCCTCCGTGAGATGGCTATGCGTCTGGCTGCCCAGCGCGTGGATGAGCAAATGCGGGTTTATATGGAAGAAAAATCTATTCGCGGCCCCTGGCCCACCGGTGAGCGTCTTTTAGTCTGGATTAGCCCGGATGCCGCCAGTACCAACCTGGTGCGCAATGCCCGTCGTTTAGCCGTGCAAATGGGGGCCGAATGGTTTGTTATTCGCGTAGAAACCCCTGCCAGTGTCCATCTCTCGGCTGAACAGATTGAGTCTCTCAATAATGCCTTACAACTAGCCGAAAAGCTGGGAGCTCGGATAGTCAACCTTCAGGGACAAACCGTAGCCGAAGCCATTGGAGAATATTCCCGAAAGCATAATATCAGCAAGATTGTCATCGGCAGGGCCCCTCGTCTCGGCTGGAAAGAATGGTTTCGGGGTCCAGCTATAAATCAGATTATCCGTAAAAACCGGGATCTGGATATTTTCATTATCCGCAGCAAACCGGAACCCCATCAAAAAGCTAGAAAAACTGCTTCTCGGCTTTCACGGAACCTGCGTAACACCCTTCTGGCCCTGCTATTGGTCGGACTGGCTACCGGTGTCAGTGAATTACTGCGCAATTTGTTAGCCCCCACCAACCTGGTCATGCTTTATCTGCTAAGCACCATTGTTGCTGCCTTATATTTGGGACTGGGACCATCTATCCTGGTTTCCATCCTGGGCGTTTTGATTTTTGATTTCCTCTTCGTTCCTCCTTACCTGTCTTTTGCTGTCGCTGATTTCGGCTTTTTCTTGAGTCTGTTGTCTCTCCTCGTCGTAGGTATTATCATAAGCTATCTGACATCCCAGTTTCGCCGGCAAACTGAAACCGCTTGGCAGCGTGAACGACAGACTGCCGCTCTTTATTCTTTAGGCAAGGATTTGGCAGTCGCGAATAGCCTGGAATCTTATCTTGATTCCATCTTAAAAAGGACCCGGGATACTTTTACCGGAGAGGCTGTTATCTTCCTTCCCGGCTCCCCGGGTAAAATTGATTTACAGCCTTATCTCTCTAATCCGAATCTGAAAATCACCGAAAATGATCTCGCTGCAGCCAATTGGGCTTTTCAGCATCAGAAAATCATCGGACGCGGGACAGATACCTTGCCTAATTCCAGAGCTCGCTATCTCCCCTTGATTACTGCCAGAGGAGTGATTGGAGTTTTCGCTTTATTGGAGCCGGATGGAACTTCGGAGTTGACTATAGAACAGGAACGTTTGATGGAGGCTTATGCCGATCTGTCAGCAGTCGCCATCGAAGGAATTCTACTGTCCCAGGAAACTCGTAAAATAGAATTATTAAAAGCCAGCGAAAAATTGCAAAACGCGCTTTTAGGTTCAATTTCCCATGATTTGCGCACTCCACTGGTCTCTATTATCGGCGCTCTTAGCAGTCTGCAGGACGCTAAAGTCAAATTGGACGAAAAGTCGGTTGATATATTAGTTAGGGTTGCTCGGGTCGAGGCTGAGAGATTAAACCATCTGATTACCAATTTGCTGGATGAGTCCCGCCTTGAAGCCGGAACGCTGAAGATCAACCGGCAGCCGGCTGAAGTTCAAGATTTGATAGGAACTGCATTAGAGCAACTCGGCCAGCGAACCACTTCCCATCAAATTAAAATAAAATTAACGGCCGAACTGCCTTTTGTCCCGGTCGATTTTGCTTTGATAGTGCAGGCGCTGGTGAACATATTAGATAACGCTTTAAAATATTCTCCATCCGGATCTTTGATTGAAATTGAGGGAAGATCTGCCGAAAAAGGAATAGAATTAGAAATCGCTGACCGGGGGGTTGGAATTCCATCGTCAGACTTGGAACATGTTTTTGAAAAGTTTTATCGGGTACACCGGCCGGAAAAAGTTACTGGAACAGGCCTGGGCTTAACGATTGCTCGAGGAATAATTGAGGCTCACGAAGGCCGCATCATCGCCGAGAACCGGCCCGGGGGTGGCACCATTATCCGAATATCGCTTCCATTAGCTGAGCCGCCGTTGCCGCACCAGAAAATTTAAAATGGATGAAAAAAGAAAATCTATACTAATAGTCGATGATGAGGAAGCTATCCGGCAATTCCTGAGTGTAGCCTTGACCTCTCAGAACTATTTAACTGCAGAAGCCACTGCTGGGCAGGAAGCTATTATCATTGCAAAGTCCAATCTTCCCGACTTAATTATTCTGGATTTATTATTGCCGGATTTGGATGGAGTTGAAGTGACTCGTCAGTTGCGGCAATTTACACAGATTCCTATTATAATTCTATCCGTCAGAGACTCGGAAAAAGATAAGATCGCAGCCCTGGATGCCGGAGCCGATGATTATTTGACTAAACCTTTCGGCAGTGGTGAATTATTAGCCCGCGTACGGGTCGCCTGGCGTCATAAATCACCATCCTTGAGTGAACCGGTCTTTATCAATGGTGATATCTCTGTCGATTTCGCTAAAAGAATCGTCAGATTATCGGATCAAGAGGTCCAATTGACTCCTACGGAATATGACATCTTGCGCATTTTGGTCAATCATGCCGGAGGAGTGATCACCCATCGTCAGCTTCTTCAAGAAGTCTGGGGAGAACAGTATGGAGATGAGCTGCATATGTTGCATGTTAATATCAGCAATCTGCGGCGTAAAATTGAACCCGACCCCGCCAGGCCGCATTACATCATTACCGAACCCGGTGTAGGTTATCGCTTGAAAATAGAATAAGCTTAGAGGATAATATTGCTATATTTCGTGATGATTTAAATTATGAATTATATAGATTTGCTTGATTATCTAAAACATCGTTTAAACCGGCGGGCTGCGGCAGGTTTATTAGTAGTTTTATTGCTACTGTCTACCGTTTCTCCCGGGTTCACGTCAGATCTATCACCTAAATTTAATACAACCGATATCAGTCTATCTTCCCCTCCCAACTCCCATGAATTTGCAGTTTCTGCCTTAGAATCTAAAACTGAATATTCTCCTTATCTATCGAATCCAACTTTCGAACATACTTATTCAAAAAAGAGCCCAACAAACCAGACTTCAGCTATACTTCAAAGTTTTGAGACTAGAAATAATCCTTCCAGATCATTCTGTTTTACCTCTGTTCTGCCATATTCTCTACATACAGATAGTAAATTCTTTTATTTAATTACGGACATTCCCCCACCTTTCTCCAACATTTGATTTAGCTTAAAGACTGCCTGCATCTTCTGCTATTCGAGGTAGCTAACAGCGACCACATTACCATGGACTACTTTTACACCCTAATTCATTGCGGGTGATAGGCTACTCGGTTTTTGCGGAAGAACTTTTCCCTGTTAGGAATACCCGGACCTCAGGGAGGTCAGGTAGCGTATTAGTTTTCAATCATCACTAAAGAATGCAATAAAAGGAGAATGGTTATGCGAAAGAGAAATTCCATAATATTTATAATAATCCTGGCTATATTCATCGTAGCAGCCGCAGTAGTTTTTCCTTTAGGAACTCAGAGCAGCGGGACATTCGGCGATAAACCTCTAAAAGTTGGACTGGATTTACAGGGAGGCATACGCCTGAGCTATCATGCGGATTTCACCGGTATTGAGCCCTCGAGACAGCAACAGGCTTTGAGTATGGATATTCCGGCCATCAGCAACCGCATCAATGCCCTGGGAGTAGCTGAGCCAGTTATTCAACAACATGGCGATAACATACTGGTTATTGAATTACCAGGTTACAGCGATGTCGAAACAGCCAGAAACGTTATTGGTGAGACCGCTGTATTGGAATTTGGTGAACAAACTACCCAGGATGATAAGGATACTAAATGGACAGTTGGTGACCAGTGCTGGAAACCGGCCACGGGTACTCTAAATGGGCAGCAAGTAGCCCTGACCAGTGCTTATTTTAAGCAAAATACCAATGTAAACGTAGATACCAGCACGAATCAAATGGAGGTCACATTTGAATGGACGGCAGACGGCAGTACGCTTTCCAAAGAAATCACTAACCGCCTTCTCAACAAGCCCCTGGGGATATTCTCCGGCAATAAATTAATCAACTCTCCAATTGTACAGGCTGTGATTATCGACAGTGGAAGAATCACCGGACTAGACCGGGACGAAGCCACTCAGCTCTCCAAATTACTAAATGCCGGGATTATCCCAGTACCTCTAGTTTTTGATAGCCAAAGTACGAAACCATTATCCTCGGCACTGGGTGGAAACTTTATCGATTTGAGTTTCAAAGCCGCTATAATCGCTCTATTTTTAATAATTCTTTTCATGTGTCTCCTTTATCGGATACCCGGAATAACGGCCAGTTTGGCTTTGGTTTTTTATGCTACGGTAGTACTCATGATCTATAAATTAATTCCGGTGACGTTATCATTAGCCGGTATTGGTGGTTTTGTTCTCTCTCTGGGCATGGCAGTAGATGCAAATGTACTGATCTTCGAAAGGATGAAGGATGAATTGAGAGGCGGACGTACCGTGGGAGCGGCCATCGAGGCTGGTTTTAAACGAGCCTGGAAGGCTATCTGGGATACACATGTCACGACACTGGTTGCCTGTATTATTATGTTCTGGTTGGGTAATAATCTCGCCGTCAGCAGTGTAATTGCCGGATTTGCCCTGACACTGGGAATCGGTGTGATAGTCAGCCTCTTCAGCGCTTTCTTTGTAACGAGGACTTTTTTAAGACTGTTGGAAGGTTCGCAAATGGCTAAAAATGTTCAATTATTTATGGTAATAGGCGGTAAATAAAAATGAATATAATTAGTAAAAGACTCTGGTATTTCCTAATTGCAGGAATATTGATACTAGGCTCCATCGGTGCTTTAACCATGTTCGGTTTAAAACAGGGTATTGAATTCACCTCAGGCTTCGAAATGACCATTGAGTCAACTAATCCAATTGATCAGATGGCTTTAACGCAGGAACTGGCTAAATTGGGTTATCAAGATGCACTTATTAGAAGTTCAGGCTCCAATGAATATATTGTGCAAACGCATCAGGTTACGCCCGCTGAAAGTGACCGGTTAGTAAGCTCCATTAAAGACGCATTTAACGGCAGCCAAATCCAAACTGACAATATAATGGCTTCGGTGAGTGATGAGACCAAGCGTAATACCGGCATCGCGATAGCGGCGGCAATCGTAGGAATGCTCCTGTATATTGCCTGGGCTTTTCATAAAATGCCCAGCCCTTTCAGATATGGAACCTGCGCTATAGCAGGGCTGTTGTTTGACGTGGGCATAGCTTTAGGGGTCTTCTCCATCCTGGGCCATATCATGGGTTGGGAGATCAACCTGTTGTTCGTAGTGGGTGCTTTGACGGTAATAGGTGTCAGCGTCAATAATACTGTGATTGTTTTTGATAGAATTCGAGAAAACTGGAATCTGGGAATTAGCTCCAATATTGAGAAGGTTGCCAGTATCAGCGTAATCGAAACTTTGACCCGCTCAATCAATACCAGCTTAACGATGCTTTTTGCCCTGTTTGTGCTGGTTTTATTCGTGGGGTCTCCCATTTTTAATTTTGCGACGGTAATGATTATAGGTGTAATTTCTGGAACCTTTACCTCATCCTGCATTTCTCCCGGATTATTGGTGGCCTGGCAGAAGAATGAGTGGGGAACCTTTTCGAAGAAAATTAGTAGTCAATGAACAATCAAAGAATAAAATGGAATTCCCAATAATAGGTTGTTTGAATGATCGAAGATGGGAGAATATGAATTAATATCCACAGGAGGATATAAATGAAAAGTGAAATACAAGTTGCCAATTCTGGTAGTATAAATTTAGTGCCTGGCTCAGGGTATTGTGATCGCTTTATTGATGAGACCAGTCAAGCCAAAATAAATATCTGGTTAGCGCCCAGGCTGGTAAAAATACAAGATGGGGGAACGAAGATTTATTGGATCTGTAATTTGAGTGATATCTGTGTGTCGGATTGCGTGTTTGGAATGGATGTTCAACAAATAGCATAAATAATGAAGCAAATTAAAGGAGTTTTTAATGCAGAATGAAGTTATTATGGAATCCACGATTTTACACCTGATTAGACCAGAAGACTTGAACCATCACGGGACGATGTTTGCCGGGCAAATGGCTAAATGGCTTGTAGAAGCTGGCCTAATGACTGCTTCCTGCCTGATTGGAAAACCTGAAGACATAGTCTGTGTTCAGCTCAATGGAATGACCTTTAAAAAACCTTTGAATAATGGGGATCTTATTTCAATAAGATCCAGAATCGCTTTTCTGGGTAATTCCAGTATTATTGTCTGCAGCCAGGTATTCAGAAGGCCGGATGTGGCTCCTATAGTGTCTAATATGGCCACTTTCGTGACCGTCAATAAGCAAAACAAACCCTATGAACATGGCTTTAAACTAACAGAAGAATATATCG
>Ga0153915_10006471_pt1 | contig 10994 bp, 8 predicted proteins | sample Opewatmetagenome_2_FD_107003 | JGI IMG/M metagenome (GOLD analysis project Ga0153915, IMG submission 107003) | Freshwater wetland microbial communities from Ohio, USA - Open water 3 Core 3 Depth 3 metaG | ecosystem: Environmental > Aquatic > Freshwater > Wetlands | place: USA: Ohio, Lake Erie...
CGAGCAGGTGATCCGGCCGACCGGCCTGTTGGACCCGGAAATCGAGGTCGCTCCCGCGCGGGGGCAAGTGCCGCACCTGCTGGCGCACATCCGCGAGCGCGCGGCCGCGGGCGAGCGGGTCCTGGTGACCACGCTCACCAAGCGCCTGGCCGAGGACCTGGCCGCCTACTTCAGCAAGCAGGACTGCCGCTGCAAGTGGCTCCACAGCGAGTTGGACGCCTTCGAGCGGGTCGAGCTGCTCCGCGAGCTGCGCCAGGGGGATTTCGACGTCCTGGTCGGGGTCAATCTCCTCCGCGAGGGGCTCGACCTGCCCGAGGTCTCCCTGGTCGCCATCCTCGACGCCGACAAGGAAGGCTTCCTCAGGAGCGAGACCTCGCTGATGCAGACGATCGGCCGCTCGGCCCGGAACGTGAACGCCAAGGTGGTCCTTTACGCCGACGTGGTGACCGACTCGATGCAGCGGGCGATCGAGGAGACGCGGCGGCGGCGGAAGATGCAGGAGCAGTACAACCGCCAGCACGGGATCACCCCGGAGACGATCCGCAAGGGGATCCGCGCGGGGATCGAGGCCGAGGCGGCCGCCCACGCCAAGTCCTACGCGGCCGTCGGCCGGGGCGACGACGCGCAGTACATCACCGAGGAGTTCCTCGCGGAGCTGGAGGCCGAGATGCTCGCCGCGGCCGAGTCCCTGGAGTTCGAGCGGGCCGCGGCCCTGCGGGACCGGATCTATCAAATGCGGGAGAAGCTCGGAAAGCGGATGGACGAGGTCGAGATCCGCCACGCCACCCGCGAGGAGCGCGGCAAGCGCCGCAAGCAGTGGGACCGCGGCCGCAGCCGCGTCCCCAAGCCCAAGCGGCCATGAAGCGGCCGGGTGCTGCGGCACCCTACTTGGGGGGTCCGCGCCCCGTTTCTTGACAAGCCGCCTTGGCCCAACTAGGCTAGCTGCGTTTGACCTCTTCTGCAACAAGGAGCTTCCCATGATTCGCAACTGGTTTGTTCGCCCCAGTCTGTTGTTGGCGCTCGCTCTTGGATTCGTCTCGCAGGGAGCGGCGCCGGCTCTCGCGGAGGAGCTTTACTTCAACAGCTACGGGTGGGACAAGATCTACCGCATGGATACGGTGACGCAGGCCGTCACGTTGATTCCCGCGAGCGACATCCTCAAGACGACCTTCTTCAGCAACGCCGATTTTGGCCGCGACGGGAAGCTCTACGGGCTGGCCAGCAATGAGTTGTACCACGTGGACGTGTCCGGGAGCACCTCCGTCTGGACGAAGGAGGTGAAACTCGCCGAGAACGCCCAGTGCCTTGCGTTCTCCCCGCTGAACGAGCTCTATGTGACCAACGGCAGCACGCTGCGGAAGGTGAATCGGGACGGCACGACCGTGCCCGGCACCACAGTCACGGTCAAGTATTTTGGCCAGGACATTTCCCTGGCGACGATCGACTTTGGCGAAGACGGAACGCTGTACGGGGGCACCTCCGACCACGTCTACACGATCAACCGGACGTCCGGCGCGGCAAGCCTGGTTTTCGCGCTCCCCAATCTGAACGGAGGAATCTTCACCGACATGGACGTCAGCCTTGGGGGGATGATCCGCGTGCTGGGTAGCTTCGACTACCTGTTTGACTACAATCCGGCGACCGGCGACGGCGGTTGGTCTCCGGACAAGCTCCTCTACAACGGCCAGGCGTTCTCGCCGTCGTCGCTGGCGAGCCCCGTTCCGGAGCCGGCTGCGTTGCTCTTGCTGGCAACGGGCGGGTTGGCTGCACTGGGATTGGGCCTCCGCCGCCGCTGGTGGACGTGAATTGCCCCAGGATGAGTCGCCGTCCTACCGCGGCTCGGGGAGGTCGGCCAGGGGCCCGATCGTGACCGTGGTGCTCTGGGAGAGGGGGTATTTGCGGAGCACTGCCGCCACCTCGTCCCGCGTGATCGCGGCCACGCTCTGGAGGTCGTCGCGGACCGAGCGGTACTGGCGGCGCTGGACCCAGTCGCTGCCCACGGTAAAGAGCCGGCCCCGGGGGCGCTCGCCGGAGAGCACGATGCGGGAGCTGACCTTGCTCTTGGCCTGTTCCAGCTCGGCGGGCGCGACGGCGTCGGCCTCGGCCCGGCGGTAGAGTTCGAGGATCCGCCGGAGGTTGTCGGCGGCGCGGTCGGGGTCGCAGCTCAGGTAGGTCATGAACACGCCCGCCCCCTCGTATTCGTAGTGGCTCAAGCTGGCTTGTTCGGCCAGGCCCGGGTCGATCAGCTCCCAGAAGAGGCGGCTGCCGGTGTCGTCGCCCAGCACGGTGGCCAGGAGCTTGGCGGCGTAGCGGTCGGGGTCGGTGGCCGCGGGCCCGGCCGCCAATTGCACGGCGTATTGCTGCGTGGCGGACGGTTTGCGGAGGACGCGGAAGGAGAGCTGCCGCGGGGCGGGCTCGACGGCGCGCCGCCCATCGCCCGGCTCCCACGGCCCACACCACCGCCGTGCCGAGGCCACCAGGGCGTCAAAGTCGATCCGCCCTGCGCCGACCAGGGCGATAGTGGCCGGGCCGTAGCGGCGGCGGAAGTAGTCGCGCATCGCCGCGACCGGCAGCCGCCCGATGCTCTGGAGAGTGCCCAGCACGCTCTTGCCCAGCGGGTGCCCGGCGTAGTGCTCCGCCCGGCACTTCTCGTCCGCCCCAAACGGCGGCTGGTCCTCGTACATGCGAATCTCTTCGAGGATCACCTGCTTCTCGGTCTCGAAGTCGTCCTCGCGGAGGGCCGGCCGGAGGATGTCGGCCAAAAGCTCGAGGACGGCCTGCTGGTGCTCGGGCAGGACCGCCGCATAGTAGACCGTGTTCTCCTCGCTGGTGAAGGCGTTGTAGTAGGCCCCCATCTCGTCGAAGCGGCGGTTCACGTCGTCGGCCGATCGCGTCGCGGTCCCCTTGAAGGCCATGTGCTCGAGGAAGTGGCTCACCCCGGACAGGTCCTCGCTCTCGTCGCGGGCCCCGGCGTTGACGAAGAACCCTAGCGCGGCGGAGTACGCCTGGGGGTTGCACTCCGCGACGATCTGGAGTCCGTTCTCCAGCGTGGCCCTCAGGAATTCCACCGTGCACCTCCGCGTTAGCGTTTTTCGTCTCTCTCGCGTGCTGGCTATCAGCCGTCAGCTATCAGCTCTCAGCTTCGGCTGGGTGGCACGCCCCGAGGAACGAGGGGCGTGGCGAGCCCCTGGACCACGCCCTTCGCTTCGCTCAGGACGTGCCACCCTGATCGCTCAGGGCGTGCCACCCTTCGTTAGGCACACAACCATCTCCCCGCACCATCCGGCTGATCGCTGACGGCTGAGAGCTGACGGCCCTTACAATCCCTCCGCAGGCACTGCAAGCTCGCGAGGCCCCAGCGTCACAATTGTAAAGTCCCTCGGCGGATGCTCGGCCAGGTAGCCGTTGATGCTCCCGCAGGTCAGTTCGTCGACCAGCCGGCAGACCTCGTCCAGCGTGCGGACGCGGCCCAACAGATACAAGTCGCGGGCGATCGCCGAGCTGCGGGCCGAGCTCGATTCCTGCTGCATCACCAGGGCACTCTTGATCCGGGCCTTGAGGCGGTCCAGCTCTGCGTCCTCGATGCCCCGGGCGAGGCGCACGAGCTCGCGGAGGGTGACTTCGAGGGTCTCCTGGGCCCGCTCCGCGCTGGTGCCGGCGTAGCAGAATACCCCCCCCAGGTCGCGCAGCGTGTGGTGCGTGGCGTAGACGCTGTAACACAGCCCGCGGCGCTCGCGGACCTCGGTGAACAGCCGGGCACTCATCCCGCCGCTGAGCACCCCCACGGCGCCCCACGCCTGGAAGTAATCGGGGTGCCGGTAGGGGACGCTGGGATAGGCGATGCCGATCTGGGTCTGGCTGGACTCGAAGGGGAGATGGGCGTGCCGGCCGGCCGGGGGCGTCTCGACGATCGCCTGCCCGTCGCCCGGCGCCCAGTCTCCCAACAGCTCGCCCACCACGTCCTTCAGCCGGGCCCAGTCGAATCGGCCCGCGACCCCCAGGATCGTCCCGTTGGGACGGTAGTGCGCGGCAAAGTGGCGATGGACCTCCGCGAGGGTGATCGCTTCCAGGGCGGCGAGTTCGCCCTGGGAGGGGCGGCCCCAAGGGTCGGGATAGTGCCGGCGGCGGAGCTCGATCATCACCTTCTCCGCCGGCTCATCCTCCACCGCCCGCAATTCCTGGAGCATCGCCAGCCGGGCGGCCTCCAGTTGCTCGGCCGGGAGGTGGGGCCGCCGGAGCACGTCGGCGAACAGGGCCAGGGCCTGGGGGAGATTGGCGGCCAGCGTTGCTCCGCTATAGCGGGCATGGGCGTCGGAAACCGATTCGCTCCGCTCGACTCCCAGGTTGTCCAGGTCCTCGACGAACCGGCGGCTGTCGCGCGGACCCGCCCCACGGAGCGTCATCTCGCAGGTAAAGCTGCTCAGGCCGCCGCGGTCGAGCGGGTCCTGAACGCAGCCTGCCGGCACCAGGAGCGTGAACGCCGCCGACTCCAGCCAGTCCATGGCCTCCGCGACTAGCGTCAGACCGTTGGCAAAGGTGTGGAGAGAGATGGGCTGGTTCACGCGGTTTTCTCGCAGCCAACTGGTCCCGGGCATGGAAAGGTCATCCGGCCCGCATTCGCCCTCAAAAGGACTGCCCCACTTGTTGTCCGGGCGCTAGGAACAAGCCGCCTCGGCGGCCTTGAAGACCGTCTTGACCACCTGGAAGCCCAGCCGGCGATAGAGGCGGATCGCCCCCTCGTTGTCGGCCGTGACCTCGAGAAAGACCCGGTCCAGTCCGGCCTGGCGGAAGCCCCGCAGTGCGCGGAACAACAGATACGTCCCCACACCCCGGCCGCGGTGAGGCGGGGTGATCCCCAGGTTCTGGATCGCCCCAATTCCCGAAAGGTCCCTGATCCCTTGAACGGTCCCGCAGTGGTCGCGGTGGGCGCCGTTGAGGCCCCGCCAGACGGCCAGCCAGGTGGCCTCGGGCAGGAAGCCTGCCTTCCGGCAAATCTCCCCCATCAACCGCCTGCAGCCGCTCAACTCGTTGAAGCAGGGAAAGATGTTGGCGTCAATCTCGTCCCGAAAGCTGAGGTACTTGACTTCCGAGTGGGCCTCCAACAATGCGCCGTCCCATGGCAGGATCGTATAACCCTCCGGCAGACGGGGCCAGGAGAGCTCCCGACCCGGCAGGTCGATCTCCATCCGGTAGCGTTTGAAATAGGTAAGAGCCATGGATTGGCGGTGGGCGCTCGGGCGCGTGGGCTCTGCAATCACCCTACCGTAATCTAACGGCCGGCAAGCGTGGGGTCAACGACTCCCCGCGGTCCATCCGACACCACTACCATCGGCTTTGTGCAATCCGGCGGGCCCCGCTTTTTTCCTCCCCTGCTACCGTCCGCAAAACTCCTATCTTGCGACAGGCAGACAAGTTAAGAGCAGATGGCAATAGTGACACGGGTGCCACGGTCGTTAGGCCCGGACCAAGCCGCGGAGCGTCCGGAGGTTCATCACGTCCAGGTCCACACCCCCTTCCCGACCTTTGGGCGTCTCCAGGCACATCGGCACCCGGCTGAACCGGGGGTCTTTGAGCAGGTGTTCAAACGGCTCCAGGCCCATTTTGCCTCGGCCTATGTGCGCGTGGCGATCGACCCGCGAGCCGAGGTCGCGGGCGCTGTCGTTCAGATGGAAGGCCTTGATCCGGGGGAGCCCCACGGCACGGTCCAGGGCCTCGATCGTCGCTTGGTACTGATCGGGGGTAGCCATCGGGTATCCGGCGGCGAAGACGTGGCAGGTATCGAAACAGATGCCCAGCCGTTCCGGGTGTTTCACGCCGTCCAGAATGGCGGCGAGCTGCTCGAATTGCCACCCGAGTGACGTTCCTTGCCCCGCGGTCGTCTCCAGCAGGCATTGGGGACCGGTTGGGCTGATCTGGCGATGGACCCGGTCCAGGGCGCGGATCACCCGGCGCAACCCCGCCCGGGGGCCGCCCGAAATGTAACACCCCGGGTGGGTCACGACGTACGGAATTCCCAAAAGCTCCGCCCTTTGGAGCTCGACGACGAAGCCGCCGACTGATTTCTCCCACAGGGATCGATCGGGACTGGCCAGATTGATGAGATAGGAGTCGTGCGCAAGGGGGTGAGAAATCCCGAGTTCTGCCAGCGCGGAACGGAACAACCCGGCCTGTTGGGCAGCAATCGGCTTGGCTCGCCACTGGTTGTTGTTCTTGGTGAATAGCTGAACGCAATCGCAACCGGCGTCGCGGGCCCGCCGGACCGCCCGGTGGTAGCCTCCGGCGATGGACATGTGGGCACCGAGGACAGCCATGGTAGCAGGGGTGGTGAGGGGCGGACGAAGGGGTGGATACGCCGACGGGCTCCCTTTGGCCAATCCCGCTGGGCCGACGACCCGATACTCATTATCGGCACGCCTACGGAACTGAGGAATCCGGCTCAACCCTGCTTGCATTGTTCCGCCCAAGCGCCTTAGAATACCAATGGCGAAATGGATCGCCGCACCAGAGAGGCTTCTGGGGGGTTCAATATGCCCAATTGGTGGTGGATCCTTCCGGCTGCAATCCTCCTCTTGCTACCCATCGTTTTCTGGAGGTGGATTCCGCGATGGACAGCTCGGCGGATCGTCCGATTCGCCGATGCCCGGCGTGATTTCCACCGGCAACGGGAGCGCTTGGAGGCCAAGTTCGTTCAATTGGGGATGTGCGCCGGGAGGCGGGACGCGCCGCGGTGGGTCGACTGCGAATTCGACGACGACGTGGCCTACGCGCGGAGCCGGGTCTCCGGCGAGATCTCCGCCTTTGTCGGCGTTTCCATCGAGATGGAGGACCTCGCCGATCACGCTCCCGGACCGACCGACACCGTGAGAAACCTCCGCGCGGCCACGGCGGTCTTCCGCTTCGATCGGGATCACTGGGAGACCGAGGGCCGGGCGATCTTCAACCTCACGCCCACCGAGGCCATCCGCTTCTATCGCGATCTCGAGCTGGTGGCCCGGGAAGTCTCGCAATCCCGATGATGCCGATTCTACTTGCCGGGTCCCGCCAGTAGTTTTCGCAGCACGGTCTGGAGGATCCCGCCGTTGCGGAAGTACTCCAGCTCAACGGGCGTGTCGATGCGGACCCGGGCGTGAAACCGCGTGACTTTTCCCTCGCGCGCGGTCGCGTGCACCGCGAGCTGCTGGCCAGGACTGAGCCGGTCGTCGAGCCCGGGGATGTCGTAGGTCTCCTCGCCGGTGAGCGCGAGGGATTGCCAGGTGATCCCGGGGGGAAGCTCCAACGGCAGCACGCCCATGCCCACCAGGTTGCTGCGGTGGATCCGCTCGAAGCCGGCGGCGATCACCGCGCGGATGCCGAGGAGGTAGGTCCCCTTGGCCGCCCAATCGCGGCTGCTGCCGGCGCCGTATTCCGCGCCGGCCAGCACCACCAGCGGGACTGCTTCCTGCCGGTACCTGACGGCGGCGTCGTAGATGGGCATCGGCTGGCCGTCGGGAAGGTGGCGGGTAACGCCTCCCTCCGTGCCCGGCGCGAGCAGGTTGCGGATGCGGATGTTGGCGAAGGTGCCGCGGGTCATCACGCGGTCGTTGCCGCGGCGGGCCCCATAGCTGTTGAAATCCACCGGCTGGACGCCGCGCTGGCGGAGGTACTTTCCCGCCGGGCTGCTGACGGCGATCGAGCCCGCCGGGGAGATGTGGTCCGTCGTCACCGAATCGCCCAGGGCCACGAGCACGCGGGCCCCGCGGATCGGCCGGATCGGGCCCGGCTCGCGCGGGATCTCCAGCAGGAACGGCGGCTCCTGGACGTAGGTGCTTTCCGGCTCCCAGGGGAACAGCTCGCTGGAGGCCACCGGCAGCGCGTTCCACGTCGCGTTGCTGGCATAGACGTCGCGATACCGCCGGCGGAACATCTCCGGCTCGATCGCCCGGGCCATCGCCGCCTCGATCTCCTCCTCCGCCGGCCAAACGTCCTTCAGGTACACCGGCTGGCCGCCGGACCCGGTGCCCAGCGGTTCCCGGGTGAGATCGATGTCGGTGGTGCCGGCCAGGGCATAGGCCACGACCAAGGGCGGGCTGGCCAGATAGTTGGCCTTGACCAGGGGATTGATGCGGCCCTCGAAATTGCGGTTGCCGCTGAGCACGGCCGCCGCCACCAGGCCCGACCGGTGGACCGCCTCGGCGACCGGTTCCGGCAGGGGGCCGCTGTTGCCGATGCAGGTCGTGCAGCCGTAGCCCACCACGCTGAAGCCGAGCGCCTCCAGCGGCTTGTCGAGCCCCGCTTTCGCCAGGTAGTCGGTCACGACGCGGGAGCCCGGCGCGAGACTGGTCTTCACGTGAGGCGGCACGCGGAGCCCGCGCTCGACGGCATTTCGGGCGAGGAGGCCGGCCCCGAGCATCACGCTCGGATTGCTGGTGTTGGTGCAACTGGTGATCGCGGCGATCACCACCGCGCCGTGGCCGATCTCGGTTCCGGACGCTGCGTCGCCGATCTTCGCGGTGCGGCCGATCTCCTCTTCGGACAGGGCGAACCCGCGCTCCGCCACCGGGGCACGCAGCGCCCTGCGGAACGACTCCTTGACCGCGCCGAGCGGGACGCGATCCTGCGGGCGCTTGGGCCCGGCCAGGCTCGGCTCGATCGTCGCCAGGTCGAGCCGGAGGGTCTTGGTGAACTCGGGGACGAGGGTGTGGGGGCCGCGGAAGAGCTGCTGCTCCTTCGCATAGCGCTCGACCAGCTCGACTTCCGCCTCGGTCCGCCCGGTGAGGCGGAGATAATCGAGGGTGTTCTGGTCGATCGGGAAGAAGCCGACCGTGGCGCCGTACTCGGGGGCCATGTTGCCGAGGGTCGCCCGGTCGGCCACGCTCATCCCGGCCATGCCGGGCCCGAAGTACTCAACGAACTTCCCCACCACCCCTTCGCGGCGGAGGATCTGGGTGATCGAAAGCACGAGGTCGGTGGCGGTCGCGCCGGGGCGGAGCCGGCCGGTCAGCTCGAAGCCGACCACCTCCGGGATGAGCATCGAGAAAGGCTGGCCGAGCATCACGGCCTCGGCCTCGATCCCGCCCACGCCCCAGCCCAGCACCCCCAGGCCGTTGATCATCGTGGTGTGGCTGTCGGTGCCGACCAACGTGTCGGGCAGGGCAACCGGCCCAAGGGCATCCTCGCGCAGGAAGACGCACTTGGCGAGGAACTCGAGATTCACCTGGTGGACGATTCCCACGGCGGGCGGGACCACGCGGAAATTGGCAAACGCCTTCTGGCCCCAGCGGAGGAACTCGTAGCGCTCGCGGTTGCGGGCGAACTCCAGCTCGACGTTGGCCGCCAGGGCCTCCGGCGAGCCGAATCGATCGACCTGGACCGAATGGTCGATCACCAGGTCGACGGGGATCAGGGGATTGATCTTCCGGGGATCGCCGCCCAGCCGGTGCATCGCGCTCCGCATGGCGGCCAGGTCGACCACGGCCGGGACTCCGGTGAAGTCCTGGAGGAGGACGCGGGCGGGCTTGAAGGGGATCTCGACCGGGGCCGGCGAGCCCGCCCGAAACCCGGCCAGATTCTTCACGTCCTCCTCGGTCACCTCGTAGCCGTCGCAGTTCCGCAGCACGGACTCCAACAGCACGCGAATGGAAAACGGAAGCCGGGAGATCGCGGCCAGGCCCGCGTTTTCCAACCTCGTCAGCCGGTACATCGCCGCCGGGCCGGAACCGGTGTCGAACGTGTCCCGGGCCCCGAACGGATCGGGCAATCGTCGTGTCGCGGTCATCATGGAATCACGCAAATTGTCGGCAGTGCTGTTCTCGAGTAATCGCTCTGCTAAGCCGCAAGCGGCGTAAGCGGCCGGGCGGAGCCGCTTGCGGCTTAGCCCTTCCTCTCCCACCCTCGCAACCGTCGCGCATACGGGGAATTTGGACTATGCCCCGGGTGCAGCGGCCAGCCGTCGTATTCCTTCACAAATTCCCACCGTTGCTCCGCCAGTCTCCATTTTCGGGGATTCTCGCAAATGTAGCGGATCGTCCTGCGGATCTCGTCCGGGTGGTCGAGGAACCCTTTCCAGCCCGATCGCGCCCAGACGGGGTGGTGGGGCGTGCGCAAGCCCAGCCTGCTAAGCCGCAAGCGGCTGGCGGTTTGGAGATTCTCGATCATCTCCTCCGCTTGGTGTTTGTGCTTTCGGATGAGGACGTGTACGTGATCGGGCATGATCGCACAAGCGTAACACGTGTAATGGTATTGGGCGATAGCTTCCCCAAGACCGTCTGCCACGGCCAGCACGTCCCGGGGGCAGAGTCCCAAGAGGGGGAATCTGAGCACCTCTTTCGCGCGATTGCGGAATCCTCGAATCACGTCCGCCGGGGGCTGTAGTTTCTTGCGGCCGAAGTGCAGCTCACCCAGCTCCGCGATCACGTCGCTGGCCACGGTCCGCGACGTGCTTCCGCGCGGATCGTTCGGCAGCCACCAGCCGTAGGCGGTCCAGATCAGGTGGTAGCCAATGACGATCGGGCGCGGCATGGAAGATAATCCTCTGCCTTTGAGCGGCTTGCGGCTTAGCACTTTATTTACTAAAGTCCCTGCTAAGCCGCAAGCGGCGCAAGCGGCTATTGCATCCCGGGTAATCCTAACGTCCGCCAGTGGGCCGACAACGGGGCGGTCACCGCAACCGGCTCGTGGGTCATCGGGTGGCGGAACTCGAGCTTCCGCGAGTGCAGGGCGATCGGCCGCAGCCGCCAGTCCTCGTGCTGCGGGCCGAAAGGGATCGCCGAGCCGTACTGAGTGTCTCCCAAGACCGGGTGGCCGCGGGTGGAGCACTGGACCCGGATCTGGTGCATCCGGCCCGTCTCCAGCTCGATCTCCAGCCAGGTGCCCCACGGCGCCGTCGCAAGGGTCCGGTAGTGAAGCACGGCCTTGCGGGCATCGGGGTGGTCCGAACGAACCACCTCCGCCTGCGGCACATCCGGGATCTTGCGGACATAGTCCTCCCACGTGCCCGACTCCGGCGTCACTTGGCC
>Ga0153915_10006472_pt1 | contig 10994 bp, 7 predicted proteins | sample Opewatmetagenome_2_FD_107003 | JGI IMG/M metagenome (GOLD analysis project Ga0153915, IMG submission 107003) | Freshwater wetland microbial communities from Ohio, USA - Open water 3 Core 3 Depth 3 metaG | ecosystem: Environmental > Aquatic > Freshwater > Wetlands | place: USA: Ohio, Lake Erie...
GAATGGGCGAATTGCAGCCGGGAGGAGCTGAGGGCTGTTGTTCTGCGCAAGCTCAACGCGGCCAAGGGCGGAGGCTACATCTTCCAGTCGGACCATTCCGTGCCGAGCAACGTGTCCGGAGGGAGCTATGATTATGTCGTCCGCCTGGTCAGAGAGCAGGGAAGATATCCCCTGAGGCTGGGCGAATTCGATATCAAGGATCTGGGCTGAGGAGATCATCCGGATGGGACTCTGCAGATACCCGCTCAGGGACACTTTTCCGATCCCCCGGAAAACGAAGAAGTCTCTCAAGAACCAGATGGCCCGCTGGAACCGGCGCCAGGCCAAGAAGAACCCCGAGTTCGCCCTGAGAAAAAGCCGGCACAAGGGCTGGTACTGGTGAGAGATCGTCATGCGCGTGCCTGAACGATTCATCGTTTCGTCCTGTCTGGCGCTCTGGCTGACCGCCGGCGCCTCTTGGGCCTTTCAGGAACCCGCTGGGAAGGACGGCCTCTCCTCGCTGTTGGACCCGATCCGGCAAAAGCACGGGCTCCCCGCCCTCGGCGGCGCGATCGTGACCGGCAAAGGGCTCCTGTCCTGCGGGGTCGTGGGAGTGCGTAAGGCCGGGACTGAGGTCGCGGCCACGCTGCGCGACGAGTGGCACCTCGGCTCGGATACCAAGGCCATGACGGCTACCCTTATCGCGGCGCTGGTCGAGCAGGGCCGGCTCAGGTGGGAGACGACGATCGGCGAAACGTTCCCTGAGCTTTCCCCCTCGATGCCGGAGGCATTCAAGCGGACCAACCTCCTGGAGCTGCTTTCCCATCGGGCCGGGCTGCCGGCTAATCTCCTCTGGGGCCTGATCCCGCGTACCCAGACGATCAGGGACCAACGCCGGGCCGCGCTCAAGGCCGCCTCCACCCTCAAACTCGACTCCGAGCCGGGGACCAAGTACTTTTACTCCAACCTCGGCTATGTCATCGCCGGTGCGATCGCCGAGAGGGCCGCCGACGCCTCTTGGGAAGAGCTCATCAGCCGGATTCTCTTTCAACCTTTGGGAATGGAGAGCGCCGGTTTCGGCGGGGTGGGGACGCCCGGGCAGATCGACCAACCTTGGGGGCACAATGCGGACGGACGGCCCGTCAAGGAAAACGGCCCCGAGGTGGATAACCCCCCGGTGCTCGGTCCGGCCGGCAGGGTCCATTGCACGCTGGCCGACTGGGCGAAATTCATCGCCGATCAGCTGAGGGGAGCGCGGCAGGAAAAGGCCCTGCTGAGGCCTGAAGCGTACTGGATCCTGCAGACCCCTCCCTTCGGCGGCGATTATGCCCTGGGCTGGCTGAGCGTCGAGCGCGAGTGGGGCGGAGGAAGAGTCTTGACCCATACCGGCAGCAATACGATGAACCTGGCCGTCGCCTGGCTGGCGCCCCGGCGCGATTTCGCCGTGCTCGTGGTCACAAATCAGGGCGGTCCGGCCGCCTCGAAAGCCTGTGATGAGGCGGCCTCCGAGCTGATCAAGCTCCATTTGAAGGAATAAGCCTAGAACTCCTTCCCCGCCCGGTCGGACCCTGGAACCCGCCGGCCTGGGTGGGAATTGTCGAGACCAACCCGGAATGATATGATAGGAACGAAAAAAATTGGACAAGCGGGCCAAGGATAAGCTCCAGACCCCGGCCGAGAGCCGCTTTACGGTCGGGTCTCTCCCTGATGACCTCAGCCGGGTTTTTCCCCGCGATGAGGATATCCCCCCGGCAGTGCGGCTGGACTCCGGCCTGGATGTAAGCCGGGTCCTGGTCGACGGCCGGATCATCCCCTGGAAAGGTCGCAAGAGCGACGTCTACTCCCCAGTCCATATCCGGACATCGAGGGCTTTGGTTAGCCAGAGGCTCGGCTCATTTCCCGGCATGACGAGCGGCGACGCGCTCCAGTCTTTGGCGGCCGCCAGACGGGCTTTCTCTTCCGGCAGTGGAAAATGGCCTTCACTCCCGCTAACTCACCGCGTTCGCTGCGTGGAACGATTCCTGGAAAGGCTCGCGGAGAGGAAAGAGAATGTCGTCAGAACTCTTATGTGGGAGATCGCCAAGCCGTACCGCGAGCTCGAGGACGAGTTCGAACGGACGGTCGGCTACATCGGACGGGTGATCCAAATCGCCTGTCAAAAGGAAAGAGCGGCCCGGTCCCTGAAGAGAGAAAAAGGGATCATGGGCCTCGTCCATGACGAGCCTTACGGCGTCGTCCTGTGCCTGGGACCCTATAACTATCCGCTGTTCGAAACATTCAGTCTGGCCTTTCCCGCCCTCCTCGCCGGCAACACCGTGATCATCAAGCCCCCCAAGTTCGGGGTGCTGTTTTTTGACCACCTTCTCGAGGGCCTCGAGGAGTGCTTCCCGCCCGGAGCTATAGGCCTCGTCTCCGGCGACGGGAAGACGATCGTCGAGCCTCTGATGCGAAGCGGGGGCATCGACGTCTTCGCGTTCATCGGCACGCGCCCGACGGCCAATCGGCTGATCGCCCTCCACCCGAGAAGGAACCGGCTGCGGAGCGTGTTGGGTCTCGGGGCCAAGAACCCGGTCATCGTCCTGCCCGATGCCGACCTCGAAGTCGCCGTTCGGGAATCGACGCTGGGCGCCCTCGCCTTCAACGGACAGCGCTGTGCGGCGCTGAAGGTATTCTTCGTTCATGAGGCTATCCTGAAGGCCTTCCAGAAGGGGATGAATGAAGAACTGGCCGGGACAGGGATCGGGCTTCCCTGGACGGCCGGCGTGAGGATCACGCCGCTGGCGGACCCGGAGAGGGTCCCGTATCTTCACGAGCTGGTCGAGGATGCCGTGCTCCGGGGGGCCCGGGTCGGGAATCGGAACGGGGGACGGTTCAGCCGGTCGCTCTTCGTCCCGACTCTCCTCTCCCCCGTTCGTCCCGGGATGAAGGTCTACTCAGAGGAGCAGTTTGGACCCGTCATCCCGATTGTCTCCTATGCTAAAATAGAGACGCCGGTTCGATACATCACCCATTCCCAATTCGGGCAGCAATTGAGCATCTTCGGCACAGAGGTCGACACCTTGACGCGCCTCGTCCGTTCGGTCAAGAGCCAGGTGGCCAGAGTCAACATCAATTCCAAATCCCAGCGGGGTCCGGACCTTTTCCCCTTCTCGGGAAGGAAGGACTCGGCGAAGGGAGATTTCTCGGCCCCGGAGATCCTGAGCGTCTTCTCGGCCAAGAGCGTCGTGGCGGCGAGAGAAAACGAGTTGAGCGAAGCCCTTTTCCGGAGCCTCCGCAGGCCCGACCCTCAAGCCCGAGGCGGAAAAGCCGGGAGCGCTGAATCCAGGAGAGCCGTTCGATGAGTGAAGACCAGCCCAAGGGACCGGCACCGGAAGCGGAAGGGGCTCGGGTGAAGGCCGCGGCCGAGATCAAGATCCCGGAGCGGCACGCGCCGCTTCTGGATTTCGTCAAAGACACCTACGGGACGCACACGCGGACCAAGGAATTCCTGGAAAGATTCCATCGTCCCGCCTCGCCGGGCGACCTGATCGCTGAAGAGCTCCGGCGGATCAGCCTGGAGGATTTCTACACCTACAATTCAAGTCCGGACGGGAAGAGGGCCCTCGAGATCGAGATCGGGATATACAAGGAGCTGGTGGCCCGGGAAACGAAGACCGCGGTCAAGGAAAAGACCATCGGGTATCTCCTGGAATATCTGCAGAAAATCCTGGCGGACAGCGGCGAGCATCTCGGCCGGAACATCCCCCTCGTCCTGGAAGCCCTGGATTTCCTCCGGGAGAGGCCTCAGGAAGAGACCGGGCTGATGAAGAAGAGGACGAGGGACCTGAAGGCGATCCTCAAGTATTTTGTCGATCGCGACATCCAGGCTCCGGCCCAGGGTTTCGCGGAGCTTTATGCCCGCATTTTCCGGGCCTCCTTCAGCTTCTGGCTCGGCCAGCCGGATCCGCGGTCCGGGTTCCTTGACCTCGATGGGCAGCCCGAGGCCCTGGCTCGATTTCAGAACCTCGTGGCGCCGATCAGCCACGGCAACTTGCATGGTCTGCTCAGCCGGCTCGCCGGTGCGGAGCTCCAGGACCCGCGGGGCTGGAAGGACCTGGTGCCCTACCTTGAGCTGCCCGATTACTACCAGATCGCCAACGCCTACTTGAAGGTCGCGAACGAGATCGAGCGCTGGCCGCTCACGGAAGGACCGCCGCACTCCGCCCGCCTTGATTTCCTGCTGAAGATCATCGCCTCACCCGGCCTGCAGGACATCCACCGGGAGGCCCTGATCGAGATCAACCGGCCTCTCGGCCGGGCCTTCGCTGAGAAATCGCCCGCCGAGCTCGAGGGATTGATCAAACGGATCTTCCAGGTGCTCCGGGAGAGCAGCGCCCGGGCCGGCTATCCGGACGCCATGGTGAACTTCATCTCCGCGGTGGCCAAAGAGGTTTTCAACCTCAACCACCATTCGCTGGCCAACACGCTCATAGAACAGATCATCCTCTTCGGGTTCCAGCCGCCGGACATCCAGGGCACCACCGCGGACTGGGAAGTCAGGTTCAACGCCCTCCACATCAAGAACATCCGCTCCTGGCTCGAACTCATCGCCATGAAGCCGCGCTGGACGAAGCGGCTCCTCTCGGCGCTGATCATCAACCTGAATATCGGCGGGGTCTTCGTCCGGGACACGGACCTCCTCCAGAAGGACATCTCGGCCCTGCTGAATTCCGACCTCCTCCCCGCCTATAACCTGGTGATGCAGATGGCCAGGATCCTCCCCGTCTACTTCACCGAGATCAACGCCGAGGGCGAGATCCGGGATTCCTCCATTCGCATGGACGATATCACGGGACGGCGGGACCTGCTGGTCCATTTCCTCAGGAAACAGTCCCACGTGGAAAGCAACAGCACGCTGGTGCCCTTCGTCGAGAGCGTCTTCCACTATTGGGCGTCCGGGAACAAGGAGGGCATCCGGCGCTTCCTCCCCGAAGAGGTGTACGAGCAGGTCGAGGCGTCCGGCGAGCTCTACGACGGGATGCACAGGATCTTCGCGGCCCTTTTGCAGAGGACGCGCCAGAATCCCCGGGCTCTCCTGCAGTGGGATCAAGCCAAGGTCCAGAGGGTCGTCCAGCAGGTGCGCGATGTCCCGGACAGCGACAAGGAGAAGGCCGCCCTCATCCTGCGTTTCTATCAGCTCCTCGACAAGAAGTACAACATCCATCATCAGGATGTGATCAAGAGTCTGGACTCCTCCTACCTCTTCGATAAACAGAAAGTGGAGGCCTTTAAAAAGGCCTTCAGCCGGAAGGAAGACGACAAGAGCCTGCTCATCCTTCTGGACCTGCTCAGCCTGCTGAAGGCGCGCGTCCTCTCTCCGGAAAAGACCGAAGCCTTCGAGGATATCTACCACAAAAGGCACATCGCGGCCGGCATCCCGTCCATGTACGGGGTCTACCGCGAGCCCAAGCTCGAGGCCCTGGGCCTTTACCTCAGGCTTCAGAGCCTGGCCAGCGTTCTTCTCGAACAGATCATCGACCGCTTGAACCTGCAATTCATCACCAAGATCACCCTCGTCAAGATCGACCGGTACCTCTGGCTCTTCATCAAGGCGCTGCAGCTGGAGGGGATCTCCACTGAGGGTCTCGAGTCGAAGATGAAGTACCTCCGGGGCGCCCTCAAGATCAAGCGCTTCAGCATCGATCAGTACATCGATATCTTCCGCTTCATTTCCAAAGGGATCCAGGACATCATCCGCCTCTACTATATCGACCCCCACCGGGCCAATCTCCCGGTCATCATCGGGCAGCTGGCGGCCGGACGGCGGGCCGCGGAGGAAGCCGGGCCGTCCAAGGAGGAGGAAGAGGAGACGATCTACATCCAGACCGAGAATTTCGTCCGCTCGATGATCGCCTCCGCCTTCGGCCTTCAGACGCTCGATAACTTCATCAGCAACATCCTGCGGACGCTCCACGCCGAACAGGAGAGGTTCAAGTCCCACAGCTATATGCTCAATGTCCTCATGAGCTACAACCCGGAGATCGTCATGACTCCGCTCCACAAGAAGCCCCAGAAGAAGGACGACCAGATCCTCCTCGGCAACAAGGGGTACTTCCTCAAACAGCTCTATTCCTACGGCTTCCCCGTCCCGCCCGGTTTCATCATCACCACGGAGCTCTACCGCTGCCTGGACGCCGTCCTCGGCTACGAGGACATCGCCAAGGACCTGAGCCGGCGGGTCGGCAGGGAGCTCAGGAAGGTGGAAAAGATCACGAGCCGGCGCTATGCTTTCCCCCAGAACCCGCTGCTCCTCTCGGTGCGCAGCGGCTCCGCCATCTCCCTCCCGGGGATGATGAGCTCATTCCTGGACGTGGGGATGAACGAGGATATCGCCGCCAGCCTGAGCCGGAAGGAGGGCTTTGCCTGGGCGGCCTGGGACTCCTACCGCCGCTTTCTCCAGTTCTGGGGCATGTCGGAGGGGCTGAACCGGGACTTCTTCGATGAGATCATCGAGCGCTTCAAGGAAAAATTCCGGGTCTCCAAGAAGCTCTACTTCGCGCCCGACCAGATGCGCGAAATCGCCCTGACCTACAGGAAGGAGCTGGAGGCCAACGGGATCGCCGTCGAAGACGACCCGCGGGAGCAGCTGCGGAAGGCCGTCTTCAAGGTGATCGAGTCGTGGCAGTCCCCGCGGGCCGAGCTCTACCGCCACGAAATGAACATCTCCGACAAGTGGGGAACGGCCGTGGTCGTCCAGGCCATGGTCTTCGGGAACCTGAACGAGGGGTCGGGCTCGGGCGTCACTTTCACTCGTGATCCCAAGGGCCTGTCGAGCACGGTCCTTCTCTCCGGCGATTTCATCTTCGGGGCGCAGGGGGACGATATCGTCACGGGACTGGTGGAAACCTATCCGATCTCGGAGGCCCAGAGAAAGAGCGAAAAAAGGGAAAGTGACATCTCCCTGGAGAATCATTTCCCGGCCACCTACGCCGAGTTGAAGCGGCTGGCCGAGATCCTGATCTACGAGAAGGGGTTCGACCACCAGGAGATCGAGTTCACCTTCGAGAACGACTCGAAGGGAGGGCTTTACATCCTGCAGAGCCGCGACATGCCCCATCCGGAGCGCCTCAAGCTGAAGCCCTTCGCCGAGACCGAACAGCTGAAGAAGTCCCTGATCGGATACGGCATCGGCATCGGCGGCGGGGCGCTCAGCGGCCGGGTCGTTTTTTCCGAGGCCGAGATCGCGCATCTGGGAAAAGAGGATCCCGGCACGCCGCTGATCCTGATCCGGCCGGATACGGTGCCCGACGACATCGGCTTGTTGCGGCAGGTCGACGGGCTCCTGACGGCCAAGGGAGGGAGCACTTCCCACGCGGCCGTCATCATCCCCCAACTCAAGAAGGTGGGAGTGGTCGGCCTCAAGAGCCTCAAGGTCTACGAGAAAGACGCCTACAGCCTGGTCGATGGTCACAAGATCAAGACCGGAGATTACATCAGCATTGACGGCTGGAGCGGCTCGGTCTATCTTGGCAAGCACAGGGTCGAAGCCAAGGAAAGCTATCCGGTCAAGATCTGAACCCCGCTATTTCATCATCTTGTGGGCGTAGACGGTCAGATCGCCCAGCCGGTTCGTGTAGCTCCCGTATTCGTTGTCGTACCAGCCGAAGATCTTGGCGTGGACCACAGGGATCTCCAGGGTCCGCAGGGGGATGGCCTTCCCTTCGCCGCAGAGGCCGGGGATCTGGGAGAGGTCGATGGGGATGAGAGCCGTCCGCGTGTGGTTGAACTGACCTTCGATGACGATCGACGCGTTGATCCCGAGGACGTCGGAGGAGACATTCTGCTCCTCGGAGTAAACGAGGAGGCGCTCGGGGTCCCGGGCCTCGGTTTGCCGGTAGATATCGTTGATGGCCGCCGTGTCGATAGCGCTGACCTTCCCGTCCTTGCCGACTTTGCTCTGGAAGGTCACGTTGAGGATGATCAGCGATTCCGTCTTCGTCGGGATGCGGATGGAGTCGGCCATGAACCCGATCTGCTTCACTTCCGGGATGGCCAGAGCCAGGGCCTCGGCGGCGTTGGTGGAGGTCAGGATGATGTTATCTAGGATGCTCCTGGTCTTTCTCAAATCCTTGGCGCCCGCCTTGGGGACGCTGTCCAGAACGCTCTGGGAGTTGGTCACCGCGTGCACGGTGGCCATGGAGGCGGTCAGGATGCTGCGCGTCTTTTCGTTCTCCAGGAGCGGCTTGATCATGTGGGCCAGGCCCGTCGTGGTACAGGAGGCGGCGGAGATGATGGTGTGCCGGGCCGGGTCGAAGTTCTGATGGTTGATCCCGTAGATCAGCGTCACGGCATCCTCGGGCATGGCCAGCGCCTTGTTCTTGATCTTGAAGGCGGCCGAGTTGATCACCACCCGAGCGCCGGCGAGATGGTGGCCCCGGATAGAGCCCTTCTCGCTGTCGGGGCCGGCCGTCGGGTCCAGGAATTGGCCCGTGCACTCGGCCACGACCTCGACCCCATAGTCCCGCCAGGGGATATCCTTGGGGTTTCGGGCCTTTCTGAGCACGGTTACCGGGATCCCGTCGATGAGCAGCTTGCCCTCCTTGTCGTCAGTGATCTTGATGCCGGGAGGGGCGTTGATCCCGTGCAGGAACGTGTGCATGAGCCCATAGGTGGAGTCTTTCTCGATGCTCTGGGCGACCGCGTTCATCCCGATCCCGATGTCCCGCCCCTGGTTGACGACGATCTCTTCGAAATACTTCCGGGCGACCTGGTGCCAAAGGGTGAGCTTGCCTATTCTTCCCAGCCCGTTGATCCCCAAGACAGGTTTTTTGGCAGCAAAGAAAGCGGCCTCGTTCATGATCGGCTCCTCTGGTTTTTTCCCGGCAAGGTTTAGAGAGTCATTGTAGAAAAAAAGCGCGGCCGTGTCCAGCCGGCGGGGCGCTCCCAAACCGAGCGTCGCCGCGGGAACGGAACTCAAGACATTCCTCGCGATTGGCTGTATAATCGAGCCATGGAAGACCAGATGACCTATTTCTACGAAATTTACGGGACCCTGCCCCGGGCCGGGCCGGGAGATGACGCTTCGACCCGAAGGGCCTTTGAGATTATGAAAGACCTTCCCGGGACGCCGAGGATCCTGGACATCGGCTGCGGGCCGGGCAGGCAGACGCTGGAACTGGCCCGGCTCTCCCACGGCCGGATCATCGCCCTGGACAACCACCAGCCTTTCCTGGACAGGCTGAACGAGCAGGCCGGGGCGCTCGGTCTCTCGCCGCATATCGAGACCTTGAACCAGGACATGAAGGCGATGAGCTTCGAGCCGGGGAGCTTCGATGTCATCTGGTCGGAGGGCGCACTTTTCGTGATGGGATTCGAGAACGGCCTGAAGACCTGTCGGCCGCTTCTCAAAGCCAAGGGATATATCGGCGTCAGCGAACTTGTCTGGCTGACGGGCCGGCCTTCGGCCGAAGCCCGGGACTGGGCCAAGGCGTACCCGGCTATAAAAGATGTGCCGGGGAACCTCATGCTTTTCCCGGGCGCCGGCTACAGCGTGATCGGCCACTTCACCCTGGCGGTTTACTCTTGGCTCAAGGAATATTACGATCCCATGCAGAAGAGGATCGATGAGTTGAGAGGCCGGTACGAAGGGAACGCGGCCGCCATGGAAGCGATTGATTCGGCCCAACGCGAGATCACCGGCTTCAAGAAATGCTGGAGAGAGGTCGGCTACGAGTTTTTTGTCGCCAGAGGAGAGTAGCGCCTCGCCTTTCCCTGTCTGTTCAGGCGGAGCCTGAGCCGGAAACGTAAAGCCGCCAGGAAACGATTTTTCTGGGGAAAAGAAAAAAATACTTGACATACAGTATGTCATACACTATATTGTATTATACAATATATCAACATTACACGGTATAGGTAAATTGACGACAAAGGAGACCGCCCGATGGATCCTGAAGCCGGCCACTTCGAAACCGAGATGAACCGCGGCTTTCTCCAGATCCTCGTCTTGGCCATGCTCGAAAGAGACATGTACGGATACGCGATGGTCCGGACCATCCGGGATCTGGGGTACGACGTCGAGGAAAACACCCTCTATCCCCTGCTCCGAAGGCTCGAGAAGAACGGCTGGGTCAAGAGCAAGTGGGACGTGAGCGAGGACCGACCCCGCAAGTTCTACGGGATCACCGACGCCGGGCGAGGCCTCCGGACCGAACTCCTCAATATCTGGAACAAACAGGACCAGATCCTGGAACACATCATGGAGGGAAAGAACCATGTTTGAAAAACTCGAAGCCTACCTCGAAGAGATCAGTCACTACCTCTCGGGGCGCGAGGAACGGGAGGAGATCCTCTCGGAGATTCGCAGTCACATCCTGGAAAAGACCGAGCAGGAATTCGGCGAAACGTCCGGCTCCTCTCTCGGCAAGGTCATCGCTGCCTACGGCCCTGCCCGCCGCGTGGCCGAAAGGTACCTGGACGGCCGCCCCATCATCGCCCCGGCTCTGAAGCGCTTCCTCTTCCGGTACACGGCGCTCCTTTTCGCCGGCCACTTCCTCCTCACGGTCGCGGCCGTCGCCTTCAAGAGGAGCTTCCTTATGTTCCCCATCCTCTACGTTCCGTCGATGGGACCGTTCGAGGCGCTCTGCTACCTGCCGACCGCCCTACTCTTTGACCTCGGGGTCGTCACTTTGATCCTCTATCTCATCACCCAGAGCAAAAAAGATCTCCGGCTTCCCTGGCCGAAGTTCAGCGTCGACCTCGATGAGGTCAAGGTGCCGAAACGGACGATTGGGAACGTCAGCGGGCTCCTGGCTATGACTGCCTTGACTGGCGCCGCCCTTTATTTTTATATCCGCTATGGGACGATTTTCTTCGTCAACCTGGATTTCGACGCGCACCAGCCCCTCTTCACCGCCGCGGCCGGCCAGTGGTATTCCCTGATCCTGATCGGGCTTTGGGCTCTCGGCGCAGCCAGCCTGGCCTTTAAGCTGGCGACCACTTCTCCGTGGGTCGATGCCGTCAAGGCCGGTTTGTCGCTC
>Ga0153915_10006473_pt1 | contig 10994 bp, 8 predicted proteins | sample Opewatmetagenome_2_FD_107003 | JGI IMG/M metagenome (GOLD analysis project Ga0153915, IMG submission 107003) | Freshwater wetland microbial communities from Ohio, USA - Open water 3 Core 3 Depth 3 metaG | ecosystem: Environmental > Aquatic > Freshwater > Wetlands | place: USA: Ohio, Lake Erie...
GAACTTGGCTTCGATAATCTTATCGCCATTGACTTTGATAAAGATCTGCATGATGTCCCCGCAGGAGGCGTTCCCGACAGTCCCGACCCCATCCGGATTGGAAATCTCGCCCACATTTCTTGGATTCTGGAAATGTTCCATCAAAAATTTCGGATATTTTGCCATGTTTCGCACCACCTAAAGCTAATTGGGGTTTACCCCGTTAGAAATAATGGCCCGCTATAGCGGGGTACCATTCTGAATAATTCCGGCCGGGGTCGATGCCCCGTTGCAATTTCTAACGGGGTATACTTCAAATCCTAACCTTAACATTATTTTGTTTAATCTTTTTTCTCTTGGTTCTCCAGTCGCTTGACTCTGTCTTCCAATTTATTGTAGAGTTGAAGAAGCATTCTCATGATATCTGACAATGGGTCCGGAAGGTTTCCATGCTCGAAATCAAGTTCTTCCTTTTCCGGAGTCAGGGATTCCACAATGCGGCCGGGAACGCCAACGACTGTGGCGCCGGCCGGAACGGATTTAACCACCACAGAGCCTGAACCAATTCTTGCTCCATCGCCAATAGTGATCGCTCCTAAAACGGTGGAATTGGAACCAATAATCACACGGTTTCCCAGGGTGGGATGGCGTTTCTTCTTTTCAAGAGTGGTGCCACCCAGCACAACACCTTTATAAATCAAACAATCATCACCGATCTCAGTGGTCTCCCCAATCACCACCCCCATTCCATGGTCAATGAAGAGTCGCCTGCCGATTTTCGCACCGGGGTGAATCTCAATCCCTGTGAACCCGCGGCTAAAATGAGAAACCAAACGAGCAGTCGTAAACCATTTCCTTTGATAAAGAGCATGGGCAATGCGGTGGAACCAGATCGCATGGAGACCCGGATAACAGAGAAAAATCTCTACGAGGTTTTTCGCCGCAGGATCTCTCTCCTTAATAGTTCGAATATCTTCCTTAAAGCGCTCCCACATTGGCCCTCCGGCCTTTGAATTCTACAAATAATCATTTTAACCCACAGATCAGGCTAAATCCAATGGGAACATCAATAAAAGATTATTCTCAAAGGGAAAATAAGACAGGAGGTGGTCAAGGTAGAATGAAGAAATCTAACGGCTGGGGGTCAACGCGCAGAGTTATTCACGGTCCGTATAGAAAATAACATGACGTTGGTCGTGGAGCGTAGACCTTTATGGTCGCAAAGGGGATCTCAAGCATCAATTCTCATGTTTTACAAGGGGCCATCCATCAATTGGTTCTCCTTTCGGTGGTTTTATTGCTCCGAAGCCTCCGCAAACCATGCAGACATTGAATTCCTTGGGGTCTTTGAAAATCTTACCTCGACTGTTACAACGGGGGCAAAGAACCATGCCGTATCTCTTAGGATTGAACCCTTCAGGGAGAGTTTTCTTTTGCATTTTCCACTTCCTCGCCATCATCCTAAAGACGGACGTTTTTGATCTACCTTTCTCAGATGTAAGCGGATTTTACGTTCGCCTCTGTGAGTAGTACGGACCTGACACTTCATGCACTTCGCATAGTCTTAACTCCTCTTAAACGGCCGAGCTGAATAGTGCCTTTGACCGGCAAGTGCCCCGTCCCGCCAAAGCGCCATGGGTGGGGCTTGCGGGGCATAATCAAAACGGTATTTCCTTTGCTCGCTTTCCGCTCGCCACTACGTGGCCGGGAAGCCCATTCGACATACTCAGGGCCGTGAGCTCTGTCGAACGGCCCCGGCGTGCCTGTCCCGTCCTAACGGGATGGCCGGAGAGCTCCACAATCAGTGCATTTGCTTGCCGATTACCCGAAGAATGACACCTTCAAAGAGAGGCTCCTCTTCTTCTCCCAGTCAGACTCATAGGAGTCATCGAAGAAGCTTATCAGCCTTTCGATGAGAAGAGTCCAGCCCACCCGGGCATTACGTTTGTGATTTGAAGTTAGTGCCTGACTCCCGTTTAAAGTAGCTGCTTTCATAATGTTACCTCCCTTTTCTTGTTTTTTTGATCCGTTCTTAGGAAATGGGCCATTGGTGATCGCCCACAGAATGTGATTTTCTTCGTTTAACTTCTTTTGAAACCTTGGGGTTCTAAGAGATGCTCTGTGTTCCCTCTACGCTTTTCAATTCAATTCGGTTCTTTTCCTGCCAGCCCGATTTAATTTTGCTTCTGAAGAGTCCGCCTAAATCTTGAAGAAGGAGCCTCCATCCGGGAGAACTTCTGTGTCTGACCACGTCTTCCAGAAAGGGAATAATTTCTCTAACATTTTCTTTGGCAGGATAGATTCGAGCCCCCATCTTCACGAAGCCCTTCAGGGATTCTGGGTCTAAATAACGGGACGTAAGTAAAACCACCGGAGAAGGAGGGAATCGGGTTACAGCTCGGCTATGGAGATTGGAACACCGGACACTCAAGCTGTCCAGGATAACAAGGTCGTAAGTAAAGGACGCCAATAGCTCGGCTGCGTTCTTGTAATCGGTGGCTTTATCACAATGACAGTTCGGGGCGATTTTTCGAATCTGTTCTTGCAGACCTAACAAGAAGTCTGGATTATCATCTACAACCAAGATCCACTTGTCGTTTAATATGGATTTTCCCATGACTCTCTCCTCCTTTCATGAGTGGGATCGTGAAGCCCGGATGGACCGTCCTGGTGGCACGTCATTGAATGTGGGGATACCTCCCCCATTCTTGCCAGTCTAAACCGGTCTTCTTCTCCCAGTCGGAGTCAAATGAGCCATCAAAAAATTCCTCCAATTTCTGAAAGAGATTATTCCAAAAGCTCCTAACATCGATTTTTTCCTCTACCGCAAAATTCCCTTCGCCGGTTAAAATGGACGCTTTCATGAGATGACCTCCTTTTTTTGATTTTACCTTTTCATACCATAGCGGAGGTCACAGATTGGTCACAGATTCGGCTGGAAACGCAAAAAAAAGGAGGTAAAAAAGCTAAGGACGGGAGATAAAGGGTAAGGAGAAAAAGGGTAAAAGAAAGAGTAGAAATTTTGAAACTAACGTTAAATCAATGGGTTGTGTTTGATTGGATGCTAGGCTTTATCCTTCCTCTGTATTCGAACGCTTCCAGTCAAGTTTCTGTAAAGAGCCTGGGTCTTGGGAGAAGGTTCAATTCCCAGGGCGACCAAGAGCATTTTCTTGCAGCGATTATAGGCTTTAATTGCTTCTGTCCACTGGCCAAGCTTGAAGTAAGAGGTCATCAAGTGTTGATACAATTCTTCGGCGAGGTCGTCCACTTCGAGGGCTCTCTCATAATTTTCAACGGCTTTTTCCCACTGTCCGGCCTCTTCGAGGTAATCGCCCAATCTCACGATCGCGCGTAGGTATTTACTCCGTAGACGCTCGCGATAGGAGGTGGTCCAAGAATGCGCCTGGTCAGCCGGTAGAAAGTGTCCCTTGTACACCCCAAGAGCCTTTTCACTCAGTCGGACTGCTGCTATATCCTTTTTTAACAGCGGATCGCTTTCTTCAGACCGTCCACCCTTGTTCCACACAGCCTCAGCCTGGCCAACGATTCGTTCAAAGACCCACGCATCTACCCAGCAGTAACGGTTATCAAGGGTCGTTTTTCGTTCTTGGAACCTTAGCGCCTTCTCAATACCTAATAGCTGACGCAGCCGGGAAAGGTTTGTTGTAAAGGCGCTGTGGGCCTGATCTCCATCTGCGTCAGGCCAGAGCATGTCGGAAAGTTGTTCCTCAGTAATCTCTTTGCCCCCAAGAGCGATTAACGCTTTGAGTAAAAGCAGAGGTTTCTTTTGGACCTTCCCGGGAGATTGGATGGGTTTTTCATCCTTTAATATCTCAAATTTTCCCAGTGTATGAATCTTAAGAGGCCATGGCCAGTTTTCAATATCGAGTGGCGGCTCATCAGGAATCAGAAGATGTTTTCTGATAAGGCTTTGCGCATAATCCACCGTTATCCCTTCGGCGAGCGCTCTCGCACAAAGGTGTGCCATCACAGAGGGCTGCCACCACGGAAAAAGATCCGTGTATCGATGCTTCCGTCCCAATTCCATTGCTTTGCGTAAGGCTTCCAGCCCTTGTCTTTTCACTTCCCCCTCTCCATTCAAGCCAAATTGGGCCTCTCGGATAAGGCACATGTATTCCAGGCTCACGCTGCCGGACCTTCGAACAAGATTTTTGGCTTCCATGAGGTATGTCCTGGCTTTCTGATGGTTCCCTTCTTCATAGAATACCTGTCCCATGAGGAGAGAGCACAGTATCCTTGTGAAGTACATACCCGTTTTTTGGGACAATTCATAAGCCTTTTCTGCATATAGGGACGCGCGAGAAATGTTTCCGGTGAGGAGATTGTACCAGGCTGAGAGATATTGATATTGGCACAGCCCATGGCGTCTACTGCTTTCAAGGATCGTTTCCATTTTTTTGAGAAACTCATCGGCGGTGGCTGTATCCCCTTTGTTCAGTGAAGCATAGACTCCCTGGGCGAAGAGCATGTGATCCCAGACATGGATGCCTTCTTTCTTGGATATTTCCAGACCTTCTGAGATTGACTTGAGGGCTAACTCCGAGCTTTCTTTGGTCCGGTTAAAGATTAAGGCTTCGCTCCACTTCCATGTAAGGACCCATAAGGGAGACGCAGTTCGCGATTGAGCCATTTTTCTTATTTCTTCAGTCACGAGGCTACATTTGGCGAGATCTCCCATCCAGGAATAGTAGTTCACCGCGTTGAGACAGGCTTGCAGGGTTAGGTTGAAATCTTCTCGTTCCCGAGAGAGTGAGAGCGAACGTTCCACCCATCTTCTGATGTCAGGATGAAAAGGTTCTCTGTACAACAATGCACCAGCCATGCTGGAAGCGACACGGGCCTCGATGTCAGGTGAGGGGAGAAGGGTATCTCGCCGGATGCGCTCGTTGAGCCATTCAAACCATTCGTCGAGCAATGTGAAATCGTTCGATTCAAAGACGATCGTATCCACTGCGCCCGACCAGGCAAGAAAAGTCCCTGCAAGATCCTGTCTTTCTTGAAACAGATGAAATGCCCGCTCGAAAAGGATGCGACTCTCCGAGAGGCTAAATGGTTGTTTCGATACGCCCATCCAGTAAAGGAGCCATGGCTCCGCCTCCAGAACTTTTTTGGGGATGCTTCCGATCCACTCCTCAAGAGTCTTATTCCTACCTTGGAGGATCAAGGATCGAGCGTACATAAGGAGTAGACGGGCGAGCTCCTTCCAGTCTTCGGCATCCCGGAACAGCGCAGCCGCCTCTTCCATACGCCCGGAATCCTCCAATAGGATGGCGGCATTGTGTCGTATCAGCGATACCTCTTCGGCTCCCAATGAACTTTGGGCCCTTGACAGCAGAAACTCCCTGAAGAGGGGATGATATTGATAGACAGGATTATCATCCAAGTATTTCTCGGTGAAATAATGGTGCTCACTGAGATCATGAAGTATTTCTACTGATTCTCTAACCCCGGTCAGTTTTTGTGCCATTTCGGCAGTTATTCTCGGGAAGAAGGTGGTTTTAAGCAAAAATTCCTGTGTCTCTTTGGGCATCTTATCGAAGATCTCTATCGCAAAATAGTTATAGATTTCTCTCGTTGGAAAGGCGCTCGTCGACAGGTAGTCGATTTTCCTGAATCTCAGGTCTAAAAGGATGAGCATCAGGCCGGCAGCCCATCCCTCCGTCTTTTTGTGTAATTCGAGCAGGATTTCCGGCGCCAGTCTCCTTTTTCCTCTCGTTCGAAGAATCTCCCTCGTCTCTCCTACAGTAAACTGGATATCCTCCCACCCAAGAAGACTCATCCTATTGTTTGCCCGGAGGCGAGCAAGTTGAGGCGGAGGTTCATTTCGGCTCAACACCATCACATGGATGCCTTCAGGGATGACATCAAAACCGTGAGCGACCATTTCATGAAATGCTGAGCTTCCGGAGACATCTTGGTAGTTGTCCAAAACGACAATGAATGCCCCTTTCCGTCGGTTCCTTGAAGGGGAGCGTGGAACAGTCAACCGGCCGTAGACTCCCTCGAAATAGCGTTTCGTAAAAGCGGGTATCCCGCTCAAATATTCTGGCGTTAAAAGAGGTAAGGGCTTCCCCCTTTTTGGAGCAGCTTTCGTTGCAGCCATCCCCATGTAATAAAAGAAGCTTGCGATGTCAGCATCCCTTTCATCAATCTGATACCAGAGGCATGGTAATTTTCGGGCGTCGAGGTAACTTCCAATCAGCGAAGTCTTGCCTGACCCGGGCGGTCCGGTTACCCAAATGATAGGGAATTTACGCCCCCTGTCCAGTAAACGGAAGAGTCTTTTCCGGGGATATATCCCTTTGGTGCCAGGACGAATTATCTTTGCAATCGAGGGATTTTCCCTTTCCATACCAATGAATCCGACTACCTCTTGAAGCTCGCACACGGAGGGATCAAAGTCCGCAGACCCCAACCCACCTCGTTTTTTAGGGTATAGTTAGTAAGATTTATTGTCAACATGAAAAATTCGTTTCCCCTTTTCTCCGAACGGACCAAAGTCCTACCCACAGCCTATCTTCATTCTCTACCTCAAGCAAAAGAGTGAAAGGGTTTTTTGCTTGACAGATTCGCCTCTCTGCGATAAACCAACCATAGGAGGAGAGTGAGATGGAACCGAAAATAAACGCATACGAGGAGGTCCGTGATCAAATAAAGGATGGTGATATCATTATGTTTGAAGGAATAGGATTTCTGTCGGCCATATTAAACTGGAGGAGTCGGCCAAGAGAATTTCCGATATGGAAATATTTAGTGCATGCCTTGGTCAGTACAATCGTGAAAGCGGCGACCGGATCAAAATATTCTCACGCTGGTCTCGCCGCCCGGTGGTATAAACGGCTAATGGTACTGGAAGCGATAGGGGATGGAGTGATCGTTAATCCTCTTCGGCGAAGTGAGGAGCGTTTTAAGGCAAAAATCTATTGGTTCAGTTGCGAAGAAATTGGTCCAAAGGACCGAGAATTAATGATGATCAAAGCACTAGAAGAATTAGGTAAACCCTACGGGTTTTGGAAAACAATTCTCTTCCTTATCTGTCTCATATTCAAAATAGACGTCGACAAGCGCGATAGCCTAAAGGAGGCAAAGAGCATTTACTGCTCTGAATATGTTGCCCGAATTTATAATTTCGTTCATAAGGATCTGAAACAAGGTCGGGCTGATCGATTTATGTCACCGAAGGATATCGCCGATTCCGACTTACTTACGAATAACGGGAGATTAAAAATGCCATTGACAGATCGCCATCTCTCTTCCTGATATGATTCCAAATTCGCCTCCGCCGTAAAACCCAAGAGTCCGTTATTTCGACCCGTTCGGTATCGAAAGAATCATCTGCGCCTTAGCCTTCCAGTAATCCATTCCCGTTTCCGAGAAAACGCTTTCAGCCGTTTTCACGGCTTCAACCACCTTTTCTCTCTGATGGGTATATCCGTACAACTCTCCTAACCAGAGATATCCTACGGCCCAGTATATTCTTACCATGAGGTTGTCCATGATCTCAATCCCCCTCAAGATCATATCCTCCCCCAGGCTGAGGTTGACCCCCTCTTTTGCGAGAATCCTTCCCAGTAGTGTCATTGCCATGGCCATATAGTATAATTCATTGTTATTTTGGGCCACCTTGATCGCCTGTTCCGCATACTCTTGTGCCCTTTTCAGATCATCCAGTTCCGTATAGACCATAGCTAAGAACCAGTAATGGAGGGGCAGGTTGTAGCTGATTCCGGCGTCAGAATGGAGTTTAAAGCCCTTTTCCATGCAGGTTCGAGCCGTCTCCAGATCGTTCAGCAGATAATGGCCATAGCCAAGTCCTCCCCACGCAGTGCCCAGGAGGACGAAGATCTGGCCCTTCTCAAGGTATTGAATACTCTTTTGAAAATGCTGTACGGCTGAGAGGCCTTCGCCTTTATTACCTGATAGAAATCCGTAAAGTACTTCTGCAAGCCCAAGACTATACAAATTTTTTGCGTCGAGGGCAACGTTGAGGGCCTTCTCACAAAAAAACTTTCCCTCCTCAAACTTCCCTAAATACCCCAGGCTAAGCCCATGAAAAGCTGAAAGTGCGGAGTAGATATTATATCCTCTGTCAAAGGACTCAAATTCTTTCTTATTTTTCTCAAGCAGGAAAAGTATCCTTGGCGCCAGGTCGACCACCTTGAAAAAGAACCCCGTTGCAGCATAATTGCTGCACAAATCAAAAGCAATAGGGGCGATGAGGTCGACTTGCTGTGTTTTCTCAGCTGTGTTCAAACACTCCTCGCCATACTTTGCTCCTGTTTGTGTATCTCCTTTCACTGAATAGTAAAGGCCCATAATGCTGCAGAAAGTGACGAGGCTTTTTGTGGCATTGATCTCCCTTGAAAGCCTTTCCCCTTCCTGTAGGATTTCAAGGGAATCTTCAGGGAAACCGAGAGAAATCATTGAGGAAGCCATGAGCAAACAAACCTCTATCTGCTCTTTCCTTTGATCCACGGCAGCTGGCCCCTTTTTCAATATGCCGATGGCCTCCCGATAAAAGCGAAAGGCTTCCCACAAAGAAGAATTCTGTGTGGCCTTCATCCCGGATAGCTTCAAATATTTGAAAGCCTTTTCTCGATTTTCACTCCGCGAGTAATGATAGGCCAGCATCTCATACAACTCCTCTAATCGATCCGCATACTGAGTCTCTATAATCTCTCCAATCTGTTCATGAACCTCTTTTCTCCTTCTGATGAGAAGGCTATTGTAAGTAACCTCTTGGACCAAGGCATGTTTAAACTCATATTCCAGTTTGGGGGAAGGACTTTTTTCATAGATGAACTCTAGCCCCTGGAGTTCCAGAAGATGGGATTTGAGCCCCTTTGAGAAGCCTATGAGGGGCTCAAGAATAGAAAAGGCAAATTTCCTTCCGATCACAGAGGCTGCTTGCAGGGTGCGTTTCGACTCACCCTCCAGTCGATCTATACGACTGGCGATAATGCCATGAATGGTGTTAGGGACCTGGATTTCCCAGGGGTTTTTGCTCAATTCATATCCTTTATCGCCTTTCTTGATATAATCGCTTTGCAGCAAGGCGTAAATCAGTTCTTCCATGAAAAGGGGATTTCCTCCAGCTTTACCCAGGACCAACTCTCGGACCCCTGCCGAAATTTCCACTCCACCAAAAAGAGATTCGATCAGTTCGCTCCTTGTCGGAATAGGAAGTTGGTCTAGGCCTAGCCTAATGTAATAAGACTTGTTCTCCCAGAGATGAGTGTATTCTGGACGATAGAGAAGGATCAACAGGATCTTAGTACTTGCGAGGGATCCAATGAAATATGTTAAAAACTCTTCCGATGTCTTGTCAATCCAATGAAGATCTTCAACAACAATGACGATGGGTTTTCTTTGGCTCTCCTTCGCCAACAGATCCCTGATGGCTTCGAATATCTTCTCCCTCTTTTGTTTCGGATCGAGCAGTAAGTAAGATTCGTCCTCTACCGCCACTGAGAGAATCTCATGAATAGCCGGGAGAAAGGATTGAGGTACTTCGTCGAGATGAGCAATCGTTTCTTTAACTCGCTCCTTGATGAGGTGTTCCTCCATCCCTTCTGCAACACGGAAATAGGATCTCAATATATCCAGTATCGGTAGAAAGGCCATGGAGGTACCAAAATGGATACATCGGCCTTCCAGATAAGCGTAAGGGTCATCCCGAAGGGTTTTCCTAAATTCCCAAACGAGTCTGGATTTACCGACCCCGGCTTCTCCCACCAATCCGATGGCCTGACCTGATCCCGATAGCACCTTTTCAAAACACTCTCTCAAGGTGACCAGTTCCTGTTCACGGCCAACAAATTTTGAAAGGCCTCGGGCAACAGCGATCCCGATTCGGGTCTGAACCTCACCTGCTCCGATGAGTTCATAGGCCTGAATAAGTTCTTCCTTCCCCTTGACAGTCAATTTGCCCATAGGTTTAAAGTTGAAGAAATTTTCCGTGATATTATAGGTATCGTTCGAAACGAGAATCGAACCAGGGGAGGCCATCGTCTCCATCCTGGAAGCCAGGTTTGTAGTGTCCCCGAGGGCGACGAAATCCAGGCTGAGGTCATCACCGATTGAAGTGATAATGACAACGCCCGAGTGAATTCCGATTCGCATTTTGAAGTCCAAGCCATATTCCTCTCGTACTTTTTGGGCATATTGCTTTAAAGCTCTCTGAATAGAAAGGGCGGCATAGCATGCCCTTTGAGCATGGTCCTCATGGGCCAGAGGAGCACCGAAGATGGCCATGATCCCATCCCCAGTAAACTGGGCAACTGTGCCTTCATGCTTGTGAATTTCATTCAATAGCAGCTTAAAACATCCGTCCATTATTTTGGGGACTTCTTCGAATTCTAAAGTCTCACACATAGAGGTGTAGTTTGCTACATCAGCAAAAAGCACGGTTACCTGTTTCCGTTCTCCTTCCAGAGATTTCCGAGCGGTGAGGATTTTGTCAGCTAACAACCTCGGGATGTAAGATTTTGGGCAGGAAAGATCTAAACCCTTCGGCTCAAAAAGATTATAACCACATTCGTCACAAAATTTTGCCGCTGCCGATAGGATCCTTTTGCATCGAGGACACCATTGCTCAAGATTTTTACCGCAATTAAGACAAAACTTCGCTTCTTCTTTATTTTCAGTTTGACACGAGGGGCACTTCTTCAAGCCTTTCTCCTGTTTTTGGCCATGCTTGAAGGGGCTATCTTTTCCTTGGGAGTGGCCTTACAACCGGTTACAAAACGAATAAAGGAGAGGAAAAACTGTGAAACCCAAGATGCCTGAGTAAAATATTTCTCCCGCTTGTGAGTGTATCAGAATAAGTGCGAAAGTCAACCCCAAAATTTGTACTTTCCCCGAGGGGGGAAACACGGAAACAGAGAAAAATACTTTTTCTCAACGGATAAAATTCCCTTGACAACTAAACAAATGTATAGTATTTATAGGTACAGTCCGGAGCAAAGACTTAAAAATGAAAGCCTTGAATTGAA
>Ga0153915_10006474_pt1 | contig 10994 bp, 9 predicted proteins | sample Opewatmetagenome_2_FD_107003 | JGI IMG/M metagenome (GOLD analysis project Ga0153915, IMG submission 107003) | Freshwater wetland microbial communities from Ohio, USA - Open water 3 Core 3 Depth 3 metaG | ecosystem: Environmental > Aquatic > Freshwater > Wetlands | place: USA: Ohio, Lake Erie...
GACGCCACCGCGTCCGTCCCAGGGACCCAGGCCGCCCTGGAGCAGTTCGCGAGCGGGCTGTCTCTGGTCCTCGGGGGCGCCGACCTGATCTGCGGGACGGGGCTCCTCGAGGATGCACGGACGTTGTGGCTCGAGCAGCTGTTCATCGACGACGAGATGGTCGGCATGATCCGCCGGATCGCGGACGGCATCGTCGTGGACGAGGACCACTTGGCCCTGGACGTGATCGAGAAGGTGGGTATCGGCGGCATGTTCCTGGGGCAGCGGCACACCATGGACCACCTCCGCCAGGAGCACTTCCAGCCCAAACTCGTCGACCGACGGAGCCATGACCTCTGGACCTCGGACGGCAGAAAGAGCATGGAGCAGCGGGCCCGCGCGAAGGTGGTCGAAGCTCTGTCGAGACCCGTACCGAATCCCCTCCCGGCGGACGTGGTGCACGAGCTGGATGCCGTCATTGACGCCGCGCGCGCCGCAGCGGCGTGACGCTCGGGAACCGGGACGGGTCCCGGTGCGGAAGGAACAGCGACGAGGCGAACTCCCGCGAGAATCTCGGATCTCCGGCCAGCGGCATATGCCGGATCCGTCGCGCGAGGGTCCGCATGGCCTCGCGCTCCTGGGTGGAGACCAGGGCGAGGCGCGCGCCCGAGCCCGCCGTGTTCCCCACGAACTGGACGCGGTCCAGCGAAATGTCCGGGAGCATGCCGACGGCCCGCGCGCTCTCCGGGGCCAGGTAACTTCCGAAGGCGCCTGCCAGGTACAGCGCGCGGATCTCCGAGGCGGATGCATGCAGCGTGTCAAGCAGGATGTCGATCCCCGTGTGGATCGCGGCCTTCGCCAGTTGCAGTTGCCCGATGTCCTCCTGGGTCAGCAGGATGTTCTGGCCGATCGAGGTGTCCTCCGCGTCCACCACGCGGAACGCGAGCTGGTGCTCCCCGCGGCGGATGCGTTCCGGCGCGACCCGTTTCTGCAGGCGGCCCGCGCCGTCGATGGCCCCCGTCCGGAAGAGGTCGGCCAGCAAATCTAGGAGGGCGGACCCGCAGAGGCCCCGCGGCTTCATCCGGCCGATGACCCGGTAGTCCACGTGGAACGTCTCGGGCTCGATGGCCACGCGCTCCACGGCGCCATCCGCGGCCCGCATCCCGAACCGGATGTGAGCACCCTCGAAGGCGGGGCCCGAGGGGGTCGAGCACGCGACGAGCCGCCGCCGGTCGCCCGCACAGATCTCCGTGTTCGTCCCCACGTCGATGAAGACGTGGAGGCCGGAGGCCCGATGCATCCGCGTCGCCAGGACGCCGGCCACGAGGTCGCTCCCCACGAAGGCGGCGACCACGGGGGGCGCGATGACCGGCGCGTGGGGACAGACCTTGAGTCCGAACGCGCCGGCGCGGCGCACCTCCTCGCGTGTCGTCGCAGGCGTGTAGGGCGCCCGGGACAGACTGTCCGTCGGCACGCCCAGGAAGAGGTGCTGCATGGCCGTGTTGCCCACCGCGACCACCTCGTAGACGTCGGTGGGCGGATGGCGGGCGAGGGCGCAGGCTTTGCGCAGCAGTTCGTTCAGGATGTCCAGGATCTCCTCGTGCAGGAGGCTCTCCTGGGCCGGTGAGCCGCGGGCGAAGGCAAGCCGCGACATGATGTCCTCGCCGTGGACCATCTGCGGGTTCGGTGCGGAGACGGTCTCCACGGTTTCCCCCGTGACCAGGTCGACCAGGAAGCCTGCGATCTTCGTGGAGCCGATGTCGAACGCCATGCCGAGGACCGCGGCCTTCTTCGGCCCCAGGGCGAGGGCTTCGCGCCGCCAGACGACCAGCTCGCGTTCGCCTCCACCCCGGGCCCTTCCGTCTTCGAGGGCCCGCCGGACATCCGGGGGCATCCGGAGGCCTGAGGACGCCCATGCCGGGACCCGTCGAGGCGCACGGACGCTGCGGATGTCCGGAGCCAGTCCGTGGGACGGCATCAGCCCCGAAGTCTGGAGGCGCTGCCAGGCGCGCTGGGACTCCGGCGGTATCTCCAACACGAGGATCCCTTCGCCCGCGGGCCGGCATTGGCAGGCCAGGCGGATGCCCCGCCGTCGTTCCTCCCGGGTCAGGTGGGCCTCGAACGCGGTCGCGGGACGCAGGAGCTCGGAGCCGCGGCGGACGACGACCTTGCACTTCCCGCAGGTCCCGCGGCCTGCGCAGAGATCCTCGAGGCCGACGCCGCACCGACGCGCGGCGTCCAGGAGGTCCTCGCGCACGCCGACCCGGGTGCGGCGTCCCTCGGGTTGGAAGATGACGACCGGCTGAGCCAAGCGAGAAGGGAGGCGCGTTGCGCTACCTAAGGATTCCGGACGTCGTACCCGACCAACACGGATGCGAACTCAGGGCTTGGAGGCACGCCGAACCGCGCGCGGAGGTACTCGTCCTGGGGCGTGTCGGGGCTCGCGGACACGACGCGCACGAGCCGGGACATGGCCTCAAGTTCGGGGAACCGGACCGCGGGCAACAAGAAGTGATACGCGCCACGGGGCCGGGCCCCCGCATAGAGGACGAAGTCCTTCCCCAGGTAGGCCACGCGCCGATCCGCCGGAGGGCGGTCGCCCGCGACGAGCTCGCGGCCGAGGACGGCTCCTGAGTCGTCCACGAGGAGGAGGGTGGGCTCGGGCGGCGGGCGGAACCGGACATCCTTGAAGAGGCACAGAATGCGCGAACGGGAAAGCACCTCGGCGATCCCGCGGTTCTCGGCAGAGCCCGGTGTGCCGCGGGCACGCAGCGCCTCTCGCTCGGTGGGGCCGAGGGACTCGACCCGCTGGACGCCCGTCAGGCCCCGGACCGTCCGCACGGCATCCTCATCGATCGCGTCCATGGAATCCTCGGAGGTCGGTGGGGCCGGGAGAACGCGGGAGCACTTAGTTCTCACGCAGGCTGCCGCCATCCGCGGCGGCATCGGCTCCGCGGGCCGTGGGCTCGGAGTGCTGAGAAAGCAGACTCCGGTGCAGTCATTACGATGGAACTATTAGTCCCGCAGACCCATTCGAACGGGCCCGGGAAGCAACCGCGCCCGGGGAGTCGTGACGATGGTCCGAATCGGCGCCACCGTATCCATGTGGGGTCGGGGAGTTTGACGTTGCGGCTGGAGCCCTTCTCGCGGGGGGACCTGCAGAAGGTCCACGCGGCCACGGTACGGATTCTCGAGCGGACCGGCGTGCGAATCCTGGACCCCGAGGCTGCCAAGCTCCTGCAGACCGCGGGCGCGTCGTACGACGACATCACGCAGATTGTGCGGATCCCCGAGGGCGTGCTCAAGTCGCTCTTGATGCAGGCGCCCAGCCGCTTCCGTCTCTTCGGCCGCGGACCCGATCGCGTCCTCGCGTTCGGCGAGGGCAACACCTACTTCAGCAGCATGGGCACCGCGGTCCAGATCGAGGACGGGAACGGCGGGGTTCGATCGCCTACGCTGAAGGACGTCGAGTCGTTCTACCGCCTCGTGGACGCTTCGCCGTTCCTGGATCATGCCTCGTGGGTGGTGTGGCCGCGAGACGTTCCCAACGAGGCCGTGCACATCTACGAGGTCCTCTACGGATTCAAGCACACCACGAAGTCCCTGGACGGGTACAACTGGGGAAAGCAGTACAGCCAGGACACGATCGACATGGCGGCCATCGTAGCGGGGGGACGCGAGGAGCTCGTGGATCGGCCGCTCCTCCTGGGGTTTTCGAACCCCGTAAGCCCGCTCACCCTGGCCAAGGAGACCACGGAGGGCCTCATCGTCTTCGCCCGCGCGGGTCAGCCGTGCATCATGCCGCCCGAATGCATGGCAGGGGGCACGGCGCCCTCCACGCTCGCAGGAGTCCTGGTCCAGCAGAACGCCGAGGTGCTCGCATCCATCGCGGTCGCCCAGTGTGCGAGACCCGGTGCCCCGGTCCTCTACGGGAGCGTGTCCACGGTCATGGACATGCGGTCCGGGGCCGTCGCCCTGGGTGCCCCGGAGGCGGGGCTCATCTCCTTGGGAGCCGCGCAGCTCGCGCGGTACTACGGCATCCCCTCCCGCGGCACGGGCGGGAACACGGAGGCTCTGTCGCCCGATTTCCAAGCGGGGGCGGAATCCGGCACGACCCTCCTCCTGTCCGCCCTCGCGGGCTTCGACTTCATCTACGACGTCGCGGGCAGCCTGGAGTCCAGCCTGACCGCGAGTTACGTGAAGCTCATCCTGGACAACGATCTCGCGGGCTCCGTGCGGCGGGTGGCCGCGGGCATCGACATCTCCGAGGATACGCTGGCCGAGGACGTGATCCACGTCGCCGGGCTTCGCGGATCGTACCTGGGCCACCCCCACACCCTGTCCCACTTCCGCTCGGAGACCTTCCTCCCCGACACGTTCCTCCGAGGAGCCCGCGGAACCCGGGGGGCCTTGGACCTCCAAGCGAGGGCGCGGCGGCGGGCGGAGGACATCCTCCACGATCACGTGGTCGACCCGCCGCTGGACCCGGCCGTGGAAGGCAAGTTGAACGCGTTCCTCAAGCGGGCGCTTAAGCGACCCGCGGCGATGCCCCTGGCGGCCGCCTGATGCATGCGGGGATTCCCACGATAGTCTCAGGATACTCAGGTTGATGGCGAAGGGCGTACCGGAAGGGTGGTGGACATGGGGCGAATCGGATCGGGGTGGCAGCTGACGAAGACCAGCCTGCGCGTGTTGCGGAAGGACAAGGAGCTGCTCGTGTTCCCGCTGATTTCTGGCCTCGTGCTCATGCTTCTGCTGGCCGGTTTCATCGGCGGCATGTTCGTGGCGTTCGGGTTCGACGCATTGTTCGGCGGAGCGTCCACGTGGCTGTTCGTCGGGGTCATGGTGGTCTACTACATCCTCGCGTTCTTCGTGTCCTTCTTCTTCAATGCCGCGGTGGTCGGCGCCGCAACCATCCGGCTGAACGGCGGTGACCCGACGCTCGCGGACGGGCTACGCATCGCACGCGAGAACGTCGGGCGCATCTTCCTCTGGGCCGTATTCGCGGGCACCGTGGCCATGGTCCTTCGGGCGATCCAGGAGCGCTTGGGTTTCATCGGTAAGATCATCATCGGCCTGGTCGGGGTCGCGTGGAGCCTCGCGACGTACTTCGTGGTGCCCGTGCTCATCTTCGAGAAACTCGGACCCTGGGCCGCCGTGAAGCGGAGCGCCCATCTCTTCAAGACCACCTGGGGCGAGACGCTCGTGGGTGGCTTCAGCATGGGGGCCATCTTCGTCCTCGCGGGGCTTGCGGGGATCCTCGCGATCATCCTGGGCGCGATCCTCGGCGGCGTCGCCGGCCTCGTGGTCGGCCTGGTGGTTGCGGTGGTCTACTGGCTCATCCTGGGACTCGTCGCTTCGGCTGCGAGCTCCATCCTGATCGCCGCGCTGTACCGATATGCCACCACGGGTAAGGTGGCGGAGGACTTCCAAGGCCTCCCGATGTTCGGTGTGGCCCCGCCGCGCCAGACCTACGGGATGTCACCCTGAATCCGGGACTGAGCCAATAGTGGCGGGAGATTTCGCTCCCGCCTTCCCTTTTCATGGCTCGGAGTGCACTTTTTTACCGGCATCTTTAAGAAAACCTCTGCCTAAGAGAAGGCCGCAACTCGGATGCGGGGCATCGCCCCGTGCGGGGTCTGCAGACATGGACCAAGACACCGACAAAGACAGACGAACCGAAGAGGCGCGAGATGGAGCTCTGGCTCGCATGCGCCCTCCTCACGGTCGTGCTCTACGGCCTGGGCGAGGGGCTGTCCAAAGAGCCGACAGTCCGGCTGGGTCCAGGCCGGATGCTCGCCCTGTATTCTCTCTATAGCGTCCCGATCTATGCCGGCTGGTTCTTCTTCGGCAACGGCGGCAGCTCGCTGACGATGACGGGCATCGCGCTCGGAGTGGCCTCGGCGCTCTGCGGGACCGTGGGCAACATGCTCTGGTTCATGGCCATGGAGTCCGGGGAGGCCTCCGTGGTCAGCGGCTTCACCGCGGCGTATCCCGTGGTAACCGTCATCGCCGCGGTGGTCGGACTCGGTGCCACCCTGCTTCCCCTCCAGGTGATCAGCATGGGCCTCCTCATGGGAGCCACCGTTCTCCTGGGCTGGGTCGACGAGGCGCCCCGGGAGTCCGCGAGCCGGGCGTGGCTCGCCCCGATGATCCTGGCGGTCCTGCTGTGGGGAGCGTGGGGCGTCTTCGAGAAGCTCGCGATCGCGTCCGTGGGCTTCGCGGGCAACGCGGGGATATATGTCCTCGTGTCGACGCCGATGATGCTGGCACTCGGGTGGCGGGAGTCCCGCAAGCGCGGACCCATGGACGCCGCCGACGTACGTGCGGCCCAGCCGACCCTGGTGCTCTTCGCCGTCGCAGGCATCACCATCTTCCTTGCCATCGGCCTGGGACCTCTGGCGGTGGTCGTGCCGCTGACCACGGCGTATCCTATCGTCGCGATCCTCTTCCGCCGCTACTGGATGGAGGAGGAGATGACCCGCGCGCAGAAGATCGCGGTGGGCCTCGCCATCGTGGGCGCGGCCCTCGTCAGCCTGTGAACCTCAGGGTCGCGGCGCACGTCAAGGTTTAAGCGTGAGGCGCCGGTCGTGGCCGCGTGTTCCGGTTCTGGCGGAACTTCCCGTTCATGGTCGGTGCGGGCCTCATCGTCGGCTTGGCGACGGGCGGATTTCCCGCGGACCTGTCCGGGCCCGTTCAGCAGGCCACCCTCATCGTCGCCATGGCGTTTTCCCTGACGGAGATCTCCTTCCGCGGCATTTCCCCCGGTGAGGAGCTCCGCGGCATCGCGCTGTCGGCCGCCATGACGTACGGCGTCCTCGGGGCGCTGGTCTTCGCCTTTGCCCTCCTGTCCCCGGACCCCCTAATCCGGAGCGGATGGGTCCTCATGGGGGCCGTGCCACCCGCCGTCGCCGTCGTCCCGGTCACGTCCCTTCTCCGTGGCAACGTCCGCCGCGCCCTGATATCGGAAGCGGTCCTTTACTTCGTAGGCCTCGTCGCGGTGCCTGGACTCAGTCTGCTCTTCTTGGGCGAGTCGGTCCCCGTGCAGACCCTGGTGCTGCAGACCCTCCTGCTCATCGGGATCCCGGTCCTCCTCTCGAGACCCCTGCGGGCGTGGAAGCCCGTCCACGAGGCGCGACCCGTCGCGGTGTGTGTCTCCTTCTTCTTCCTCGTGCTCGCGATCGCGGGCTCTACCCGGAGCACCCTCCTGGCGGAGCCGAGCCTCGCGGCCGGCCTGGGCCTCCTGGCCTTCGCGCGGACCCTGGGGCTGGGGCTGGTCATCCTGGCCCTCACGAAGCTCCTCGCGGTCCCGCGGGAAACGCAGATCGCCGCGGTCACCTTCGCGGGCTTCAAGAACCTGGGCCTGACCGTGGTCCTCGCCTCCACGGTGTTCGGGGCCCTGGCCAGCCTGCCCGCCATCACGGCCCTGATCTTCGAGACCGTGTGGATGAGCCTGCTGCCCTTCCTGTTCCGGGTCCCCGCGAAAGGGATCACGGAAATCCCGGAGTAGGCAATGCCTCTCAGCGGGCGATGACCCGCGATCCGAAGTAGTACGTGATGACCAGCGAGAGCCCCTGTTCGACCGTCTGGCCGAACGCGCTGACCAGGCCCGCGGCCATCGCGTAGCAAGCGAACAGGGTGAACCCGATCGCGCCCAGGGCGCTCAGGTCGCGGAACACCGTGGCCAGCCGTCGTCGGGCATCCGTCTCGTGGGCGCGGCGATGGAACGCCCAGGACAGGGTCAGTCCCAGGATGTACCCACCCAGCACCTCCCAGACCTCGACCAGCTGCGGTAGGCCTTCGATCGACCGGCCCGAATACAGCAACCATCCTGCGAGGCCACCGAAGCCGAGGAGCAGGAGACCGCGGACGATCCGGGGGCGGCGTCCCTGGCCGGGTACCCCGGCGGCCGTCCCCGGCCCCGTCGGAGCCGTCCCGTGGCTGCCGAAGTAGAACGCGAGACACACCACGACGGCGTTCACCAGGACCTGGGGTGCGGAGGAATCGCGGTCGAGCAGGTACGCGAACGTTCCCATGAGGACGATCGCGAGGAGTCCGTGGACGCTTCCCCGCGGGAGACGCAGGGGTTCCGGGAGCGGGACGGGCGTGGACGGAACGATCGCAGCCATGGGCCCGCATCGGCCGCGGGCGACCTTAAGCGTAGCGGGTCGTCACAGCTCGCCAATCTCGTCGCGCGAGATGATGAGCCGCTGAATCTGGGACGTGCCCTCCCAGATCTGAAAGACCTTCGCGTCACGCATCCACTTCTCGACGGGTTCGTCCTTCATATAGCCGGCGCCGCCCATGATCTGGACCGCATCCGTGGTCACGTCCATGGCCATGTCCGCGGCGAACAGCTTGGCCTCGCTCGCCTCCTTGTTCATGGGCATGTCGTGGTCCAGCATCCACGCGGCACGATAGACGAGCAGACGGGCCGCATCGACGTTGGTCTTCATGTCCGCGAGCATGAACGCGATGGCCTGTTTCTTCGCAATCGGCCCGCCGAACTGTTTGCGCTTACGCGAATAGTCGAGGGCATATTCGTAGGCGGCCCGGGCGATCCCGACGGCGCCCGCAGCCACGAGCGGCCGCGAGGACTCGAGCGTTTTCATGGCCCCGTAGAAGCCCGAGCTTTCCTCGGACCCGAGCATGTTGTCCAGCGGGATGCGACAGTTGTCCAGAATCACCTCGGAGGTGTGGCTCGCTCGGATGCCCATCTTGTCTTCGATCTTTCCTTCCTTGAGGCCCGGGGTCCCCTGCTCGACGACGAAACCGCGGACTCCTAGGAAGCGCAGGCTCTTGTCGATCGTGGCGAACACGACGTGGACGTCGGCGATGCCGCCGTTCGTGATGAACCGCTTCACGCCGTTCAGCACCCACTCGTCGCCGTCCCGGACCGCGGTCGTGGAGATGGCCTGGTTGTCCGAACCCGCATCGGGTTCCGTGAGGCACAGCGCGCCCAGTCGCGGCTCCACATCCGTGAATCGTTTCAGGAAGCGCTTCTTCTGGTCGTCCGTCCCCATGTGGATGATGGGAAGATAGGCCAGACCGGCACCGAGGAGGCCCGTGGCTATTCCGGCGCACCCCCAGTTGAGCTCCTCCATGACGATGCAGTGCGTGAGCGTCGACGTGACGCCGCCGCCTCCGTACGCCTCGGGAATGAACGCGGTGTCGAGGCCGATCGCATGCGCCTTCTTCACGACATCCCACGGCATCTCGCCCTTCTTGTCGTATTCGAGGGCAATCGGCCGCATCTCCTTTTCCGCGAACTCGTGCGCGGTCTTCTGCATGAGCTGCTGCTCTTCCGTGAGTTCGAAGTCGACCATGGCACATCCCCGCCAACGATGCCCGGACGGCCAATGGGCTCCACGCTATTAAATCGTTTGAAATGACCGCCCACGATGCGTGCGAGCGCCCCGGGGTCGGGCGGCGCGCGCGGTCCGTGGAAGCCCGAGGGATTCCCCCGAGATCAGAACTCCTTCGGCAGCTGCTGGGCCAGCTTGATCAGCCGGTTCCACGCTCCCATCAATCCCATGACCTTGGGCATCGAGCCTCGGAACTTGACCTTCCCCGTCATGACGAGGGACTGGAAGTCCTTGTCGCCTCTGCCGAGGATGGTCCACGAATCGTAGGGCCCGTCGAACTTGAAGTCCGCGGGGACCTCGGGCGTGACCTCGCTCACCGCGACCTTGCCGCTCGTGACATCCAAGAGGAAGGACTTCGAGCGATCCGTGATGGTGATGATGCTCTTGAAACTCGAGCTGGACGTCTTCTTCATCCACTCCGCGTCGGCGTTGAGGGCGGTTGCGAGTTCGTCGAAGAACTCCTTCGAGAAGTACTGAACCACGGTACGACCTCGGATGGCCATGGCGGACAAGCGGGAAAAACACTTCGCCACGCCGCTGGTCTGCGGGAAAGGTTATACGAGGTGCGCACGCTCCGCGCTCCGGTGCGTGGGTAGCCAAGCCTGGTCAAAGGCGAGGGACTCAAGATCCCTTCCCGAAGGGGTTCCCAGGTTCGAATCCTGGCCCACGCATCCTCCCCCGCTCGGCGGTCCAATCGCTGCGGCCCACCTTCCCGTGGGACGCGGCTCGAGACTGTCGTGTCGACAATTCCCCCGAGGATGCCGAGCCCGGAGCTCATCGTATCAATCAAACAGCACGCTCAGCCCGCCCGCGTGCGCGTGGAAACGCCGATTTTGGACAGGCGAAAATCGTCGCCGTGTCTGCACTTATTCGCCGTTAGGATTCCCTCAATAACTGGGTCAAATCTCGAACCGCGCGACAAGGTTACGGTAGGCTTTTATGGGGGCGGTGGCATCCTATTCGGATGTCGGGGGAATGGGTCCCACGACATCGGACGGGAGGGGAATTTCACGCGTCCCGGGAAAGTAGGCCTAGCGTGTGCGTTGGCAATCGTGCTATCGGTGCTACAGATCACGGGGCTTGGGATACCCATGGTGCAACAGGCCCGGGCGGCCAATCCGCTGGTCCTGCGGTACGGCTTCCTGGAGTCCGTGGACAGCCTCAATCCGTTCCGAGGGTTGAACGATCCCTCGTTCGAGTTCTATGGGCTCATCTACGACTACCTGTTCTCGTTTGACCAAGATGGGAATTACGTGCCCAACATCGCCGTGAGCGCTCACTGCGATACAGTTTGCATGAACTGGACCTACCAGATTCGCCAGGGTGTGTACTGGAACGACCCCGCGAACCCGACGGTGCACAACCAGCTCACCGCAAACGACGTGGCGTTCACGGTCAACTACAACATCCAGAACTTCTTCCAGCTCTGGAACTACGAGCCGTACGTCAACCGCATCGTGCAGTGCCCCAAGGGCGTCACGACGGGCTGCGGTGCGGTGATCACCTCCCCGTGGAACGTCACCGTCTACTTCGACCGGCCCTTCGTCCCGGGGAAGGCTCTGTTCGTGCCCATCATCCAGCAGGCGCAATGGCAGGGCATCAAGCCGACTGCCGCGCAAACCAACTACAACAATCCGGACCCCATCGGCA
>Ga0153915_10006475_pt1 | contig 10994 bp, 8 predicted proteins | sample Opewatmetagenome_2_FD_107003 | JGI IMG/M metagenome (GOLD analysis project Ga0153915, IMG submission 107003) | Freshwater wetland microbial communities from Ohio, USA - Open water 3 Core 3 Depth 3 metaG | ecosystem: Environmental > Aquatic > Freshwater > Wetlands | place: USA: Ohio, Lake Erie...
ATTAAAATTGCACTGTTTGAGAATGTGCACAAACAGGCAGTTGAAGTGTTCCGCGAGAACGGATACAACAATGTGGAAATTCATAATTCGACTTTATCCGAAATTTCACTGATTGAAAAAATACATTCGGCCCATATGATCGGTATCAGATCGGCTGCCAAAATAAATCAACGCATACTGGAGCAGTCCCCTAAATTAATCGCCATTGGTTGTTTCTGCATCGGTACCGATCAGGTGGATCTCAACCAGGCCACCAGGCTGGGTATTCCGGTTTTTAACGCACCCCACTCCAATACCCGCTCGGTGGCTGAACTAGTGATCGGTTTGTCGATCATGCTGATGCGTTCTATTTTTCCTAAAAGCATAGCCGCCCACAGTCATAAATGGATAAAATCCGCCAAGGGCAGCAATGAGTTACGTGGGAAAATTCTTGGTATTATCGGGTATGGTCACATCGGCTCCCAGGTTTCCATTTTGGCCGAAGCACTGGGCATGCAAGTCATTTATTACGATATCCGGACCCGCTTGCCCTTGGGGAATGCCCGGCAAATGGAATCGTTGGAGAGTTTATTGAAAATGGCTGATGTTATCACGCTTCATGTACCTGAAGACGAGACAACCATTAATATGCTTAACCATCAACGCCTGAACCTGATGAAAGATGAAGCCTGTCTGCTGAATGCCAGTCGCGGGCGGGTAGTCGATCTTGAAGCGTTGGCTTCACTGTTAAAACAGGGAAAATTACGCGGTGCGGCTGTTGATGTTTTTCCCTTTGAGCCTGGATCGACACAGGAAAAATTTGATTCACCATTAATCGGAATTGAAAATGTCATCCTGACTCCGCATATCGGTGGTTCCACCCAGGAAGCACAAAAGAACATCGGTACCGAAGTGGCGACAAAACTGGTAAATTTCAGCGATCTTGGCAACACGGAAGGTTCAGTCAACTTCCCCAATGTAAATTTGCGGCGTAATGAGGGAGCAACCCGCCTGCTGCATATTCATGAAAATCGCCCGGGTATGCTTAAGGCGATCAATGCGATTATTGCCAACCGCGGTATCAATGTTTCCGGCCAGTATCTGGAAACAAAAAAAGAAATCGGTTATGTGGTTTTTGATATCGAACCTCTCTCCTCCCGTGAACAATCGAAAGAACTCAGAGCCGCCCTGGAAAATATTGAAGGTACTATCCGCACAAGAATTTTATACTAGACCATATCTGGTATAACAAGGAGATTCAATATGGAAGTCAAAACCTATGAAAATTTTCCCGGTAGTATTGTTTTCTTGACCAACCTTTTGTCCGTATCAATCTATGCCCTGGGGATATTGATCATAAGTCGTACAGGTATCTGGTTCGTAGTTATTTATTGTTTATATTGCCTGTGGTTGGAATTCAGACTTCTGCAAAAAAGTTGTGTAAATTGTTATTACTATGGCCGGCGCTGTGGATTGGGTAAAGGCATCATCTGCGCCCGGTTATTTAAGCAAGGAAATACTGAAAAATTCAGTTCCGGCAGTTTCACCTGGATTAATTTATTACCAGATTTAATGGTAACAGTTATACCGCTGATTTTCGGGATCTTTTTATTAATACAAAAATTCTCATGGCTGATTCTTCTGGCACTTCTAATAATGATAATTCTTTCCACCAAAGGGAATGCCATCATTAGAGGAAACTATTTATGCCGGTATTGCCGGCAGAGAGAATTAGGCTGCCTGGCAGAGCAGTTATTCTCTTCTTCCAAATGAGAAAATAATGGCAGAGCGGCCATTATCTTTCCTCTGCCGCTTCTTAATTTCCTTCTTTTAAAACTACTTTCTTATCGATTATCTCTGAAATATCTTTGGGGATTCAGGATATAGATCAGGAAGATTATTATTCTCTCCCGGCTGCTTCAGTAAAATATTTTGAATATGAAAATTATATATGGTAAAGATATGATGGTATGTATCGATTATTATAGAAGAAGACAGAGAGGAGGATAAACACCATGAAGAATCTTTCTCTTATATTGAAATTATTATTAATACTATTTTTAATTTTATTGATTGGTTCTTGCGGTAATAGCACCGAACCTGCTAAGAAGGCGCAAATGGCAATCATTAACCATAACTCGGCCAGCATGGCCCTGCTTTCCGACGCAACTATTGAACAAGCCAAGAGCCGCCTACATATTGCCTACGGGCATACCTCGCACGGCAGCCAGCTTACAACCGGTATGGAAGGTCTGGCAAACTGGAAAGGATCCATGTACGCTTTTAATAATGGTGGTACCGACGGTGCACTGGATTTGCGCGACAGTCCTTTCGCAGGCGCTTATGATCTGGGTAATCCCGATCGAACTTCCTGGGCCACCGCTACCAGAAATTATCTCAACGCCAATAGCGAGATTAATGTCATCATCTGGTCCTGGTGCGGCCAGGTCAGTTCGGCCACAGAAAATGATATCGATACCTATCTTTCTCTCATGAATGGACTGGAAGAGGATTATCCGAACGTAACATTCGTATACATGACAGGCCATCTTGACGGCAGTGGAGCTGATGGAAATCTGAATCAACGTAATGAACAAATCCGGCTATACTGCCAAAACAACAAAAAAATACTCTATGATTTTGCCGACATAGAATCATACGATCCGGACGGCAGCAACAATTATATGTTATTGTATGCCAATGATGCCTGCGATTACGACAGCGATGATGACAGTTCACTTGATGCCAACTGGGCTGTAAACTGGCAAAATGCCCATACCGAAGGGGTGGACTGGTACAACTGCAGTTCGGCACACAGTCAACCACTTAATGCCAATCGCAAAGCGTATGCAGCCTGGAATCTGTGGGTGACATTGGCGGAGTGATAAAAAGGCACTGAGGCACCAGGGCACTAAGGCACTGAGTAAAAAAGTTCCTGAATTACTGAGTCCCTTTGTACTTGAGGGGCTTAGAATCAAAAAGATGACAATGCGTTATCAACCTATGCTCGATCCGGGGCTGAATCACCTTAGAGGTTTATAGAACCTCGAAGGTGGCCAGGATCCCCTATGGAGTGGGGTAGCCCCGCCATAGGTGCCTGCTTGGCGTCAGATAGGGGGGCGTGGTGTGTGGAAACAAGGCAAAAGGAAAAGAGGATCTGATCTGGGGCAAGTACAAAAAAGCACCAATATCTGCCTACATCTTGATTCCAACGATATATATTTATAGTATTACTACTAAAGCATAACATTCTTACTGGAAAAGCAATAGTCAAGAATTTTTATTAGCTTTATTTATACTCAATTCTGATTAGCATGAACAAAATTATAAAATCCATTTCGCATTCTCTTACGTGGTTGATATTTTTGTTATCACTTCCTGGTTTATTCAGCTGCGGGACATTGCGTAATGGTCACCGCTGGGCAGAGGATGCGACCATCTGGCCGGGTTGGAAACGCCTAGGGAATGCTGCCGTGCATGCTGCTTCCAGTCCTTTTACCTGGGTACCTGCAGGCGGTGCCGTGATTATGCAATTTGGACACCTGGATAAGAGTATCTCTGATTGGGCAATGGATCATACCCCCCTTTTTGGTTCCCAGCAGCAGGCTTATAAGGCCAGCGATAACACCAGCACAGCCACTGATATTATTCTCTATATTTCTATTCTGGCTGCTCCCAGCGGAGATGATCCGGTACCATGGATTATAGCAAAAGCAAAAGGATTCGCGGTGGATTTTGCAGCCCTGGCAGTGACCGATGGAACTATCGCAGTCCTGAAGAAAAGTACCCACCGGCTGCGGCCAAATGGTTCCACAAATCTGAGTTTTCCATCCGGTCATTCAACTATGGCCAGTTTGAATTCAACAATTGCCTTCCGCAATTTCCAATTTCTTTATCTGCCTGCGCCTGCTCCAACCGTAATTGGAACCGGACTGATTGGACTTTCTCTGCTGTGCTCCTGGGGCCGTGTAGAAGCAGGTGCCCATTATCCCTCCGACGTGCTGGCAGGCCTGGCCCTCGGTCATTTTGCCGGCATTTTTTTCCAGGATGCATTTCTCGGAATCGATGATAAAGAATTTCTGATTAATCTGGGTCCGGTTAATAACCGCCTGATGTTGAGTTTCAATTTGAAATTCTGATGAATCTTTTCGTTTAATTTTGTATACATTATTATGGGGTATATAACAATCATGTGCCTATAAGATTGTGCGGTGATTTTTATACTTTGACCGGTGTACATTATTAAATAAAAGTAGAGAGAGTGATTCAATGAATAAAATATTTACCTCAATTTTTTTGGTAGTATCTTTTATCTTCTCTGCGACAGGTAATACTGGTAAATATTCCTCTACTGCTTTGCTGCATTTGATTAAATCATATCCGCTGCAGATATCCGCTGCCTCAGATATATCTTTTGGGAAAAATTACAATTCTTTGTGGATTGTGAGTGATATACCGGGAAGCAATATTTTTGAAGTGGATCTCGAAGGAAATTTAATCCAGACTATAAAATTTAACGGAGCAGACCTGGAAGGGATCGCTTATGATCATCATCATGATGTGCTATGGGTAGTAGAAGAAAGAAAACGGGAATTGATTAAGATATCACCAGCTGGAACCGAATTGGAGCGCCGCCCCATTAACATAACTGGTAAGCCTAATTCTGGACTTGAAGGAATTACCATCGATTCCACCGATCATATCTGGATTGCCAATGAAAAAAAACCTGCTCAGCTGCTGCTGCTGAATCCTGATTTTTCGATTAAGGAACGGGTGGAGATTGGCCGTGCTAAAGATTTATCCGGTTTGTGTTGGGATCCTCACCTGGATGCGTTGTGGATAGTAAGCGATGAGAGTAAATTATTAATACATTGGCAAAAAACCAGTGGGGTGCTACAAGAATTTAATTTACCCTTCAAAAAAGCCGAAGGGATTGCCGTGCATCCACGGACTAATCAAATCTATATCGTTAGCGATAAGATAAATAAATTGTTCCTGTTTGAAATAAATAAAAAATAATCAGCTTACTTATAGAGTATAACACTTTTTTCATTCATATCCCTGATAAACAGTAAATATTTCCCGCTCCTGATCACCGGGCGGTATGGCGTCATCGAAAGGGAATCTGCAGAATTAAATCTATCATAAAGTATTCCTGCTTTATATTTACCGGAAGACCAGGCATTAAGAAACTGTTCTTGATTATCGCATATATTCTGCGGCCGGTCCAGATACCAGGTAAATACCTGACGAACAGTATACTTTTCCATTCCAGCCACCAGCAGCGTATCTACCGGAGTGCTGTATGTCTGGGTAAAAGGAATCAGGGATACTAACTCCTGACCGGCATTAGTAGAAAAAGAAAGGGGGGTTAAAGTGGCGATCAATATTACCGCTACCACAAGAATGATTAAAATACGGGTGATCCATTTGTCGAAGATCTTCGACCAATTTCGTCCGATAAAAAATTCGGCAGCCAAGAATGACAGAAAAGGCAATGCTGGTATGATATAGCGGGTTTTTTTAAACTGAATTATTGAGAAAGCGATCAACATGGTCAAGGCAATCCAGAAAGCCAGATAACGCAATTTATCTTTATGCATCGACCACGATCGATGCAGGCGAATGATGCCTAAAATTGAGATCAGAAACCAGGGTATCATCACCTCTACAAATAATTCTTTAAAGTAAAAATAGAAAGGGGAATAATTTACCGGATTACCACCCCGCCCGGCCGCTGACCATGCTACCTGTTTATTAAGATACCAGTCAAAAAATTGCCCCTGGTCGAAAAGAAACTGGGCAGCACCCCAGGGAACCAGGATGATACACCAGCCCAGAATAAATAGTCCGGCATTTATAGCCGCACGCTGTATGGATCCCGATAAAAAAAGAAGTGCCAGGCCGGTCATACCGACCGTTGACAGAACGGCCACTCCTTTTACCAAAAAGGCCAGAGCCCCTGCTATTCCACTCAGTACAGACCAGAAAGGTCGTTTATCTTTGAGTGTTAAAATCAGGAATAGAAAACTTAAAATAATGAAAAAGGTCAGTGGTACTTCCAGGCGTGCCTTACGGGCATAATCGATGAAGTATTCCGTGGTTAACAAAATAAATGCAGCGTAATATCCGTATTCATGGTTTACCAGTTTTTTACCTGCGAAATAAGTTATAATAACTGTGCCGAAACCGCAGGCAGCCGAGAACAGTTTGGCATTGAAATCACTGAGCCCGAAGAGTTTAAAGTTTAAAGCGGTAACCCACATATAGAGGGGTGGATGCTCATAAAAATTTTTCCAGTCAGTATAGGCCGGATGATGAAGTACCAGCCAATCACCTGTACGTAGAATCTGTCTGGACAACAGAGCATAACAGGCTTCATCTCCTCCCAGGTATCCCTGCCATAATTTGGTAAATGACAGGAAGAAGGCGGTCAGCAAGAGTATAGATATCTGTTTATTTTCGGGATCGTTATAAAAGTTTTTTAACATAGACTGTGCTCAATTTTTTACTGTACGTCCACTGAAAACCCAGAATTCACTGAATAAAAAATTTGATACGGTACCTAAAAATATTCCCAGTAAATTGGCAATTAAATAGTAAATGTTTAAATATTTTACACAGAGCATTAATACACCATAATTGATCACAGCGCCCAGAGCCGCCGCTATATAATACCGCCACATTCTCCGCACATAAGTGGATTCTGCATCCAGCATCCGCTCCTTCCAGGTCCAAAAATTGTTCAAATTAAAATTAAAAAAAATAGCGACCAGTATGGCGACAGGCGATGCAAGATTCAGGGAAATACCGAGAATATCAAATCCTATATATAAAATAGCTGAGTTTACAATGATACCCAGTCCCCCCACAATGCCAAACTTTATAAAGCGAATTAAGGAATGCTGTAAGTGCATTTAAATTTTTCTGAATGATATAGTATATAGTGATTGTTAATTAATTTATCTTTATGAATACCAAGATGCAAGGGAACACTTTTTGATCCTTAGACTTATTAAATAAACGAATGTAATTTACTTAATCGGAACACGTTTCTTGGGGATTATAGAACAATTTTATTGCATACCCGATTATTAAAAAGTAATATACAAATATACTTATTACCTCTATAACATAAATTTTAGGCTGGACACTCTACCGAATACGTAGCTAATTGTAAATGAAAATAATATGATTTTTAATTTTCACCAACTCTTAAAATTATTCCAAAAGATATATTTTTATGTATGTTTTGCTCTGATCATTACAATATTAATATCAGTAATTTTTACTCACCTTTTTTATTCTTCTTTGGACACGAGAGAATATTTAAAATCGATTTTCTTTATTTGGATTATTTTTATGCCTTTTCTCACACTATTCTGTTTCATTATACCTAAGCTAAATAAATTAAAAGTTATAAGTTCAAAAATAGTTAATAAAAAACATGATGTTTTAAAATTCATCGTCGTGTCGCTTTTAACAATCTCATTAATCATCGTATATCAAACAAATTATGTTTTCATGTATTTCGCTCCCGTTATGTGTTCGGCAAAACCAAATTTATTTGAAGGTGATTACTTAATGGTCGATAGGTTTTGGATAAAAAGCAACTCTCCTTCTCGTGGTGAAGTAATTGGTTTTAAAACTCCCAAGATGAATTTTGATCTGATCAAGAGATGTGTTGCTTTAGGTGGAGATACTTTAGAAATAAAAGATGGAATAGTATTAATTAACAACGAACCAGAAGGTACACTCATATATTTGAAAAATGCATATGATCCAGTTGAACAGCTAGAATTAGAATATTATAAAATAATCAAAAATAATGGATTTGAACATTTAGTTTGTTATCGATCAAATGGCTATTTTCGTAAGGACCATTTTGGCCCGATCATTGTCCCTGATGATCATTATTTTCTTTTAGGGGATAATAGAGATAATAGTAGTGACAGCAGATATTATGGCTCTTTTCCTAATAATGAAATGTTTTGCAAAGCAGGATTTATATATTTTTCGATTGATCCAATTACTAAAAAAATACGATGGTCAAGAATTGGTTTAACAATTTAAGTAATCATATAATAAACAGCTCGACGACCAACAATAAATTATTGCTAAATTATAATAGTTTTTGCTCCTTTTTGATATTATCTTCTATTTAAGATAGGCCTTTTAACTGATTTTACCGTCAGGCAAGGTGATATAAAATTAAACTTATTAATGTATTTTGAATTGATATATTATTTCAAGGGCATGAAAAAATGAGTAAATCCATAATTACCATATCATTGATCTTCTTATCAGGCTTGGTTTCTACCTCTTATCCTCAGAATTCTGCCAATCTATTTATCAATGAATTCATGGTTTCCAACATATTATCCTATGAAAATACGAATGGGGACTATGAAGACTGGATCGAAATTTACAATTCGGGGAACACGGCAATTGACCTGGCTGGTTTTTACCTGACTGATGATCTACAGGGTATAACTTACTGGCAAATCCTGGCTGACCAGGCGTTCAAAACCACAGTCCCGGCATATGGATTTCGTATTTTGTACGCCGATAACAAACCCGAACTAGGTGCCGATCATCTTGGTTTCAAACTGGATAATGACAGTGAACAAATCGTTTTACTCGCCATTGATGGAGTTACTATTATCGACAGTATTTCGTACCGGAACCAATTCCGGGATATTTCCTATGGTCGCTATCCGGATGGTGCCGCCTCCTGGTCTTATAATGCTGACATTACTCCCGGTTCAACTAACAATTCCGGTTATACCGGATTTGCTTTGCCCCCTGATATATTACAGGATGCCGGATTTTATGCAAGCGGCCTTAGTGTTACATTGCAACCTGCTCAGGGAGGAGATCATATCTATTACACATTGGATGGAAGCGATCCTGAACAGACTTCCAGTCCGTACGGCACCTCCATCCCGGTTAATCAAACCTCTATTCTAAAAGTACGGGCGATCAATCCAGCCACCTTACCCAGTGCGATAAATAGTCGCACTTACTTAATCGATACCCAGCACTCTCTACCGGTACTGGCTTTGATTACTGATCCTAAACACCTCTATGGCCCGGTCAGTGGAATTTACGTTCATGATTTCGATGGACGTGCCTGGGAGCGTTTTGCTGAGCTGGAATATTTTAAAGATGAAGCACTGCAATTTCATATACCATGCGGTATCCGCATCCAGGGTAATACCGGTCCAACCGAATACGATAAAAAATCTTTCCGTACCTATTTTCGTAGTGGTTATGGTGAGGCACATCTGAATTACTCACTTTATCCTCATGATTCCGTTCAGGTCTTCACTCGCCTGGTTTTACGCTCCGGCTATGATGACAGCCTGGAACCAACTTCAGATGGGAAAAATGAGCACGCTACCCTGCTGCGCGATCCACTGGTCACCGAACTATGGCGACAAACCGGATATTTGACAGCGCAAAGCAGTTTTGCCGTAATGTATTTGAATAACAGTTTCCAGGGTATTTATGATCTCAAGCAGAGTATTGATGAAAATTTTGTCAAAGATCATCTGGGATTCGCCGATCTCGATCTGGTGCGTACCCGCTGGGATTCCACCGAGCTGGTCTATGGAGTAAAAGGGGAATGGAATGAATTGATTACTTTTTTTCAAAATAATAACTTCGTTAGTGATGCCAAAATCGCTGAGGCTGAACAGTATATGGATCTGGATAATTTCATTACCCTGCAAGTCCTGACGCATGCCACCGAATATAAAGGCTGGGCATATGGAACATTTATGTACCGGAATAAAATGTCCTCGGCATTCTGGGGGTGGACCATTTGGGACGCCGACAGGTCGTATAATGAATTAAATTGGAACGGTTTTACCAATCAGTACAATCCACTGGGTACTACTTTCGACAATCTAATCACTAAAAAATTGTTGCAGAATCAAACATTCAAGAACCGTTTTATCAACCGGCTGGCCGATTTGTTAAATACAGTTTTCTTACCCCAGAATGTCATCGGGATCATCGATTCACTTGCCCAGAGTATTGCCCCGGATATACCATATGAGGTCGATAAATGGAACAATACAGTAACGAAATGGGAGGAGAATGTTGATTTTCTCAGAAATTTTGCTGCTCAGCGGCCAGCAATTGTCCGCCAGCAGATGCAGAATTATTTCCAACTTACCGGCCAGGCTGAATTGACCCTTGACATCAGCGGCGGAAACGGGAAAATTAAAATTAACACGGTACCCGTAGATCAATTCCCATGGTCGGGTGTATATTTTAAGGATATTCCGGTCACCATTACGTTTATTCCGGATCCCGGTTTTCACTTTACCGGCTGGTCGGACTCTTCCCTGCCGAAACAGGAAACAATCACCTTGAATTTAAATACAGACAAGTCGCTCTCGGCAATATGCACCCAACTTGGAGCGAGTAATGCCGAGCTGATTACTCCCAGTCATATTAAATCCGGACAATACCTGCCGCTGGCAATTAGAATCCGGAATGAGAACTGGGGGATCAATCCCATTGAACAAACCCCCATGCAAATCGGTTTTAATGGCATTCACAGTGATACCTCAATTCTAATCAAGCGTGGTGCCGGCACAGGTGCAGTGCAGATTACTTCTGATTTATCCTTTACCCTTTCCGCGCAGAACGCTAATGTACCCGTGACACAAAAACAGATTGAGATCTCCACGATACCTGTTATTTCCTATTCCGGTTCTCTGGCTGCCGGTGATATAATCTGGGATAATTCTGCCGATCGTTTGATTACCGGCAATCTTACTATTCCAACTGGTTGCCGTTTGATCATCAGACAGGGTACCTGGGTGATCGTGCAAAAGTATATAAATTTTTATGTGCAGGGCCAGGTTATTGTCGAAGGAACTCAGGATGAACCGGTGGTTATCACTTCTGAGAAATGGTCCGAACCATGGGGAGGATTCGAGTTTCAAAACGCAAGTTGCAAGTTTGAATACTGTTTTATTTTGAACGGCGGTGGTGATATG
>Ga0153915_10006476_pt1 | contig 10993 bp, 10 predicted proteins | sample Opewatmetagenome_2_FD_107003 | JGI IMG/M metagenome (GOLD analysis project Ga0153915, IMG submission 107003) | Freshwater wetland microbial communities from Ohio, USA - Open water 3 Core 3 Depth 3 metaG | ecosystem: Environmental > Aquatic > Freshwater > Wetlands | place: USA: Ohio, Lake Erie...
ACTGAATTGAAAGCTCTCGCAGTTTGATTATTTTTTGTTCGAAACGTATTGGTTTAAATACGAATCGAACAAAAATAATTAAAATCCGAGGCTTTGAATCAGTCCTCTTGGGTGCTTTTGAACGGGAAGAGGTATATCCCGATATTTGAAAACCATGCTTTTTGAATATCGGGATAGGTTCAAGGGTCTTCTCTAAGTGGTTTTTGGCGACACAAACATAAGAACTTTACATAAAATTGACGCTGCATTAACTTTTTTACACATTCAAGAGAATCATGAATTTATTCTAAGGAGATTGTTATGAGCGCTAGTATACACGATATCCCCGCGGAATTTCGTCCAATTAATCAAATGACAGAACAAGAAGCAATTAGAGTTCTTAGCAAGCCACTATCATTGAATTCATTGATCTATCTACAAAAAGATTTTTCGGTAAAAGTTGGCGCTCAGCAATTTGTTTTAAAAAAAACAGACTCGGGGCATGTAATTCAGTCCAAAGATGATTGGGACAGTCATCAAGATTCAGGTTTTCGAATTTATTCTGAAAGCGGTCGTTATTTAACTGACGAAAAACCAGAAACAACAACCGCTATTAAAGAATGTGCTCGGGCAATTCTCTTTTATCAATCGGTAGTTTCTTTGTTTACTTGAACACATCGCTTGCCGTGGCACGCCCATGAAGGAACCGGAATACGGCAAGCAATGCACTCACCTTTAGGATCTGTCAAACAGTAGACCTCTTTCGAAACTATACTGCGCCCGGTCTGAAATGGTGAATTTGGGCCGCGTCAAAGCCCGTATAATGCTTTGATTTGTTGTTTGACAGCTCCTTAATATGCCTTCGCGAAAATGACCCGTCGAGAGCTAGACTCGTTTGTTAAGATGCAGCGGCCTTGCTCTTGGGGGGCATCTAATGGAATGCAACGGATGGTTACATTCAAATCCTCTTTGATCTTCTGCTCGCTCGCCGGATCGCCGTTCCAATGGCAAAGCGCAAATCCGCCTTTGTCATCGGATGAGAAAAAGTCATAAAACTCATCTCGTTTGTCAATCCGTATAATATTATTGTCGCGAAATGCAGTTGCCTTTTGCAGCAAATGATCCTGGATTTCTTGTAAAATCAGACCGATGCGGTGGCGTAACTCCGAAGCGCCAATCTGTTCGCGCTCTTTATGCGACCGATCCCTGCGCAATAGCGAGATCTTCCCGGATTCGATTTCACGCTGACCGACTTCAATTCTGAGAGGGACGCCTTTTTTGATCCAATCCCAGCTCTTTTCCCCGCCGCGTAGATCGCGCGCATCAACAAGAACAGTGAGTTTCTGTTCATCGAAAACTGTTTCTCGAAGTTCATCCGCTAATTTGTTGCAATACGCCAGGATTTGAGGGCGTGCCTCCTCATTATGGATGATTGGCAAAATCACCGCATGCGCAGAAGCAATTTTCGGAGGCAAAACAAGACCATCATCATCGCTATGGGTCATGATCAGGCCGCCGATCAGGCGTGTCGTCATCCCCCACGACGTCGTCCAAGCAAATTCTTGTTCGCCACTGACATTTTGAAAACGGATATTGCAAGAACGGGCAAAATTCTGACCGAGAAAATGAGATGTCCCCGCCTGCAGCGACTTGCGATCCTGCATCATAGCTTCCAGGCAATAAGTGGCAATCGCTCCAGGAAAACGCTCCGAGGCAGTTTTTTCGCCGCAAATGACCGGCATAGCGAGATAGCGATGGCAAAAATCGCTATATAGATTGAGCATGCGCATGACTTCTTCCAGCGCTTCCTGGCTGGAAGCATGGGCCGTATGCCCTTCCTGCCACAAAAACTCAGCAGTACGCAAAAACATCCGCGTGCGCATTTCCCATCTGACGATATTCGCCCACTGATTGATCAGCATAGGCAGGTCGCGATAGGACTCAATCCATTTTGAAAACGACTCCCCAATGATCATCTCAGAGGTGGGCCGTACAATGAGTGGCTCTTCCAATTCACCGGATGGAACCAGCTTGCCTTCCTTATTCTTATCCAGTCGATGATGGGTCACGACTGCGCATTCCTTGGCAAAGCCTTCTACGTGCTCTGCTTCTTTTTCAAAGAAGCTCAATGGGATGAAAAGAGGAAAATAGGCGTTCTGATGGCCAGTTGCCTTGAATTTCTTATCGAGGATGCGCTGGATATTTTCCCAGATCGCATATCCCCACGGTTTAATGACCATGCAGCCTCGAACCGAGGAATGCTCAGCCAAATCGGCTGCTTTGATTACGGCCAAATACCAATCAGGGTAATTTTCTAAACGTGTTGGTTGAATCGCTGTTTTTGGTGCCATGGCGGCCATTATAATTTCGCGCGCAAATTATCAGCCAGGCGTTTTTGAATTTCTTCACGCATCGCTAATAAGTCATGCGCATCCCAATGGTACCCTAAAGGAGCGAAAGAATAGGACATCATCGCTTGGGCAACATCTTTTGGAGACAATAAAATTTCATTCAAAAGAGACGTTTTCGGGAAAGCCAACGAAATCGTTCCTTGGTGCAGATAACCGTTTTTGCGCCGCCGCTGGGCTGCCCCCGCGATCTTACGACCTTGATAAACTACATCGTAAACAGTGGGCCGCGCCATGCAAAAAAACTCAGCTCCAGGACTGGACGGCGAAATGCTGCCCGGTATAATCTCCACAGGGTGCGGTAAATTCAAAAAATCTTTCATCACCTGTAAAACGCTCTCATTGACAAAGCGATAATTCTCAAGAGTATTCGATGAGAACATCGGATGAGCGGAAGGCATAAGGAAAGAAAACGCCAGATCCCAAATATGAAAGACAATCCCGCCTCCCGTCGGCCGCCGGGCCAACGAAATGCGGTGCTGATGCAATTTATTTAAATCCAGGTGTTTGGATGGCTCAATAAAATACCCGTGCGTAGCAGACGGTCCATTCCACTGGTAAAAATGGATAATTGGAATTGCATTCGCATCCAGTTCAAACAAAAGCTTTTCGTCAAATGCCATGTTTTCTTGAGCTGAATGTGATCCGGTATCGAGAATCTGCAGCATAAATTTTACTTCACAAAGAAAGAGAGACCGTCTATTACAAAATTCAAGAGGATATGATAAGTTGAGGACCCTGACAAGGATAAAGAGTCCTTTGGAGTACTTTGCATTTTAGCACTCAGTTAATAAAATTTTTGTTGTTATTCGGCATCAAAGCCCGAAATAACAACAAAAACCTTATTACCTGGGCACTAGCATAATTGCATTTTAGGTAAAAAACAGTTACAATAAGAGATGAGAGTCTCCGAATAATTATTATGATAAACATCCGAAGATCAAAAATCATTTTTGATACAGGGGAACAATATGTTCGACAAATTTACTAATCGTGCAAAACAGGTCATCAAGCTTGCAAAAAAAGAAGCTCAAAGACTGAACCACAATTATTTAGGAACCGAACACGTTCTCCTGGGCCTTTTAAAGCTCGGCCAGGGCATCGCTGTCAACGTTCTGCGCAATCTCAATCTCGATTATGATTCTATCCGCGCAGAAGTAGAGCGTATTGTCGGCTTCGGCCCTGAAATTCAAGTTTATGGAGATCCCGCTCTTACCGGAAAGGTAAAAAAAGTATTTGAATTCGCTAACGAAGAAGCGGCGAATCTGAATCATAATTATGTCGGGACTGAACACTTATTATTGGCATTGCTGCGGCAAACCGATGGAGTCGCCGCCCAAGTATTGGAAAACCTCAATATCAATCTGAAAGAGATCCGCAAAGAGGTTTTAAAAGAACTCGAAACATTTAATTTGCAGCTACCTCCGATGAACGTTGGCGGGACTGCTGCTGCCCCTGGCTCATCTCAACAACGCGCCCAGCCTGAACGAAATCCTGCGGGAGTTCCGCCTGCAGCGGACAAAATGCCTGCATTGCGTGCTTACGGCCATGATTTGACGGAACTATGCCGCGAAGGCAAAATGGATCCAGTCATCGGCCGGCGCGATGAAGTCGAACGGCTGATCCTCATCCTCTGCCGCCGCCGCAAGAATAATCCGGTATTAATCGGAGAGGCTGGCGTTGGAAAAACTGCGATTGTAGAAGGGCTGGCCCAAGCAATTGTACGCGGCGATGTTCCCGACAATCTGCGCAAGAAAAAGCTGATTTCGCTTGACCTGACTCTCATGATCGCCGGAACAAAGTACCGCGGCCAATTCGAAGAACGCATCAAAGCGGTCATGGATGAAATCAAAAAGAACGGAAACGTTCTGCTTTTTATCGATGAGCTGCATACCATCGTCGGCGCAGGAGCGGCCGAAGGCGCAATCGACGCCTCCAATATTCTCAAACCGCCGCTATCCCGCGGCGAAATCCAATGCATTGGAGCGACAACTCTCGACGAATACCGTAAACATATTGAAAAAGACCCCGCTCTGGAACGGCGGTTCCAAAAAATCATCGTCCATCCCCCGTCCATCGATGAAAGCATCGCTATTCTTTCCGGCCTCAAAACCAAATACGAAGAGCACCATCGCTGCAAATATACTGATCCGGCCGTACGTTCTGCCGTCACTTTATCCGAACGTTACATCTCGGGACGGTTTTTGCCCGATAAAGCCATCGATCTGCTCGATGAAGCAGGTGCGAAAGCGCGCATCTCTATGATGCACCAGCCCCCGCAGTTGATTCAGTTGGAAGGACAGATCGAACAGGCCCGCGTATCAAAAGAAGAAGCGATTGGCCACCAGGAATATGAAAAAGCAGCCAAACTGCGCGACACCGAAAAGAACCTGCGCGAAGATCTCCAGCGTCAGCGCACCGACTGGGAAAATCATAAAGAAGAAAATCAACCAGTTGTCGATGAAGAAGATATCGCTAATATCGTAGCTAAGCAGACAGGCATTCCCGTGACACGGCTAACCGAAGGAGAAACGCAAAAAGTTCTCAAAATGGAAGAAGCTCTGCGCACGAGAATTATCGGCCAGGATGAGGCGCTCAGTTCAGTTTGCCGCGCGATCCGCCGCAGCCGCGCTGATATTAAGGATCCGAACCGCCCCATTGGCGCCTTCCTTTTCTTGGGACCAACCGGCGTAGGCAAGACTCATTTAGCCCGCCTCCTCGCTGCGCATTTGTTCGGCGGCGACGATGCGTTAATCCAGGTCGACATGTCGGAATACATGGAAAAATTCGCCATCAGCCGCATGACCGGCTCCCCCCCAGGCTATGTCGGCTACGAAGAAGGCGGACAGCTCACCGAACAAGTACGGCGGCGTCCTTATTGCGTTGTGCTATTCGATGAAGTAGAAAAAGCGCATCCCGATGTGATGAACTTGCTATTGCAAATCCTTGAAGAAGGGCGCCTCACCGATTCAGTAGGCCGCAAGATCGATTTCCGCAATACGATCATCGTCATGACGTCGAATCTTGGCGCGGATTTGATCCGTAAATCGACCGAGGTAGGCTTCGGCGCCAAGGAAAGCCTGATGGATTATAAAACCATGCAGGACAAGATCGAATCTTCCGTCAAAAAACACTTCAAGCCCGAGTTTCTCAACCGCCTGGATGGCCTCGTTATCTTCAAAACGCTTGACAAACCTGCACTCAGACAGGTCATCGATCTGGAATTCAATAAACTCAAAGACCGCCTGGCGCGCAAGAAAATCGAGGTTGTTCTCGACGATGCAGCACGCGAATTCATGGTTGAAAAAGGCTATCTTCCAGAAATGGGCGCGCGCCCATTGCGCAGGGTCATCGAACAATACCTCGAAGATCCGCTCGCAGAAAAGCTTCTGCAGCAGCCCAACATCGAAAAACGCTATCTTATTACCATTAAAGATAATGCGATCGCGTTTATCGATCAAAGCGCAACCGCTGAGCCTAAAAAAGAAGAAGCGATTTCCCCTAAGTAAAAAAACTGTATTATACCCAAAGAACCTGAACAATCGGCTTTTGGCTAAGCTCAAAAGCCGATTGTTCAGGTTCTTTGGGTATAGATAATAACAGGCAAAAAAACTATAATATTTCCGATCACCAAAAAAAGGTATTATGTTTATCAATTCAAAAGTTTACACCTATTGTCACGATTGTTATAAAACATGTTCTGAAATGAAACGCGGAGAATTGGCAAAACAAACTGTTTCACTCGCTCTTCGCGGGGCAACACATACAGTCGTACCCTTTCTTGCTGGAGTAGGACTAAGCTTATTTTTTAATCATGTCACGGAAAATGCATGCGTCTTAGATCCAAAATCAATCGCTTGCAGCGCAGCAAGACACCGCCTATACGCTCTTGCGCTACCAACATTAATACTCGCAGAGGGAACATTCGCTCTCTCATCGAAAATTAACCCAAAAATCTCAGCCATACTTACACCAAAACCAGCCGTGCAAGCAACAGTCTGTCCCCCAAATCTGTCAACTCGGATCTGATCGTTTAGCAGTTAAAAAAGCGAGGGTAATAGCCCTCGCTTTTACTGAATGAGACTCAAAAATCGGCTTTTGGGCTGCCGCAAAAGCTTCCGCTTAATGGCGTAGAGGTCTAATAAATTAAATGGTATAATTTGTTGTTGACAGTCCAGAAATGTTTTAAAAAATATACCCAAAACCGCCGCCGAAAGTAATGCCGCCGACTTGCATGGTATGGCCTTGTACATCGTCGTGAGAGCTTGGAAAATGAAGTCTGCAATACGAGCCTTCGCCAAATAGATCCATCACCCAATGCGATGTGAGATCAGCCGCTATTCCCATATTGAAAAACCCACCTAAACCATTTTCGTTCATCGTTCGATCGACGTAATCGGAATCATTATGCACGTGTGCGAAAAAATATCTGGGGCCGAGAGTAAAGTATCCCGATATCTTCCGGCAAGAATCCTTATAGGAATGCATCGTAAACCGCGCTTGCAACCCCAGGCTCAGCGGAATTTCCCAAAACGTAGTCGTCTGATTTTGAATTAACATTGAAACATCGCCAGAAATAGAGTGGCCGGATCTCTGCAGATACTCGAAACTACCATACAATCGCAGCCATTCACTAAACCCCCACGCTCCTGAAAGCTGTACATCCGCCCCCCCTCTTTTATAGACATCCCGCATTTTGGGCGATGCGAAAAAGAAATAGCCGGCCTTTACCTTGAGATCTGACATTGATGATGAACAGATGGAAACGCTTTCCGCTGCACTAAGAGCCGGGGTAATTGCAATTTGTTCATATTTATCTTCATTTTGAGATGGTTCTTCTGATGTAACGATCACCGGCAGAAAACATACAATAGAGGCTATATATCCAAAGAACCTGAAAAATCGGCTTTTGGGCTTGGCCAAAGCTCCTATAATCGACAACCGCAGACTTCGCAAACAGGTACATATTAATGCAATACATACTCGTTTTCGATCGTCGATTATAGGGGCTTTGACGCAGCCCAAATTCACAATTTCTGACGGTGTGGAGTATAAGTTGACTTGCATAATCATTCCCCAAAATAGCGTTGGAGCCTTCCAACTGTTTGTTTTCGGATGTTATAAAACACAAAAAAAATAGTAAATAAAATTTGAAAAACTGTTGCTGGCGAAAAAATGAAGCTGCGCTTAAACTAAAACAGTTTTTGATGAGTTAAATTTATGATCTACTTTGACAAAGTATCAGGCAATGTCCAATCGGAATACAGAAAGTTTGTCTGCGACTGCCAGAAATTGAAAAACTATTCTTCTATGGATCGCAACGAGCTGTCACGCCGCATCGCTTCACTTGCTTTGAGCATTTTTGCTGCATTCACTGCATTAGCGGGAATCAGCATTTTTACCGCCGGATCTATTGTAATCATGACTCGCTCCAACATTACTGCTATCGCTGCGGTCATTCACCTCATTCATCGGAGCATAACAACTCTCGCAGCCCCATTTATTGCTGCAGCGGGGTTGATTTCCAGATTTGCCGAATCACTAATATGCAAAACCGCTTCAATCGCAGGTTTAGGAACTGTTACTTATATCGGTACGTCTTTCGCTTACCGGAAAATCATGAAATTCCATGATAATTTTGAAAAAGCGCCTCATTGCTCAAACTAAACCATCGCGCTTTCGGGTTCGGGCAACTGGGAACGCAACTGCGACTCCCAAGCTTTAATTGTCTCTAGTAACTGTTCTTTAGAAGGCCGTTTTTTTAGCAATTCGAGATTTTCACATTTGCTGCATAAATGAGCTAGCTTTGCAAGAAGATGAAGATGCCGCTTATCATCACAGGCAAATAAAAAAAAGAGCGTATGGACGGGCTTCCCATCCAAGGCGCCATATTCAATCGGCTTTTTCGGAAAAACAACCGCCACCACATCGAACGCTTCCTGTAAGAGAAAATCTCGCGTATGCGGAACGGCAACCCCATTCGATAAGGCCGTGGGCATCAATCGTTCTCGATCTAAAAGAAGATCGGTCAGCACTTCGGCATCAAGGCGCAGATCTTTGGCGATCAGTTTCATCGAAGTTTGTATCAATTCTTCTTTGGTATTGCCGGCTACATCAGACCAAACACCGCCGCGATAAAGGGCGCGAAAAAGACCAAATTGATTGGTATTCAAACGCTCTTGATTATTTGAGGAAAAATCGGATGCGGCAAATGGAGAAAACGTTTCTTTATCCTGTTTGCAACTTAAAACCCAGCTCTCAATCTCTGCACGGCTGAAACGGCATTGATTATTCATCCGATAATAGGGAATTTTACTCTCCGCCATCCATCGACGGACGGTCTTTTCAGAAACATTGAGCAATTCGGCTACATCTTTTAATTTCAAATCCATCTCTCACCTATCCGATTCCCAATTTTTCAAGTTTTGTGTATAGCAGAAAGCGAAAATTATTCACAAAGGCTATCCATACTCAAAATCGTGAAAATGCATCGCAAACTTCATCAACAGTGGATGCATTCATAAGCTCTTTGCGCAAATTTTGATCCTTAATCGCAACTGTCAGCTGAGAAAGCATCTTTAAATACTCCGATTGGCGGTCATCGGGGCCACCGATTAAAAAAATGAGCCGAACCGGACCTTTATCAATCGCATTCCAATCGATGCCCTTTTTTTGCTGAATGCCGACAGCGATAAAAAAATCCTTGAACCCTTTGAGTTTTGCATGAGGAACAGCAACCCCCATCCCGATTCCCGTAGAGACCAATTCTTCACGGTCGAAAATTGCCTTGCGGAAGGCATCTCGATCGGGAAGTTTACCCGCTTCATCGAGCGAATCGATGAGCGTATCGATTGTCTCATTGCGAGTTGATACATCGAGAAACTCGATCAATGACGGTTCAAGATAGCCTGATATTTTTTTCACGGCACCTCTTTTATGGCGAAAATATATGAATTAACGCGTGCCAGTATGGCCAAATCCGCCCTCGCCTCGTCTAGAGGCGCTTAAAGCCTCTTGAAGCACGAAAGCAGCTCGAGCGACAGGCATCAGCACAATTTGTGCGATCCGCATTCGGGGCGATACAGTAAACGGCCGTGATCCATGGTTGATGAGAATCACACCTATTTCCCCCCGATAATCGGAATCAATCGTTCCTGGGCTGTTGAGTACAGTGATCTGATCGCGCAGAGCCAGCCCACTGCGCGGCCGGATTTGAATTTCAAAATGATCCGGCAGCTCTATTTTCAATCCGGTTGGAATTAGCTTCGATTCCCCCGGTCCGATAATTATTTCTTCCGAAATATTTGCACGGACATCAGCTCCTGCTGCAAATGGAGTAGCATAAACCGGAATCAGCTCCGGATCTTCAGCCAATACGATTACTTTGATTGCATCATTCATGATGAAGTTACTTGAGATCCCTGCTCGGCAGATGCGGCTTGTTGTTCCGCAATTTTCAAAAGCTCTTTTAATCGGTGCGGTATTTTTTCTGCAAGCCTATCCGTTCCGTCATTCGATGGTTCAGCATTTCCAGATAAAAAGTCTATCAATTGCGCCAGCATCTTTTTCAAATCCGATCGTTTGACGATGCAATCAATCAACCCTTTTTCCAAAAGAAATTCTGATTTCTGGGCGCGAGGGGGAAGTTTTTGTTTGATTGTCTGCTCAACAACGCGCGGACCGGCAAAAGCAATCAGCGCCTCCGGTTCGGCAATGATAATATCTCCCAATGTAGCAAATGAGGCCGTTACGCCCCCCGTTGTAGGATTAGTCAAAACAGAGAGATAGAGAACTTTTGCTTCACGAAGCCGGGAAATGGCTGCAGAGGTTTTCGCCATCTGCATCAATGAAAGCACAGACTCCTGCATTCGGGCGCCGCCGGAAGCTGAAACGATCACTAACGGAATTCGGCGCTCGCTTGCCAATTCAATTAAAGAAGTTAATCGCTCGCCTACGACTGAACCCATCGATCCGCCCATAAAGGAGAAATCAAGCACAGCCAGCGCGATTGAATGGCCATCTAATGAGCAGGTCCCCACAGAAATAGCATCATCGCGGTTTGTTTTTTCTTTTGATTGCTGTAGACGCTCGCGGTATGTTTCAGTATCTACGAAGTCAAGAGCATCACATGGTTTGATGTTTGTAAACAATTCTTGATAGGTATCCGGATCGGCCAATAATCGAATCCGCTCCTCCAATGGAAGACGGTAATGATAAGCGCATTTGGGACAGCAGTTGAGATTTTGCTGCAATTCATTGGCATGAATCAGTTCGGAACAGCCTGAACATTTGATCCAGCCGCTGAAACCATCTTTCTTGGTCGTTTGAATTTTGATTTTCGGTTTACTGCGCGAAAAAAGTCCCATTCAATAATCACCTAATAAGAAACCAGTTTACCATTCAAAACGAAATTAACTCAACAGGTTTAAACTCGACTTTATACATTTTTTTTGACGAATAAATCCAAAAGAGGCGTTCGATGATTTTAGGGTCTGTGAAACAATAAAGTGGGCGATTTGGCTGCGTCAAAGCCCGTATAATCGACGATCGCAAACGGGCGCGTATTGCATTAATACGTACCCGTTTGCGAAGCCTTGCGGTCGTCG
>Ga0153915_10006477_pt1 | contig 10992 bp, 5 predicted proteins | sample Opewatmetagenome_2_FD_107003 | JGI IMG/M metagenome (GOLD analysis project Ga0153915, IMG submission 107003) | Freshwater wetland microbial communities from Ohio, USA - Open water 3 Core 3 Depth 3 metaG | ecosystem: Environmental > Aquatic > Freshwater > Wetlands | place: USA: Ohio, Lake Erie...
AGTGGAAGAGCCGGTTTCCCGTATCAATAACGAGGCTCCAGCGGGTATTTGAAGCAGCGACGTTTTCGAGTAGGCTAAAAGCATAAGCTGAGGCGGCTTCGGCCCCGCCCTACTTGGTTTTCGGCCGGATGACCTCGACGACTCCGGACTTCTCCAGATTCAGGATCATGGTGACGACGGCTTCAAGCTCGACATCCGGAAACTCAGGACCCAGGACGTAGGCGAACTTGGACTCGGTGCCGCCGACCTGAAGGTTTCCACACTCGGCGCGGACGGCGTCATAAATATCAAGGATGCTCCGCTTCCCGTCGATAAAATAGTTCACTGACGTAGGGACGAAGCCCATCCCCCGGCGGCCTCCCGGGACGGGGCCGGCGGGCGCGGCCTTAGCTTGTACGCCAGCCGGAGCTTCTTTCGACGGCGGCGTCTTGGCCGGGGGCCCTGGCGCGCCTCTCTGCCCTTGGCTTCTCTTTTGGGCCTCCTCGGAATAGACCTTGAAGAGCCGGCGGGGGATCATCTGTGCGTATTCGCGCTCTTTATCGGTCAAGCCAGCCTTGGCGGGCTTAACCTTGAGGGCCGCGCAACGGTCGAGATAGACCGCCTCCAAGCGCTTAGCGACCGCGTCGCGGCTAACCGCCAAATCGGCCGTGAGAGCGCGCACATCCGTCTCGACCTCGGGAAGCCGGGCCAGCGTCAGGACGGACGACACGGCGCCCCTGGCCCGGTTGAAAGCGCCCATGACCTTATTCTGGGCGGCCCGGCGCTGTTCGTGGATTTTGGCCGGGTCATTTTGAAGAAGACGAACGCTCTGGCGGGCGACTTCGGCAATCCATTTCTCACCGTTGGCCGTCGCTTCCCAGGCCAGGGCCCGGGCCTCGGCCGCGCCGGCGTTGGCCAGGTAAGCGAAGGCAGCCGCCGCCGTGACGCCCACCCGCTTCAGCTCCGTCGGGTCGACCTCGACGATCCGGTCGGCGCTGCTGTGGTAAAAATTGTCGGGCCAATAGTTGAACTGCATCGTCGGGATGCCGGCGGCAAGAAAGACCGAATGGTCACTCCCCGAGGTGATGGTGGCTAAGGGGCAAAGCCGATAATTGAACGGCGCATTGGCGCCCTGGGTTGTCCGGATCTCGGCCTGATCGACGAACTGGAGCAGGTTCGAGACAAGGTCGTTGAGATAGCTGGGCCGCGCGTCGGGCGTCATCTTCATCCGGAGATAGGAATCCGTCGTCTTGGGATTCGCCCCAGACATATCGAAGTTGAGAGCGGCCAGGAGTTTATCCTGGAGATCCGGATGCTTGAACATGAAAGTCGAGGTGCCGGAGATCTCGTTGCCCCACAGGAAATGAATCGTCCGTCGGAGCGGTGGGATGGACCCGTCCCGGATGAGCCGGACCAGGGTTCGGCCGATTTCGAGAATCGTCGCGACGCCGGTGCAGTTGTCGTTGGCCCCCGGGGTAGCGATAGTCTCATAGGCATGGGCGACGAGGAGAAGCTCGCCGGCCGCCGGGTCCGTACCCGGAATGACGGCGTGAATGACGTTCATCTTGCCCGGGTATCTCTTCGCCCGGACATGAGCTTTGACAACGACTTTCTGGCCGCGCTCCAAGTAGCCCCTCAGCTCAAGAAACTGACGTAATGATAAATTGAAGCCGAATCCGCCTTTCTCTGGAAGCGGCGAGACGCTCGACCATCCGATTTGGTCAAGGGTGTATCCGGCGGCGTTTCCGCTGACCCCGGGCGAGCCGGTGCCGAGCGCGCCGGCGGCGCCGCGCAGGTTGACTCCGCTCGAGAATACGCTCCCGACGGAGCCGCTGCCAAGGACGACCTTGCCGGCGACATCCTTGCCGGCATAGTCCGCCTCTCGCCCTGCACCGACATAAACGACCTCGGCCTCGACGTCGGCGTTGGCGCTCCCCGAGGCGAGGGACGAGGGCACCTGGCTCAAGCTGGCGATCTTCTTGCGGACGGGCTCTACGAGCCAGAGGTCGCCCTCTTCGGCATCCCAGACGTCGCGCGAAGGAAAGAATTCGACCTCGACGTTAGATAGCCCCGCTTCTTTAGCTTGATCGCGGATATAGAATGTCTCGAAATACCCGTTCTCGTACTCCGACGCCGTCCTGTTCCTGTTTCCCGAGATCATCTGAACATGGAGGAAGGCCTGCTCCCCGGAGAATTCGCCGATGATGGGGTCGCGGAGCGACGGCGGGACGAGGCATCGGTCGGGCGCGATCTGGGCAACGAGAAATCCCGCCAATGCGGCGGCGAGAACGATTAGGACGATCGTTTTCCGACTCGGAACCTGTCGCAGGGTGGGTTTGGTCATGGCTGTACCTCCGAACACCGTGAGCTTTTCGGAACCGCTGGAGAGCGGCCGGAAATTTTCCTTCTCATCATATGAAGGACCCCGCGGAAATGTCAATCCCGCGGTCAGAGCTAGGAGCGCGGGAAGGCCTAATTTTATATCATCGGAAGCTCCGGTAAATGAAAGGCACTCGAGCTCAACTTGACATCCAGGGGAGTCATGTTCTATCATCCCTGACAATGGGACGGGGCACGATTGGCGCTCGAACGATTATCCGGCCGGCGCAGCAGAAAAGGAAACAATTCTCCCGAACAAGGGAACAACTAAGACCATGAGATGTCCTCAATGCGAGGCGCAGAATCCGGACGACTCTCGGTATTGTCTGCGGTGCTCGACTCCCCTCCCGTTTCCCGATGAAACCATGATCATGGACCGAGAAGCCGTTCTCCGTCCCGGGGAAAGGCTCATGCCGAGCATTGTTTTTATCGATCGGTACGAGATCCTCAAGGAACTCGGCGGCGGCGGCATGGGTCAGGTCTACAAAGCCAAGGATAGAAAACTCAATCGTTATGTCGCTCTTAAGTTCTTAGCTCCCCGACTCAGCGCCCGCAACGAGGCCAAATCGCGTTTTATTCTGGAAGCCCGGGCGGCCTCCATCCTCGACCACCAGAACATCTGCACGATCCATGAGATCGACGAGACCCCCGACGGCCGGCTTTATATCGCCATGGCCTACTATGAAGGCGAGACGCTAAAGGCCAAGATCGAACGTGGCGCCCGGGGTTTTGCCGAAGCCCTGGAGGCCGTGATCCAGATCGCGCGCGGTTTGTCGAAAGCCCATAGCCAGGGGATCATTCATCGGGATATCAAGCCGGCCAATGTGATCGAGACCAACGATCACATTATGAAGATCGTCGATTTCGGCCTGGCCAAACTGGCCAGCGAGGCCAGGCTGACCCAGACCCTGACCCTTGTCGGAACGCCGGCCTATATGTCTCCCGAACAGGCTATGGGAGAAGACGTCGACCAACGCACGGACCTGTGGTCCTTGGGTGTTGTCTTCTATGAGCTGCTGACGGGACAACTGCCGTTTCCCGGGGATAGCGAACGGTCGATCCTCTACGCGATCATCAACCGGACTCCGGTCCCCCTCCTGGACTTGAGGAGCGACATTCCGGCGGAAGCAGAGTGGATTATCCTGAAGTGCCTTCAGAAGAAACCGGAGAAGCGGTATCTATCCGCGGACCAACTGCTGGCGGATCTCCTCAAGCTCAAGGGCTCTCTGGAGAAGGGAAAAGAAGATTTGGCCGGCCAGAAAAGGGCTGAAACGCAGCGGGAAACAGAACGGCGGTTGGCGACCGTGCTGTCCGGAGAAATCCTCAATGCCTCCGAGGCTTTGAAGAGCCTGGAACCTGAAGAAGCGGCCTTGGTGATGAACCGCTGTTTCGACTTGTTATCCTCCATAATCAAGAAATATGAAGGCCGGATCGACAGGATGACGGGAAGCAGTTTTATAGCCGCCTTCGGTGTCCCTCAGGCGATCGAAGACGCCCCCAAAAAAGCCGTCAACACGGCCATCGAGTTGCGCAACAAGTTGGCCCGCTTCAATCAGGAAGAAGGCCTTCCCGTCCCGCTCGAGTTCCGTCTGGGCATTAACACCGGCACCGTCATCGTCGGAGCCCGCGGCCCGGACCAGGAATATAACATCTTGGGCGAGGCTGTCGACTTCGCCACCCAATTGCGCGACCTGAGCGATAAAAACGCCGTCACCGTCGGCCCCTTAACCCAGCGCGCCACGAGCAAAGATTTCGAGTATGAGGCCTTGAAACCGGCGGCGCTAAGAGGAAGGAGCGAGCTCACTGCGGTCCATAAGCTGCTCTCCTCCCAGGAAAAGCCCTACCGGGCCCCTCTGGGCGCCGAGCGCATGATCTACTCCGAAATGGTCGGGAGAGACAGGGATTTGGACAAGCTCCTGCTTCATGTGCTCAAGGCCATCAACGGAGAAGGGTCGATCGTGAGCGTGATCGGAGAGGCCGGCATCGGGAAATCCCGTCTGGTCGCTGAACTGAGCCGAAAAGAGGTCATGAAGAAAGTCACCCTGCTGCGGGGAAGGGCGCTTTCCTTCGGAGCCAACCTTAGCTTTCACCCCGTCATAGACATCCTAAGAGGCTGGGCCAGGATTGAGGAGGAAGACCCCCCCTCCGTATCGTCTCAAAAACTCGAAAAATCCATTCGGAACGTGTATCCGGAGGGCGCCGCGGAGGTCTATCCTTTTATCGCCACCCTGATGGGGCTGAAACTCGAGGGAGCGGCGGCTGAGCGGGTCAAGGGCATCGAGGGCGATGCGCTGGAAAAGCTCATCCTGAAGAACATCCGCGACCTCATCGTCAAGGCTTCAGTCCTCAAGCCCCTGGTCTTGATCCTGGAAGATCTTCATTGGGCCGATACGACCTCCCTTAACTTGCTGGAATCCATGTTCCGTCTAGTTACCAGCAACAGCATTCTGTTCATAAACGTCCTGCGGCCCGATTACGAAACGAGCGAGCGCCTGCTGCGGACGATCAGGAACAGATATCCGGATCACTCGGCGGAAATTTGCCTGGAACCCTTGAGCGAAGCCGAGTGCGCGACCTTGATTGTCAATCTTCTTAACACGGAAGCCCTCCCCGACTCTATTCGAAAGTTGATTGCCCGCCGGGCGGAGGGGAATCCTTTTTTTATCGAAGAAGTGGCTCGCTCATTCATCGACGACGGGATTGTCGAGATCAGGGACGGACGATTCCGTGTCACGGAACGGATCGGCGCCGTGGAAATCCCCGAGTCCATCAGCGATATCATCATGGCCCGAGTCGACAAGCTGGACGAGCAGACCAAATCCTTGCTCAAGACGGCCTCTGTCATCGGGAGAAACTTCTTCTACAAAATCCTGGCCGAAGTGGCAACGAGCGTCGGTGAGATCGACGGCAAGCTCGAACACCTCAAGGAAGTCCAGCTTATCAAAGAGCAAAAACGAATGCAGGAGCTGGAATACCTATTCAAACACGCCCTGTCGCGGGATGCCGTTTACAATTCTATCCTGGTCAAAAAGAGAAAGCAGCTTCATTTTGAGGTGGCCCGAGCCATTGAATCCGTATTTCGCGAAAGGTTGCCCGAGTTCTACGGGATGCTGGCCTTGCACTATAGTCGGGCCGAAGAGATGGAGAAGGCGGAAGAGTACCTGTTCAAGGCCGGCGAAGAGGCCCTCAAGGCCGCCGCGTCCAACGAGGCCCTTATTTATTTTCAGGATACCCTGGAGCTCTACGTCAAGAAATTCGGGGGCGCCGCCGACCCGGACAAGGTCGCCCATCTCCATAAAAACATCGGCCTGGCTTTGTACTATAAAGGCCATTTCGCCGAAGCGGTCGATCAATTCGATAAAGCGCTTGAGCACTGGGGCGGCGGAAAGCCGAAAAGCGAGACGAAAGCCCGCCTCAAGCTTCTGTTCGAATTGTTATGGATGCTCAAGGAGATCTATTTTCCCTCCAGGCGGAAAAAACGGATCCCGGGCCAAGCGGAAAACGACATGGTCGCGGTCCGCTATCGAAAGGTCATGGCCTTGATCTCGATCGATACCGAACGCATGTTTACAGAATCCGTCGCGTTGTTCCGGCGAATCGGCAAGTATGACCTAACGCGCATTGAGCAGGGATTGGCCTTCCTCTCGGGACAGAGCGCATTATTTTCTTATTCCGGGCTCTCTCTGTCGATCGGCAAGAAGGTCTTAGACTATTTCAAGCCTTACCTTCCCCATTGCGACGACCGAACGCTCTTTGCTTACAACTTCTGGAAACTGGTTTGTGAATATGTCTCCGGAGAATGGGGCGGAAAAGATGATTTCGACGAACACCTGATCGACACGATGGTCCTCAAGGGCGAAAACTGGAACGCCACGGGCTATCTGGGAATGCTGACGTTCATCAAAGCAGAGCTCGGGGACTTCCGGATGGCCCACAAATGCTGCCGGAAGTTCCAGGAAATCGCGGAGACGTATGAGGATGACTCCCACAAGGCCCGCAGGGCCATCTATTACACGAAGTTGCTCCTGAGAAGCGGCCGGTTATCCGACGTCCTCGACGAAACCGCGAGAATGATTCCCTTGAACCAAGAAATCGGGCAGCAATTGGCCGTTGTATTTCTTCTGGGTTTGAAGGCGAACGCACAACTCTTGTTGGGCGATACAGCCGGGGCAGAGGGTTCGCTGGCGCAGGCTGAAGAGATCGTTGCCGGCGAGAAACGTATTTCCCCTCTTATGCTCAGCAGCTACCTCTCCAGCCAATGTCTACTGAACCTTAATCGTCTCGGAAGAGCCATCGTCTCCGGCGACGCGCCGAAGATCAGGCAGTTCCGGAATTCGGCTTTCCATTATGCCAAGGCGGGCCTTAAGAACTCAAAACGGTTCGCGGCCGAAAGGACAAAGGCCCTGCGGCTGATGGGAGAATGCCTCTGGCTTTCCGGAAAACAGGCCAAGGCATTCTCCTGGTGGCAACGGAGCGTAAAGGAAGGCGAACAATTAAACGCTCGGCCGGAGCTTTACCGGACCTACCGGGAGTTGGGCAAACGTTTGTCAGACGAAAAAAGCCGGGTTCGCCAACTCAACGGTCTTCGAGCTGAAAATTACCTTGAAATGGCGGACCGCGGTTTCAGAGAATTAGAGATGGAGTGCGGGGAAAGCGAATTGGACCTGATCCCCGGCCAGGGCCAACGCGCCTGACTCTCCCCGGTCGGTCCCCGGCAAGCCAAGAAGCTTGAACCGGCGGCCAAACGTAAAAACCCGAAGGCAGCCGGCCGACTTACAATTTCCTTTTTTCCTTGAGAATTCTCAAGGCCATGGCCTTAAGATTAAGCGGCGGAAGGAGGGGCGTCTGTCGCGGCCGCAAGCGTAGCGCCTGGTGAGGACAGCCCGCAACGCATACGCTGCAGCCGATGCACCAATCCTCATCGACCCGGGCGGTTCCTCCGGGCCCTACCCTGACGGCACCGATCTGGCATCGCCCTTGACACGTTCCGCACCCGGCGCAAATCCTCTCGTCAACGACTGGCACAAACCTGGTCGGAGCGATGCCGCGGGGAATGCGCTTCTCCGTCAAGATCCTCAAGAGTTCGCAACAGCAGCCGCAGCAGTGACACATGAAGATCACGTTCTCGCGGAAATTATCGGCGATATGGACCAACCCCAATTCTTCCGCCCGGTCGAGGACCCTGAGCAGTTCGCCCCGGTCTGCCCGGCGCGCAAAGCCCCGCTTAATGAGAAAATCGGCCGTCAGGCCGAAGCTCATGCAGATATCGTCCACCGGCGCTTTCAAGGAGCAGTTTTTTCCAAGATGGACGGTCTTGTGACGGCAATAGCAGGTCTGCAGGCTTCCAAATTCGACCAGTTCGATCAGGCCTCGTGCGGTCTCATAGGGCAGCACCTCGCTGATCAGGTCATTTCCAAGCGAGTCGCGCCGGACGAGCGCCCTGGTCCGTTGGGTTTCCAGGCCGGCGATTTCCCGGGCGAAGTCGCTTTCCCTGAAATACTCTTCCATGAGCCGAGCCATCTCAGGGTAAGGGAAACTCTCCTGAACCCGCATAAATGTGTATTCAAAGAAACCCGGAAACGCCGCCGAGAGCCAATAGGATTTCCGTTCGCCTCGCGCGATCTCCATGACTAACCCCTTGGCGGCCATAGAATCCAACAGGACTAGAACTTCCGCCTCCGGACGTCCGGTCCTCAAGACCAGCTCCTCCAAGGTGACCGTAGTCGGCGGGAAATCAACCGCCAGCTCAGCTTCTTCCTCGGTAAACAACAAGGCCAGAATCCGTTCAATGGCGGCGTGACGGGGCAGCCCGATGGGATGGCGATCCAGCCTGCCGCGGAGTTCTTCCCAGATTCCGGTTTTTGAACTTATATGTCCCATGTCTATCCGTCTTGGCCGCTCTGCCTAGGAGGCTTTCTCAAAAACGAACCGATAGTGGTCGATAATTTCTCGTTCAAAACAGGACCTATGCGGATTATCGCCGGATATCTCCAGGCGCGTCCGGAGTTCTTTATCGGCGAGATAGCGGGGTACCAACGATAGATAGAAGGCATATTTCTTGAAGCCGAATCCCAGAAATTTCTTGCTCCATTGTTTCAACGTTTCGATATAGTCCAGCCGGCCGTTGCCGATGGAGATCAATCGAAAATACGGCCTCGCGGCAGCCAGGATCTGTTCTTTCCCAGACGGCAGCCAGGAGCCGGGGAACACCCTTTGGATGCGGGCACAGATATACGAATCGGAGCCCTTCTCGGCCCGGATGTCGATCTGGTCGGGATCGATCATGTTTTTGCCGAAGGTCATGGTTTGCAGGTAGAGCCTCTTTCCTTCCTTCAAGATGTCGGAAACGACCTTGAAATAGCGGCGATAAATCTCATCCTGTTTTCCGGCCTTCCATTCTTCCCTGGAGCAAAAGTGTTCAAAGGCGCCCAATGAAACGACCGCATCGAACGTTCCAAACGTCCCGGGACCAATGGTTCTGCAGTCCAGAAGGTACACTTCGAACCCGTTCTTAAGGCAAGCCTCGACCTGTCCGGAAGACAGCGTCAGCCCGATGCCTCGGGCACCCCTGTCCTTGATGAATTTCAAGAACGGACCCCATCCGCAGCCCATGTCCAGGACGCTCGAGCCTTTTTTGATGTTCAAGTTTTCTGCGATGAACTCGTGTTTCCGCTTCTGAGCTTCTTCAAGGGTCAGGGAAAAATCTCCATCGTACATGGCGCCGCTGAAATCCCCCGTCTCGCCAAGGCAAAGACGGAAAATCCTGTCGATGAGCGTGTAGGTATAATCCAGGTCTTTCTTATCGGTCATCGCCTTCCCCGACAAGAATCGATAAGAGTTGTGTTCACGCCCTCACCCGCGGGCGCCATATTACAATACAGAAATAGAACTCGTCAACATGAGCTTCTTAGGGGGCGGATTCCCAGCCAGGTATAGACTTGCGTTTTGGCCTTTGCTATAATTTTTTTGAAAAACCTCTGAAACCTAAATGCATAATCAGGCTCTCCACCGCGTCGTCGTCACAGGGATGGGGGCCGTAACCCCAATCGGCGTCGGTGTCCAGGAGTTTTGGCAGGGCTTGATAACGGGAAAAAACGGCGTCGCCCGAGTCACGCATTTCGATCCCTCAAAATTCTCCTCCACGATGGCGGCCGAGGTCAAGAATTTCCGTCCGGAAGACTGGATGGACGGGAAATCCGCCGGGCGCATGGACCGCTTTACCCAATTCAGCTTGGCCGCATCGTCCATGGCCTTCAAGGACGCCGGACTGGACGTCGCCGCCTTCGACCCATGCCGAGCGGGCGTCATCATCGGATCAGGCATCGGCGGCTCCGAATCGATCGAAAAAGGCTATCTCAGTCTTCAGGAGAAAGGTCCGCGCAGCCTAAGTCCGTTCTTCGTGTCAAAACTTCTCATCAACATGTCCTCGTGCATGGTTTCTATCCAATACGGGCTGAAAGGGCCTATCTCGGCCCTTTCCGTCGCTTGTTCGACCGGAGCCAACGCCATCGGCGACGCCTTCCGAACGATCCAGAGAGGAGATGCCGAACTGATGCTCGCAGGGGCCTCTGAGGCGTGTATCACGCCTCTGGCCTACGGGGGTTTCTGCGCAACGCGCTCCATGTCCAGGCGGAATGACCACCCGGAAAAAGCCAGCCGGCCGTTCGACAAGAGGCGCGACGGGTTCGTCATGGGGGAAGGTGCAGGGGTCGTTGTTCTTGAAGAACTCGAGCATGCCAAAAAAAGGGGCGCCAGGATCTATGCCGAGCTCGTCGGCTACGGCAACTCCGCGGACGCCTATCATTTGACGGCCCCCAAGCCTGACGGCCAGGGCATGGTCCGGGTGATGAGGCTCGCCCTGAATGACGCCGGCCTGGACCCTTCCGAAATCGGATACATCAACGCCCACGGCACGGCCACCGAATTGAACGACAAGATCGAGAGCGCGGCTGTCATCAAGGTCTTTGGAGCGCACGCCCGGCACCTCAAGGTCAGCTCCATAAAGTCTATGATCGGACATCTTATGGCGGCTTCCGGCGCGGTGGAATTCGTGGCTACTGTCTTGAGCGTTGCCACGAACCTCCTCCCCCCGACAATCAATTATGAAGAGCCCGATCCGGAATGTCCGCTCGATTATGTCACCCAAGGCATGGAGAAGCTCGATCTTCGCGCCGCCCTGAGCAACTCTTTCGGGTTTGGAGGAGGCAATGCCTGCCTTGTCGTGAGAAAATACCGAGGCGATAAATGAAAATACCACAACTTCAAATCGGGAGAGTGACGGCAAAGATTCCGATCGTCCAGGGAGCCATGGGCGTGAGAGTCTCTCTCTCTTCGCTCTCCTCTGCGGTGGCCAATGAAGGGGGAATCGGGACGATCGCCAGTGTCGGTTTGGGAGATATCGAGGCTTCAAAATATGAGTATGAAAGGATGTCTCGGGAAGCGCTGGCCCTCGAGATTCGCAAGGCCAAGAGCCTGACGAGCGGTCCGCTGGCCGTGAATGTGATGGGCGTCTTAAGCAACGCCGACGATTTGATCGCCACCACGGTTCGAGAAGGGATTGAAATGATCGTGGTGGGAGCGAGCCTGCCGCTCAAACTTCCCGGCCAGGTGGAAGATCCCTCCGTGAGTTTGGTG
>Ga0153915_10006478_pt1 | contig 10990 bp, 7 predicted proteins | sample Opewatmetagenome_2_FD_107003 | JGI IMG/M metagenome (GOLD analysis project Ga0153915, IMG submission 107003) | Freshwater wetland microbial communities from Ohio, USA - Open water 3 Core 3 Depth 3 metaG | ecosystem: Environmental > Aquatic > Freshwater > Wetlands | place: USA: Ohio, Lake Erie...
AATTGACGACGGGGCCATATTTAAATTAATTATTAGTAGCCGTCGACCAAGGATTTTCCAACCAAAGCGGTACGCGCGGCCAATTCGCGGCTCGATCTCTCTCGTCTGCGCGAGGTGTTCGCTGCCACGACTCCGCCGTGGGAGACGCATTGCAGCGGGAGCTCGATCTCCTGTTCAGCTGGTACGCTCGCCGCTTGACTCGTCCAAATGCAGATCGGCTCCAGCATAGGGAAGTAGCAATAAAGTCGCGCCCCTTAAAGACAGTGTCCTTTGGTCCGAAATCACCGCAATCGTACTTCACCGTCTCGGTCCCGTTCTGAAGAACAATACCAGGGCAGCACGTTATTCCTACACGGGCCTTCCTCTCCATCAAGTTCAAGTAGCGCTCCAGAACGTAAGGACGGCGTAAACGATCATCCGCGGAGATGAGCCATATGTATTTACCGCGACTTAGTTCAATCCCTATGTTCTAATTCCGCAAGTGGCCGACATTTCGATCGTTGCGAACGTAGCGGACGCGTCGATCACGAAACGAAGTCGCGACTTCCATGGTGTTATCGGGCGAGCAGTCGTCCATGATCAATACTTCAAAGTCCTCAAATGTCTGCGCGAGAATCAAGCTCACACACTCTGCCAGAAGATGGGCCAGCTTGTAACAGGGGACGACGAAGCTCACCTTCCATCCGTTGGTGTAATGTGGGTCTCCGCGGCGGATTGCTGAATCATCAATGAGACCTCGAGTTCGCCAAAGTTCCGCGAATGTCAACCATCTTGTCCTTTAAGGTGACCACAACATCTCCTGCGCCGAGACCAAGAAGCGCTTGTTTGATCGGGATCGTGAGCCGCCGACCATCATACTTGCGGCTCAGCGCGTAGTAACTCTTTGCCCGTTCGAATTCGCGCCTGCGAAACCAGCAGTCCGCCACCATTTCCCAGGTCCGTGCGCGGATGGCATTTTCTTCGAGAGGGTCGATAGCGTTCTCGTGAAGTGAGTCCTCGAATTCCTCTACGCTCATAAGAAAGGTTGAATTCCCGAGCTTTCTGCCCACAACGTTGAGTGCGTATTGATAGGCGATACGGTGCCGACACAGTCGGACAAGATCCATGTACCCGAGCGCGTTTGCCTTGTGATGAATCCGCCACAAAACTGCTAAGCCGTCTTTAAACCGGACAGCGTAATGTTCGCCGGTCAAGTGATTTGTCATGCTGAGATCATGCTGGCGGTAGTTCACCATCGGCTCGCCGAAATAAGCGACATCATAGTGCAAAGCGAAAAGGCACCACAGGAACCAGTCTCCGGCATAAGGTAAGTCCAACGGGAAGGCTCCCAGCTTGTCGTAGCATTCTCTTCGTACCATGCCTGACGCAGCGATCACAAAGTTCCCTTGCTGCAAGAGTTGCTTTGCGAATTTCTTGCCGGAAAAGATAGTGTTGCGCTTCGAAATGGAGCCTTCCAGTTGTGTTTCAACGTCATTATCGAGACTGATGGCAGGGCAACAGGCGTAGCCTACGCGTGGGTTTGTCTCCATGATTCCAAGGTAGCGTTCGAGAATGAAAGGTTTCCGCAGCCGGTCATCCGCGGAGATGAGCCACACATAACGGCCGCGTGCCATCGCGATTCCGTGGTTATAGTTTTGAAGGTGACCGAGATTCTTCTCATTTCGAACATATTTCACGCGAGAGTCGTGAAACGAGCGTGCGACCTCCGGAGTGTTGTCCGGAGAGCAATCATCCAGAATGAGAACCTCGAACTGGCGATAAGACTGACTCAGTATCGAAGTTACACATTCCGGAAGCAGATGCGCCAATTTGTAGCACGGAACAATGAAACTGACTGTTGGGGCGTCCAGCATCAGCATTCTCTCACACACCGCTCGTCAGTCCGGTGGACATTAATTCTCGATTCATGCGCGCCGGTTATAAATGCGTGGCGTCACCATCCTTACCAACAACACGACCCATATCGGCCGGCAGCGTAGTCAAAATTCTCCAGCTATTCCGCCACTTGGTCGGGACTCTTTCGAAATTCGGACCCGGGAGGGCTGACATAATTAACCAAGCCTCATTTAATTTGGACAAGCTGCTCTTTATGGGATACATTTATTTTAAATGCAACAACGACCTCCCGCCGAAGCATTAATTTGGCTATCATGTTGCTGATGCGGGCGGCCGCCCGGCGAGATCGAGAGGCGAGCACCTGATGCTTCAGACGAATATGCTGCAAACCGACAGCCCCCGCGCGCCGCTAAGCGGCCTAGAGCAGAACGGTCAGGCTGAAGGTGGCGGCATCGGCGACCTTGTCAACTTTGCTGTAGCATTCCTCAGGCGCCAATACTTGGTGATCATCGTCACTGCCGCGCTCGCAATGGCGGCCTGCGTGGTCTATCTGCGGATCACGCCACCGACCTATTCGGCGCAGGTTCAGATTCTTTTGTCGAATCCCCCACAATTCGTTCAGCAGCAGTCGCTCGCGGCCCCCGCGTTCGATCTCAACCAAGTCGAAACGCAGCTCCAAATACTCAAATCAAGGGCGATAGCGGTCGCCGTTATCAATCAGCTCAAGCTCGAAGATGACCCGGATTTGAACGGTTCTGGGCCGTCACTCTTCTCGTTGTGGTATCGGATCCGTGCATGGGTTTCGCCTCGACCAAAGGACCAGCAATTCGAGGCTCCTAACCAGCCATCCGAAGACGCGATCAAAACATTTCAAGACCGGCTCTCAGCGTACCGGGTCGACTACAGCAATGTCATCGAGGTCAGCTTCACCTCGAGTAGCGCCAAGCGGGCAGCAGAAATCGCCAACGCAGCGGCCAAGGCCTATATTGCCGATCAATTGAACGCAAAATTCGAGGCCAATCGCACTGCAACAAGCTGGCTGCAGGAGAGATTACGCGATCTCGGCGAGCAGGCTCTCACGGCTGAACGCGCCGTAAGCGCCTACAAGTCCCAGAACAATATTGTCTCGTCCGGAGGAAAGCCGATCGACGAGCAGCAAGTTACCGAGCTCAACAGCCGATTGATGGCCGCTCGCGCGCAGACCTCCGACGCCTTAGCCAGGTTGAACCGTTACGAAACGATCCTTCGCACCAACTCATCGGACTCGTCCTCGATCGGCACCCTTGATGCATCCGGGTCGGATGCCCTGAGCAATCCGATCATTAACAACCTTCGTCAGCAATATCTTGAGCTCGCGAGGCGGGAAAACGAATGGTCCGCCCGGTATGGCAACGACCATCTGGCTGTCGTCAATCTCCGCACCCGGATGCGGGATATCCGGACATCGATACTGGACGAGGTGCATCGGCTTGCCGAGACGAGCAGAAGCGATTTCGAGGTCGCCAAGGAACGACAGCAAGATATCGAGAAGCAGCTGACCGAGGCTGTATCCCAGTCGCGCTCAACGAATTCCGCCGAAATGGCGATACGGGAGCTGGAAAACCGGGCGAAGGGTTTGCGCAGCATGTCTGAGATTTTTCTACAGCGATACATGGGCTCGGTGCAGCAGGAGACATTTCCCATCACAGAGACGCGGGTGATCTCTCCGGCTTCGCCGCCGCAGAGCAAAAGCAAGCCTAACACCAAGAAGGTTTTGGCGCTTGGCATAGTTGGTGGGCTTGCGATCGGAATCGCGCTGGGTTTGCTCAGAGACGTCATGGATCGCGTCTTCCGCACGTCCGCTCAGATCGAAGCAGCGCTACAGCTGCCTTGCCTGTCTCTTGTGCCGCTGCTGCATCCCCCGAAACCGAAAAAATCGACGCCTGGTGGATCCCGTCAGCCCGACCAGGACCCCTCGCAAAGAGTGATCTCGACCCGCTCGGGAATATATTGGGCTATTATCGGCATGCCGTTGTCCCGGTTCGCTGAGTCCATTCGTTCGATAAAACTTGCGATTGATCTAAACCCTACGAAAACGTCAAATAAAGTTGTCGGTCTTACATCGTCTCTGCCGAATGAGGGCAAATCCACCGTCGCCGCTTCTCTCGCGCAACTCATTGGCCATAGTGGAAAGAGTGTCATCATCGTCGACTGCGATCTCAGAAATCCGTCACTTTCGGCCAGTCTTGCACCGAACGCCAGCGCCGGTATCATCGAAGTCATCTCCGGCGCGCAATCGCTTGAAGAAACGGTCTGGACAGACCCGAGTACCAATTTGAACTTCTTGCCAGCGGTGAGGAGAGGACCCTTGCTCCACACGAGCGAGATCCTTTCCGCGGAGCAAACCAGGAAACTGTTCGACAAATTACGGGCGACGTATGACTACATCATCGTCGATCTTCCCCCACTCACCCCCGTGGTGGATGTTCGCGCGACGACGCCTCTGATCGACTGTTTCATTCTGGTGGTCGAATGGGGGCGAACCAAGATCGACGTAGTCCAGCACGCCCTTTATACCGCCCCCAACGTCTACGAGATTCTGATCGGCACGGTGCTCAACAAGACCGATATCAAGGCGATGGCTCGCTACGACAACAATTACGGGAGCGACTATTACAGCAATGAGCATTACACCCGTTATGGGCTTGAAGATCATACATGATTTAGAAATCAATAACTTAATTTCAATATTATAGGGTTAGCCGGCACCTCTCCAGCGACGGCCAGCTCGCCTCCAAGAAAGTGTTGCGGTCGGGCAACAACCGCGGCTTCAGTTTGAATGCCGGGCATGATTCTGTGGTTTGAATCGTGCAGAAGTGCCACTGTCAGCAAGTCGAGATTAATTTGGGGGCTCTTCTGTTCGGGGTAGACCAAAGTTGGGCGAAGATCGTAATCGTAATCCTGGCATTATCCTGTGCCGGGTGTTCGATTATGCCCGCCAGCGGCCCGCGGGCCATGGACGTTCGCACCTCGTCGGAAGCCGGGGAGCCCGAAAGCCTCCCCTATGCCCTGGTCAAGCTGACGCCCGAAGTCGTTCGTATTCTGGGTCGATATACCCCAAGGCTTTCAACAGCTTTCGCAGACAGAAGCCCCCCGAAGGCATTCCGTTTCGGTATTGGCGACACAGTCAGTGTGACGATTTTCGAATCTGCGGCGGGCGGCCTGTTCATTCCAGCCGAGGCAGGCGTTCGCCCCGGCAATTTCGTCACGATCCCCAACCAGGCCGTCGACGACCACGGCAATATTGCCGTGCCGTATGCGGGCGCAATCGTGGCAAAAGGCCGGACATCTACCGAAATACAGGGTGCAATCGTCGGTGCGCTTAACGGTCGTGCGCTCGAGCCCCAGGTGGTTGTGTCGCTGGTCGACCAGCACACCTCGCTCATCAGCGTCCTCGGCGACGTACACTCGGCCGGCCGTTTCCCTGCGAGCCCCTCCGGGGAGCGTATTCTCGACGCGATCGCGCGAGCTGGTGGACCGGTTAGTCAGGGCTACGATATGTGGGTCGCGCTCGAGCGACAGGGACACCGGGCGAGCGTCCCGTTCGGAGCGCTTCTCTATGAGCCAGCCAACAACATCTACGTGCTTCCGAACGACGTGATCTATCTCTACAGCCAACCGCAAACTTTTGTGGCGTTTGGGGCCACTGGAAGCCAGGGGCAATTCAAGTTTGACGCGTGGCGTATTTCACTCGCCGAAGCGGTCGGCAAGCAGGGCGGCTTGAGCGATGCACAGGCGGATCCAGCCTCCGTGTTTCTTTATCGTGGCGAGACCCGGGAGGTCGCCGAACAGCTCGGAGTAGATTGCAGGCGTTTTCAAGGCCCGATCATTCCCGTTATCTACAACGTAAATTTCCGAGATCCATCCGGATACTTCCTCGCGCAAACGTTCGAGATGCGCAATAAGGATGTCATCTATACCTCGAATGCGATCTCCGTGGAGACCACGAAGTTCTTGAACTTCCTGCGGACGATTATGGCTACCGCGAACGACCCGATCGTCTACGCCATCAACGGCTATGCCCTCAAGGCTGTGATCCAAGGCACGCAGGCAACGACGATTATTACTACACCAACGCCGATCACGCAGACCAAGTAATCCGACCTCATGCTTGCAGCGCGGTATTGAGATTGGCTTTGATTGGCCCGGCGTGATCGACGCGGCGTCCTGGCGACCGTCCGCAACGTGCGCGGGGACCAACCGCGCCTCGTCATTGCGCCCGGAAGCGGCCCCATTCGGGCAGCCGCAACTTGCCCTGAAGGATGCCATTGTTAGACTTTAATATATTATATGGCTAATTTAATTATTAAATATTTTGCGCTGTCCGCCGGGGATGCTGTCCAATCTCAGACCGGCTTTAGAAGCGACCATCCGCTGGGTTTCGGCCCACGCTCCTGCCAGACCGGTGATGACGCCCGATGATCGTCGCATTCGTCATACTGACCTCGCTGGTCGCCCCGATTCCTGCGCTTAGGATGCTCGACGGCATCCTCGCCACCGGAGTGGTTTCGGCAGTTGTCGCAGTCGCAATGGTCACGGTGGCACTCACGCTGCATTCCAGCGGGCTGAATCGCTTTTCCCGGCTGCTCAGACCGGGGGCTGTCGTTGTTCTATTCATTCCCTGTCTATGGATGCTGCTGCAGGTGCTCCCTGCCCCGGCCCGCTCGCTGGCCCACCCGGTCTGGATGAGTGCATCCACGGCTCTGGATACGCCGTTTCACGGAGCGGTGAGCTTGGATATCGGCGCAACGCTGCTTTCCCTCGCCCAATACTGCGCCGTTCTAGCGACCGCCTTCGTCGCCGCGACCGTCGCTCTCGACAGGCAGCGCGCGGAAAGCGTTCTCTCCTTGCTCACGGCAATCGCCACTCTGATCGCTGCAGAACTGATCGACTTTGATCTGGGTTATCTCGGTTCTTCCGGATTCAAGCACTCTGGTGAGCGCGCAGACGCGATGAATATCGCCGTCATCGGGTTCATTCTCTCCTGTGCGACGGCGATTCGCGCTTACGAACAACTCGATATCAAAAGCAGGAGACAACGAAAGTCCCGGATGACGGCGATTGTGGCGGTTTCGGCATCGATGGTGGCGCTCTTCATTTGTCTGGCTGCAATCCTGATCAGCGCGGACGTCGTTTTGCTTCTTTCCGCGCTGTTTGGTGCCGGGATTCTTATTGGAGTATTGGCCATTCGCAGCTGGCAGCTTGGTCTATGGGGACAGGTGGGCATGGCGGCGGTCGCCGCAGTTGCAGTGTTTGGATTCTTCACAATTGTGCCCGTAAAAAAAGACGCGGATCCGACACTTGCATTGTCGACACAAAGCCAGATAGCGTCGCTGGAGCGGATGATGTCCGATGTGAAATGGGCCGGATCGGGCGCGGGATCGTTCGAGGCTCTCTTGCCGATCTACCGGGGCATCGACGAACGGGCGTCGGAGGAAATTCCAACTGCCGCGGCGGCCATCGCAATCGAGATGGGGCGACCATTCCTTTGGATATGCGTCGTTGCCGTCCTGATCGGCTCTTTGACGCTTTTCAAACGAGCTCTGTTGCGTGGTCGCGACTATGTTTATTCGGCCGCCGGGGCGGGTTGCATCATCGCGCTGTTTATCTTGCTGTTCGCGAACGGCGGCACTTTGGGGTTGACCACATCGCTGGCGATCAGCGTCGTGTGCGGCTTGGCCTTCGCTCAAAGCCAAAGCAACAGAGATTTTGGCCTGTCCGAACACTACAGTGCCGTTAACGGAACGAACGACGCGCCCGGCACTGGCCTGACGATGCCCCCTAGCACGTCTGCGAAGACATGGATCCGGGTCGCACTGGCTTTGTTCGGTGTCGCGCTAACCACGCAGGCTGTCTGGATTTTGCTCGCCGAAAGATATCCGCAGAACCATATACAGCTCCCCGTCGACCAGAACGCCGCCACCATCGTGCGCATCGAACGGGACAAGATCAAGCAGGCTGCATCCGTCGCAGTTGTGCGAGGTGATCTGTGGGCAGAAAGCGCGTTTACCTACGCCGGCCGGCTCTGGAGCGATCCGGCAATAGAATTGGATACCGACGACCGAACTAACGGGGAGGCGTTAAAAAACCTGATCCGAGCGCTGAGATATTCACCGCATCGTGGCGACGTCTGGCTCATGTTCGCCGCCCTAGCAGATCGATACCAATGGACAGGATATCAACCGGGCTCGTTGCTCAAGATGTCGTACTACACGGCGCCGAATGAATTTGCCTTGTTTCCACTGCGCCTGAATGTCTCGCTTCATGCCAAGGGAGTGATAAGCGACCCTGAGCTCCAGGATATGGTCAGGCGTGACATCAGCCTCATTCTGACCCGCGCGCCTGCTCTGAAGCCGACACTTGTTGCCGCCTACAGGTCCGCATCGCCAGCCGGCAAGGCATTCGCAGAACGCGTGATTACCGAGATCGATCCGAGCTATCTCGGCATCATACGCGCTGGATATCCATGAGCGTGCGTCCCCTCAAACGCACGCTCATGGATATCCCGGCACAGTCGCAATTAGATATTAGGAATACCGGCGGGGGTGAGCATCGGGTACGGAAATACCTAGATGTTCGAGAACGCTTCGGAGGTAGACACCTCCAAGATAGCCGGCCTGAACCGCAACCAGGCTTCCCAGTGACCAAAAGAGGCCCGCGGAAACACCGCGCCAGATCGCCACCCCGACGCACTCGATGAGAACGAATGCCACCAGGGTCAACAGCGTTCGGACGGCAAAGATTGATCCCGCGACCAAGCCGGCAAGAAAGTGAAATGCAACCACAGATATCAAATCTTCCACCGGGGATGGGGTTACCCATCCTAGGCGTGAAAGAGTTAACGACGCCTAAATTCTGGGAGAAAGATTGAATTCACCGCATAAAATCGCATTTAATAAATAAATTCCTTGCCTATATTAAATTCGCCGTATAATAAATTAAATATTAACTTAGCTTAATTCCCTGACCTATTCCAAGCCCGCCGATGAATTTTTTAAACCGACATATAGGCGTTGATAACTCGGACGACGTTTCCGCCCACGGTTTGGACGAACTGCCGCTAGGGGAACGGAAATGGCCGATCCACTATGATTCCGTCGAGCCGCTCGCGGTCGTAGCCGACCTCGCAACGATTCTTCTGGCCAGCGTGTTCTCCGGATTTTTGTATCACCTTCACGGAGCGGAGATACCCGGCCATATCGGCAAGTCCGTTGGCTCGGCAATCCTCGTTTCGGCACTGTTCATTTCGGTGATGAAAATCCGAGGAATGTACAGGCCGACCGAACTGCTGATTCTGCGCAACCAAGTGCGCGGGGTTTGCGTGGCCTGGATCGGCGTGTTCCTGCTGCTCGCCGGTACCGTGTTTGCGCTGAAAATCGGAAGTGAACTTTCCCGCGGCACCAGTCTGCTCTTTGCCGTGTTTGGCCTTGTCGCACTGATTGCGCATAGAAGCGTCATGAAAGACCTGCTTACGAAAGGTCTTGCCCGCAGGAAGTTTTCCGGCCGCAACATCGTCTTGATTACCGACCATTCGCAATCGGGTGGTGCCAGCCTGCCCCAGATTCTTACCGGCCTCGGCTTCCGAGTGGAGAAGCACTTTATTTTACCACCTCCGGGCGCGGATTCCGGTCATCGCGAACGAGTCACTGCGAGAGTGATCGAGCACATTCGCGGCTCCGACATCGAAGAAATCGTCATCGGTGCCGATCCGAGCCGTTGGTCTGACTTGCACGCGGTGGTCGCGGAGTTGAGAGTTGTGCCATTCCCGGTCAGTTTCGTTCCCGTTGGGGCGGCGTCGGAGATCTTCAGGCGACCTTCCCGTGAGCTCGGCAACGCCATCTGCGTGGAGCTACAGCGGGGCCCGATGACCGCGATTGAGCATGCTGCAAAGCGATGCATTGACATGCTGTTCGCGGGGATAGCTTTGATCGCCCTGCTACCGCTGCTTGCAACCGTGGCGGTTGCCATCAAGCTCGATTCGCCCGGACCGATCCTGTTCAGGCAGCAACGCTGTGGCTTCAACGGCAGGCGTTTCCAAATTCGCAAATTCCGCACGATGTCAGTGCTGGAGGACGGCTCATCAATCGTTCAAGCTCAGTTAGCCGACAAAAGAGTGACGCGTCTTGGGAGATGGCTGCGTAGAACGAGCATCGATGAGTTGCCCCAATTGCTTAACGTGCTGGACGGCAGCATGTCCTTGGTGGGCCCACGCCCTCATGCTATGGCCCACGACAATCAGTTTGACAAAATCGTTCGGAATTATGCATTCCGGCGCCGTGTAAAGCCCGGATTGACAGGGTGGGCGCAGGTGCACGGATGCCGGGGAGCAACGCCCACAGCCGCCTCGATCGAACGACGCGTCGCATACGATCTCTGGTATATCGACAACTGGAGTCTCAGGCTTGACTTCGCAATCCTGCTCCAGACTCCCGTCGAGGTATTACGCGGTCGTAACGCCTATTAGCTAGAGCGCGCTCCGCAAGAGGGGATACGGATAGGTCACCCTTCGACATTCTTATGAAGCGCTTCCCGATATGCTTTGCTGGTTGGCGGCCGGCGACCATGCTGACCATTGCCAGGAAGCAGTGTTCCAAGTTCGACTTAATGCGCTTTTCGCCCACAGCGGCTTCTGCACGGTCATCCCGATCCCCGAAGATAGAATACGGCAGTCAGCTGCATAAATGAAAGAACCGAGATTATTGGCTAACCCCATTCTTCCCGCCGTCCCCTGCTGATGATCGCGCAGCAGTGCGGTTGAGCGTTATCGGGTTGGTGCGTCGTCGCGTTGACCGACCCCACGCGGCCGGCCTGACTCGGCAAGAGAGGTGTCTGGAGGGATCTTGCCGTGGCCTCCGGCAGGTGAGGCCCGTCGGCATCTGTCTCCGTTGTGGACGGGATCGCTCGCCTTCCCGGACAACAATACACGTGACGTACAGAATCTTTCGCACTTTCAGGATTGCCGGCTTCCTCTAAACTGAGGAAGGGATGAAGCCCCGGATCCGGGATCATCTCGGCGAGATGGTGCGTGGAACGGTTGAGGAGACCCTCAACGCGCTGTTGGATGCCGAAGCTGATCGGCTTTGTGGCGCAGGACGTTACGAACGCAGCCAAGGCC
>Ga0153915_10006480_pt1 | contig 10989 bp, 11 predicted proteins | sample Opewatmetagenome_2_FD_107003 | JGI IMG/M metagenome (GOLD analysis project Ga0153915, IMG submission 107003) | Freshwater wetland microbial communities from Ohio, USA - Open water 3 Core 3 Depth 3 metaG | ecosystem: Environmental > Aquatic > Freshwater > Wetlands | place: USA: Ohio, Lake Erie...
CGTGCTGAAGGAGAAGATTTTTGTGCCCCGTCTGGGAAGTGCCAATGATGTCGCCCGTGCCTTTGAATACCTGCTCGACTCGCCTTTCGTAACCGGAGTAACATTGGACGTCAACGGGGGCGCATTTATGATCTAACCAAAATGGTTTCGTAAAAATATCTAATCGGGGGAAAAACATGATCAAAGAGATCAGTCATCTGGGTATTGTCGTTAGGGATATCGAAAAAAGCTTGAAGGCATTATCTCAAATCATCGATTTGGGAAGTCCTGCCATCAAGGAGTTTCCGGAAAAGAAGATAAAATGTGCCGTTGTGGAGACAAAGGGCGTCACCCTGGAGTTTCTTCAAGATGACAGCGACAACGGCTTCCTCGGACGTTATCGGCGGGAAAAAGGAGATGCCATTCATCATTTTTGTTTGGTATCGGACAACATCGAAGAAGACGTAGAGGCGTTGAAGAAAAGAGGCGTCGAGATGATGGACCAGAAGCCTCGAGTAGGTCTGCGGGGGAAGAAGATTGCAATGACCATGCCCAGCGCTTTGAATGGTATTACGATTGAACTTTCAGAACCGTAATTCACCGGTTTCCAGCCCTGTTTTCTTAGAATGTCTGCTAGCGTCTCGAAAACAACCTCACGAAATGTCACCTTTCCCCTCTCCCCGTCGGGGAGAGGGGAAAGGTGAGGGACAATCCCTAAAAATGGTTGAAGAAATATAGAGGTCAAGGTTGCCGCTTCTTGACCGGCATATGTCCCGTCCCACCATAAAGGGGAGGAGGTGGGGAAATCTGTGTAATTTCGGAATTATTCCGGGTTATTGACATGAAATGTATCTTCCATACTGTCACTTCGTGGAGATGGATGGGATCTAAACCGGGAAGCCTTTATCCTCTCGAAGTTGATTAAATTTGTTGTCACAAACGAAGTCAATTTGAAGATTTCGAACTCACGTTCCGCCCGGAGATAACATATCACATCGTCTATGTTATGGCTCCTGGTGACAAAGTCCAGTGGTGTCCATCGGCCATAGTACATTAAACATTGCATCAGTTCTTCATTTTCTATCACAGTACACCTCCCTCCCAAAGAGATTCGTAAAGGTCGTCTCAATATAGATACAGATATGGCCAGCCTTCTTTCTCCCGATGAGCTTCCCAAGACGGTACTGGAATGACAGGATTTTATTGACGATTATACTTCTCACCGCATCCACTCCATTGTCCTCGAACTGAAAAACCGGATTGCTTTTTTCGTGACGCCACGGCAATCCGGTTCCTGGGAGATTTGACTTCGGCAACCCGGCAGTCCCAGTGGGACCCGTGGCTTTCCCCGCCTGCTCCATCTTCGAAGCAGCGGACCCCCCGTCGGTTATGGCGGGCGGGCGTCCCACGATTACTCGTGGTTTGGCTTTATCGTAAAATTTGATTCAAAATTCCTGTATTATCCCAATATGAGCAATTTCGATGCCAACAACAATTATTCCATATAACGATTTGATATTTAATGGTTTTTTAAAAGAATAAAGGCCTGAAGGAAAAAAATTTATGACGTTTTTTGACTTACCGACTGATAATCAACCAGGTGAGCTTCTCACCCGTAGGGCAGGAAATTTCAACTGAGAAGTGATGCATAGGTCGCATATGGGCCTAGGTTAATTCCTCAAAATCACCGGATTCCATATTTTTTCTCACATTATCCCACAAGAAAATCTTCCCATTCATTGTGATATAAACTCCTGGTTGCAGTGCTTGAACGGCAGAAAATGCGCAACCCAGGTTGAACAATGCGTCGGAGGCACCAAAGGCGTAGGGAATCATCGCACCTACCAAAACAACCGTTTTACCTTTCACATTTTTGCCGAGAAATCGAGCCGTTTCGACCATCGTATCGGTTCCGTGTGTTACGACAACGTGATTCTCCGAGCAATGGATACACTTTTTCAAGATCTCTTCTCTATCCTCACTCCTCATTTCGAGACTGTCTTTAAGCATGATTTCTTCTAAAGTAAATTCTACTTTACATCTCACTTGATTCAACATATTGGATAAATGGGACTTGGCAAAAGTCAACTCACCGGTGAGCGGATCATATTCCTTATCAAACGTCCCACCCGTGATCAGGATTTTAATAGTATCCTCCCTTTTCATATCGTCCTTCCTTGGTAACCCTCAATTGATGAAAGCTTCCACAAAGCTGTCCTAATACCTTCTCGTGAACGTTTCAATGCAGAGGCTGTCACCGCGAGCCCAAAGGACAACTTAATTTAATGTTCATCACCCTCTCAGAGCTATCCCGGTCAGAATATTCAAAACCGAGCTTCCTGTAGAGCTTAATGGCTATGAAGTTTGAAACACTGACTGTCAGCCAGATGGAGTCATAGCCGAGTTGCCTGGACCTTTCCAGGGCGAACCGCGTCAATTCCGTCCCGATCCCGAGATTTCTGTGCTTTTGATCAACGAAGATCACAAATTCACACGATTTGCCTTGTCTATCGGGGACCAGTGAGACGTGCCCGATAACGCCTTCTCCTCTCCAAGCAAGAAAGTTCTCGCCTATTTCCAAGAGATTCTTCACCCAGCTCTGACAGATCTCAGGGTCTTCAGGCGGCAGCCCCTGAGAGGCGGGTTTCGGACAGAAGTTGTTGTACATCTCCAGAAGAAATGGGAAATCTTCCAAACAACAGGTCCCCATTCCAAAGGAGCATCCAGATTTGTCAGTTCTGGTGATGCGCTTTGGCTTCATCTTAAGAAAGAATTTTGAAAAGGAACAATCCTTTCCCCACCCGATCGCCTTTTCACCGAATATACCTTAACCCTTAAGGAAACACAACCTCAAACATCCAACAGTTCGTCACCCTCAGTTTCAAGTTCGGACTTTGCAGAATCCGAACACTCCAAACCCCGTCTTTTTGCTATCCAGACGCAATCTGTATTATAAATAACCCAAAAAGCAGGGTGTCATGAATTTGGGAAGGGCTCATAAAAAACCGTGCTGATCCTCATTCACCCTCCTGTTGCGAAGCCATGTGAACCTCCAGCGGGTATAGCAAAACTCTGCGGCGCCCTGGATCATCACGGAATCGGGCACAGGGTTTTAGACGCTAATCTAGAAGGTCTCCTCAGCCTCCTGAACGCTTCACCTGTGCCATCGGATACCTGGACCTCCCGGGCATTCCATCATCTTTCCAAACATCTCGCCTCTTTGAATAGCTGGGAGGCTTATCAAGATAATGACCGCTATCGCCGCGCGATAAAGGATCTGAACCGGATCCTTGAGGTATCGGCACATCCCAGCCGCATACGCCTGGGTTTGGCGAACTATGAGCACGAAGAACTCTCTCCGGTAAGGAGTCGAGATCTTCTCAGGGCTGCTGAAAGTCCTAAGAGCAATCCCTTCTATTCCTTTTTTAAGGGACGATTGGCGAAACTTTTTGAGAGCGAACAGCCTTCTGTTATTGGATTTTCACTGAACTATCTAAGCCAGGCCCTGTGTACGTTTGCAATGATCGGTTTTCTTAGACAGGAGTGTCCCGGGGTGAAATTGGCTTTGGGTGGAGGTCTTTTGACTTCATGGATGAGAGGGCCTCATTTGAAAAACCCATTTGAGGGCCTGGTGGACCATTTTGTCGCCGGACCAGGAGAAGCCCCTCTACTGTCACTCATGGGGGTAATGCAGTCTGGAAATAATCATTATACCCCCACCTATGATTCCCTCCCTGTAAGAGACTACCTTGCCCCCGGCCCGATTCTCCCCTACAGCTCTTCAAGCGGATGCTACTGGAACAGGTGTTCTTTTTGTCCGGAAAGGGCTGAAAAAAATCCATATATTGCCGTTCCCGCTGAGGAGGTAATCGTTGATCTTCTTCACCTGGTTGATAAGCGAAAACCGATTCTCATCCATTTCGTCGATAACGCTATCAGTCCGTCACTGATGAAGGCAATCTCCGAACATCCTCCGGGTGTACCATGGTATGGCTTTGCCAGGATTGCCCGCCATTTGATTGACCCGGATTTCTGCCTGGCCCTGAAGCAATCAGGATGTGTGATGCTAAAACTCGGTCTGGAATCAGGAGATCAGAGCGTGCTCGACTCTCTGCAAAAGGGGATAACTCTTGAAGAGGCTTCGACAGCTTTGAAGAATCTGAAAAGGGCAGGAATTGCCACCTACGTTTATCTTCTTTTTGGGACTCCACCGGAAGGACTGATAGAAGCCCGAAGAACCCTTGACTTTATTGTTGAACACCAGGACTGCATTGGGTTCCTGAATCTTGCCATTTTCAATATGCCGATCTACGGACCGGAAGTCCAACAGATGGAGACAAAAACCTTTTATGAAGGGGACCTTTCCCTTTATACAAGTTTTGATCATCCGAAAGGATGGAGCAGGCAATTGATCAGGCAATTCTTAGACAAGGAATTCAAGAGACATCCTGCTATAACGTCGATTTTGAGAAGAGATCCACCCGTGTTCACCTCCAACCATGCTCCGATTTTTGTGATGGCTAAGGTGGTAGGGTGATTCTGAAATTCTTTTTGGACCAATGAAAGGAGAATTGGAAAAAGTCCTCTTTGCTGATCGGGGATTAAAAAAGCGTACGAAAAAGTCAACCCCGAATTCTCTACCTCAAACCACTTCTATTCAAATTCCCTTAGAGGAAGCAATCGTGTTACCGCTTGTCTTTCTTGATGCAGCTAAAGTTGTACTTCACTGTGATCGGAGCAGGGATATTTTGCGGCCCTATGCTTGCTCCAACACTGCCGGAAAGATCCGCTGCAAGGCCATCGTGAGTGAACGTTTTGATACCTTGAAACTTATTGCTTCCGACATTTCCTGTAATGCGTACAATCACTCCTTGTCGAAAGTCAAGAAAAAGATCGTGCGGTCTATAAGGGTCCCAGTATTGGGGTATCGGATACCGCTTGGTCGCCGGAGGAGGTCCACAGTTATGATTAATAAAAACGCCAGATGTCGGTGGAAGTATGTTAACATTCAGGTTCATATAAACCTTACCGTCAGGAAAGACTTCAAGTGATATGAACATCCATCCTTTCCCTGGAACATATGGTGGGGCTCCCTTTGGTTCCTTCTGAATGATCCCGCCCCCTGTTAAATCCGCCTTTGAATAAACACAGGAATCACCCGAAAAATAAAAGTACTTGAGACTGTAACTCCCACTTGCAGACCTAGTCTCGAACCCGAAGTCAGTCTCTTTGTTCTTCTCCATCTCTACAATTGCGACAAAACTTTCATCCAGCTTGAGAGTTTCATCTTTTGATGCGTAATTGGCGTTGCGCTCGTACCTCACCTCGCCTGACCATTCCACTTTTCCCTGGCTTTCGGCTCGGCATTGGCGCCGGAACAAAATACTCCTTTCGGGCAGAGATCTGCCGATAAGAGAGTAATCACTGCAATGAGAATGGCAATGCCAATAAGTATGCGTTTCATGTTTGGACACCTCCATTAATTCACAGAAAGTCACATCGGCTTAAGAGTGAGTGCATGGCATCCTCCTTTCCATTCGAGGATCCGTAATCGCACTGACACGGTTCCCTTACTTCTTTACCAACTCGACCCTGCGATTTTTCGCCCGACCTTCTTCTGTCTTATTATCAGCAATGGGCTTGTCCTGTCCATGTCCTGCTGTACTCAAGCGTTTTGCATCAACACCCTGGGCGATGATGGCTGAAACGACTGCCTTTGCCCGCTCATCAGAGAGCGTCTTGTTCGACTTCGGGTTACCCACGTTGTCTGTATGCCCTTCCACACTGATATTCAGTTTAGGGTTGGCTTTTAGCATCTGAACGATCTGGGCAATAATCGGCTTGGATTCAGGTTTAATGGTCGACTTGCCGGTATCAAAGTTGATGTAAAGGGCAATATGACCCTCTCGGTTGAGGGCATCAAACATGTCTCCCGCTGTAACATCCTGCTTCATAGCCTCCTTCATGACGAGCGTAAGGTAGTAATCATTCCCGTCATTGAAAGGCGCCACCTCAATCCAAAGCTCATTGCCTCCCTTCACGACTTTTCCAATCATCATGCGGCCGCCGCAGTTTTCTGCACAGTCCGCGCCAGAACACTCCCCTTCGAATACAATGGTACCTCCCATACTCTTGACGGAATTCGAATAGTTACGTGAAATCTGAAGTTCGCTGGACTGCTTTGTGCCTTCTTTCAAGGTATACGCCCTGTAATACTTTTTCCCCTCTACCGTAGTGCAATTCTTGCCGTTATAAAAACGGTAATCAGCGAACTCTTGATCTGATGCGTCAGTAATCTTATAGCTCGGCATTCCGGTAAAATAAGGTGTGTCCTTGAATTGAGATTGAGCCCCTGCCACGGAGAACGCTCCAAGAAAGATGAGATAAATAAGGCCGATCCTCCAGATTTTCTTTATCTCGTTGTCCATATTCCCTCCTTTAAGCAAAATTTAACTCCCGGATCTACGTTATATCTCTCAGACCCGCTGTCGTATCCCATTTCCTTCTTAAGGAAAAGTCAACTGTCCCGGGCAAAACTTCAGACTTATGAACGTAGGACAAGTCCCACCCTGCGCTTTCATCTCTAGCGAGTGAGGCGCACGTGGAGTACCCCACGACGACTTCCACGTTGGGTAAAACCCTAGTTGGCACTCCTGCTTCTCAGAAGGCCCGATTGCCGGTGCCTTTTCTAATGTAATTGCTTCCCATCATGCGGAGCGAGGATAATGGCAACGGTGCAAATATGCGCTCTTCATCAGCATGCTGACGCATTACTTGCAGTCCCCGATGCGGCGACCCTTCATCTTTGCCGTTGAGTTGATCACCTGTCCACCCTTCTCCGTAATTCTTGTCTTCTGGCTTCCCGAATAGGTGGTCCCATTGTAAGTGATATCCCCTTCACTCTCAATGACCGAATCTTTCTCAGTGCACTTAGCCTTCCAAACCACCTTATTGCCGGTGATTTTCTGTTCAAGGATCTTGCAGTTCCCCTTATTCTCCGACGACTGGGGAACAAGATCCTTCTTCGTCATACACTGCGTCGTGGTAAAGGGCATGGCAGGAACCCCGCCCATACCCTCCATCTTCACTTCCATCGTATGTTCCCACATGCCTTCCTTCATGTCGATTGCCCGGGCTTGCGTAGCAACAAAAAGCACTCCGACACAGAGCATAATCCCGAGAGGCAAACACAAATATTTTGCTTTCATATGATCCTCCCAAATAGTCTTTTCCAAAGAAATCGGCTGACCATACCACGATGTATCCATAACTGTCAAGAAAAAATGGGGAAAATGGGAGGACTTCTTTTCCCCAATAGTGACGCTTTTCGTTGGAAATGTTGAGGTATTGAGTCTGACATATAAAAAACATAATTGGCCTTGCTCTTCCTGTTGTTGAGTTTTTAACTCTAAGATTTGCCTAAAGGGCCGCACCCTGGTGCAGTTCGAGGAAGAATCGAAAAGACCGCCATAAGTAAGGGGGCTGCCGATTGGCCTGAAATAAGATAGATTTTAATAAAATTTGTTGGGTGAAGTTCTTAGGAAAGGAAGATCAAGGAGGGATTTTCTGCAAGAAATAATTTATAATGTATCGATTTACCCAAGATATTCTTCAAGCTCTTCAAGACCACATTGTCCCACCGAGGGGAGAGGAGAATTTCTGGAGATATTCTAAGGTCATTTTATAAGCAATCTATGAAAAACATACGTAACTTTAGCATCATCGCACATATTGATCACGGGAAATCGACCCTTGCGGACCGCCTCATCCAACATACCGGCGTGGTGGATGCGCGGAACTTCAAAGACCAGATTCTGGATAATATGGACATCGAGCGCGAGCGGGGGATCACCATCAAAAGCCAGGCCATCGCCCTTCCCTATCGTGCCCAAGACGGGGAGGAGTATGTTCTCAACCTGATCGACACGCCAGGTCATGTCGACTTTTCTTATGAGGTCTCTCGCTCCCTGGCTTCTTGCGAAGGTGTCCTTCTTCTGATCGACGCCGCCCAGGGTGTGCAGGCCCAGACGATTGCGAATCTTTATCTGGCCATGGAGAATAACCTGGAAATCATTCCGGTCATTAATAAGATCGATCTTCCCACGGCAGATGTGGAGCGGGTGGTGGAACAGATCGACTCAGAATTGGGGCTGGACCCTTTTAGCTATCTAAAATGTTCAGCCAAAGAAGGCATCGGCATCGAGGAGATTCTGGAGGCCATTGTCAAGAAAATACCTCCTCCGAAAGGGGATCCGGAAGGACCGCTGGCCGCATTGATCTTCGACGCCCAGTACGATTCTTTTCGTGGAACGGTCATCCACTGCCGGGTCTTTGATGGAACCGTAAAAAGCGGGGATGTCATCCGCCTGATGTCCAATCAGGCGAATTATAAGGTCGAAGAGGTTGGCCGGTTCCTTCTTTCCAGAGAAAAACGCGACAAGATCTCTGCAGGAGAGGTGGGTTATATCTTTGCGGGGGTTAAGACTGTTTCGGACGTGCACATCGGCGATACGATTACGCTCGACGATCGGCCTTGTGCCAAGTCCCTGCCCGGCTTCAAAGAATTCAAGCCCGTGGTATTTTCTTCCATCTATCCGATCGCTCCGGAGGACTATGGAGACTTGGTCGTTGCCCTTGAAAAATATAAGTTAAATGATGCGGCCCTGGTCTATCAGAAAGATTCGTCCGTTGCCCTGGGACATGGCTTTCATTGCGGATTTCTGGGTCTCCTTCATCTCGAAATCGTCCAGGAAAGGCTCGAGCGTGAATATGATTTGTCCATCATCCTGTCTGTTCCAAGCGTTCGCTACCGGTTCACACTGAAAGACGGAAGCACCGTGTTCGTTGACAATCCCGCTCACTATCCGGATCCCGTTTCTATTGAAAAGGGAGAAGAGCCTTACATCCGCGCCACCCTGCTGATGCCTGAAAGATACCTGGGCTCTGTGATCAAACTCTGCCTGGAAAGAAGGGGCGAAAACTCAAAGCTGAACTACCTGGGCCCGGGCCGTGTGGAGTTGATTTACGAGATGCCTCTGGCCGATGTGATTTATGATTTTTACGATCGTTTCAAATCCATCACCCAGGGATACGGGTCCTTTGATTACGATGTCCTTGACTACAGGGAAAGTACCCTGGTCTTGGTGGACATCCTCGTCAACGGCGAGAAGGTCGATGCCCTGTCGCAAATCGTCAATCGAGATCAAGCCCGCCCCCGCGCCCTGCGGGCCTGCGAAAAATTAAAGGAAGAAATTCCTCGACAGATGTTTAAAATAGCGATCCAAGGGGCCATCGGAGGAGAAATCATTTCCCGTACGACGATCTCTCCTTTCCGTAAGGATGTGACGGCAAAGTGCTACGGAGGAGACATCACCCGTAAGCGAAAGCTTCTGGAGAAGCAGAAGAAAGGCAAAAAGAGAATGAAGACGATTGGATCGGTCTCCATCCCTCAGAGCGCCTTTCTCGCAGTGTTGAAAACGGACACGGACAACTAAACGAATAGCGCTTGGCGCATTGCTCAGAAAACAAGGGCTTTGTCCGTCGGCAACGGTAAAGATGCCTGTTTCGTTATTGGGTTATGTCGTTCGTCTTGAGAAGTCCACGTAACCCTTTAGCCTTAAACCATACGGGCCTCGAAACCGTAACCTTAACGAAAAAAGCAGAAAATTTTCCCCCGCAAAGTTCGGGATTCGTGGGTGATGATCCCTTCATGGAAGATTACCTACAAAAATGGACTTAAAGACTCCTGGTCTCTACATTCATATTCCTTTTTGTCTGAGCAAATGCCTTTATTGCGACTTCTATTCGTCAACATCCCTCCCTGCCCTTCCCCATTTTCTGAATGCCCTCTTCAAAGAGATGGCGATGTACCGAAATGACTTCAACTCCTTTGATACGGTTTACATTGGTGGTGGAACGCCTTCTCTTCTCAGTCCTGAACAATTGGAAAGCATCCTGGTAAGAATCCGGGAAAACTTCGACCTGATATCGGACCCTGAATTGACTGTCGAAACCAACCCGGCTGACCTCAATCGATCTTCTCTTGAATCGATGCGCGAAATCGGATTCAATCGAATCAATATCGGAGTCCAGTCTTTTGATCAAGAAGTGTTGGCCTTTCTCGGAAGAAGGCATTCTGTAAAACAAGCCATTTCAGCCATAGAGGCTTCAAGGGAAGCAGGGTTTCATAACATAGGGCTCGATTTGATTTACGGTGTCCCGGGACAGGCAATAGATTCATGGCACGACACCTTGAAGCAGGCTGTCGCCTTTTCACCGGAACATCTCTCCTGTTATCAATTAACCCTCGAGACCAAGACATCCTTAGGAAAAAGATACCAGGCAGGAGAGTTTTCCATTCCCGGAGAAGAATTGCAGTACGAATTCTTTATGAGGACGTCTCGATTCCTGGAAGACGCTGGGTATATTCATTATGAGGTATCGAACTTCACAAGGGGAGCCGAATTAGCCTCCCGGCACAATCAAAAATACTGGGACCACTCCCCTTACCTCGGTCTGGGCCCTGCAGCTCACTCCTTCCACGACAATCGTCGCTGGTGGAACCATCGCTCCGTTGATCAATACATCACTTCGATCAACCGGGGGAACCTTCCTGTTGAGGAAACAGAAATTCTAACGATGGAGCAACTCCGACTGGAGGCGCTCTACCTTGGCCTCAGGACAAAAAAAGGGGTATGCCTCAAAGACTTCAAAGACCAGTATAACTGCGATCTCTTCACCGAAAAAAAGGAAATGCTGGATAAACTCCAGGAAGAAGGATTCATCTTCATCCAGGACGACCACCTCTACCCTACCTCCACCGGCCTCGCCGTCGCCGACAGCCTTTCGCAGATTTAGGGAAAACAGTATTTTTTCGAGCGGGTTGCCCGATCACATTTGCATTATCCGCGATTGTGTGTTATATAAAATGCGTTCTCGTGTTTTCAATTTATTCCCACCTCAATTACCTCCAATTGATTACGCGTAAACAGATCCACAAATAAAACCAAA
>Ga0153915_10006481_pt1 | contig 10988 bp, 11 predicted proteins | sample Opewatmetagenome_2_FD_107003 | JGI IMG/M metagenome (GOLD analysis project Ga0153915, IMG submission 107003) | Freshwater wetland microbial communities from Ohio, USA - Open water 3 Core 3 Depth 3 metaG | ecosystem: Environmental > Aquatic > Freshwater > Wetlands | place: USA: Ohio, Lake Erie...
AAAATCAATGGCTGGTGGAGTTCAAAGGCGCCGCGGAAACCCGTAAATGGCTCGATGACGAATCTGCCGCGCTCAGGGTGATATTGAGTGATCTGGGACTCGCGAGGCAGTAATACGCCTTATTGGACCGGTCTGAACTTGTGGACTCTGCGGCCCCAGTTGGTTTCGGCCACATAGATGTCGCCCCTGGAGTCCACGGCCAGGCTGTGACCATGAGTGAAGCTTCCGAGCTGATGCCCCGGGCGGCCGAAGCTTGAAAGTATGTCTCCGCTTGCATGATCGAGGATGTGCACCTGCTCGTTGCGCCCGTTCATCACGTATAGATGCCTCTGCTCCCGGTCCGGTGAAAACTCCGCCCACCACGCGGTGCCGCGAGGGTCGGGCAGAGTTGCGGTCCCGGTCCTGATCCAGATGTTTCTCTTGAAGTTGCCCATTTTGTCGAACACCTGAACGCGGTCGCCCTGGCGGTCGCACACGTATACCAGGCCGGCGTTGCTGATGGTTACGCAATGCACGACCTCGGCGAAAACGCCGCCCACCCCGGCCTCCATTTCCTCCGGGGTCGCCTGCCGGCCCCATTGCCGCAGGAAATTTCCGTCGCTGTCGAACACCGCCACGCGGCGGTTGCCGTACCCATCGGCGACGTACAGGTCGCCATTGCTCTGGTCTACGGTGATGCCGGCCGGCTTGACGAACTGGGTGCGGCCGGAATTCAGGGGCGTGCCTTTCTTTGTGCCGTCGGACGTATCGAACACGCCCTTCTTTCCGATCTGCAGCAGCAGTTTCCCGTCGTGTGTGTACTTCTGCACCATGCCGTCGCCGTTGGCGGTGATCCACACGTTGTTGTCGGGATCGACGCAGCAGCTGTGGATCGTACTCGGCAAGACGTCCCAATCACCCCATGCATCGACCAGATTGCCGGACGGGTCAAAAATGAGCACCGGCGGTGCCATGACGCAGGTTTCCTGCTCCTCCTCTGTAATGTCGCCGCGGTTGGTGACGATGATATTGTCATGGTGATCGACACACACGCCGCTCAGTTGCCCGGTGATCCAACTTTCGGGCAGCGGCTTGGGCCACGATGGATCCAGTTCAAACCGCTGCGCGCGATCCGCGGTCTGCGACGGATTCGGACTCGACACGGACGCAACGGATGCTGCCGCGGGCGCGGCGATGGAGTCGGACTTCATATATATCCCCTTGTGGACGGAAGCAAGACCGAACAGATGTTCCAGAACTCGCTCTGCCGTCGCCAGGAAGGCAAGCGAACCAGGAAATCTACACCAATCAGGACAATTTCGCGACCCTGGCAACCTGTCGGACTGGTGCGATGAACGGTGGGTGTGAACGCGCGCGAGAACGCGGCACTCACTGTCCGTCGATTTTGGACGTCCGACCGCCTGCGTCTGGGCTACAATTGGCACTGGCAGGATGTCCAACCGCAACGAATGCGAAGGACAGAATCATCACGAGGAGGGAGAATGAAACAAGGAATTCGCAGCAGTGTTACGGCAGTTTTGGCCGCCGTTCTTGTCGTCGCGGCGCCGAACGGTGCCGCGCAATCCGCGGCATATCCCAGCAAGCCGATCAGACTGGTCGTCGCGTCGGGCGCGGGCGGAGGACTCGATTTTGTCGGGCGTCTGGTTGCCCCACCGCTCAGCGAGACCCTGGGGCAAACGGTGGTCGTGGACAATCGCGCGGGCGCGAGCGGGAGCATCGCTGCGGAGCTCGTCTCGCACGCGGCCCCCGACGGCTACACTTTCATACTGCTCAGTGCGAGCCTCGTCGTGTACGGGATCGTAAACAAGACGCGTTATGACCTCTATCGCGACTTTGCTCCGGTCTCGCAGGTGGCGGCGAGCCCGTACATACTCAGCGTGCATCCCTTGCTCCCGGTCAAGTCGGTGAAAGAACTGATCGCGTACGCGAAGGCGAACCCGTCGAAGCTCAATTTTGCGTCGACTGGCAATGCCTCGCTGGCGCATCTCGCGGGCGAGTTCTTCGCAATATCCACCGGGACCAAACTGGTGCATGTCCCCTACAAAGGTGTCGGTGCCGCCCTCACCGATCTTCTGTCAGGTCAGGTACAGATGAGCTTTCTGAGCGGCGGCTCGGTGTACAGCCAGGTGCGGAACCGGAAGCTGAAGGCGCTGGCCATCGCCAGCACGATCCGCGCCAAGATCGCGCCCGATCTTCCGACGATGAACGAGGCGGGCGTGCCGGGATTCGCGGTCACCCAATGGCACGGCATACTCGCTCCCCGCGGCACGCCGCAGGCCCTGATCGATCGCCTGCAACAGGAGCTTGTCAAGGCGGTCCGGCAACCGGATGTGGCAACACGGCTCGCTACCGACGGGACCGAGGGGATAGCAGGCTCGCCGGAGGAATTCGCGGCGCACTTGAAGTCCGAGCGTGAACGCTGGGCAAAAGTGGTGAAGATGGCGAATATTCACAGTGAATAGCGGCGCGTCGGCCAACGACGCAAGGCGTGTCAGCCCAATCTGCCTGATTGCAGAAACGCGCCGGTGCATGGCTGCTCTTTTGCGAAGCCAACATGCCGGCATCCGTGCCGGAGTAGACGGGGACTGTTGCTGTTGCAGATATTCCGCCCTTACAGTTTCTGCGCGGTCACGCGGCCCTGTGGATTGACATATACGCGGTAGCGGTTCTTGTCCTGGCAGGTGGCGATATAGTCCTTGTCTCCCTGCTGCACCACGCTGACAACCTGGCCGCACGGCAGTCCCAGCAGCGAGAGTGTGTTCGTCAGATCCTTGGCGAGCGATACGTTGTCCGCGGCAACGCCCGGCTCCGCCAGAAACGTCAACATGACGGCGACCAGCGCCCAACGTTTCACATGAAGGCTCACGGTGATTTTCCTTCCGTCAGATCAGAGTTTTGCAAACTTGGCCGGATCCGAGAGGATGTTCCAGATCGCCTCGCGCGAAACCATGATGGCATTGGCCAGCGACGGGTCGCCCTCTATCAATAACGATTGTACTTTGAGGAGGAGTTGTTCGTAGGGTTTGCGAAGCTGCGCAAGCGTCGTTTTGGCCCGTCCCTGATAATACGCCCTGAACTGATCGAGGAGGTCATCGACCTGATTCTTGAGCGTGAGCTTGGTGAACGTGCCGATGGCATTGGTGTCCTTCAACCGCTGCTCGAGGGCCTTCAGATCCAGCGGCGGCTCCTGTTTCGCAGAAGCGGCGGCCTCCTTCTTCTGGTCCGCCTCCGCGCGCGTGGGCTCCGCGGGCCTTCCTGCAGGCACCCTGGCTGCCGGAGATTCCGTTTTTGCGACGCCCTTGCCGGCGCCCGGCGGCGGCGCTTCCTTTGCCGCAGGGGCGGGCGCAGCGCTCTCCGTCTTCTGATTCCGCTCCGCGGGTGGCGGAGATATGGCCGCTTTCGGGGGTGCCTTAACTAACGGCGACGCCGTAGTGACACTCGGTTCTGTCTTCGGCGTTGCGGACTCTTCCTTGATCGACTTGGAATCGGGAGTTTCCTTTTCCCCGACTGACTCGGGGCAGGCGGGAGACGCGGATGGGGTCTTTGCGACGGGCGGCTCCGCTGCAGGGCACTTATCTTGCGTCACGCCGGTCTCGGGCTGGCGCGATGGCGAGCGCTCGATTCCGGCGCAACCCGCCGCAATCAGGACGATAAGGAGTCCGGCGATACGCGCCATGATCATCGACGGTTTTTCAACATTTTGGGCGGTGTCAGGATTCATTTACGCAAAACGCCCGTTCCACGGAAAAGTTACACTCATCACGTTTATGACACCAGACGAAGGGTCTGCGTTCTGCCCGATCTCCCAACTGCTCAGACCATGGCTCACTGTTAATGATCGCACTATTGCGGGATTCAACAAATCAGTTCCGTTGGTTTTCACCACCCGGAGGGCGTCGCGGGCCACCACGCTTGACGGCCACGCGCGCAAGACGGAAGCTTCTACGGTTGTGATTCCGGTCTTCATCGATTTTTGCCGGCAGCCACCTCCATGACCGCCACCGCCGACGAAGAGTCGCAGCGGTACCCGTATTGGCGCCGCAACCTGCGGGTGCTGCCATTCGCCAACCTGCTCTGCAGCCTCGGCTTCAGCATCTCGTGGCCGTTCGTCCCGCTGATGGTACGGGGCCTCGGCGTGCGCGAAAACCTCGAGACGTGGGTGGGCTACATGCTGCTGGTGTTCTATCTTATCGGCTTCGCCGTCAATCCGATCTGGGGCGGCATCGCCGACCACTATGGCCGCAAGATCATGGTGCTGCGGGCCATGCTGGGCATGGGCTTCGCCATGACGCTGGTGCCGTTCGCGCCGACGCCGATATGGTTCGCCTGCCTGTTCATGCTGGTCGGCCTTTTCAACGGCTTCACTCCGGCGGGCATGGCCTTGCTGGTGGCCAATACGCCGCCCACGCGCATCGGCAGCGCGGTGTCGCTCGCGCAGACCGGCGGCTTGGTCGGGCAGACCATGGGTCCCGCCGTCGGCGCGATGCTCGCTGCGCTGATCGATCGTCAGCACTGGCTGTTCTGGATCAGCGGCGGCCTGATGCTCTGCGGCGGCACGCTGGTCGCCCTGTGGGTGCACGAGGTGAAGCAGCTTGCGCGCGGGCGCTGGCGCCCGCAGTGGGTCGGCAGCCTGCGCGAGCTGCTGGCGGTACCGCGCATCGGGCCGCTGTACCTGCTGGCTTTCTTGTTTTCGGTCATGTGGAACGGCAGCGTGACCACTATCAGCGTCTACATACTGCAATTGCTGGCGGCACAGCCTGCGGGCGCGGGGGCGGAAGCGTTCTGGGTCGGCGCGGCAGCCATGGCACTGGCACTCTCCAGCCTCATCGCGTTGCCGCTGTGGGGGCGGGTGCTCGATCACGTCGGGCCCGGGCGCGTACTGGCGTTCGGATCCGCCGCCGCCGTCGTCACGCACCTGCCGTTGCTGGTGCTGCAGACGCCGCTGCAACTGGTGCTGGCGCGGGTGGCATTCGGCTTGACCGCGGCGGCAATGCTGCCGGCCGTCTTCCAACTGCTCCGGATCCATGCCCCTCCCGGCATGGACGCGCGGGCCATCTCGTATGCGTCTTCGTTCCAGTTTTTTGCGATGGGCATGGCGCCATTCTCCGCGGGTCTGATCGGCCCCGTGCTGGGGCTGCGCGCGTACTTCGCCCTGACGATCGTGCTCATGTTCGGCGGCCTCGTGCTGTGGCTGCGCACCGGGAGTCGGGGGTAAAATCAATGGGAGATCAGATGACGACGCTGCAAAAACTTCTGGGCATCGAACTGCCGGTCATCCAAGCGCCCATGGCGGGGGCTCAGGGCAGCAGGCTCGCAGTAGCCGTGTCCAACGCGGGTGGGTTGGGGTCGCTGGCGTGTGCGACGCTGAGCATTGAAGCCATGCGCAACGAGCTGGCCGCGATCAAGGTGCAGACTGCTCGACCGTTTAACGTCAACTTCTTTTGCCATGCGCCTCCCACTCCGAGCGCTGAACGCGAAACGGCCTGGCGAGCGGCACTTGCTCCGTATTACCGCGAGTTCGGGATTAATGCGGACGCCATTCCCGCTGGGCCCGGGCGTGCGCCTTTCAGTTCCGAATACGCCGACGCGCTGGGCGAATTCAGGCCTGCTGTCGTGAGTTTTCATTTTGGTTTGCCGTCGGCCGCATTGCTGGCACGGGTGCGCGCCTGGGGCTCGAAGATCATTTCCTCGGCGACCACCGTCGAAGAAGCGCGTTGGCTCGAAGCGCATGGCGTCGATGCTATCATCGCGCAAGGTCTGGAGGCAGGCGGGCATCGTGGCATTTTCCTCTCCGACGATCTGACTACGCAGGTCGGAACGTTCGCGCTGTTGCCGCAAGTCGTGCGGGTGGTCAAGGTGCCGGTCATTGCCGCCGGTGGTATCGCAGATGCGCGGGGCGTTTCCGCGGCGACGGTGCTGGGCGCAGCCGGCGTCCAGGTGGGAACGGCCTACCTCTTTTGTCCCGAAGCAACCATTAGCGCAGTGCATCGCGCCGCGCTCAAAAGCGAGTCCGCGTCTCACACCGCGCTCACCAACCTTTTCACCGGCCGCCCCGCGCGCGGCATCGTAAATCGCATCATGAAGGAGCTCGGCCCTATCAGCGCCGCTGCGCCCGAATTTCCGCTGGCCACCTCCGGCATCGCGCCCCTGCGCGCCAAGGCGGAAATTGTGGGCAGCGGTGATTTTTCTCCGCTGTGGTCAGGACAGAATGCCGGCGGCTGCAGGGACATGTCTGCCGCCGATCTTACGCGGGAATTGGCGGCAGGTAGTAAGTAATTGGTGGTTCAGATCATATAAATTGTGCCACCGCGCATCGGGGCCAGCATGAAGCGACGCCGCCTTGTGACGATGACGCCGCCAAGACCGGCGTGGTAGCTCGCGTTGGATTTCTTCAAGAATCAATTGCGCAGCTGGGCGGGCGCTCGCGAGAAAAGTAATTCCTAAGGGCTTGGGCCCGTTGGGCCGCCTTCTGACAGTGCCGCTCATGGTCGGGGCGCTCGTGCCGTGATTACATACTGGAACCCATTCCGAATGAACGCGTAACTTGAGATTCTTGAGTCGTGACGGGTGTCTTGAACTGACATCACGACATTGAACCTCAGCATCCCGCGGTTTCGCCGGCATCAATCGATTTTCAGCCCGATCGCTTTCACCAGCTTGGCATACCGCCCGATCTCGGAAGTGAGATACGCTCGCGCGTCTTCCGGCGTCGAGGAACCTTCGGGCATGACGCCCATCTTGGAATACGTTTCGCGCAGGCCCGCCGATTGCAGGGATTTCGCGATCGCCCCATGCAGGCGCGCGATAATGGGTTTCGGCGTCCCGGCGGGCACGAGCACCGTGTTCCAGACCGAGAACAGCAGCGTATAACCATCCGGATTCGCCCGAGTGACGTTCAGCCGCGGATGGCCCTGGATGTGCGCGGATGTCAGCTTCCAAGGTAGGTGTGCAACCAGGCGGTTGCGCGTCGCCACGCATCCCGGCTCGCCGCCTCATCGTACTGATAGGTGTAGCCGTCCCGCGACCAAGCGGTAAATCGTTTATCCCGTTACAATAATCGAGAGGAGGAACCATGTTTGCTCATTCGAGGTGGACGATAGCTGCAGTAGCGCTGGTCCTGTTCGGTGCAGTAGCGGCAACCTGCGCCGCCGAGATCCCATACCCGACCAAGCCGATCCGAATCATCGTACCGTATCCGCCCGGCGGCTCCACGGATCCGACTGCACGCGCGTTCGGCGCTTGGCTGTCGGACAAATTCGGAGTGCCGGTGGTGATCGATAACCGGCCGGGCGCGGGCTCCACGATCGGGCACGGGCTCGGCGCCAAGGCAACGCCGGACGGGTACACGCTGCTGCTAGGCACTTCCGGCGGGCTGGTGGTCAGTCCCGCGTTCGGTACCAAGGTTCCGTACGACCCGATCAAGGATTTCGCACCGGTGGGACTTGGCGTCTATGTGCCATTCCTCCTGGTGGTTCACACCGCGGTACCGGCGAAAAACGTGCGGGAGCTGATCGACCTCGCGAAGGCGCAACCGGGAACCATCAACTTCGGCTCGCCCGGTACCGGAACGCCCAATCACCTCGGAATCGAACTGCTCAAGGCCATGACCGGTGCCCAGTTCGTGCATGTGCCCTACAAAGGCGGCGGTCCCGCGACGGTCGATCTTGTCGCCGGCCGCATCCAGGCGATATTCGGCAGCATTCCGCAGTGGCAGCCTCACCTCTCGGCAGGCAGAGTGCGCGCAATCGGCATAGGCCATCCCAGCCGAGTGCGCTCGATGCCGGACGTGCCCGCAATCGCAGAGACGCTGCCGGGATTCAACAATACGACGTGGTACGGGCTCCTTGCTCCGGCGGGTACCCCCGTACCGATCATCGACAAGGTCAACGCCGAGATGAAGAGGGCGAACGCAAACGCCGAGTTCAGCAAGCACCTCCAATCGATCGGAATGGAGCCAGCGAGCAGCACGCCGAAGGAGATGGGCGACATGATCCGCACCGAGCTTGCGCGCTGGACCAGGGTGATCCGCGACGCCGGTATCCAGACCAATTAATTTTGGGCATGCAACTCACCCAGCCGCCGCTCGAGAAACCTGCGCTCCGGCTCCTGCCGCGTGAGGGCGAGCGCCCGTTCGTAGGCAGCTCGGGCTTCCGCCTTTCTTCCCAGCCGCCGATACAGGTCCGCCCGCGCCGAGTGCGCCAGGTGATAATCCGGGAGATCGCCGCGCGCGAGGATTGCGTCGATGAGAGCAAGCCCGGCCAGAGGGCCATCGCGCATCGCCACCGCCACCGCGCGATTCAGCTCGACCACCGGCGACGGATCCACTCGCGCCAGCACATCGTAGAGCCCGACGATCTGCGCCCAGTCGGTCGCGGCCGCAGTGGGCGCTTCGGCGTGCACCGCGGCGATCGCCGCCTGGAGCGTATAGGGACCGAACCGGCGCGACGACAGCGCCCGTTCCACCAGCTCGGATCCCTCCGCAATCTGATCGCGGTTCCAGAGCGAGCGGTCCTGCTCGTCCAGCAGGATGAGGTCGCCGGCCGGTGAAGTACGCGCGCAGCGCCGCGACTCCTGCAGCAGCATCAGCGCGAGAAGCCCCAATGCCTCGGGCTCCGGGAGCAACTCGATCAGCAGCCTTCCCAGGCGGATCGCCTCACCCGAGAGATCGTGCCGCATCAACGACGCACCCGATGAAGCGGAGTACCCTTCGTTGAACACGAGGTAGACCACACGCAATACCGCGTCGAGCCGGTCCTGCAAATTATTTCGCGACGGCACCTCGTAGGGAATGCGCGCGTCGCGGATCTTTGCCTTGGCGCGCACGATGCGTTGCGCGACCGTCGGCGCCGCGGTGAGAAAGGCGCGTGCGATCTCCTCGGTCGTGAGGCCGCAGACCTCGCGCAGCGTCAGCGCCACCTGCGCGTCAGGCTGCAGCGCCGGATGGCAACAGGTGAAGATCAGCCGCAGTTGGTCGTCCTCCACGCTCTCGGCATCGCTTGCCGCGGCCTCATCAGCGATCGATTCGACTTGCTCGGCAACGTCGTCCAGCGCGTCGAACCGCGCGCGCCGGCGGATGGCATCGATTGCCTTGAAGCGCCCGGCTGAAACGAGCCACGCCCGGGGATTGGCGGGTACTCCGTCGCGCGGCCACTGCTCCAGCGCGGCCCTGAAGGCATCGTGCAGCGCCTCCTCGGCGAGATCGAAGTTACCGAGGAGGCGGATCAGGGTGGCGAAGACGCGGCGCGATTCGACGCGATAGACGGCATCCACCGTCTCCCGCACGGATTCAATTGCATCTTCGCGCATCAACGGCGTTCCACGGCGTCGGCTGTCCGACAGCGGATCGCTTCGCTCCCGTCTTCCACGAACGCTTCGACCGGCCGCACTTCAATACCCCAGTGCACGCGCTCGCCCAGGCAAAGGTGTTTCATCGAGTTCTCCAACGAATAAAGGATCAGCAATGGTTATTCATCAGAACTGATCTCAAGGCTGGAAACAATTTCCGCAGATAAACGCGTGCAGCGGCGGCAGATTCGGGTTTCATGTTTTTTCAGGTTATGCGGAACGATTCAAATTCGGCGCCACTGCACCGGCGTCGTCAACCGCCACTAAGCGCCTGAACGATCACCACCTCGTCGCTTGCGGCAAGCGGCTGCGACAGGTCGCGCACCTGCGTGCCGTTGAGGAAGATGCGGATGTGGCGACGAATGCAGTCCTGCTCGTCGATCATGCGGAATCGGATTCCGGGATACTGGCGCTCCAGGTCGACGAGGATAGCGGCGAGCGTGGCACCATTCGCCTCGGCCTCGCTTCGCTCGGTGTACGAGCGCAATGCGCTGGGGATGAGCACCTTCATCAGGACAGGGTTCGCCTACCTCGGTTCGGCCGCTTCCACGGCATAGATTTCGGGAAGGTACCGCGCGATGCAGGTCCAGCGGCGGCCTTCGTCCGGGCTCAACCATAGTTCTCCGCTGGTCGTGCCGAAGTAGAGGCCTACCGGATCCAACGCGTCCGCCGTCATCGCCTGGCGCTTTACGGTCCACCACGCTTGGGTTTGGGGCAGGCCGGCGTCGAGTCGCTGCCACGTCTTTCCGCCGTTGCGCGTCGCGTAGACGGCGGGCTTGCCTTCGGGACTCGTGCGCGGCCAGACGGCGGTGCCGTCCATCGGAAAGACCCAAACGGTGTCCGCGTCGCGCGGGTGCACCACCAGCGGAAAGCCGATGTCGCCGACCCGCTTCGGCATGTTCCTGCCGATGCGCACCCACGTGTCCGAGGGCCGGTCGAGCCGGTAGATGCCGCAGTGATTCTGTTGATACAGGCGATCCGGGTTGCCGGGACAAATCCGGATGCAATGCGGGTCGTGAAAAGTGGGCTCAGACCTGTCGAACCCCTCGACTACTTCGAGCCCCTTCAGGATTGGCAAGAATGTTCGGCCACCGTCCACCGACTCGTGCACGCCGCCGCCCGACATGGCGAAGTACAGATGCGCGGGGTTGCGCGGATCGACGATGATCGAATGCAGCTTGGGTCCGTCCGGCGTGCCGTCCTGCACGGTGCCCATCCATTTCCGGTACTGCGGGTCGTCATTGATGCAGGAAAACGGCTCCCACGTATCGCCGCCATCTTCGGAGCGGAACAGCCCCTGCGGCGAGGTTCCCGCATACCAAACATTGGACGCGTCGGCGTGAGCCGGGGCAAGCCAGAACGTGTGGTCGACCGACCGAGCCCCCTTGTCATCTGCGGCCTTCGCGAAAGCGGGCGGCCGCACGGCTTCCTTCCAGGTGCGCCCGAGATCGGTCGAGCGGAAAATGGTCGGGCCGAGATGGCCGGTCTTCGCCGCCGCGAGCAGCGTGCGCCCATCGCGCGGGTCGAGCACGAGGTGGCTGATCACGTGGCCGAGAAAGTGCGGCCCATCTGCCCGCCAGGATCTTCGTGTCGTATCGCCGTGATAGAACCATGCGCCTTTGCGCGTGGCGACCAGCACGACT
>Ga0153915_10006482_pt1 | contig 10987 bp, 9 predicted proteins | sample Opewatmetagenome_2_FD_107003 | JGI IMG/M metagenome (GOLD analysis project Ga0153915, IMG submission 107003) | Freshwater wetland microbial communities from Ohio, USA - Open water 3 Core 3 Depth 3 metaG | ecosystem: Environmental > Aquatic > Freshwater > Wetlands | place: USA: Ohio, Lake Erie...
GCCGGCGGGAAGATGTACCACTTGTCCCACACGTGGGAGCCGATGAGGCCGGCCACGATGGGGATCTCCATCTCCGAGGCCGCGCGGGCGGTGAGAATGATCTGCTCCCGCGCGTAGGCGATCTTCTGCTCCGGGCTCATGCCCGGCGCCCACACGTCGGTGCTGGAGTCGTGCGGTCCCATGCTGAGCTGGCCCGCCACGCCGGCGTTGAGCGCCGAGATGGCCAGGCCGCGGTCGGCCAGGAGCTTGCAGACTTTCTTTCCGCCTCCCACCAGCGCCTGCGAGAGGTCGAAGTGACGGTTGCCCGACCAGGCGGGAAGCTCCACCGCCTCGTAGCCCAGTCCGGCTACGTGCGCGGCCACCTTTTCCAGGGGCCAGTCCCCGAACAGGGCCGTGAAGATGCCGATTTTCATAGGTCCCTCTTCCGCCGCGTATAGGCGACGACGATGATGAACACGAGGCCGCCGTAGACGATCTGCCGTACCGCCTCGGTGGTTTTCAGGGCGACGAGGATGCTGGAGAGCGTGGTGAGCAGGATGCAGCCGATAGCCGCCCCGACGTAGCTGCCCGCGCCTCCCGCAAGGGATATGCCGCCGATGGCCACCGCGGCGATCGAGGTCATGAGGTAGGGAGCCCCGAGGTTGAGGTACGGAGTGCCGACGTAACCCAGGAGGAGGAATCCCGCCAGGCCGGTGATGCCGCCGCAGATACCGTAGACGAACATGCGGAAGCGCCGCACGTTGATGCCGGAGAGCTCCGCGGTGATGCTGTTGGCCCCGACGCCCAGGAGAATCGCCCCCCATCGCTTGCGGAACAGGAGGAGCGTCGCGGCGAGGATGACCACGATCCACAGCACGAGGATGTTGGGGATCTGCAGGATCCGTCCGTTGCCCAGCGCCTCCAGGAGCTCGGGGGCCTGGCCAGTGGGGTACCCCCGCGTGTAGATCAGGGAAAGGCCTTCCACGACGCTCGCCATGGCCAGGGTCATGATGAGGGGCGGGATGCCGATGTAGGAGACCCCGATGCCGTTCACCAGGCCGATCGCGAACCCCGCGGCAACCGCCCCGATGAGCGCGAAGGGGATGTTGGCGTCTTTCCCCAGCAGCAGGGACGAGGAGATGCACACGGCGAGGGAGAGCACCGAGCCCACGGAGAGGTCGATTCCCTCGCCGCCGGCCATCACGACGAGCGCCTGCCCCAGGGCAACGATCCCGAGGAACACGGAAAGGCGCAGGACGCTCATGAGGTGGCTGAAGCTGAGGAAGCCGGGGGCGATGATCTCCCCGAAGACGAACAGGGCGATGACGGCCAGCACGGCGATTGCGAGCTGGTTCGAAGCCAGCGTCTTCACGCGGGAGGACCAGGGCTGGGCTTGTGCGTAGTTGCCCACTTCCGCACCCTACCGCTGCGCCAGCTCGCGCCGCAGGCGCGGCACCGCTCCGAACAGGAGGGCCACGATGATGATCACGCCTTTCATGAACTCCTGGTAGAAGGAGGTGATGTTCGCGAAGTAGATGATGTTGATGAGCATCCCGAGGATGATCCCGCCGATGATCGCCCCCACGTAGTTTCCCTTTCCTCCCGAGAAGGCGATGCCGCCGATGACCGCCGCGGCAACCGAGTTCAACGTGAAGCCCTGGCCGCTTCGGGCATCCCCGGTGGCGGTCTGCCCCACGAGACAGAGCGCAGCCAGGGCGACGAACACGCCGCTCACGAGGAAGGCGAAGATCTTGGTCCAGGTGACGTTGATGCCGGAAGCCCGGGCAGCCCGCTCGTTCCCTCCCACCGCGTAGAGATGCCGGAACGACCTCGTGCGGCCCAGCAGGAGGCAGAAGGCGACCGCGACCAGGAGGATGAGCACCGGCACGGGAAGAAACCCTGCCAGTGTCCGGCTGTAGATGGTGTAGTAGGCCTCCGGGATGTGGCCGCCCGGCGTCGGCCGGATGAGCAGGGCCGTGCCGAACCACATCGTGGAGGTGGCGAAGGTCATGATGAGCGGGGGCGGCCCGATGGTCCCGATGAAGAACCCGTTGAAGAACGAGAGGAACAGCGCCAGCGCCACGCCGAGAAGGACAACCGCGATGATGGACAGGGGGGAGTCCTGCATGAGGGAGGCCATGACCACGGTGACCAGCGAAATGCCCGCCCCGATGGAGAGGTCCACCGCCCCCACGAGGATCACGGTGGCCTGCGCGAGGCTCACGAGGATCAGGGGCGTGAACGTCATGAAGTTCATCCGGAAAACCTGGAAGGAGAAGAATCCGGGCTGCAGGACGGCATTCACGATGACCAGGAGCACCAGCATGACGAAGCTGGGGAACGAGGAATCCTGCATGATTCCTCGGAACGCGCGGGGCACTTTCATGCTCCCCGTCCTTCCGCCGGTTCGGGAGCTTTCTCCCCCGTGTGCTCCACGTTCAGGGACGATACCACGAGCTTCTCCTCGCTGACCTCGTCCGCGGTCATCTCCTTCACGATGCGGCCCTCGAAGACGATGAGCACCCGGTCGCAGTTGGCGATCAGCTCCTGGTTGTCGCTCGCGTACAGGATGACCGACGTCCCGCTCTCTGCCAGGCGCGAAACGATGGCATAGAGGTTCTGCCGGGTGCCCACGTCCACGCCCTTGGTCGGGTCATTCAGCAACAGGATGCGAGGACTCAGCGCAAGCCACTTCCCCACCACTACTTTCTGCTGGTTGCCGCCGGAGAGCTGGGAAACGACCAGCCGGGGGTTCGGCGGAACCAGCGACATCGAATCGATGGCCTCGGTCGCGATTTTCTGGAAGCGGCGGCGAGGCAGAAAGAAGGAGCCTCGGTGCATGGACACCTTCGGGTAGAGGAGATTCGAAAAGACCGAGTGCTCGAGAAAGAGGCCTTCCTTGTGCCGGTCTCCGGGGATCAGGGCGATGCCCTTGCGGATGGCCTGCCGGGTGTTGCGAAGCGCGCGGGGCCTTCCCTCGACAAAGATCTCGCCGGTGTACCCCTTGAGGTAGCCGGCGAGGATCATCAGGATCTCCTCCTGCCCCTGGCCCTGGAGGCCGCCAAGGCCGAGGACTTCTCCGGGGCGCAGGCGGAAGCTGATGTCGGAGAGCCGCCGGGGCAGCGACACGCCGCGCAGCTCCAGGGCCACGCCTCCGGCCGCGTGGCGGGAGATCTCTTCCTCCCGCACGCTGGAACGCTTGCGGACCACCTCCTTCGCTTCCTGCCCGGTGATCAGGGGAATGATGAGCTTCTCCTCCCGGGGCTGGACGGCGAAGTCCAGCTCGCCCACCGTCTCCCCGTTTCGGAACGCCACCAGACGGTCGCAGATCTTCGCCACCTCCCAGAGACGGTGCGAGATGAAGATGATCGCCACGCCGTGGTCTTTCAGCTGCCGCACGGCGCGGAACAGGGATTCTACCTGGTGGAAATCGAGGGACGCCGTGGGCTCGTCCAGGATGAGGATCCTCGGGTCTTTTGCCAGGGCCTTGCCGATCTCCACGAGCTGCTTCTCGTCGGGGGAGATGTTCTTCACCCGCTCGTGGACGGGGATCTTCACGCCGATGGTTTCCATCGCCGCCTGCGCCTGCGCGACCGCGGCGCGGTTGTCCAGCAGGGCCATTGCGCCGGTCGCCTCCCGGCCGAGGGAGATGTTCTCCCAGATCGTCATCTCGGAAACAAGGCTGAGGTTCTGGTGCACCATGGCCATGCGGAACCGCTCGGCGTCGAGGTGGCTTCGTAGATTCACGGGCTTCTCGTACAGCTTCAGCTCGCCGCCGTCCGGCATGAGCAGGCCGCTGACGATACGGGCAAACGTGGTCTTGCCGGAGCCGTTGGCACCGACGAGGCCGCAGATTTCCCCCGCCCGCAGGGCGAAGTTCGCGTCCGAAAGGGCCCGGACGCCGACGAAGGATTTCGTGATGTGGGTCGCTTCAAGAACGGTCATGCGGACAGGCTTCCCTTCACAATGAGGGAACCGCGGCAGGGCCGCGGTTCCCATGGGTTTCGGAGCCGCTCTTACTGGAAGAGCGCGTCGATCTGGTCTTCGGTGTACCAGGTGTTCACGTAGAAGGAATCCGCCCAGTCCTTGTACTCGGCGTAGACCTTGTCGATGTTTGTATTGTCCACCTGGAGGGACGGGTGCGTCCAGATCACGTGCGGCTTGCTGGCCAGCGGCAGGACGTTCGGGTCCACGATCAGCAGGTCCGACTTCAGTTTCTTGCCCTGCAACAGGCGCACGCCGATGCCGAACGAGGTGCAGACCGCTCCCGGGGCGTTCTCGATGCCCACGGTGTTGAAGCCGCTGGAATCCTTCATCTGCTTCCACTGCTTGATGAATGCGACCAGGGTGTCACCCGTGACGGGGGGAAGCTTCTTGCCCGCTGCTTCGAAAGCCCGGATGATGCCGGTGGTCATTCCGTCCTGGGTCAGGACGCCGTCGATGTTGGGGAAGGAGCCCAGGAGGTCGGTCATGACCTGCTGCGCCGCCGCGGGATCCCAGTTGCCGTTGGCCTTGGCGAGGAGCTTGATGTCCGGGTACTTGGCCAGGACCTTCATCGCTGCCTGGTCGCGCAGGATGTTGCCCGGCTGGTCGGCGATCCCGCTGATGTAGACGATGTTGCCCTTGCCGTTGAGCTGCTTCACCAGCCACTCGGTGATCGGGCTCTGCCACCACTCCTGGTTCATATAGATGTTGAGCACGTTGGGGTTCGGCACCGGCTGATCGTAGACGATCACGAGGATTCCGGCGTCCTGCGCTTCCTTGATCACCGGGTCCAGCGCCGTCGCAGAGTTGGGGTTGATCAGGATCATGTTCACTTTGCTGGCGATCAGGTTGCGGATCTGCGCGATCTGCGTGTTCACGTCAGGGCCCGCGTTCTGCACGATCAGCTTGCTGACCCACCCCTTGTCCTTGTAGTCGGCAAACTGCTTCTGGAGGCTTTCCAGCATCTCCACGCGCCAGCTGTGGGTGAACGGCCCGTTGCTCAGGCCTACCACGAATCCCTTGCCGGCCGCCGGTTTCTCGCCGGTTCCGCCGGCGAAAGCCGCCGCCGCGAACAAGAGGCAGAACAGGATCACCAGCCCGCCCCTTATCCAGGTTCTCTTTCCAGTCATTTCGAGGTACCTCCTCTAGGCATAATGCAGATGGTCGACGACCATCTCTCGGGACACTACAATTGCCCACTCCGGCTCCTGGAAACGGCCGGACGAAGGCTCCAGCTTGGTAGAAAAGCAACACACCGCGCTAGATGTAGTTCGATTAGACTGGTATCTTAGGGCCCTGTGATCGATTTGTCAAACAAATTCTGGCAACAAGTTTATATAAGAACATTATGGGTGCCGCAATCTCCAGTATTTTGGTAGAAATAGATCAATACTCGGGGCGGTGGTGCTGGCCTGCTATTGCAGCGACCGCCAGAACGGGCGCAGCTCGGCCCTGACCGCTTCGATGACGGCCCGGGTCTCGGCATGCACCCTGGGGACACGGCCATCGGCCCGGCCCTGGGCTCCCGCGGCACTGTCGCCGACGAGGGTCGTCAGCACCGCCGAGACTCCGCCGGCCAGCGCGTCCAGGTGGTACCCCCCTTCCAGGGTGAACACGAGTCGTCCGGGGCAGCACTCGGCGGCCAGGTCCTTGAGAGCCTGCGTCATCCGGGAAAACCCCGCGGGCGTCACCTCCATGTCGCCGAGCGGATCTCCCCGTGCGATGTCGAAGCCGGCCGATACGAGGATGAGCTGGGGGGCGTACTCGACGGCGAGGGGGCGGAGGACCTGCGTGAATATCGCGGCATACTCCTCATCGCCCTGGCCCGGGGGGAGAGGAACGTTCACCGTGTACCCACGCCCCGGACCGGACCCGATCTCGTCCAGCCGCCCGGTGCCGGGGTAGTGGGGGTACTGGTGCGTGGAAAAGAAGAGCACGCGCTCGGACTCGTAGAAGGAGTGCATCGTGCCGTTTCCGTGATGCACGTCCCAGTCCACCACCAGGATCCGCCCGATGCCCATCCTGCGCATGGCGTATGAGGCGGCCACGGCCGCGTTGTTGAACAGGCAGAACCCCATGGCCCGGTCCGATTCCGCGTGATGCCCCGGCGGCCGCACGAACGCGAAGGCCGCCGCCAGACCGCCATCCGCCGCTGCTTCCACGCAGGAGATGACCCCGCCCGCCGCCCTCACGGCGGCGTCGTAGGAGTGCTCGTTGGCGGAAGTGTCCGGGTCGAACATCGTGCGCGGTACTCCCCGGGTCTGCTCCGCCGTCTGGATCCACTTCTCCGTGTGGATCCATCCCAGCTCCTCCCGGGCGGCGTCGCGGCCGGGGATCTCGACGAGCTGGTCGGAGAACGCGGAGGACCGCAGGGCCGCGTCGATCGCGCGCAGGCGGTCCGGAGACTCGAGCTGGTCTCGGTCGTTGACGTGCAGCAGGAACAGGGGATCGCGGAGGATGCCGACGCGCTTCATTGCTCCTGAAGGTACTCCCTTTCTGCCGGTTTGCCACGCGGGAGAGCTCTATACTATTATTCCCTTCCATGTCCGGTGTACCAGCTCGAGAGGAATCACGCGCCGTCGGTGGAGAGTTTGCCGTCACGGCCAGGCTGCCTGCGCTCTCCGACGTCGTCGAGTTCCAGGAAGGCACCTCTGTGCCGGACTTCGGCTACTACCGCTACGTTTCCCATCCCTACCTCCGGACGATCCAGGAGAGGCTCGAGGGGGTGTTTGGCTGCCGGCACAGCCGGCTGGCGGAATCCCGGGAAATCGCGCTCCTGGAGCTCGTGCTGTCCCTGCGGGGATCCGCGGGCAGGACGAAGCTGTGTATCCTCCGTGCGGAAGGCGCCGACGCCCCCATCCGTGACACGGGGTTTTTCGCGCCGGTGGATGCGGCAGACTTCGAAATCGCGGGCAGAGCGGCGGATCTGGGCCGCGGGGACGTCCTGGTGCTCGCCGCGGTCCGGGGGCAAAGGATATCCGCTGCCCACCTGCAGGAGGCGCGCCTCGCCGCGGATGCCGGCGCGGCAGTGGTGGCAGTCCTGGCAGAGCCGCCCGAGCGCGCACCCAGGATCGAAGGGACGAAGTTCTGGGTCACCGGGCTCGGCGGTGAGCGGCGTGGGGGCGCGGTCCTCGGCACGTCGGACCGGGTCATGGGCCGGCTGTCGCAGAACATGAGACGGCGCGGCCCGTACCTTTCTGCTCGAGAGGCAGCCCCGAGGCACCACTTCCAGGACGGGGACGAGGACCCCCGCGGCGCCTGCGCGAGGGTATCCGAGGAGTTGTGCCGCCTGGAGGGTGGAGCCGAAGCGTTCCTGTATTCCACCGGCATGGCCGCGATCACCCGCGTGCTCGATCTCCTGCGCCGGCCGGGGCGATCCCAGGTGATCGCCGTGGGGCACCTGTTCAGCGACACCTATGAGAGCCTCCGCCTCGCGCCGCGAAGGCCCGGCGAGGAGCCCAACCGGTTCCTGGGCGTGGACGAGATGGACCAGCTCCCCGGCGCCGTCACCGGCCAGACTGCGGCGATCCTGACGGAGACCATCACCAACCCGCTGAACGACGTGCCGGATATTCCCCTTCTGGCCCGGGTGGCGAAGGATTGGGGCGTCGCGCTCGTCGTGGACAACACGATTGCCACGCCGCTGCTCTGCCGACCGCTGTCGCTGGGTGCCGACATCGTGGTCCACAGCACGACGAAGTTCCTGAACGGACGCAACAACCACGGTGGAGGAGCATTGATCGTGACCCGGCCCGAGCACTCGCAGGGGCTGACTGGCCTGCGCGCGCGCTGGAACGACGGGATGTCCCCGCTGGAGGCCGCGGCGCTGGAGAAAGGCATGGCGACCCTCGCTCCCCGAATGCAGCGGTTCAACTCGAACGCGGGGCGCGTCGCCTCGTTTCTCGCGGGCCACCGGGCCGTCCGGCGCCTCTGGTTCAACGGCCATTCCTCCCACCGCAGCCACGCCGTGGCGCAGCGCATCCTGGGCGGCCCAAGCAGCGTGATCAGCTTCACGCTGGCCCGCGACACCCTGGAGGGGCTGCGCGCCTTCTACGATTCCCCGCTGCCGGGCGTCATCAAGGCCCCGAGCCTCGGCTCGAATCTGACTCTCCTCTGTCCCTACACCATGCTGACGCACTACCACGACACGGACGAGCAGTTGCAGGCCATAGGGCTTCCGCGCTGGCTGGTCCGCGTGGCCGTGGGGTGCGAGGAGAAGATCGAGCCGGTGATCGCCTCCCTGGACGAGGCGCTGGAGAGAAGCCTGGGCTGAGGACGGGCGGTGGGGCCGCTTGGGTGCGGCTGCGTGCGCGGGTACGCGCTCTGGCGGGTACGCCAGTACGCGCGCTGACTGCGTGCGCGGGTACGCGCTCTGGCGGGTACGCCAGTACGTCAGTACTTCGCCATCGCGGGGTCCACTTCCTCCGCCCACGCGTTGATGCCGCCGACCAGGTTCTTCACCTTGCGGAATCCCACGGAGCGCAGGAACTCCACCGCCTTCGCGCTGCGGCCGCCCATGCGGCAGTGCACCACGATCTGGTCCGCCGTGTTCAGCTCCGCCACGCGCTCGGGAAGCTCTCCCAGGGGGATGAGGATGCTGCCGTCGATCCGTGAGATCTCCGCCTCCTCGGGGTTGCGCACGTCCAGGATCACTACCTGGTCCCCCCTGCGCAGGCGCTCCTTCAAGGCAACGGGGCGGATCTCCCACTCGTCCCCGAGGCTCTTGGCTTCCATCTCCTCGCCGCGGATCCCGCAGAACTGCTCGTAGTCGATAAGCTGCGTGACCGTGGGATGCGCGCCGCACACCGGGCAGTCCGGGTCCTTGCGCAGCTTCAGCTCGCGGAATCGCATCTTCATGGCGTCCAGCACGAGCAGGCGGCCGGCAAGGGTCTCGCCCTTTCCAAGGATAAGCTTGACGGCTTCCGTGGCCTGGATGGTCCCGATGATGCCGGGCAGGACGCCGAGGACCCCGCCCTCCGCGCAGCTTGGAACGAGCCCGGGGGGCGGCGGGTTGGGGTACACGCACCGGTAGCACGGGCCGTCGGGCCGGCAGAATACCGAGGCCTGGCCGTCGAAGCGGAAGATGCTGCCGTAGACGTTGGGAATCCCGAGCATCACGCAGGCGTCGTTGACCAGGTAGCGGGTGGGGAAGTTGTCCGTCCCGTCCACCACCACGTCGTAGCCCCGGAGAATCTCCAGTGCATTCTCCGAGGTGAGACGGGCTTCGTGCGTCTTCACGTCCACGTCCGGGTTCATGCTGCGAACGCGCTCGGCGGCGGTCTGGAGCTTGGAACGGCCCACGTCCTGCGTGGTGTAGATGATCTGCCTCTGCAGGTTGGTGAGGTCCACCGTGTCGAAGTCCACGATGCCGATGGTCCCGACCCCTGCCGCGGCGAGGTAGGAGAGGGTGGGGGAGCCCAGGCCGCCGGCGCCGATCACCAGCACCTTCGCCCTTCGAAGCTTGCGCTGTCCCTCCATCCCCACTTCCGGCAGGATCAGGTGCCGGCTGTAGCGCTGGACCTGCTGCTGGTCCAGCCTGCCGTCGACCGTCGCTTCCACGCCGGCGGCGCCCCCGGCAACCGACGGGATGATGCTGATGACGTCCTTGGACTGCACGGGAGTCTGCTCTTTTTGCAGGTGGCGGATGTCGTCGTCATTCACGTAGACGTTCACAAAGTTCCGCAGCTGCCCCTGGTCGTCGAAGATGTGCTTTGCGAGCTGGGGGTACTGGCTGCCCAGGCGCTGGAGGAGATCCCCCACGGTTGCGCCTTCCAGCTGCACGGCGTCCTTGTTCCCGGCAAAGCCGCGGAGGGCGGTGGGGATCTCTACGGTCACGAGGTTCATGTGTCTCTCCTTGCGGTGTCGGTGTGGGAAGGGTCGGTGGGCGATCGGTCGGCCCGCGCCCCGTCGGCCTGGGGCCGCTCCGCCGCGACCTCGAGATCCCGCGGATCGAAGCCCGAGCGGTCATCGCGAAGCTCCCATACCCGGGAGTCCCCCGCCGCGCCGCGGCCGACGGAGGTGATGAGGTAGCTGTACCACGGCCAGGCGTGGTCCCGGTCGTACTCGGAGGGGCGGGCGGGGCTGTCGGGATGCGAATGATAGATGCCGAGCATCAGGAAGCCGGCCTTGCGGGCGGCCCGCTCCGCGTCCCGGAACTGCTCGGGAGTGATGAGGAAACGGTTCTCCCGGGACTCCGTGCGCTCGTTGGGCTGGCGGCGAACTTCGCGGACCAACCGCGTGCCATCCGCCTGGCTGCCGAAGAGGAACCCGCAGCACTCGTGGGGATAGGTCTCCTCGCCGTGGCTCCTGATCTGCTCCATGAGCGGCGCGGGAACGACGAGCTTCATGACCGGCCTCCTGTCACGGCGGCGGCCTGCCAGAAGCGCTGGTGCAGGAAGCGCCGGCCTGCTTCCGGCAGCACCGTCACCACGCAGCCGCGCTCCAGCTTCGAGGCGACGGAGAGGGAAGCGGCCACCGCGGCGCCGGCGGAGAGTCCCACCAGGATCCCTTCCTCGCGCGCGAGACGGATGACCATGGCCTGCGCCTCCTCGGTCTCCACGGCTGCCTCCTCGTCCGCGAGGTCCGGGTCGTAGATGCCCGGCACGATGGTGGTGGCGAGGTGGCGCAGGCCTTCCAGGCCGTGCAGGGGAGAGGAGGGTTGCATGCTGATGAGGCGCACCCCCGGCGCCAGCTCTCGCAATCGCCGCCCGGTGCCGACGAACGTCCCCGCTGTTCCCAGCCCGGCCAGGAAGTGCGTCACCCGGCCGCCGGTCTGGCGCCAGATCTCGTTCGCGGTTCCCTCGTAGTGGGCTTTCCAGTTGGCAGGATTGTTGAGCTGATCCGGAAAGAAGAACTCATCCGGCGATGAGCGGAAGATCTTCTGGACTTCCTTCGTGGCCCCGTCCATTCCCTGGGCGGGGTCGGTGAGGATCACCTCCGCGCCATAGGCGGCGAGGGTGGAGATCATGGTCTTCTCCACATTGGATGGAACGCACAGGCGAACCCTGTACCCGCGCGCGGCGCC
>Ga0153915_10006484_pt1 | contig 10983 bp, 12 predicted proteins | sample Opewatmetagenome_2_FD_107003 | JGI IMG/M metagenome (GOLD analysis project Ga0153915, IMG submission 107003) | Freshwater wetland microbial communities from Ohio, USA - Open water 3 Core 3 Depth 3 metaG | ecosystem: Environmental > Aquatic > Freshwater > Wetlands | place: USA: Ohio, Lake Erie...
CGGGATACGTCGGCTTCGAGCAGGGCGGGCTGCTGACCGAGCAGATCACGAAGAAGCCGTACTCGGTGCTCCTGCTCGACGAGATCGAGAAGGCGCACCCCGACATCTTCAACGTGCTGCTGCAGGTGATGGACCACGGCACGCTGACGGACAACAACGGGCGCAAGGCGGATTTCCGCAACGTGGTGATCGTCATGACCACCAACGCCGGCGCGGAGTCGCTCGCGAAGACGCAGATGGGCTTCACGCCGTCGGTCAAGCCGGGCGACGAGATGGAGGCGATCAAGCGCACGTTCACGCCGGAGTTCCGGAACCGCCTGGACGCGATCATCTCCTTCGGCGCGCTCGACCAGAACACGATCATGCGGGTGGTCGAGAAGTTCCTGATGCAGCTCGACGAGCAGCTCGCCGAGAAGAAGGTCGAGGCGAGCTTCACCGACGCGCTCAAGCAGCACCTCGCCAAGAAGGGCTTCGATCCGCTGATGGGCGCGCGGCCCATGGCGCGCCTCATCCAGGACACCGTCCGCCGGGCGCTCGCCGACGAGCTGCTCTTCGGCCGGCTGCAGCACGGCGGCAAGGTGACGATCGACCTCGGCGAGGACGAGAAGATCACCCTGAAGTTCGAGGAAGAACCCGCCCCGGTCGCCTAGGCCGCGGTGAAACGCCGGGACTTCCTCAGGCTCGGCGCGGCGCTCTCCGTCTCAGGTTGCGCGGCTCCCTCGTCGGGAGCGCGCGCCCGCGTGGTGGTGATCGGCGGCGGCTACGGCGGCGCTACCGCGGCCAAATCCCTCGCCGTCGCCGAGCCGGGCGTCGAGGTCACCCTGGTCGAGCCGGCGGAGGCTTTCGTGTCGTGCCCGCTGTCCAACCTCGTCGTGAGCGGCAGCCGAAGCCTGCCGGACATTACCCGCTCCTACGAGGGGCTCGCGAAGCACGGCGTGCGGCGCGTGCAGGACGTGGCGACCGCCGTGGATCCGGGGAAGCGCACGGTCAGCCTCGGCCGGGGCGCGCCGCTTCCCTATGACCGGCTGATCGTCTCGCCCGGAATAGATTTCCTGCTCGAGGAGGTGGCGGGCTATGCCGCCGCGCAGGACAGCGTCCTTCACGCCTGGAAAGCCGGCCCGCAGACCGAGGCCCTGCGCCGTCGGCTCGAGGCGATGCCCGACGGCGGCGTGTACGTGCTCGCGATTCCCCTGCTGCCCTACCGATGCCCGCCGGCACCGTACGAGCGTGCCTGCCTGGTGGCGGGCTACTTCCGGCGCGTCAAGCCTCGCGCCAAGGTGCTCGTGCTCGACGCGAATCAGGAAGTCGTTTCCGAAGCGGTGCATTTCCAGCGCGCCTGGGCGGAGCTCTACAAAGGCCTCGTCGAGTACCGTCCCAACTCCGCTGTCGTGGGGGTCGAGGCGGGCGCGGTGCGGACCGATTTCGAGACGATCAAGGGCGACGTGCTGAACGTCGTGCCGCCGCAACGCGCGGGCGACATCGCCGCCCAGGCCGGCCTCATCACGCACAACCGGCGCTGGTGCGCCGTCGACTGGCGCACCATGGCGTCGACCGCCGTGCCTTTCGTGCACGTGATCGGCGACGCCACGCTCCCGGCGAGCGCGATGCCGAAGTCGGGCCACATGGCGCACTCGCAGGCGAAGGTTTGCGCGACCGCGGTGGCCGACCTGCTGCGGGGCCGCGAGCCGGATCCGCAGCCTTCGATGGAGAGCACCTGCTACAGCTATCTATCCGACACGGAAGCGGTGCACCTGTCCTCGGTGCACCGCTACGACCCGGCGCAGAAGACCATGGTCGCGGTAAAGGGCGCGACGACCGTGTCCGCCGCGCGCTCGCGGAAAGAGGCGGCGGACGGCTGGCGATGGGCCCGGAACATCTGGGCCGACATGCTGGACTAGCTGTGTCCGGTCGAACCGAAACCGCCGGCGCCCCGCGCGCTCGCGGCGAAGTCCTCGACGACCTGCAGCTCGACCTGAACGACCGGCACCACGACCAGCTGCGCGATGCGGTCGAGCGGCTGGATGGTGAAGGAGGCACTACCGCGGTTCCACAGCGAGACCATGAGCGGGCCCTGGTAGTCGGAGTCGATCAGTCCGACCAGGTTGCCCAGCACGATGCCGCTCTTCGCGCCGAGCCCGGAGCGCGGCAGGATGACGGCCGCGTAGCCGGGATCGCCGACGTGGATGGCGATCCCGGAAGAAACGAGCTGGCTCTCGCCCGGCTTGAGCGCGAGGGGCGAGTCGAGGCAGGCGCGCAGGTCGAGTCCCGCAGCGCCGGGCGTGGCATAGCGGGGCAACATCTCCCGCATCCTCTCGTCGAGGATCTTGACTTCGAGCTTCCTCATTTTTCCTATTTCCGGGCGGGCAGCATGGCCGCGACGTGCGCGACCAGCTTGCGAGCGAGCTCGAGCTTGGAGCCGCGCCCCAGGTCGTGCGCGCCGCGCTCGTCGTAGAGCGTGATCGCATTCTCGTCGCCGCCGAGCGCTTCCTGGGCAAGGTTGGCGGCGAGAAGCGGAATGTTCTTGCGCGCGCGCTTTTCCTTCGCATGGCGCGCGAGGTCGTCGCTTTCCGCGGCGAAGCCGACGCAGAAAGGCCCGCCCTTCATCCCCGCAACGTACGCCAGGATGTCCGGGTTCTCCTCCAGTTCCAGCGTCAGCGCCGCGCCGTTCGCCTTCTTGATTTTGCGCGCCGATGGGCTCTTGACCCGGTAATCGGCCACCGCCGCAACCGAGACGAAGACGTCGGATCGCGCCGCCGCCTGCTTCACCGCCTGGAACATTTCTTCGGCGGTACGCACGTCGACGCGCGCCACGCCGGCCGGGGTGCGAAGCGCGACCGGGCCGCTCACCAGGATCACTTCGGCGCCCGCCTCGCTCGCCGCGCGCGCCACCGCGTAGCCCATCTTCCCGGAGCTCAGGTTGGTGATTACCCGCACGGGGTCGATCGGCTCCTGGGTCGGCCCGGCGCTCACGAGGAACCGCTTGCCCTGCAGCGGGCGCGGGCCGAGGAGCGCTTCGATCGCGCCCAGGATCTGCGCGGGCTCGAGCATGCGCCCGAGCCCGATTTCGCCGCACGCCTGCTCGCCCGCGGCGGGGCCGGCCACGTAGACGCCATCCTCGCCCAGGCGCGCGAGGTTGCGCTGCGTGGCGGCGTTCTCCCACATCTCGACGTTCATCGCGGGCGCGACGAGCAGCGGGCAGCGCCGTGCGACGCAGAGCGTCGAAAGCAGATCATCGGCGAGGCCGCTGGCCGCCTTCGCGAGGAAATCGGCCGAGGCGGGCGCGACGACGATCAGGTCGCGGTCGCGAGAGAGCTCGATGTGCCCCATGCCGTCGGGCACCCGCGCATCCCAGAGGTCGGTCCAGACCGGCTGGCCGGAGAGCGCCTGCAGGGTGAGCGGGGTGATGAAGCGGCTTGCCGCCTCCGTCATCACGACCCGCACGTCGGCTCCGGAACGCTTCAGGAGCCGCGTCAGCTCGGCCGCCTTGTAGGCCGCGATGCCGCCGGTCAGGCCCAGGAGAATCCTCTTTCCGGTCAACGCCATGGGGTCCGTCGCCGTTTAGGGGAAGAGGATTGTACATGGCGATCTCCGACTGGCCGGAATCCGAGCGGCCGCGCGAGCGGCTGCTCGCCCGGGGGGCGGGCTCGCTCAGCGACGCCGAGCTGGTCGCGGTGCTGCTGCGGACCGGCACTCGTGGCAAGAGCGCCGTGGACCTCGCGCGCGAAATCCTCGGCGAGTTCGGCGGACTGGGCCGCCTGCTGGCCGCCGGGACGACGCTCCGACGGGTCAAGGGGCTCGGGGCCGCAAAGAGCGCGCAGTTCATTGCCGCGCTCGAGCTGGCGCGCCGATCGATGGACGAGCGCCTGAAGGAAAGCGCGGCGCTCACGTCGCCCTCCGCGGTGCGCGACTATCTTCGCCTCGCCCTCGCCTCGCGCGAGCACGAGGTCTTCGTCTGCATCTGGGTCGACGCGCAGCACAAGGTCATCGCCGTAGAGGAGCCTTTTCGCGGCACCCTTACGCAGACCAGCGTCTATCCGCGAGAGATCGTGAAGGCGGCGCTCGCTGCCAACGCCGCCGCGGTCATCTTCGCCCACAACCACCCTTCGGGTGCCGCCCAGCCGAGCCAGGCCGACGAGCTGCTCACGCGCAACCTGAAGGAGGCGCTCGCCCTGATCGAGGTCAAGGTGCTCGATCACTTCATCGTCGCCGGACGCCAGGCTCTCTCCTTCGCCGAGCGGGGACTCTTGTAGTAGAATCCGCGGCTTCCCGAATCTGCATCCGGAGCTTCGCATGTCCCGCGTCTGCCAGGTCACCGGCAAAAAGCCGATGAAGGGCCACTTCGTCTCGCACGCCAACAACAAGACGATCCGCACCTTCGAGCCGAACCTGCACTACCGCCGCTTCTGGGTCGAGAGCCAGAACCGCTGGGTGCGGCTGCGTGTCTCGACCGCCGGCCTGCGCCGCATCGACAAGCTGGGCGTCGAGGCCGTGCTCGCCGAGATCGAAGCGCGCGCCGGCGCCAGGAAAGGCTAGCCATGCGCGAGAAGATCAAGCTCGAATCGTCGGCCGGCACCGGCCACTTCTACACGACCACCAAGAACAAGCGCACCACGCCGGACAAGCTCGAGATCCGGAAATACGATCCCAAGGCGCGCAAGCACGTCATCTACAAGGAAACGAAGCTCAAGTAGCGCCCGAGGCGCCCCCAATGAAAAAGCCCGCCGCAGCGGGCTTTTTTGTTTCCGGCGCCCTCGTCGCTATGCGGCAGCGTAGCTGCGCAGGCGGTGCGAGAAGTCGACGAGCGGCGCAACGCCACTCGTCTCGGCGCGATGACACCAGTCCTGCAGCTGGCGCACCAGCTGCTCCTTGGAGGCGGTCGAGCGCTCCCAGATCGCAATCAGCTCGCGGCGCATGGCCACGGCGGTCTCGAGCGCGCGCGATTTCTTGAGCGCCTCGGCGAGCCTCGCCCCCTCGGCCCCGGCGAGCGCCTGGCCGCGCAGCAGCGCCCGCCCCAGCGAGCGCAGGGATTCGGCGTCGCGCGGCGACCAGCGGCGCAGCCGCTCGAGCTCGTCCCGGTAGGTGCGGCGCAAGGACTTGGCGTAGCGCGACAGCACGTCGTAGCGGTTTGCGATCACGGCGTGCAGGACCTCGGAGTCGACTACCGGCTTTGCCGCCGTGAAGCGCGGCCGCGGCGCGACCTTCTTCACCGTGGCCAGGCCGAGCGCCTGGAGGATGCGGATGTACAGCCAGCCGATATCGAACTCGTACCATTTCGACGAGAGCTTGGCCGAGGCGGCAAAGGCATGGTGGTTGTTGTGCAGCTCCTCGCCGCCGATCAGGATGCCCCAGGGCACGATGTTCGTGCTCGCATCGGCGACGTCGTAGTTGCGGTAGCCGAAGAAGTGGCCCACGCCGTTGATGACGCCGGCCGCCCAGAACGGAATCCAGGCGACCTGCGTCGCCCAGATGAGCGCGCCCGGCACGATGCCGAAGAGGAAAAGATCGGTGGCGAGCAGCAGCGTCACCCCGGTCGTCGCGAGGCGCGAATACAGGTTGCGCTCGATCCAGTCGTCCGGCGTCCCGTGCCCGTAGCGCTCCAGGGTTTCCTTGTTGTAGGACTCCTTCACATACAGGAAGACCCCGAGCCAGAGCACGCGGTTGATGCCGTAGATCTGCGGGCTGTGCGGATCGTCCGGGGTCTCGCATTTCGCGTGGTGCTTGCGGTGAATGGCGGCCCATTCCTTGGTGATCATCCCGGTGGTCAGCCACAGCCAGAACCGGAAGAAGTGCGACACGAGCGGATGGAGCTCCAGCGCCCGGTGCGCCTGGCAGCGGTGCAGGAAGATGGTGACCGCCGCGATCGTCACGTGCGTGAGCCCGAGAGCGACCAGGACGTACCCCCACCAGGGGAGCTGGAAAAAGCCTTCAAACATCATGTAATGGGTCTGCCTTTACGAGAGGGGTTCTTAAGGAACGCCGGCCATTCTACGCGAACCCATTAAGCTTCCGTAAGCTAATGACGTAATGGGACTTTTTCTCATTCCGCGCGCTGGAAGGCAGCGGCGAAGAAGCCGTCGGTGCCGTGCACGTGCGGCCATAGGCGCAGGCGTACGCCGGTGTCGAGCGGAATGCGCTGCGCCGCAAGCAGTTCCGCGCAGTTCAGCGTCCGGAAACCCGGCTGCGCCGCGGCGAAGGCGTCGGCGACCGCTTCGTTCTCCTCCCGGAGGATGCTGCACGTCGCATAGACCAGGCGCCCGCCCGGCTTCAGGAGGCGCGCCGCGGCCTCCAGGATGCGGCGCTGCTTTTCCGCCAGCTCGTCGACCGCACGAGCGTCGTGGCGCCACTTCAGGTCGGGATTGCGCCGCAGCGTGCCGAAGCCGCTGCACGGCGCGTCGACGAGCACGCGATCCAGCTTGCCGGCGAGCCGCTTCGTGCGCGGGTCGGCGTCCCCCGCCAGCACGATCGGGTGCACGTTGCTCAGGCCGGCGCGGGCCGCCCGGGGCCGGAGCGCGGCGAGGCGCTTCTCCGACACATCCATCGCGTAGATGCGGCCCGCGCTGCGCATCAGCATGCCGAGCGCCAGCGTCTTGCCGCCGGCCCCGGCGCAATAGTCGGCGACCATCTCGCCGCGGCGCGGCGCGACCAGCCAGGCGAGGATCTGGCTCCCCTCGTCCTGAACTTCCAGCAGCCCGTCCTTGAAGAGCGGATGGCGATTGATTGCGGGCTTGCCCGCCAGCCGCAGGCCCGCCGGGGAGTACGGCGTCGGCCGGGCCTCCAGGCCATCGGCGGCGAGCCGCGCGCGCGCCTCGTCGCGCGAGATGCGCGGGAGATTGACGCGCAGGTCGAGCGGCGCCGGGTTGAGCAGCGCCTGCGCAATGCGCATCGCGTCGTCGCGGCCATGCTGCTGCGCAAGCCGCTCCCATAGCCAGTCGGGAAGATCGGCACGAACCGGGTCCGGAAAATCATCCGCATCGGCCGCGCGCATCCGCGCCACCAAGTCGGCATCGGCGACGCCCTCGAGCGCTCGCCCGGAGAAGCCCAGCACCCGCGCGAGCGCGGCGACGACCAGCGTGCGCGGCTCCTCGGAGCCGGCGGCCGCGGCGAGCGAGCGGCGTCGACGCAGCACTGCGAAGGACGCCTCGGCCACCAGCGCGCGCTCTCGCGGCCCCAGCCCGGCGTGCTTGCGGAAGTACGCGGAGAGCGCCTGGTCTGCCGGGCGCGCGAAGCGCAGGATGTCCGCGAGCGCACGCTCGGCGTGGGCGAGGAGCGCCGGCGTGACCCTCTCGGCGCCGATTTTCACGGGCGCGTGATGCGCGTTGCGAGCTGCTCGTAGCGCGCGCCGTCGCCCTCGACGTCGAGCAGCCGGACCGGGATATAGCCGAGCTCTGCCGCGAGCCACAGCTCGGCGCTGTCCTTCTCGTTCGGCTCCTCGATCCGTGCGACCCGCACCGTGTCGAACTCGCCGGCCGGGGTACGGATTCGCTCTGCGCCGACGACCCGGTAGCGGTGATGCGAGATGCCCTTGCCGTCGGTAATGTGGTAGCTCACCGTCTTCGCGTTCCCCGGCACGAGGCTCAGCGCGAGCAGGAACGACAGCCGGTCCTGCCCGTCGCGATGCAAGGGCTCGCTCCTGCGGTTGTCCTTGTACTGCAAGGTGAGAACATTCGCCTTCCAGTCGAACCAGGCGTGCGCCGTGGCGCGCCCGGTGCGCTCGTCGAAGAACTCGCTCGGCCGCAGCACGTTGCCCACCACGGTTCCCCGGCTGACGCGCCTCGCCGAGCCGAGCAGCGCGTAGATGCCGCGGCCTTTCCAGGTCTCGGTGAGCGTGTAGTTGCCGCGCGAGTAGTGCAGCCGCTCGACCACATCGGCGATGGCCGAGCCGTTTCGCTGCAGCTCGTAGGTGACCTCGAGGCTGGACGGCGGCTCGGCGCGGGCGCCGAGTGCGGCGAGGCTAAGGAGAAGGAAGAACCAGCTGCGCATCGTCTCCCTTGACTCGGACGGTACCGTCCGCAATGACCAGCCGATCCTCCAGGAACCAGCGCGCCGCCCGCGGATAGATCCGGTGCTCCTGCTCGAGCACGCGCGCGGCGAGAGAGGCTTCGCTGTCCTGCGCCAGCACCGGCACGGCGGCCTGGATGACGATCGGGCCGGCATCGACCGCCTCCGTGACGAAGTGCACCGTGCAGCCGTGCACCTTCACCCCGGCGGCTAGCGCCCGCGCGTGCGTATCGAGGCCCGGGAAAGCCGGCAGAAGCGACGGGTGGATGTTGAGCATGCGACCCGCGTAGTGCCGCACGAAGCCCGGCGTCAGCACGCGCATGAAGCCGGCGAGCGCGACGAGGCGCGGCGCATGGCGGTCGACGGCCGCGGCAAGCGCCTTCTCGAAGGCCTCGCGCGTGGTGAAGGCGCGATGCTCGAGGATCTCCGTGGCGATGCCGCGCGAGCGCGCGAAGTCGAGACCCGCGGCGTCGGCGCGGTTGCTGATGACCGTGGCGACCGGCAACCCCGCCTCGACGAGCGAGCGCATGTTGCTCCCCCGGCCGGATATGAGGATGGCAAGCAAGCTAGCGCGCCGGCCCGATCATCGCCGCGGGCCGCACCCAGCGGTCGAAATCCTCGGCTCCCACGTACCCGAGCGCGAGCGCCGCTTCGCGAAGCGTGGTTCCCTCGCGGTGCGCTTTCTTGGCGATCTCGGCCGCCCGGTCGTAGCCGATGTGCGGCGCGAGCGCGGTGACGAGCATCAGCGAGCGCTCGAGGAGCTCGGCGATGCGCGCCGCATCGGGCTCGATGCCGCGCGCGCAATGCTCGTCGAACGACCGGCAGCCGTCGGCGAGCAGCCGCGCGCTCTGCAGGAAAGCATCGATGATCATCGGCTTGTACACGTTGAGCTCGAGGTGGCCCGACGCGCCGCCGATGTTGATCGCGACGTCGTTGCCCATCACCCGCGCGCAAAGCATGGTCAGCGCCTCGGCCTGGGTCGGATTCACCTTGCCGGGCATGATCGAGCTGCCCGGCTCGTTCTCCGGAATGCGCAGCTCGGCGAGCCCCGAGCGCGGCCCCGAGGCGAGCAGACGCACGTCGTTGCCGATCTTGGAGAGCGCCGCCGCCAGGGTTTTCAGCGCGCCGTGCGCAAACACGAGCGCCTCGTGCCCGGCGAGCGCGGCGAACTTGTTTCTCGCTTCGACGAACGGCAGGCCGGTCTCGGCGGCGAGCTTCTCGCAGACGCGCCGGGCGAATTGCGGATGCGTGTTCAGCCCGGTGCCGACCGCCGTGCCGCCGACCGCGAGCTCGCTCAGCCCGGCCAGCCCGGCGCGAAGCGCCGCGGCCGCGTGCTCGAGCTGCGCCACGTACCCGGAGAACTCCTGCCCGAGCGAGAGCGGCGTCGCGTCCTGCAGGTGGGTGCGGCCGATCTTGATGATGCCGGCGAAAGCCTCGCCCTTCTTCGCCAGCGTGGCGCGCAGCGATTCGAGGGCGGGGAGGAGATCGTTCTGGACGGCCGACGCCGCCGCGAGGTGCATCGCCGTCGGAAAGATGTCGTTCGACGACTGGCCCAGGTTGACGTCGTCGTTGGGATGCACGAGGCGCTTCTGGCCGCGCTCGCCGCCGAGCAGCTCGGAGGCCCGGTTGGCGAGCACCTCGTTGACGTTCATGTTGCTCTGCGTGCCCGACCCGGTCTGCCAGACCACGAGCGGGAATTCGTCGTCGTGCCGGCCCGAGAGCACCTCGTCGGCGGCCTGCTCGATCGCCTGCGCCTTGCGCGCCTCGAGGAGCCCCAGGCCGGCATTGACCGCCGCGGCGGCCTTTTTCACCCGCGCGAGCGCATGGACCACGGCGAGCGGCATGCGCTCGCCCGAGATGCGGAAGAAGCGGCGGCTGCGCTCGGTCTGCGCGCCCCACAGCCGATCGGCAGGGACCTCGATCGTGCCGAAGCTGTCCTTCTCGATGCGGGTGCCGGCCATCGCGGCCGTATGTTAGCCCGGCAGGTCGAAAACCAGCACTTCCGCGCCCTCGCCGCCCTCGAGATCGAGCACGCCCGCGTCGGTCTTGAGCGCGTCGCCGGCGGCCAGCGCCTCGCCGTTCGCGCGCAGGCTGCCCCGCGCCAAGTGCACATAGCTCCTGCGGCCGGGGGCGAGCTCGAGCCGCGCGCGCTCGGCGCCGTCGAACAGTCCCGCATAGACGCGCGCGTCCTGGTGCAGGCGCACCGAGCCCGCCGCGCCGTCGGGCGAGGCGATGAGCCGCAGGCGGCCGCGCTTTTCCTCGGCCGGGAAGTGCTTCTGCTCGTAGGAAGGCGCGATGCCGGCCGCGCTCGGCTCGATCCAGATCTGCAGGAAATGCGTCACGCGCGCCGGGTCGTGGTTGAACTCGCTGTGCCGCACGCCGGTGCCCGCGCTCATGCGCTGCACGTCGCCCGGGACGATCGTCGAGCCGTTGCCCATCGAGTCCTGGTGGGCCAGCGCACCTTCGAGCACGTAGCTGATGATCTCCATGTCCCGGTGCCCGTGGGTGCCGAACCCGGCGCCGGGACGCACGCGATCCTCGTTGATCACGCGCAGCGGGCCGAAGCCCATGTGCTCCGGGTCGTAATAGTCGGCGAACGAGAAGCTGTGGAACGAGCGCAGCCAGCCGTGGTCGGCGTAGCCGCGCTCCGCCGAGCGGCGCAGCGCCTTCATGCCTGGGGCTTCGCCGCTTGCTTCGTCAGCTCGTCGTGAACCTTCTGCATGTCCAGCCCCTTTGCCTGCGTGATCACCTGCTCGAGCGCGCTGCCGGGCAGCGCGCCGGCCTGCTGGAAGAGAATGATCTGCTCGCGAAACACCATCAGTGTCGGGATGGAGCGGATGTTGAACGCGCCGGCCAGCTCTTGCTGCTCGTCGGTGTTCACCTCGGCGAAGACGACGTCCGGGTGCGTTTCCGAGGCCTTTTCGTACACCGGCGCGAAGCCCTTGCACGGGCCGCACCACGGCGCCCAGAAGTCCACGATGACCA
>Ga0153915_10006485_pt1 | contig 10983 bp, 14 predicted proteins | sample Opewatmetagenome_2_FD_107003 | JGI IMG/M metagenome (GOLD analysis project Ga0153915, IMG submission 107003) | Freshwater wetland microbial communities from Ohio, USA - Open water 3 Core 3 Depth 3 metaG | ecosystem: Environmental > Aquatic > Freshwater > Wetlands | place: USA: Ohio, Lake Erie...
GCGGAGGGATGGGCAGGCTGGAACTGAAGGTCACATATGACGATCCATGCCACCTGCTGCACGCGCAGGGAATCCGTTCCGCGCCCCGCAATCTGTTGCGGCGTATTCCCGGGATCGAATTCATCGAGTTGCCGGACTCCGACCGGTGCTGCGGCAGCGCGGGGATCTACAACATCATGCAGCCCGCGTTGGCTGGGCAAATCCTGGCTGACAAGATATCCAACATCGAGCGGACCGGCGCCAGCGTCGTCGCCACCGGCAACCCTGGGTGCCTGCTGCAGATCGACGCAGGTCTGCGGGCGCGGAAGCTGCCTGTCAGGGTAGTGCACCCGATAGAGCTGCTGGATGAGGCTTACCGGCGGGGGTCTCCAGCAGACGCGTCACCTCGCTAGTTTCATGAGAAGAATCCGGCGGCCTGTGCGCCGGACCGGTGTTGGATTTGCGGCTACTATGACCGACCGACACGATCCTGCGGCAGCTCAGTTCCGCTATCGGGGGAATGCGCTTTATTGCGAAAGAATTCAGCTAACCGAGCTGGCGAGGCAGGTCGGAACTCCCTTCTACCTTTACAGCCAGAACGGGCTCGAGCAGCAATTTCGCTCCTTCGAGGGCGCGTTCGATGACACTCCCCACCTGATCTGCTACGCCGTGAAGGCAAACTCGAATCTGTCGATCCTCTCCCTGTTTCGCAGGCTCGGAGCCGGCTTCGACATTGTTTCAGGCGGCGAGCTCATGAGGGCGCTGCGCGTCCGTGCCGATCCCCGGAAAATAGTCTTCTCCGGCGTGGGTAAGACCGAGGACGAAATCGACTTTGCGCTCCATCACGGCATCCTGCAGTTCAACGTGGAATCCGAGGCCGAACTTCAGGTCCTCGAAGCCAGGGCTGCCACCGCCAGGATGATCGCACCCGTCGCGATGCGCGTGAATCCCGATGTGAACCCGAAGACGCATCCGTACATCGCAACGGGGCTCGCGGAAAACAAGTTCGGCATCCCGGTGCGGTGCGTCCTGCCGCTCTATCGCCGGGCATCGCGTTCCCCGCACCTTCGAGTCACGGGGATGGGATTTCACATAGGATCACAAATCATCAGCACGGCACCGTTCGTCCGGGCCGCGAAGCGCGTGGTGGAGCTGGTCCAAACGCTGCGTGCGTCCCGCATCGAGCTTCGCTACCTCGATCTCGGCGGCGGACTGGGTATAACCTATGGCGATGAATCGCCGCCGGGACCTGCCGAGTACGCACGCGCGTTCAAGAATCTTGTCAAAGACCTGGGCTGCACCCTGATCCTGGAACCAGGCCGGGCCATGGTCGGAAACGCGGGAATTCTTGTCACACGCGTGCTCCTCACCAAGAAGGGACGGGCGCGTAACTTCGTGATTGTTGATGCCGCGATGAACGATCTGATCCGGCCGAGTTTGTATGGTGCCTACCACCGGATCCGGCCCCTGACCCTGCGAGGCCGGCGCTCATGGAAGGCAGATGTCGTCGGACCCGTCTGCGAGACCGGGGACTTCCTTGCCCGGGATCGCGTGCTGCCCAGGGTGAGCGCAGGCGAGTTGCTCGCGGTCATGAGCGCCGGCGCCTACGGTTTCGCGCTTTCCTCCAATTACAACTCGCGTCCCCGCGCCGCCGAGATCCTCGTGCATGGAGATCGATTCAGAATCATCCGGAAGCGCGAAACCTTTCGTGACCTAATGCGGGGTGAGTCCGCCAGGTATCTTCCCAGCGGTTGACCTGCCTCATTAGCACCGCCTCATCAGGACACCCTCCCGGGAACGCGGTGGCATCGGATTCCGGGGCGGGTCCGCGATGCCGGCGTGGACATTGCGCGCGTCGGCAGAGCGACCACCGCATTCCATGCAAAGGGCGCGCCGGTGGCACCGCCCGCAGTCCCGCTCGCCAAGTGCGTCTCCAATGGTGACGTGATATAATCGATTTGCGGCTGTTTTGAGAAGGTCAGGTAGAAGATGTCAGTAGATCTAAAACGCCAGGCATCGGATCTGTATCGACAGAGCGATGAGGTCAGGAACATTCGGACTTCCGACCACCTCTCGGTCAACAAGATCGTGTACGCGTCGCTCGCTATCATGGTCCTGGCGCTGCTCGCTGTGAAGATATTCGGGGGATTCTCGCGGCGCACGGATCCGATCGCCGCTGCGATGACTCCACCTCAGGTGGTCAAGGAGGCTCCGCCACCCGAATTGCTGCAGGAACCGGTTGCCCAGTCCGCGCCGGCCCAACCTGCACCGCCCCAGCCTGCTCAGGCATCCCCTCAAACAGTGGCGGCGTCCAGACCGGCGGAGTCCACGATGGCGAGTACGGCGTCCGCACCGCCGGTGGCCGCGAAAATGCCGCCCAAGGCGGTGTCCATCCCGGCAGCGGCGACGGGCCAGCTGCCAGCAAGGCAGGCAGGTCCGAGGCTCGTTCGCGAAAAACAACCGGCGCAGGCTGTGCCCAGCAAACCGTCGAGTCGGGAAGTCGCTGAATCCAAGATGCCCGTGCCGCCCCCCCAGCCGGTCGTATCGGAGCTTGAGCAGACGCGTCGGCAACTGGCACGGGACATCGTGCTCGATAACAACCCTGCCATCTCGGCCCTGCTCGCCGGCCCCGACAATAAGGGCTGGCAGGCCGTTCCGATCAGCGCGGATGAATACAACGTCGTGTTCAATATTGTAGACAAGACTACAGGCGCTCCGGTCCAATATATCTGGAGGGTGAACCTCTCGACTCGCACCATAGCACCGCTCAGCTACTACGCGCGCAAACTGTCGTAGTAGCAAAGCAGACAGGAGCCTTATGGATCAGAAGCAACTGACCGGCAGGTTCATCGGCTCTATCGTCGGCTTCGCGGTCGGAGATGCGCTGGGGATGCCCACCCAGTTCCTGACGCGCGACCAGATCCGAAGGTACTACGGCAAGCCGGTCGCAGGATTCCTGAAAGCACATCCCGGGCACGCGAGTGACTCCCTTTCCCAGGGCTCGTATACAGACGACACCCAGATGATGCTGGCCACTGCCGAGTGCCTCGTCGAGTGCCGGGTCATGGATGCCGCCAAGCAGGCGGAGGCGCTTCTCTCCTGGTATGTCAACGGCGCACCGCACCGTACCCCGATGAGGGCGAACATTCGGGCCTGCAAGCACCTGAGCGCGGGTCGGGCATGGACAAGAAGCGGTGTTTTCAGCGGCGGTTGCGGAGCGGCAGTGCGGATGCCGCCGATCGGGCTCTTTTTCCATCGCTGTCCCGAAGCGTTGAGCCGCGCGGCGATTGACGCCTGTACGATGACTCACACCGACCCGCGGGCGAAGGCAGCCTCCGTCGCAGTTGCATATCTCATCGCCAGGCTGGTTCAGGCCAACGCGAAGACCTCGCCGGGCGAGCAGGTACTCGAGACTGCAGACAAGGTTGCCGGCCTGGACCAGGACATGGCCGCCATGCTGCGCTGGGTGACTCAGATGGTGCACCTGAATCCGGAAGAAGCGCTATTTGAGATCGGCACCAGTTCAGACGCGATCGAAGCCATCCCAGCAGCTACCTACTGCTTCCTTAAGTATTCGCGCCAGTACCAGAATGCCGTGCTCGCAGCCGTGAATGCGGGCGATGCCAGCGACTCCATAGCCGCGTTGACGGGCAGCATGGTCGGCGCCTACTCAGGCATCGATGCAATCCCGAAGCACTGGCAACTGGAGGTCGAGAATCCCGATGTCCTGGTGGGGATAGCCGAAAGCCTTGCGGCACTCGCCTGCACAGAAGACATCAGAGAACAGGCGATTCCGACGCAGGCAGTCCGGTTTCCGGCGCAGGAAGCAAATCCCCAGGCAGGCATCCCCAGCCGATAACCCACCACACCCGTAAAACTTGGCTTTGGGCTGCCCCGCACGGCGGGGCGGATCGAAGCTACCCTCGGCATCGAGGATGCTTGCCGCTTGACCGAAAAGGTTCGCCTCACCCACGGCGCGCCGGAATTGCACAGCTTTTCAGGGTCGCACGGCCAAAGGCAGTGGCGTCAGGTTGGATCTTGCCCGCACAATCCGCCTTCAGCTCGAGCAGCTCTGACGGAGGCCGCGCGCCCCGAAAGTAGATCATGCCCTCGAGCGCAGCGTCTGCCACCTGTCGGGCTCGCGTCCGAGTGAAGCTGAGCGATCAAGGTGCAAGTCCGAGCGGCCGAAGCGCGGATTTTCACAAAAACTGTGGAAAACCGTGTGGAAATCGCGATTTCAGAATGGGTAAGTTTTTGATTCCGATAGGCTTCTCACCTGTTTGCTTAAAATGTGTGCATCGGCGCTGACACGGGGTCGATCCGCCCGCGAATTTAGAACAGTTCGGGAACCGTTGATTTCCTCTTCCGGTAATCTTCGCCGACGAGCGAGAGAACTTTTACCCGGGCGCAGAATGTCAGCAGGAACCCGGGTGACAGCGCCAGAAGAAACGCTTGGGTAGCAGAGCAGGAAGCTCCGGTTGTCCCCGGAATTAACAGATCCCGCTTCACCCGCTCGCCCGTGTAGATGGTCGGCCGGCGCAGCCGCCAACGTCCGCCCAGCAGTCGCGTCACCTGGAAGACGCTCTCCCTTGTGGGCGCCGCCACGCCAAAGTTATCAAGCACCAGTATGGGACACTGCACCAGCCTGTCCCAGTCCTCCCGGCCGAGCGTGGCGCCGGGCGGCGCAGACCCGATTGGCCGGATGATATCGAGAAAGTCTACGAAGAGAGCGTCCTCGGCGAGGCGCGGCATCACTTCGCGGAGTGCTGCAACAGCGAGGTGAGTCTTCCCGACTCCAGGACCACCGGCCAAAAACACGTCCCGGCCCGGATTCGGATATCTCGCAAGGAGTTTGTATGTTTCAGCCAATGCGCGTATCTGGGAGAAATTGAGGGGTGTGTAAGTGTCAAGCGTGCAGTGTTCGTATCGTTGTGGGATGTGGACCCGGTCTCTCATCCGGATCACGCGATCGAGGGTGCGGCAGGAACAGGGTCGTGCCAACGAGACCCCGGGCTCGGAAACCAGTTCCCAGCCGGTTCCTTGGCAGAGCGAGCAGTCGTCACGGCATACCGGCGGTGGCGACGGGCGCCACGTATGTCTCAGGTTGCCTTGCATCGACACTCCCGATCTCGCGGCTCCGCTAGAGACTCCCCTGCGGGCAGGCACCGTGATCAGCAACCGGCAGCCCGCACAGGCCCGGCACCCACGAAGCACGATCGCGCTGGACCAGGCGGCAGCGCGTGTCCATGTCTCGCTTCTCGGCGACAGCTCGGGAGAGAAGCTGTTTCAGGTTCCGGCTCTCCAACACCTTCCCATGAATGGTCACGCGATAAATCTCGGTCATTCTCGTACCCTCCGGTATCAGCGATAGCGACGCAGGAGCCCAACTACGACCCCCTGGACCTGTACCCGGCCGGCATCCACAATGATCGGCTGAAGTTCCGGGTTGGCGGGCTGAAGCCGAATCTGATCGCCCTCCTGATAAAGCCTCTTGAGCGTCACCCCCTCGCCATCGACGAGTGCTACTACCATCTCGCCGGGCGTTGCCTCTTTTCGCGATTCCACGACGACGAAGTCCCCGTCCTCGATGTGGTCGCCTATCATCGACTCACCCTTCACCCTCAGCACATAGTAGGAACCATGCCGGGGAAGGAACTCCGCCGGGATAGCAACACTCTCTTCGTTCGCGACTGCTTCGATCGGACGGCCGGCTGCGACGTACCCGAACAAGGGCAGGATTCGCGCCGCTTCTTCGTCCCTCCTGGCCAGCTCAATCGACCGGGCCCGGTTTGGGTCGCGCCGCAAGTAACCGCGCGCTTCTAGCGACCCAAGGTGCTTGAAGACGGAATTGAGGGAGGCAAATTGAAAATGACCGGCAATCTCCTCCATGCTTGGCGAGTATCCCTCCCGATCGATGAACTCGCTGACGAAATCCAGTATCTCTTTCTGCCGCTTAGTCAGTTTCATGGTTTCACCCTTTTTCCACTTCCAGAATAGGTGAACAAATGGTGAAGGTCAAGCAAAAAAATCAGCAGAAAAACGGCCCCGGGCAAGGATCCAGATTGCCTCTTGAGGTGCGTGCTGGTCGGGCTGGTATGACTGAGGTCGGTCAGGGCAGATACGACGGGCCCCGTTGGCTTCGCCGGGGCGCCGTAGCGACCGAGCGGGGGTAGATGAATCTCCGGTTCTTCTGTTCGATCCTGGCTCCGGCTAGAGCCGGTATCCTTTGCTCTTTGGCTTTGATTCGCTACCGGCCAATTCTATTGTGACAGGAATCTCTTTCTTGTCGCGCACGACCTTCAATTCGAGCTTTCCGCCTTCAGACTTCTCGCGCACCACCCGGCTCAGATCCCCCGGATCCTCGATCGGTTGATTGTCAGCTCGAACGATCACATCCCCGGCCTTCAACTTGCCCACTGCCGGCGATCCCTCGATGGTCGAGGCCACCAGGACGCCTTTCTTGCCCGGAACACCAAGAAAGTCGGCCAACTGATCGGTAATAGGCTGGATCGTCACGCCAAGCCGTGGTCTGGACGATCCCTCCCTACCGAACGGCTCCATGCCCGGCAAGCCAGGCCACTCTTCTCCCTGAGGCGTGCGAAAGTGGAAGGTACGCGGGCCGGGCCCGCTGAACGTCATTACCCCCGGCTCGCCTTCCATCAATCCGGGCCCTCTCTCCTTCTGGCCGATCTTGGCGGCCAGGTTGACTTTCTTGCCGTCACGGCTCACCACCAGATCCACCTTGCGGCCGCTCGGGGTTTCGCGCACCAATCTTGTCATCTGCTGCGCGGAAAGAACGGCTGTGCCGGCATATTCGAGAATCACATCCTTCTCCTGCAGACCTGCAGCCTCTGCAGGGCTTCCTTTCACCACACTGCGAACGATGACTCCCCGCTCGCCTGCGAGCTTGTAGGAGGCCATGTTGTCGGCGGTCACATCCTCCATCTCGATGCCGAGATAGGCTCCGCCCGGTTCCACCCGGACGCCCCTTTCGATGGAATAGACCTCCTGCGCCGCCGCCGGGGACGTAGCCCCCGGAAGTGCAAGGACAAACACTGCCAGGGCAGTTGCTGCGATCATGCCAGACTTGAAGGCTCCCATGAACGTTTCCCTCCGCTTTCTTTCTTCCGACTTACAGGCATATACACGAGGCACGCAGGCAAGGGTTCCAAAAATAGCGCTTTTCAACCGGCCCTCCGCCTTTGATAGACTCTGGGTGAATAACGCCACTGGAACGAGGTTATAATCCCCGGCGGATCAGCGATGAACCTCACGGACGAAGGGTCCATCATTGAGCGCTGCAAGAGAGGCGATCGGGATGCGTTCGCCTCGATAGTGCAGCATTATATGAAGCCGGCTTATTACGTTGCGCTGGGGTACGTCGGAAGACCGGAGGACGCCCTGGACCTCTCGCAGGATGCTTTTGTCAACGCCTTCCGGCATATCAAACGCTTCGACTCTTCGAGGAAGTTCTTCCCGTGGTTTTACAGTATCCTCAAGAACCTGTGCATGAACCACATCGCCAGAACGCGTCGACGGCAGGAGTCCTCGATTGACCAGATGGCTGAGGAAGGGCCGGTCCCGATACCGGTCGAGACGGTCGATCCGGAACAGAATGCGCTTCGAAGGGACCTTGAGGCCAGGGTCGGCCAGGCGCTGCAACGCTTGCGCCCCAAGGACAGGGAGATCATCATCCTCCAGCACTTCCAGGACTACTCGTACCAGGAGATCGCAGACCTGCTGGGCATACCGATCGGCACGGTGATGTCGAGGCTTTACGGCGCCCGGCAGGCGATGCGGCGGGAATTGGAACGGCTGGGGGTAAAGTAGGCGGCAACGTCCATGCCTGATGACACATACAAACCTCTCTTGATGGGCTATCTCGATTCAGAACTGACCGAAATCGAGGTCCTGCGGATGGAACAGCATTTGGAGCAATGCCCCGAGTGCAGGAGAGAACTCGAGGAGTTTCGCAAGCTGAAGGAGGTTACGCAGAACATGCGAGTCGTGACGCCCGATGCACGCTCTTGGGAAGAGTATTGGTCTCACGTCTACAACCGGTTGGAGCGAAGAGTCGGATGGATCTTCATGTCGGTCGGGGCCATCCTGGTCACATCGTACGGCGTGTACAGCCTTGTGGCGAAGTTTCTGCTGCGCAGCGACATCCCGCTTGTGGTGCGCGTTGGGATCGTGGCCCTGGTTGTCGGGTTCTGCACGCTGTTGATCTCGGTGCTCCGGGAGAGGATCTTCATGGCCAGGATGGACAAATATGAAAGGATAAAACGATGATCCTCGTGACAACGGAATCCGTGCCCGGCCGCAGAACCCTGCGCACGCTCGGAATCGTAAAGGGCAACACGGTCCGGGCCTGCCACATCGGCGATGACCTGATGGCATTTCTCAAAAACCTTGTCGGTGGAGAGATGGCGGAGTATACACAGGTGATCGCCAAGCCGCGCGAGCAGGCGATGGACAGAATGACCGATGAGGCGCGGGCGCTTGACGCCAACGCGATCGTCAGCATCCGGTTCGAAACCAGCCACATCACCCAGGGAGCGGCCGAGATCATGGCCTACGGGACGGCGGTGATAGTGGAAGACGCTGCGCACCGGGACGGGGACAAATGACGCTCGTGATTTTTTGAACCTTCTCGAAACTTTCGGCATCGGCCCGAATCTTCCTATGTGAGTTCGCATTGACAGACACAGGCGATCGATCGGGCGCCGCGATCAATGACCGGGCTCACATAGCCGATTGGGTCAAGCGGGCTAAGAAAGGAGATGTGGACTCATATCAAAGACTCTACGATGTGTTTGCTCGCAGGGTTTTGAACTTCATCTACAGGATGGTCAACTCTCCGGAGGAGGCCGAGGATCTCACGCAGGAAACCTTCGTGGCCGTCTACCGGAAGCTGAACACCCTGAAAGAAAATGACAGATTCGAGGCCTGGCTGTTTCGGATAGCGCGGAATTTCGTCTACCAGAGATACCGCGCGCGCGAGCCAAACATGGTCTCGGTGGAGGAATTGGACGAAGACGGTCAGCCTGTGACCCAGATCCCGGAGGCCCGGGAGGGCCCTGAAGAATCGTTCGAGGCACGAGAGTTGGAGGATGTTGTGGAAGGAGCGATCGGCAGCCTGCCCGACAAATACAGGGAGGTATTCGTGCTCTCCGCTCTCCAGCGTCTCAGCTATCAGGAAATAGCTGACATAGTGGGACGCAGTCTGGCGAGCGTCAAGACCGACATACACAGGGCGCGCCTCGCGGTACGAAAGCAAGTCAAGGATTACCTGAGGGTCTGATCGTATGGATTGTAGAGAATGCAGCAGCGAGATGACCGCCTTCCTGGACGGAGAGTTGCCGCAGTCGCGCGGGCGGCAGGTCCGGTCGCACATCGACGCGTGCCTCGCATGCACCGCGGAACTGAACGCCTTGCGCGAAGCGGCTGATCTCGTGCACGCGCACCACCGAAAGCTCGAACCGCATCCCGCCGGCTGGAACAGGGTGCTGGTTCGGCTGGACGGGGCGGGCAAGGCCTCCCGGCACGGTTGGCTCGCGCTGCTTTTCACCCGCTGGCAGCCGGTGGCGATTTCGCTGATCGGTTTCGGGCTCGCGCTCGGACTTTGGAGCTACCAGCGTCACATTGATTCGCAGAGAGCGCTCGAGCACTAAATGACGCAGTACGTGCAAGTCCGCGAGGCCCAGGAAAGATCGCACCGCCACCAGGCCCCCAAGCCGACCGGCGGGAAATTCGCGCATCCCGACACGCCGGGGTCCGAGAATCCCTTCCTGCTGATCCACCAAACCACCCAAGGCAACCCTTTCCGACGATAAAGAGATGACCTCTCGAGTAAAGCAAGCGACTTGCGGAACGTTGCTGGCCGTAGTCCTTCTTTCTTCGGGGCTGGTCCTGCGCGCTGACCCGCAGGTATCCGGCAAGTCCGCAGCCACGGACTCCAGCCTGGAGAAGATGATGAGTATCGCCGAATCACAGCATGAGATCTTCATGTTGCTGCTCCGGAAGAAGGAATACGCAAGAGCAGTCGACGAAGCCGGCAGAATTTTTGACATGAAGTGGCCTGCGGATCGGGAAACTCTTCTTCTCAAGGAGCTGATGTCCCTCTCCGACCAGCTCGTCCATGCGGGGCAGGTACCCAGCAGCCTTCAGCTTCTGGAGCGGAACCTGAGGTTCTTTCGGGGCGTGGCAAGCCGCGTCTCGATACTCAAGGAGATGGGCTACCTCCACAAGAACCTGGGCCACGACGATCGGGCGCTCGACTGCTTTCGCCAGGCCAAGGAACTCGAGGTGGGGAATGCACCCAAGCGATAGCCGCCAGAAAGCGCGGCCGGCTCAGGTTCGATTCTTCCGCGATATCCCGCTTCCGGAGTACCCCCGACATCACCTCAGTCTTCGCCGGACCCGGGCCTTATGAAAACCACGGTTTCAGGCCATCCCGTCAAGGAACTCTACACCCATGAGGATCTGGCCGGGTTTGACCCTGTCCTTGACCTCGGCACTCCAGGAAAGTATCCCTTTACGAGAGGTGTCTACCGGGACATGTACCTGGGCAGGCTCTGGACCATGCGCCAGTTTGCCGGCTTCGGAACGGCGGAAGAGACCAATCGCCGTTTCAAGTACCTGCTCGATCAGGGCCAGACAGGCCTTTCGGTCGCCTTCGATTACCCGACCCTTTTCGGCTATGACTCAGATCATCCGTTCTCAGTCGGAGAAGTGGGTCGCTGCGGGGTGGCGATCGACTCGCTTGCGGACATGGAAGCCCTTTTCGACGGGATCAGGATGGATCAGGTTACGACGTCGATGACGACGAACTCCCCGGCGGCCATGATCTGGGCAATGTACCTGGTCACCGCCGAACAACAGGGAGCAAAATGGGCGGACCTCTCGGGTACGATCCAGAACGACATCCTGAAGGAATACATCGCCCAGAAAACCTACATTTTCCCGCCGCGCCCCTCGATGCGCCTCATTACGGACATCATCTCC
>Ga0153915_10006486_pt1 | contig 10982 bp, 10 predicted proteins | sample Opewatmetagenome_2_FD_107003 | JGI IMG/M metagenome (GOLD analysis project Ga0153915, IMG submission 107003) | Freshwater wetland microbial communities from Ohio, USA - Open water 3 Core 3 Depth 3 metaG | ecosystem: Environmental > Aquatic > Freshwater > Wetlands | place: USA: Ohio, Lake Erie...
GAGGTAGGTGGTCTGCAGAACGTCCTCCGCATCGGAGCGATGACCCAGGCAACACGCCAGCGCCCAGCCGAAGGCGGCGGTATGGACCTGCTCCAGCTCTCGTTCAAGGTCCGGCGGCTGCATCGCGGCTTCGGCTCGGTTGCGGATGAGTGTCCCGGGAGGCCGGGCTATATGACAGGAGAGAGCGCCGCTACGAGGCGCCGCCTTCCGGCTGCTGGGGGTCCCGCAGCGCGCGCCGGGCATAGCCCACCACCGCGCCCACGAAGACGGTGCTCACTAGCACGGCGGACGTGGTGAGCAGCCAGCGCGCCGCCGGCTCGGCGGCCATCAGGGTGGAAAGGGCGGTGGCGATGACGATGGCGACGGCCCAGACGCCGAACACCGGCCACATCCAGCGCCCGGGACGCAGCAGGCCCCATAGTACCGCGAACCCGGTGACGCCGTAGAGCAGTTGCGCCGCAGCCAGGAGGTAGCCCGCCGGCGCGGCCGCCGCGCGCCACTGCTCGGGACCCTTGAGCACGCCGGCCGCGCCGCTCGCCGCCAGCACGATGCCGCAGAAGACCAACCCGATGCCACGGGCCATGTCACCTCACCGGGTGGCCGGCCGAGGTTTCAGCATCCTGTCCAGGAAAGCCACCGTGGCCGAGTCGCCCCGGGCCCAGTTGCGGTAGAGCAGGAAGTCGTGGATCTCGTCGGGAAGCACCATCTCCTCGAAGTAGACGCCCTGCTTCCGCAGCCGCTGCGCCAGCTCCACCGTCTCCTCGAAGTGCACGTTCCGGTCGTCGTCGCCCTGGATCAGCAGGACCGGCGACTTCCAGGTGTTCACGTACGCGTCGGGCGACGATTCCCATTCGACCCGCAGCAGGTCCGCCACGTCTTTCTCCGTGATCCCGTCGCCCACCTGGGCCTTGAGCGTCATGGCGTCCGACGGGGTCTGGGTCCGGTCGTGCACCCCGTGGAAGTCCACGCCCGCCGCGAACACGTCCGAGTTGCGGGCCAGCGCCATCGCGGTCAAGAAGCCGCCGTAGGAGCCGCCCCAGATGCCCACCCGCGTGGGGTCCACGTCCGGCCGGCTCTGCAGGTACTTCCCGCCCGCCAGCACGTCCTGATACTCGGCCGCCCCGCGCGCGCCCGAGTGCGGCGCATTGTGGAAGTCGTGCCCGTAGCCGATGCCCAGCCGGTAGTTGACCGAGAGGACGATGTACCCCCGGCTCGCCAGGTACTGATTCACGGCGTACGAGTTCGTGTAGTAGTACATGTAGTGCCAGCCGAGCAGCATCTGGCGGGGTGGGCCACCGTGGACGAAGACGACGGCGGGAAGGCGGGAAGGCGGTAAGGCGGTACCCCGCCTCCCCCCGACTGGCGCGGGTCTGAACAGTTGCCCGTGGATGGTGAGGCCATCCGGCGATTGCCACGTCACGTGCTCCGGGACGACCAGCTGGGCGGCGGGGAAATCGGCGGCGATCAGGTCCCGGTTCAATGCCTTGGGCTGCCCGCCGGAGAGCGGCCGCACGTAGGGCAGGGGCGGCTGTTTGGCGTCGGCGCCCACGTAGGCCAGCGTGCCGCCGTCGGCCGTCACCACCGGCGCCCATTCCATGGTCATGCCTGTGGTGAGCGCTACCGGCTTGGCCTGGTCCACCGGCACCCGGAAGAGATGGCGCCGCTCGGTGTCGTCTTTGTCGGACCCGGTGTTGGCGTTGTAGACCACCGCCCGCCGGTCCGGCGTCAGGGTGACGTACTCCACCATGAAGTCGCCGGGGGTGAGGAGTAAGGGCTCGCCGCCGGTCACCGGGATCGAGTAGAGGTGCGGCCAGTTGTCCAGGTCCGCCAGGAAGACCAGCCGGTCGCCGGCCGCCCAGGTGAGGTTGGGCCCGCCCTCCGTGCGGGGGACCGAGCCGTGCAGCGTCTCGGGGCTCTTCCACACCACCTGTGCCTGGCCGGTCCTCAGGTCCGCGACCCAGATGCTCCACGGCTGCGGGATCTGCTCCAGAGGATTCTGCGCGGCGCCGCCGCGCCCGTATTGGCGCACGAAGGCGATCCGGCTGCCGTCGGGCGACCAGCGGGGCATGGCGTCGCGATTGGTGGACGGGGCCACGTACTGAAGGGGCGTGCTGTCGTTGAGGTAGACCGCGATGAACGAGTAGTCGCCGCGGTTGGAGACGAAGGCCAGCCTGGAGCCGTCCGGCGACCAGACCGGCGATTCGCTGCTGCCGCGGGCAAAGAACATGCGTTTGGCCGGCTGGCCTCCGTCGGTGGGCACCACCCACAGCTCGTGGCCCCGGGAGAAGACCACGCGGTCGCCCTGGGGTGACGCGACCGGATCGTCGCCCTCGGCCAACTTCACCGGTTGTCCACCGTCCAGGGCGAGCGCCCAGATCTCGATCTTGGGTTCGACCGGACTGCTGGTGGGATTGGGTTGTGTGGGACTGCTCCAATTGGAGCCGTGGTCACCGCCCCGGGCGTAGATCAATCTTGATCCCGCGAATTGGAGGCTGGTGATCTCCTGCCCGTCGTCCGGGTAGCCGGTCAGGCGCCGGGGAGTGAAGTCCGGCCCATCGGCCACCCAGATGCTGCGCGCACCCCGCTGCATGATGGTGTAGGCGATGCGCTGGCCGCTGGGCGCGGCCACCAGGTTGTCGGGGAAGGTGAGGCCCAGAATCTGGACCAGGGTGAACGGCGACTGCTGCGCCCGGGCGCTGGCCGGTACGGCAAGCAGCACCATGGCCCACAGGACCAGGAAACGACGCTTCATGACAGGCTCCGAGTGACGACGGTTGGATTGGCGTTCTCAAGCCTACACCTCGAGCCTCCGGCTGCCTAGACTCGCTTGCCGGCCTGGCGTCCGGGGCCGGTGGGCGTATCGTTGAGCCCGGCGCCTATGGCTCTGAGACGGCTCAAGAACGTGGACGCGGGCGATCGGGCGATCCGGCTTCGCGCCCTGACCTTGGGGCTGGTTGCCGGGGCGGGGATCGGCGGGTGGGGCGGCGGGCTGCTGTTCGGCCTCCTTGGATCCGTGGTCGGCTTCTTCGCGGTCTCGCTCGGCGTGTACCTGGGGAGCCTGTGGATTGTGGGATGGGCCGACGCGGTGGCCCAGACCGTCTACAACCCCTCCGGCGCCACGACACCGTACAAGGAGCAATACTCCTACGCCGCCTCGCTGGCCGTCCGCGGCCGCTACGGCGAGGCGGCGGCCGCCTACGAGCTCTACGTCATCGAGAATCCGGCGGAGCCGCAGCCCTACATCGAGCTGGCGCGGCTGCACCGCGACAAGCTCAAGCAGTACGACGACGCGCTGACCTGGTTCCGAAGGGCCCGGACCGACGCCACGCTGGGACCGGGCCAGGAGCTGTACGTGATCCAGGAGATCATAGATCTCTACACCCTCCACCTCCGGACCCCGCGCAAGGCGATTCCGGAGCTGACCCTGGTGTGCCAGCGCTTTCCCGCCACCCCGGCCGCGCGAGCGGCCGAGCGGCAGCTCAAGGAGATGCGGGAGATGCTGGCGCGGGAGCGAGACGGAATCGAGCCGTTCACGGCGCAGTTTCTGAAGCAGCTCGATGGCTCATCCGCCAGGGACGCGGCGCGCGAGGTACTCAAGGATCTGAGCGGCGAGAACCCGGCCTCGCCCCCGGCTTCCCCGGGCTAGGACGCTCCCCGCGCGATTCCGGCGATCGTCGGATCCTTGTCCTGCGCCAGCTTGGCCAACGCCTCGCCCGCCAGCTCGCGGGGCAGTTGCGCCAGGGCCCATGCGGCCGCCGCCTGTAACGGCCCCCGCTCCTTCTTCAAGAACCGGGTTCGCTCGAACAGCCCCATCAACAGGGGGACGCTTTCCCTGGCGGGAATGCGTCCCGCGGCTTCCGCTGCCGCCAGCTGCTCCTCGGCCGATCCCCGCTCCAGCGCGGCGGCCAGCAGGGGTAGGACCTCGCGGCGGCGCGACGCGCCCAGGGTCTGAATCGCGGCCAGGCGGACGGCGGGTGCCGGGTCGCCGACGCTGATGCGGCCCACGTGCTCGGCTATCACTCCACCTCGCGCCCCGGCGGTGCGGGCCACGTGGGAGCGGACTTCGGCATTGGGGTGCCGTGCCGCGGCGGCGAGCCAGCGCTGGATGGTCTGCGCCGGTCGCAGGCTCTCGCCCAGCGCGGTGGCGAAGGCCTCCACCACGCCACCGCTCGCATCCCGCGCCAGCTGCTCGGCGCCCGCGTCGTCCAGCGCGCACACCCGGTCCGCCAGCAGGATCAGCTCGGGGCTCCGGTCCCGGCGCGCCAGCCGCAGCAGGATCCCGGCGCACTCCGGCAGCAGCAGCGCCAGGGCCTCCTCGGCGGCGGCCCGTTGCCCCTCATCGCCGCGCCGCCACACCGCGGCCAGCGTCTCCACCACGCCGTCGTGCCGGGCCAGGCGGTCCAGCACGTCGCGCACCGGCACGCGGAGCGCCGGGTAGGGGTCGTTGGCCCGGCTCCCCAGGGCCCGGAGCGTGTCCAGCAGGTCTCGACCGTCTACCCGGCCTACCGCCTCCATGGCCCGGGCCTCCGCGGCATCCGCCGCTTCCACCATGGCGCTTACGTCGGTGGCGGCGGCAAGCCCGCCCGCGGCCGCGGGGTTCAGGGTGCGGAACAGCGAGGCGTCGCCCGTGCCCTGGACCTGCACCAGCGTTCCGCCCGACTGGCGGAGCGGTCGCCCGCCGGCGGCTTGCTCCAGCGCATGGACGAACGCCCCGGCCGCCGGGAAGCGATCCGCGGGATCCTTGGCCAGCGCCCGGGCCAGCACGGCGTCCATTTCCTCGCTCACGTCGGCGCGGCGCGCCTCGAGACTCGGCACCGGCGCCGAGGCGTGCTGGGTGAAGATCCCCGCGGCCGTCTTGGCGTCGAAGGGCGGCTCGCCGGCCAGCATCTCGTAGATCACCACGCCCAGGCTGTAGATGTCGCTCCGGGCATCCAGGTCGCGGTCGCCCGCAGCCTGCTCCGGCGAGACGTAGTGCGGCGTGCCGATCACGACCCCGGACGCGGTCATCACCGAATCGCTGGCCAGCGCCTTGGCGATGCCGAAATCGGTGAGCAGGCTCCGGCCGGTGGCGAATTCCAGCAGCACGTTGTCGGGCTTCACGTCGCGATGCACCACGCCGGCCTGATGGGCGAAGTCCAGCGCCGCCGCCACGTCCCGCGCGATGCCCAGCGCCACGGCGGTGACCAGCTGCCCTTCGCGGCGCAGCCGGGAGGAGAGCGTCTCCCCTTCCACCAGCGGCATGACCAGGCAGGGGACGTCGCCTTCCCGCCCCACGAAGTAGATGGGCACGATGTTGGGATGGGTGAGCCGCGCCGCCATCTGCGCTTCCCGCCGGAATCGCGCGGCAATTGCCTGGACTGCGGCGAACTCCGGGAACAACGCCTTGGCGGCGAGCTTACGGTCCAATCCCCGATCGTGCACCCGGAAGACCACGGCGTAGCCCCCGCGGCCGATCACGTCTTCCACCTGGTAGCCCTGTCCCAGGGCGCGGCCCACGTCCTGTGCCAAATGGGCGATAGGGTCTTCGCCCGACTCCGGCAGCATGGCGCCGCAGGAAGGACAGCGGAGGGATGCTTCCGGGGTGGAGCGGCCGCACTGGGTGCAGAGCTTGCCGGTCATGACGGGGACAAATAGGCAGACAGGAGACCGGGCGACGCAACCTCAGCCGGTCAGGCGGGCGATTCGCCTCGCAGTCGCTTGATCTCTTCCAGCACCTCGATGTCGGCGGCGTCCTGAAGGCGGCCGGTGCGCTTGGTCGCGATCAGGTCGTCCAACCCGATGAGCGGGATCGTGACGCCGTCAACCTCTACCGCGGAAGATCGCTTTGCGGCGGCGTCATACTTCACATTCCAGGCGAGGGTGAACACGTCTACCTGTGGATCATCCCCGATGACGGTGATGGGTCTTCGCAGGATCTCTTCGGGAGCCCACTCCCGGGCAAAGCCATATCCCAACTTGGACAACGCGTCGAGCACTCGCGCTGCGTTGGATGGTGTGCGGTCAATGAGGATATCCACGTCACTGGTGGTGCGCGTGTGTCCATGCAGAATGCACGCGACGCCCCCGATGACGAGGTACTTGGCGCCGGCCCCGTTCAATGCGGCACAGACCCGCGCGGCAATGGTCTTCGGTGCTACCCCCCGGCGCGGTGTGCCTTCTTCCATTGGTAGAAGTCCTCGTACGTGTCGAACCCGATGATCTGATGCCGGCGCCCGCGACGGTGCAGCAGGCGTGCCGGACGCGCGATATCCTCGGCCAGACGCAAGCGCTCTTCCGGCGTGAGCTGGAGCTCTCGAGCCAGGCGAGCCGTTCGAGCTGCCTCCACCTCCCGTGCTGCGTACGCGGCCGCAGGGGAAGCCTCGCTCACGCTCCGCGGAGGCGCGCCGTCCGCGGGATTCTGCAGATACCCGTGGAGCGCCTGGGCAATCAGCCAGCTCCGGGACCGGTCCAGCTCGCTCGCGCGCCGGTCTGCGGCCTTGACCAGGTCGTCGGGAAGCGTGATGGATATGCGGGCGTAGGGCACTGGGTGCGGCTCCTACTGAGTATTATCAGATAATACCACTGGCCTTCCGGTGGGGCAAGGGGTCCCTTCGCCGTCGATTTCCGCCCGGCCCGTTCGACGCACTGGTAGAACCGGAAAGGACACAACCATGCGCTTCATGATGCTGGTGATCCCCAAGGCCTACGAGCGCTGCTGAGTCTCGACGGCCTAAGGCGTGAATCCACAACTGAATCCACAGGAGACCAGACCATGCGATTTCTCTCGATCTACAAGACCGCCGAGCGCGGCGGACCACCCACTCAGGACGAGATGGAGCGGATGAACAAGCTGATCGCGGAGGGGATGAGCGCCGGCTGGCTCATCAGCACGGAAGGATGCCTGCCCAGCGCGCTGGGCGCCCGGGTGCGGCGCACGGGCGGGAAGGTGACGGTGACCGACGGACCCTTCAGCGAAACCAAAGAGTTGGTCGGCGGCATCGCGATTCTCCAGGCCGCTTCCAAGGAGGAAGCGGTCGAGCTGACCCGGCGCTTCCTGCTGGTCGCGGGCGGCGAGGGGGAGTGCGAGCTGCGGCAGCTCTACGAGGCGCCGGCGAGCTGAGCACTGGTTCGATCAGGCGGTGCACGGGGAAGGCGGGGGCCTGGTGGCTTCCGCCCGGCCCCTCAGCTCCTGGCGGGCTCCAGCTCCACCCTGATATCCCGCCACTTCTCCTGGCGGAACCGCCCCACCGAGAGGGCGCAGCGGGTCATGTGCCCCACCAGGATGGCGAGCCAGATGTCGCCCGCGTGGAGACCGCGCGCCGCCTGGAACAGCGCGCACAGCCCCAGTGGGATCACGATCTGCGACACGATGGAGATGTAGAACGGGCTCTTGGTGTCTCCGGTACCCTGGAGGCCGCCGGTGTAGGTGAGGGCCACCGTGATGAACAGCCCGGAGATGCTCAAGAAGGCCAGCAGCTGGGTGCCGATGTTCACCACCACCGGGTCCTGCATGCCGAATACGCCGAGCAGCTGGCGCGGGAGCACCACGAACAAGAGGCCGATCACGGCGGCCACGCCCAGGCCGATGCGCGAGGCGGACCGCACCCCTTCCGTGGTCCGCTCCGGACGTCCCGCCCCGAGGTTCTGCCCGGCTACCGCGGCGGTGGCGCCCAGCAGCCCCTGCGAGGTCCAGGTGATGAAGGAGAACAACTCCACGTACCCCACGGCGTAGGCCGCCTGCGCCTGGGCGCTGTGCTCCAGGGAGCCGATGAACCGGAGCAGCAGCACGCCCGCCACGTTCATGGCTACGCCCTGGAAGCCGGTGGGGAGCCCAAAGCGGAACAGGGCGCGGATGATACTCCAATCCGGCCGCCAGTCCATGCCGCGATGGAAATGGACCACCAGCCGGCCGGAGGTGAACAGGTAGAAGGACACCAGCATGATGATCCCGCTCGCGATGGCGGTGCCCATGGCGGCGCCGGCGGTGCCGAAGCGGGGAATGGGTCCCAGGCCGCGGATCAGGATCACGTTGAGGCCGATGTTGAGCACGGTGAGGCCGAGCCCCAGGCGGAGCGGGGTCCTGGCATCGCCGGCGGAGCGCAGCGCGCCGCCCACCATGAAGAAGGTGAGCATCCCGAAGCTGAACACAAACATGATGCGCAGGAACGGGAGCGCCTGGGCCCGCACCTCGGGGGTGGCGTTGACCAGCTGGAGCAGGGACGGTGAGAGGAAATAGCCCAGCGGTGCCAGGATCCCCAGCGACAGGGCGAAGGCCGTGAGCAACGCCTGGTAGGCGGTGCGGTTCACCTTCTCGTGGTCGCCCTGGCCGGCGAAGCGGGCCACCAGCACCGCCATGCCGGTGAAGAGCGAGCTGATGAACACGATCACGACCAGGAAGATCTGCCACGACACGCCAATCGCGGCGTTGCCGGTGAAGCCCACGAAGTGGCCTACCATCACGTGGTCTACGATCCCCTGCATGCCGCCGATCATGTTCTGCAGCATGGTGGGCCAGGCCAGCTTCCAGACGGCCCGGGGGATGGGGCCGTCTACGATAGACCGATCGAATGACCGGGCCGGTTTGCCGGGGGAGGGGGCGGCCATGGGGGTGGAGAATAAACGGGACCGCCGGCTCACGCCAACTTTGGCGCGCGCCGGCGGTCTTGCGAGCGGGTGGCCGGCCCGGCTAGGCGCCCAGGAAGATGTCCATCAGGGCCCTTGGCCTCGGGACCACGCTGCTCTGGTCGTCCACCGCGATCTCGATGCGGCCGTTGGACGTTATCAGGGCGTTCTTGATGTCGTAGATCCCTTCGTGATCCACCGACAGGCCTATGACCGTGACCTGGGGAGGCAGCGGTCCGCCATCTCCCGCCCGGAGGGTCTCTCGCACCCGCACGCCGTGAATGCCGCAGAAGAACACCAGGGCCTTGGCGTAGGCTTTGGTGGAGACTTCGACCCGCTCGATGTCCGCCCGCACCGTCTGGCCGTGCGAGATGGCGCTGCTGGTCATCGCCGACCGCACGCGCTCGGTTTGTGAGACGTCTGCCACTTCGGGACGCATAAGCAACCTCCTTCTGCATGGTACGGGCGCCGGGTTTCGAGGGGGGCGCCCTACCTTGCTCTACCCTCCCCTTGCGGAAGGTTCCCCGTCCTCGAAGGGAGACAGAATGGCTATGTTGATGGGCATGGAACGTTTTGCGGGTCTGGTTGTAGCGCTGGTGTTGACCGCCGTTCCCGCAGCGGCCCAGGTCCCGGCCCGGCTCGGCCCCGCGGAGTTCGGGACGCTGGTGCGGCGCCTGTCGGAGCCGCCCGGCTACTTCAATACCGACAATCTGATCTCCAACGAAGACTCCTACCTGCACGCGGTGACCGGCCTTGAGCGCCAGGGCGTGCGGGGCGGGGCGTATCTGGGTGTGGGGCCGGACCAGAACTTTTCGTACCTCGCGGCCATCCGGCCGGACATCGCCTTCATCATAGACATCCGGCGGGACAACCTGCTGGAGCAGCTCCTGTTCAAGGCCCTGTTCCACCAGGCGCGGAGCCGCATGGAGTATGTCTGCCTCCTGTTCGGCAGGCCGCTTCCGGCCGACACGGCGGGATGGGCCGGCGCGGACATCGCCTGGCTCTTGCGCTCGGTAAGCGGTGGCCCGCAGGACGCCGCCGCCGCGGAGCGGGCGGGCCGCGAGGTGCGCGCGGCGGTGACGGCGTTCGGCGTCCCCCTCTCGGCCGCGGACCTCGCCACCATCGCCCGGTTTCACCAGACGTTCATGCGGGAAGGGCCGGCCTTGCGGATGACCACGTTCGGGCGGCCGGAGCGCAGGGACTATCCCACCTATGGGCAGCTGCTGTTACAGACCGATCTCGAGGGGCACCACGCCAACTATCTGGTGCGGGAAGCGGACTTTCAGTTTGTCCGGTCGCTGGAGGAGCGGAATCTCGTGGTGCCGGTGGTGGGCGACCTGGCCGGTCCCAAGGCGGTGCGGGCCATCGGCCGCTATCTGGCGGAGCATCACGAGAGGGTCGCGGCGTTCTACACGTCGAACGTGGAGTTCTATCTGTTCCAGGAAGGGAGCTTTGGAAGGTTCGCGGCCAACCTGGGAGCGCTGCCGCACGATGGGAAGAGCGTGATCATCCGGAGCTACTTCCCCTACGGTCGGCCGCACCCGCAGGCGCAGCCCGGGTACCTCAGCGTGCAGCTGCTGCAGACGTTCGACACGCTATTGACGACGCATTGGTCGGACGGGTATCGAGGCTACGGAGAGCTGGTTACTCGCGGGCTCCTGCCGTCGCGCTGAAACATCTCACTTCCCTCTTGCCCAGTCGTTCGGAAGCTCGGAGCGGGTAACCACCGGGCCCAGCCTCGTCCCGCCGCCAACCGTAACGTCCATGATGCAGATCTGGGTCTTGCCGTCTACCACGCGGGCGAAGAGGAGCTGGGTGCCATCGGGGGACCATACGGGCGTCTCGTCCGCCGCCGGGTCCTGAGTCAGCCGGACGACGTTCGATCCGTCCACGTTCGCCATATAGATATCATCGTTGGCGGAGCCGGCCGGCACTGGCGACACGAACGCGACCCGGCTGCCGTCTGGGGACAATCTTGGCGCGTTGACGGGAAAGAGAGAGTCCGGGAGTTCGACCGCGCTTACGCCGCCGTCGTCGGCGTCTACAATGAACAGGCGCCCGGATCGGTTGTAGAGAATGCGATGTCCGTCAGGGAACCAGGTGGGAGCGCTGTCGAACACATGGAGGGTTGAGCCGGTGTCCGGCGACACCTGCCGTAGTCCCGTGCCATCCGCGTTCACCAACCAAATCCGATCGTAGGCTCCGTCGGTGCCTTCGTTCAGGCTCTCGAACGCCACGCGGTTGCCGTCTGGAGACCATGCCGGGCGTCCATCGTAGCTGGATCGCTGTACCAGCTTCCGGACGCCGGCCCCGTCGGCGCCCATCAGGTAGATCCCGAAGCCCTGCCCCGCGGTGTAGCTGGAGAACGCGATGGTCAGGCC
>Ga0153915_10006487_pt1 | contig 10982 bp, 8 predicted proteins | sample Opewatmetagenome_2_FD_107003 | JGI IMG/M metagenome (GOLD analysis project Ga0153915, IMG submission 107003) | Freshwater wetland microbial communities from Ohio, USA - Open water 3 Core 3 Depth 3 metaG | ecosystem: Environmental > Aquatic > Freshwater > Wetlands | place: USA: Ohio, Lake Erie...
ATCATAATGGATGCCCAGTCAGCATTAAATAACATTGGAATAGCTTTCACTTACAATGAACCCTTAATATGGTTCGAATTCATACGCGATGTAGCCGTTAAAGCCAGAAAGAAAGGGATGAAAACAGTGATGGTCAGCAATGGTTATGTAAATAAGGAACCTCTTGATGAAATTATTTCGTTTACTGATGCGTTTAATATTGATCTTAAAGCTTTTAACAACCAATATTACAGGAAACTTACAGGAGCTGAAATTGAACCTGTAAAGAATTCACTGAAGCAGATTGCAAAATCAGGAAAGCATCTTGAGATTACAACTCTTATAATCCCCGGGCAGAACGATGATGAGAAGGAAATGGCACTGGAAACCGAATGGATTGCGGGTGAGATTGGGAAAGAGACTCCTTTCCACCTGAGCAGGTATTTCCCGATGTTCAGGAGGGAGGACCCTCCTACTCCGCATGAAACTCTCTCAAAGCTTCATGATATTGCAGCCAGAAACCTCACCTATGTTTATGTCGGGAATATGGCAACAGATAAAGGGCAGAATACCCGGTGTCCTTCGTGCGGTATAACAGTAACCAGGAGATCGGGGTATAATATCCGCCTTTTAAACCTTGACAGGAAAGGGAAATGTAAAAGTTGCGGGACTCAAATTTACAGGCATTTTACTTTTTTTTCTTCTTCGATACAGAACTGAGGCGTTCAAATAAGTCGTTGACTCCGCTGTTCAGATCCTTATTTATCATCTGATAATGTGTTCTTTTCCCTTTTGGATCACCTTCGGGATCAGGATTATTGGTCCTGTGGATAAGATCATTCCTGAAATTCACTGCATCTGATATAATGCCTGTAACTTCATCCGGACTATTATCAGGATGTAACTCTGAGTATGTAAAACAATCAGATATCACCTCATATATCTTTGAATCAATGTCTTTCTTCAGTCTTCTGATATTTGCCATAAAAAAGGATTTATAATTATTTCAAATATAGTAATATCCGAATCTTTTTATTCGGACCTGAACTTTATTATACTTTCTTCAGCTTTAATAATATACAGTTTCCTCAGCTTTTCTATCATCGGATGTCTTACACTGAAGGTCTTATCATCTATGCAGCAAAAAGGAAGGACCATAGGAGATGTCCCTGTCATAAAAACGGCATCATGACCGGTTATCCTGTCAGCCCTTACACACGCAAATTTCACTTTAATATTGTTTTCCCTGCAGATTTCAATAATGTGTTTTCTGGTAATGCCATTTAGTATTACATTATCGGGAGCAGTAACGAGTGTATTATTTTTTAAAAAGAAAATATTCGACCTGCTTCCCTCAGTTATGTATCCTTTTTCATTAACAAGCAGCGCTTCATAACCACCATCCAGTATTAACTTATGATAGATGGATGATCTGAGTTTGTGATTAATGACTTTTGATTCCGGATCTTTCCTTTCTGCATAAAAAAGAATCCCTTTTACACCCCTTTTATACTGTTCCTCTGAAGGATAGATTGGTTCTATGAAGTAGACAAGGTAGTTTTCTGAATCTTTATTGTAATTAAACACTATTTTGAGGTTGACCTCTTTTTTCCTGTTGGCTCTGACCAGGTCAACAATATTCTTCTTAAGTGTGCCGGCATCAGCAAGCATTTTTTTCCGCTGAAGCTTTACGCTTAATGCAAGACGTTCCATGTGGTCATGAAAAAAAACCGGATTTCCCTTTGCCATCCTTACAACCTCATATATGGAATCGCCATCATACACTAAAGAATTATCAAAGTTATCCTCCTCCTGCAATTCGCCGTTAAGTATGAATTTAGTCCCGTAACATTCATTCATGGCACAGATATTTAAAACAACAAAAATACAAACAATTAAACATCCGGCAGGCAAATGTGACTATATTAGCAGTCACTTATCCAATGGAGATTCTGATAAATGTATGCGATAATCGACATTGAGACAACAGGCGGCAGTGCCAGGATAGAAAAAATTACAGAAATCGCCATTTACCTTCATGACGGGGAAAAAATAACTGATGAATTTGTATCACTTGTCAATCCCGAAAGGAATATTCCTTATTTCATTACAAACCTGACAGGCATTACTAATGAAATGGTTGAAAATGCACCACGGTTTTTCGAAATAGCCAAAACTATTGTCGAACTTACCGAGGGAAGAACTTTTGTTGCCCATAATGCAAGGTTTGATTATTCCTTTATACGCCAGGAATTCAAGTCTCTCGGGTTCAATTTCAGGAGGAGCATTCTTGATACCGTTTCACTAACGAGAAAGCTTTTCCCCGGCTTCCGCTCCTACAGCCTAGGGAACATCTGCAGGCAATTGAAGATCAGAATCACTGACAGACACAGAGCTGCCGGTGATGCCTTAGCTACTGTCAGACTGTTTGAATTGCTGCTTGAAAAAGACAGGGAGATGAACGGTTACAGATCAAACCTTATCAGGAACACGAGAATATCAAAGCTGAATCCGAAACTTGACATTTCGAAGATCGATCTGATACCCGATGAACCCGGAATTTACTACTTCTATGATGAGGATGGCAGATTGATCTATATAGGTAAAAGCAGGAATCTTCAGCAGAGGATAAGTACACATCTGTCGAATAATGCAACCAGCAGGGCTATGGAGATGCGCGACCTGATTGCGGATATAGACTGGGATACAACTGGCAGCGAACTTATTGCATTACTAAGAGAGTCTTATGAAATAAAATACCAGAAACCTTACTTTAACAGGGCACAGAGAAGGTCCGGCTTTCAGTGGGGTATATTCTCCTTTACAGATGAATCGGGGTATATCAGCTTCAGATTCGGACAAACCAGCACTGATGATTTCCCGCTTTCAGTATTTTCGTCAAGGGAAAAGGCAAAATACAAACTTGAATCACTGGTCGATGCATACAACCTTTGCCAGAAGCTTGCCGGACTGTATGATACATCCGGGCCGTGTTTTCAGCATCAGGTAGGTATCTGTAAGGGAGCTTGCTGCGGAAAAGAATCACCTGAAGATTATAATGAACGGGCAAAAAAGGCTGCAGAAGAATTTATATTTACGAGACGTAATTTTTTCATAATTGATAAAGGAAGGGACGAAGAAGAAAGAAGTGCTGTAAAGGTTGTAAACGGGAAGTTTGAAGGGTATGGATATTTTAACATTAATGACATAGGATTCGGTCTGTCCGCAGTTCATGATTGTATCAAACCTTCATCAGACAATCATGATATTCAGGTAATCCTGAAACAATATCTCAGGACCAACAGGATTGAAAAAATAATTGATTTCTGAATTAACAATATAAAGATGTATTATGTATCACATACTATTATGTTATACATATTTCTTAATTCAGAGTCAGTGAAAAGGGCAGTCTGATCTTCGAATGTTCATATTTACTTTAAAAATCATTATCCTCCGATTCCTGCTTATAGATCAAATAATCATATTTTTGTTTAACAACATTAGAACTCAGAGACATGGCTCTTTTTACCCGCACAACAAAAAACCTGATACTTAAGATCGACGAATTCTTCGACAATATTGAACTTGGTCTGCTGGTGTTCAGGGAAGCTATCAAGGCTTATCTTGAAAAAGATATGGCAGCTTTTGCGAGACACCTGCAGAAAGTGGATGCACTGGAAGGAAATGCTGACAACCTGCAGATGTCCATTGAAAATGAAATGATCACTCATTCAATCTTGCCGCAGCACAGGGAAGAAGTTTCAAAGCTCCTAGAAGAGCTTGATGAGATAATTGATTCCATCAAAAGATCACTTTACGAGCTAAATATCGAACTGCCTTATATTCCTTCGTCATTGAATAAGGACCTCATCAGTCTGACTGAGACTTCAGCAAATGCGGGTGAAGAACTAATTCCTGCGGCACGTGCTTATTTTAAAGCACCTTATACAGTCAGGGAGAAATTACTTAAGGTATATTATTTTGAAAAAGAGACTGACAAGATCGGGCACGATACAAAGAAACGCGTCTTTCAGGAGATTAAAGATATAGATCTGGCACAAAAAGCACACCTCAGATATATTATTCATCATATTGAGAATATATCCGACCAGGCTCAGAAGGCAGCTGATCTGCTTGCGGGAATGGCGATAAAGATAGTGATGTAATGATATTATTCTTTCTGACAAGCGGTTTATTCCTTGGATGGTCACTCGGAGCAAATGATGCGGCTAACGTGTTTGGTTCAGCAGTCGGATCAAAAATGGTCACCTTCAGAAAAGCAGCTATAATTGCTTCGGCAGCTGTTATTATTGGTGCGGTAATTCAGGGAGCAGGGGGATCAGATACTCTTGGTAAACTAGGATCTGTAAACGCCATTGGTGGTTCATTTACTCTTTCTCTTGCTGCAGCCCTGAGTGTTTATATGATGACGAGATTCTCTTTACCTGTTTCAACGACTCAGGCAATTGTCGGTGCGATAATAGGATGGAATCTGTTTACAGGCAACAGGACCGATCCTGCTACTCTTTCCAAAATCGTAATTACCTGGATATCCGGACCGGCTCTGGGTGCGTTGTTCGCAATCCTGTTGTTTATCCTGCTCATTGCTTTCAAAAAAAGATCAGGGATGCACCTGATCAGGTTCGAATCAGTAATAAGGAGCGGCCTGATAATTGTCGGGGCTTTTGGCGCATACAGCCTTGGGGCAAACAATATAGCAAATGTTATGGGTGTTTTTGTTCCGGTTTTCAAACTTCAGGATATTGATCTTGGGATTATATCGCTATCATCTGACCAGCAGCTTTTTCTGTTTGGCGGAATAGCCATCGCTCTGGGTATCCTGACCTATTCAAAGAAAGTAATGGAGACTGTAGGTACAAATATTTTTGAACTTTCATCCGAATCTGCAATGGTAGTGGTTCTGGCTCAGGCGCTGGTTATGTTCATCTTTTCCTCATCCGGGTTATCGTCTCTTTTTGTTAAAATCGGCCTTCCTCCTATTCCGATGGTCCCTGTTTCAAGCACCCAGATAATTGTCGGATGTGTTCTTGGGATCGGTCTGTACAAAGGTGCAAGGAACATAAACTTTAAATTGCTTGGAGAAATTGCCCTCGGATGGCTTGCAACTCCGGTTATCGCAGGTCTTTTTGCATATTTTTCGCTTTTCTTCATGAAAAATATTTTCAGTGTCAATGTAGGGTACAGCATAGCTGAAGGCACTGTTATTCAGGAACCTTCATCTATTACCACTGCAACCGACCTGTCAGCAATAATGAGATATCTGCTGTTAGGTATCATTATTGCAGGATTCCTGACAATAGCATTCTTCTATTTCCTGGAAAGAAAGAAAAAGAGGGAACTCAGGTTATCGGAAGAAAAATTCTGGAAGAATCTTAAATGATCCCGGGCATATTCTTCCGTAATAATGCATTCTCAAAGCTACATGACTAAGAAATATCCGGTTAACAAGATATTTATGAATTAATACATACCTCCCGCAATGGACGTGAAATATTACCTGGGAATTGATATCGGCGGCACAAAGTGTGCAGTGACCGCAGGTATGGAAAATATGGAAATTCTTGATAAACTGGTATTCCCCACCGAGACCCAAAAAGGTCCCGGACATGCGATTGACCTTTTATTAAAAAGTGCTTCTGAGATAACCAGAAAACTTGGATTGCGGGATCTTAAATCGATAGGGATCAGTTGCGGAGGACCTCTTGACAGTAAAAAGGGTATTGTACAGTCGCCTCCAAATCTTCCGGGCTGGGACAATATACCAATTGTTCAAAAGTTCGTTGATGCCTTCCATGTTCCGGCATTTTTGCAGAATGATGCCAATGCCTGTGCCCTTGCTGAATGGAAATTCGGAGCCGGCAAAGGGGTCAATAACATGATCTTCCTGACCTTTGGTACCGGAATGGGTGCAGGACTTATTATTGACGGAAGGTTATATTCAGGCACCAATGATCTTGCCGGAGAGGTAGGTCACATCCGGCTGGCAGATGACGGACCTGAGGCATACGGGAAAAGAGGTTCATTTGAAGCTTTCTGCAGCGGTACAGGCATCGCCCTGATCGCCAGATCGATCATTTCAGGGAAACTTTCAGAAGGAGAATCTGTATCATTCTGTAAATCACAAGACGATGCAGGGAGAATAACTACAAAGGAGATTGCCGGGGCAGCCGCCATGGGAGATAAAACTGCAATTGAGATTTTTGAGATTTCAGGTAAATACCTTGGTAAGGGATTGTCTTTACTTATTGATATCCTTAATCCTGAGCTAATAGTTATCGGAAGTGTTTACTCACGATGCAGACAATTTATTGAACCTGCATGCATGAAAGTTATAGAGCAGGAAGCTTTGCGTCCGGCACAATCGGTTTGCAGGATTGTACCTGCTGCACTCGGCGAACAGGTAGGCGATTACGCAAGCCTCAGTGTCGCAATGTTCATAAAAAATTCATAAACCGGTGAATAATAAACGCATTTCAGGAAAACAGAAAATTCTTTCGCGGAGGTCTTTTATAAATAAGATTGCTGCCGGAAGTGCTGCAGCCTCACTTGTCCCTGTGAGATCCTTTATTACGAATGATTATCAGCAGTCGGCCGGGTGGCCTGATGGATCAGAAGCATTCAGGATCCATATGATTGGCCATGCTCATATCGATCCGGTCTGGCTCTGGCCCTGGACGGAAGGTGTTGCCATTGTTTATAGTACGTTCAGGTCAGCTCTCGACAGGATGAGAGAGACTCCTGACTTTACCTTCACAGCCAGTTCCGCTCAGTTTTACCAGTGGATCGCTGACAATGATCCAATGATGCTTGAGGAGATCAGGAAACGGGTCGATGAAGGACGCTGGAATATTGTCGGCGGGTGGTGGGTGGAGCCAGATGTTAACATTCCATCCGGTGAAGCAATGGTAAGACAGGGTTTATACGGACAGCTTACCTTTCAGCGCCTTCTGGGACGTCGTGCTGTGACAGCCACAAATCCCGATTCATTCGGACATGCCTGGACTTTACCCCAGATTATCAAAGGTCAGGGTATGGACAACTATATATTCATGAGACCAGGGATTAATGAGAAGTCCCTTCCGGCAGATCTTTTCTGGTGGGAAGGACCTGATGGAACACGTGTTCTTACATACAGAATACCTGTAAGCTATAATGATTCGGGAGATGTAAGGAAACGCATCATTGATGTGATGGGTCAGTTTAAAAATCAGACTTTGAGGAATCTGCTGGTCTATTATGGTGCCGGTGATCACGGAGGTGGCGCAACCAGGGAAAACATCCGCTCAATCGGAGAACTTAAAAATGAGAAGGCCGGTCCTGTTGTCTTATACAGTACAACAGACCGGTATTTCAGGGAAATCCTTGAAATGAAGAAATCAGATATCCCTGTTGTACCGGATGACCTTCAGCATCATGCAAGAGGTTGCTATACTGCTGAATCCGGGATCAAGAAAGGCAATCGTCATTCGGAGACAGCCCTGACCACAGCAGAAAAAATCACTTCCATCGGCTGTTTAGCTTGGGATTCACCTTATCCCCGTGAAGATTTTACAAAGGCATGGAAAAGAATCCTTTTCCTGCAATTTCATGACAGTCTTGCCGGAACTTCATTACCTGAACATTCACAGCATGCAGCGGAAGGTTACGGGTACGCACTCGACATTGCACATCAGGCAACCTATATGTCGCTGCAGAAACTCGAAAGCCGCATACCTTCTGAGGATCCTTCCTCACAATACCTCCTGGTCTTTAATCCACATGCCTGGGAAGTACCAGGCAATGTGGAATATGATTTTGCCTGGAACGTAAAAAACCCGTTGAGGGTTGAAGATGACAAGGGAAATCCACTTCAACATCAGTGGATCCCGGGTTCAACTGAAACAGGGAATCGCACCAGACTTCTGGTAAAACTGAATCTGCAACCATTCGGCTATTGCCAGATACGCCTGCTACCGGGAGAAACGGCTCCGGTGAAAGGTCCTGTAACCTGCGAACCCAGAAAACTTGAAAATGAATTCCTGAGGATAACCTTTTCAGACAACGGGACTCCGGGCATTTATGACAAAACGAACAGGAAAGAAGTATTTACGGGCGGAGCAGCAGGCTGCAGGGCACTGGTAATAGATGATCCCAGCGATACGTGGAGCCACGATATTAAAACTTTCGCAGATGTTATCGGGGTTTTTGGAAATGCAACATTCAATATACTGGAAAAAGGCCCTCTGCGTGCAGCACTCCGTGTTACCACAACATATGGTAACTCTTCATTGACTATTGACTGGATGCTTTATTCAGGTTCCGGTCAAATTGAGGCTAGAGTTCTTCTTGACTGGCACGAGCATCTCAGGATGCTCAAGTTCTCCTTTCCTGTCGATATTGATTCGCCTGTTGCGGTTTACGAAATACCTTATGGAAATATAGAAAGGGAAACAAACGGCAATGAGGAACCTGGTCAGAGGTGGGTTGATGTCAGCGGGAAATCCGGCAGCGGTATATATGGACTGACGGTTATCAATGATGCCAAATACGGATATAGTGTTCCCGGAAATGACCTGCGGATTTCGGTTGCAAGGTCGGCGGTTTATGCTCATCACAAACCAAAAGTTCTTGATATGCAGGCCGAACATATCTGGATGGATCAGGGTCTGCAGAACTTCCGTATGCTCCTTGTACCTCATGCCGATACATGGAGAAGGAACGATATTGTCAGAACCGCAGAAGAGTTTGTCGCTCCCCCTCTATTCGTTTACCAGGGAATACATACCGGCGTTCTGCCAAAATCAGGGTCGTTCCTTTCCGTCGACGCAGAGAACATAATAATTCCTTCTATCAAGCTTGCCGAAGACGGAGAGGATCTCATCTTTCGTTGTGTTGAGACGTGGGGAATGAAATCCGAAGCTGTCATTGATCTGAGATTCGGAAGTAAGAAATGGAAAGGCAGTTTCCGTCCATATGAGATTAAGACTCTCAGGATGGATAAAAAGACCGGAAATATCAGGGAGGTAAACCTCCTGGAAGAATAAAACCGGCGTCAATCCTTTTGAAGAGCCTCCCTGTGATCATAAAGCGCTATAATTATTCCCGTAATACAACATCTGGGAAATATAATCATCGATGTATTCAACTTTTACATCTGTAATTTCACCATTTGCATTAAACACAGGTGTAAGCATAGGATTAACAAATCCGGTATAGGGTGCCAGATTCAGTTTTAAATAACGTTCCAGAATTTCCGTATGTAATTTATCATCTACTTTTACACCAAATGTTTCAATTAAATTCTTTCCTGCCTCAAAATCACCTTCCGATTTTATTCTCTGAATTTCCCTGAGCAGATCCCCGAACAGTGTTCTCACTTTGTTATAATCCATGATCCTGACATAGGTTTTGCCGTCACGCTGAAACAACTCAATGGCATTTTCAGTTTTCCCCTTTTCATAAATCCAGTGCGATATTGAAGCCCTGGCACGCATATGGGCCTGTTCAATATCTTTTCCCGGTTTAATCCTAGCCAGCTGGGTTAACAAGCCGTTCCGTATATAGGAATCATACTCCGCTTTCGCTGCCTCTTCATTGGGCAGTAACCCGAGATCCAAAATCTTCCTGTCAAGCATAAAATACAGAGCAAAAAGATCTGCCCGTGCTTCCTCCAGAGGCGAGGCATAGTTCTTCAGTGCTCCGGGATCGGTCCCTTCTGCAAGTTTACCGCTTGCATGACCGATACATTCATGAAGGTCAGTATGCAATGCTCCTGACAGGTTTCCATATTTTTTTACCCGATCTATCTCTTCCTGGTTCGCAGCAAATTCCTCCAGAAAACCGCTTCCAAGTGAAGCATTATCATAAGCACTGGTGATATTTGAAAGGCTAACTGACTTTGATCCTACTTCTTTCCGGATCCAGTCAGCATTCGGCAGGTTTATTCCAAGCGGAGATACCGGATAACAGTCTCCTCCAAGCATGGCAATATTTATCACCTTGGCAGCGATACCTGTGACTTTCTCTTTCCTGTATTGTGGCTGAACAGGAGAATTATCTTCAAACCACTGTGCATTTGCGGTAATTATCCTGGTTCTTTTTGTTGCATCAAGGTCAGTATAATCTACAATCGCTTCCCACGAAGCTTTCATACCCAGCGGATCACCATACGTTTCTATGAATCCGTTGATATAGTCGATGATCGGATCAGTGTCTTTTGCCTATGTAATATTATATTCATCCCATTTCTTAAGGTCACCCGTTTTGTAGTATTCAATAAGCTGACCTATTTCCTTTTTTTGTGTTTCAGACTCTGCAAATGGAATGGCCTTTTCAAGATTGAGAATAATCTTATCGATTGCACTCCCATATTTTCCTCCGGACTTGTAGACCTCTTCAGTGATTTTACCATTAATCTTCAGGACTTTTGAATTCAGTCCAAGCGAAACGGGATGAGGATCGCCTGGGGTCATCTGCCCTGCATAATATTTTTCCACTTCCTTTTGGGTAACACCCTCATAGAAATTAGTAGCAGATTCTGCGACCATATCTGTCCCCTCCTTCTGCTCAATTTTCCTGGGATATAGCTTATCGTCAAAAATAATCGGAGAGATCCTGGAAATGAACTGGTCTACACTTTCTCCTTTTTCAAGTGGCAGTCCTGTCTGGCCGGAACCTTTTATCAGTTCAGCAAAAAAGTCTTTAGAAATTCCGGGTTTAAGTTTATCATTTGAATAATGGTGATGAATACCATTTGCAAAAAATACTCTTTTGGCGTAAACCAGAAATGATTTGTACGCATCTGATTCTTTATCACCGGTATAGGTCTTCAGGATAGTCTCCAGTGTCCTCCTCACAGGCAGGTTATATTTGAAATTCTGATCCCAGAGAATATCTCTTCCCCAGAGTGAAGCTTCACTCAGATAGTATATGAACTTTTTCTGCTTAAGTAAAAGTGAATCAAAACCGGGAACCTTGTACTTCAGTACCCTCATATCCTC
>Ga0153915_10006489_pt1 | contig 10981 bp, 12 predicted proteins | sample Opewatmetagenome_2_FD_107003 | JGI IMG/M metagenome (GOLD analysis project Ga0153915, IMG submission 107003) | Freshwater wetland microbial communities from Ohio, USA - Open water 3 Core 3 Depth 3 metaG | ecosystem: Environmental > Aquatic > Freshwater > Wetlands | place: USA: Ohio, Lake Erie...
AGGCTGTTTTCATCGACCCGACTGGGTATTATTCTGAGCGCTCACGTGACATGCTGAATAACCTGGCTCCATTCACCCCACCCAAAATGATCGACCTTGGTATTGACCGTAAGTCCGAGCTGCGCCAGGCCGAGTTGTGGATGCGCACCACGTTCAATTACCCATCCGGCACAGATCTGTCGGTTCCTGGTCCATTAGCCGGCGATCCACGCTTTCTCCGTGGGCAGGAATTCTGGCACCTGGGTTTATACGATCAGGCTGAGGCCGAATTCGGGAACCTGCGGGAGGAAGCCATTCAAGACCCCTTGAGCTCCTACCGGTTGGCAGTCTTTCTATCGGATCTTGGGATGTATCGCCAGGCGATTCTTTCTGCCCGTCAGGTGCTTGATCTGGCCGGTTTGGATGATGCTGGTACTCTGACTGCCCCGGTACTTTTCAGCCATATCCGTTTCGGCGCATTCTTCCCAGACCTGGTAGCTCCTGCCGCCCAGAGATATGGCTTTGACCCGCTTTTTATCTGGTCTACCTTGCGCCAGGAAAGCTTGTTCGATCCCTCCATCCAATCCAGTGCAGGTGCGTTGGGGTTAATGCAGGTCATGCCCGCCACTGGTGAGGACATCTCTTCACGTATGGGTTGGCCAGCCAATTACACCCAATATGACCTGCTCCGTCCGGATGTGAACCTGATCCTCGGGCTGGATTACCTCGCTGATCAGCGAGATAATATGGGTGGTGAATTGTATGCTGCTCTGGCTGCTTATAATGGCGGACCCGGCAACGCTTCTTCCTGGCTATCCCTTGCCAAGGGTGACCCTGACTTGTTCGTGGAGGTGATCCGCTTCGATGAAACCCGCCAATACCTGATGGGGATCTACGAAGTCTTCACGATCTACTCGCACCTATACGCCCGTGTGCCGTGATCATGCAGGGCGGTAATCTGGAGCCCGGGTGAATTACCCAGCCGACATGCGGGCGCTTATTCCCGCACATCCCGCCATTGTGGTCCCAATATGTAGGGAGCGATTTTATCCCGCCACAAGCTGCTCGCATTTCACCAAGATATCCTTGCCCGCGGTGCTCTGTAGGTCAATGACCATCGCGTCCTGGTTTAAGCGCGTAAACCACATTAACTGAGGACATAGAATCATTGCATCCTCACAGGATGGGTTTTAGTTCAGGTAGTCGTTCTGATTATGGTTCTAAGTTATTACGAGCTGCCGTACAATGGCAAGCGGGCGCCATTAACCATTGCGCCTTCATCGGAACATAAGTATTCGATTGCTGACCAAATCTCTTCTGGTGTTGACCAAAAAACATTCTTGGCAGAGGGGTTTCTATCACGCTCATGTTGAACATCGATCGTACGTACCCTCAATATATTCGCCGTTACTCCAGTGTATTTCAGCTCCTCTGCCAACGTCAACATCAACGCTTCCTGAGCAGATTTTCCAATCGTATATGGAGCCCGATTAGCTGGTGGGTTCGATACTACAGGAGAGGAAACAACGATGATCCGCCCCCATTTATTCACCACCATGCCTGGGATGAATGCTTGTGTCAGGTGGAATGTCATCCACAGGTGGTTTTCCAACATGCTTGATATTTCCTGCGCAGTCACCTGGGTCAACGGTTTACCGCCTATCCAGCCTCCCACAAGGTGCAGCAGGATATCCACCCGCCCGTACTTACCCATCACCGCTTCACGCACCTTATCTGCTGCGTCAGGGAGGGCAAGATCTGCTACGCAGCTCATCATCTGCTCACTGGGTAGCTTTAGACTACTCTCCAATTCGGTTAATTTTTCACGGTTTGTACCAACCATCGCCAGCCTGGAGCCGGCTGCGGCAAAATGCTCAGAAACCACCTTGCCCAAACCACCAGTCGCTCCCGTGATTACTACCACGCGATCCTTAAGCGTCATACATTATCCTCCCGATGATATTGTTATTAACTGACCTAGTTGGTATGTTCAACAGCCTGCCATGCCTCGATTTGCTCGGGCGTCATGCCTTTAACCACAGGTCGGTCGATCTGCTCTAAAAAATGCATTTCCTTACCGAAAGTCATCATATGACCGGATTTCTCAGCCTTGGTGCGCAAGTAAAACTCATTGTACGGGTTCGGCGGAATGACCAATGGGATGCGCTCAGTGATCTTGACACCAAAGCTAGTCAAATCATTAAGCTTCTTAGGATTATTTGTCATCAGGCGTATTGACTTTACCTTGAGCGAATCAAGCATATGGGCTGCCACCGAGTATTCTCGCTCATCATCACGGAAACCCAATGCCAGGTTCGCCTGAACGGTGTCGTAACCCGAATCTTGTAAGCTATAGGCACGTATCTTGTTGATAAAACCAATACCCCTGCCTTCTTGACGGAGGTAAAGTAGCATGCCGTTTTCCATCTCGCCAATCATGCGCATCGCTGCTTCGAGCTGGTCACGGCAGTCGCAGCGTAACGAACCTGTCACATCCCCTGTCAGGCATTCTGAGTGTAGGCGCACGGGTACATTTTCCATTCCGGTGATATCTCCATGTACAAATGCTGCATGCTCCTTGCCATCGCGGTTATTATAAAAAGCTACTACCTGGAACTTTCCAAAACGTGATGGTAGTTCAGCAATGGAAGCAATCTTGACGCAAATGTGATCCTTACCAAATCCTTCACACTCATGAAATATGTTTTCTTTTAAGATCTCTTCGATTTGCAAATGACTGAGTGGCATAATTTCCTCCAAAGACTAAAGATAAACTTTCTCCTGTTCATATTCTGGTAGATAACGTAGTAAAATACCGCCCTCTTCCAACCTGATGACATCTTTCAATTTCAACCGGATTGCCTCTTTCTGATGTAAACCTGCACCACTGACAAAGGTTGGTGCGTTCATTCCACCAAAAATGAGCGGAGCAACATATATACTCATCTCATCCACCAACCTCAACCGCAGTAGCAACTCATTCAACCTGCCTCCGCCCTCCACTAGTAAACGCTGGACGCCAAGCTCCATGAGTTTCTGCATGCTAAGCACCAGATCCACCTGTTCATCGCCCAACACGAACACTTGCACTTCCTGCTTTTCCAGGCGATCGATCTGATCGGGATCCGACTGGGTTGTTGTGAATATGATCATTCGCGCTGGTCCAGCATTCAGGAATCTACTATCCGGTCGTAAGTTCGCTCTTGTGACCATTCCAACCTTGATTGGATTGGGACTCAATCCACGCTGGAGATGTTCTTGGCGCAGTCGTTCAGCTTTTACTGTTAACCGTGGGTCATTTTCCAGCAGAGTACGACCACCTACCATAACTGCATCCATTTCAGCCCGCAACTTGTCCGCTCGCTTCAGATCCTCTTTGGAAGAAATGCGTGTTCCACTACGGCTCACCGTGTCAGTCTTTCCGTCGGCAGTCATAGGGACATTTAAAATAACATAGGGACGTTTAAACGGTGTTAACATTTTCTAAAAAGCACCTTAATCTATAAACACGCAATTATTACCCTAATAAGTGGCATTTATCTTAATTTCAAACCATAACTTCGGTTTTCGACTTCACAACCCAACATATTTGTCCAGAATCGGTTCGGACGGCTCTCAAGCATTTGAAAGCCGATATACTCATATAAACGACAGGCTGTCTCGTTATGGCTGGTGGTCCCTAAATGGACCCCACATGTACCTAACTGGCGTAGTTGGTCCAGATAAGCGTCAATTAATCTCTTCCCTGCTCCCATCCCGCGATAACCCTGCTTGACATCAATTTGTAGGTGTGCTGGGTACACTTTCAGGTCAACCCTTGACTCTTCGCCCCTGATCAGACCCATCAGCATCCCCCAAGCAAAACTAGCGGTACGCCGTCCAAGCTTGTATTTCCCAGAAATCGCGCTCACGAACACCTTGGTGAGGAGATGATTCCTCCATCGCTTTGATTGCCTGGAAGTATCACTACTGCCGAACAAGAATCCGATCACAGCTTGTGAACATTCGGCCACCCAAACAAATGGTGCTTCATTATCGATATAATAGCGGGCAAAAGCATCAATGTATAAGCGACGATCTTCTAGGAAAGCCTCGACAGGTTCTCCGAAAAACGCCGTATTAGCCGATATTTCGAACAACACCAGCTGGTCGGAAGGTTGGTAACGTCTGATGGTTATATTCATTGTCTACTTAACGAGTTTACCATAGGGAGCATGTTTGTGATTAAACTGCTTTCAGCGCGATAAAATAGCTGTCACAGAGGTTTCATATGGAAATTACATTTTCTCCAATTGGCACCATCCATAGTCCGTTCCATGAGCTAACCAATATGCCCATTCAGCCATCCAGCGAAGCATCTACCCAAGGTACGGTGGAGTTACTGCCAGAATACACTCCAGGGCTCCTTGATCTCGAAGGTTTCTCTCACATCATTTTGATCTACTACCTACACCGTTCTGATCATTATTCTCTTCGTATTACACCCTTCCTGGATTCAAAAACTCACGGCGTCTTTGCTACACGGGCACCAAATCGTCCAAACTCAATAGGCATTTCGGTGACAAAGCTTCTTAAGATAGAAAACAACGTTCTGTTTGTGGACAACTTAGATGTCTTAGATGGCACACCTTTATTGGATATCAAGCCTTATGTGCCCGAGTTTGACAGAATCCCTGAATTCCGCCTCGGCTGGTTAGAAAAGGTCAAACATAAAGTACGCACTACCCGTTCGGACAGTCGTTTTGGATAGAAGCGCCTAAATACCACCATAATCGGCAAGAATCACTAATTCGAATAATCTGATGCATAAAATAAGGACCGGTATGCAAATTTTAAGTATTTTGCTATAGAGCCATATCATTCAACTTGAAGTGACTAGTCTCTCATGCTCAAGCATAACAAGGATTGATTAAACAAAAAAATCGGGATTCATCCACCCTACCCGACTTCCATATCATGTTGATATTAACCTTTCAGCAATTCACGTACTCGATGATGCGAGCTTCATCTCATCATAGGTTAAGCTTTATACAGGCCAATCATGTTGCCTTGAGGGTCACGAAACATCCCAAATTTTCCCATACCAGGGATTTCTGATTCAGGCACCAGGATAGTTCCCCCTGCTTTTTGCACAGCCTTCAGAGAAGCAGTAACGTCCTCTGTCTCAATATAGACAGTAACAGTTCCCGCTGGATTTTGCTCATTAACCGGGTTGAAGCCCCCTCCTACCCCATCACCTGCTTTGAATGTAGTGTAATTCATCTGATCGGCATCTTCCATTTCCCAGCCAAATACATCCGCATAGAACTTGCTTAATGCCTTTCGATCTTTTGCCGATATCTCAACGTGGACAATTTTATGTCCCATTGTTAACCTCCTCTCGATAATAATACAATCTTGGTCTAATTTGTATATTATAAAACTGAACTGTTAATCGGTTAAGCTGGGAAAGCTAAATAAATTCTCACCATGCATGATAGATTGTTTCTCTCACTTGACTCCCCAATGAATGGCGATTGTGCTCCCCATAAAGCACCGGTAATACACATCCTTGAAACCAACATCTACCATACAGCCAGCAAGGTCTTGTGGATGCAGAAACAGCTCGGTGGATTGTGGCAGATACTTATAAGCTTTTATATCTCCAGCGAGTAATCCCCCAATGACTGGAATGATGTGCCGCAAATAAAACCGTACAGGCAAATGCCATAGATCAACTGGTGGTGGGGTCGTGTCTAAACATACCATCCGACCTCCCCATTTTAGTACACGGTATTGCTCAGAAAGTGCCCTTTCTTTATCGACTACATTTCGCAACAGGTAACCTGACACTACTCCATCAAAAGATTCATTTAGGAAAGGCAAATCCAGTGCATCAGCGTGAATCCATCGAACTGATTTACTTCCCTGTCTCATACAACCCTGTCGCATCATTTCAAGGGTAAAATCTAACCCCACAGCAAATAATTTCCTATCCCGGTTGATTGCTTCCAGTACAAGGTCTCCTGTGCCAGTGCCAACATCTAAAAGGATGCCTCCCTCGGTTAAGCAAGCCCGGTCGATAACTTCACGCCGCCACCTCATATCTTGTCCCCATGTCATCCAGCGGTTAGCAATATTATATTGCTTAGCCAGGTGACTAAACATGCATCTTACATAATTAGCTCGATCTTTCCCTGATAATTCTGCCATTGGATATTATTGACGTAGGTAAGGAATAATCCATGTACGAATGGGCTGATTAATTGATATCAATTTCTACCTGCCATTAACTGGGATAGGTTTAATAAAGTGTATACTGATTAGCGCACCCAAAAATTACTTCGAATGCTCATATACGGAGATGTGCTTTCCACTCTCAGCAGTAAATTGGTTTTTCCCCCAATCACTCCAACGCTCTTTGAGCTGAAGCTGTCTCAGCCGTGCCATAAGATCCATTTCCACAGGCCAGACATAGCGCAGCTTTACTGGGAACAAGCGCGTTCCTTGCTCAGTAAGCACTATATGCTGACTGTTGACTACTTGTGATACGGGATCAATCTGAGACACATCAATCTGAACTTCATTGAGCTCAATCCGGGTAACACGAATGGCTTGACCTGCAGTGAATCGCTTCATGTCAGGAACGAAGGCTTCAATTACAAAAACACCATCGGAGGTCAAATGCTTTGCAACGTTTTGGAAGCAGCGTCCCTGTTCATCCTGGGTAAGTAGTGCGTAAAACGTGTTAAAAACTACATAAATAAGCGAATACTGACCTTCGATAGATACATCTGCGAAGTTTCCCATGGATATTGGTATTCGTTTACCTCCGGGCTTCTCGCGCAATCTGGCTATCATGGATTCTGAAGCATCAATGCCATGGACCGATAAGCCAGTGTTGAGCAAGGGGATAGCAATCCGTCCAGTCCCAATTCCAAGCTCAAGGACCTTGCCTCCATGGGCGAGTTCAGCCAGTGTTTGTATAGCGGATGGCTCAAACTTTGAATACCAGTGATCATAAATCCCTGCGATCCTGTCCCCATATGTTTCTTCTGAGTAATCATCCATAAATCACACTCCTATATGTGTACCCATGAAACACAACCCTTGCAGTTGCTTATTAATGACTAATGCCCCCTGTGCTGGATATTGAAATATCTCAAATGATGTAACAGACACATTTAACTTCTTTACCATTATCACACAAATTTAGGACTGGGATCCAAACGTATCACCATTTTTTATAGTACAATCCATCGCTGGTTAATATTATCTAATATCTGGAGCCATTCATGAATAAGAGTAAAGAAATTTTCGGTCCGATGCGTGTTCCATTCTTACTCCTGACCCCTGCCTGTGTACTGCTAGGAGTTGCGACCGCTATCCGTGCTGGAACTCAAATTAATCCACTGCATATCTTATTAATACTGATTAGCGCAGTTTGCACACATGTCAGCGTAAATGCCTTTAATGAGTACGATGACTTCAAGAGCGGTCTGGATACGCGCACAGAGCGCACCCCGTTCAGTGGTGGTAGTGGCACATTGCCAGCAAATCCTGGGATGGCAAAAACAGCCCTGACCATTGCACTCGTTTCATTTAGCATTGTGGCTCTTACGGGTCTGTATTTCACCTGGCTGCATGGACTCGCACTCCTTCCACTAGGACTGCTCGGCATGTTCATCATCGTAGCGTATACTCCTTGGTTAACACGAAACCCGCTGCTATGTCTGATCGCTCCTGGGCTTGGATTTGGTCCCTTGATGGTGATGGGAACCCATTTTACCCTTACCGGGCAATATTCCTGGACGGCATTTGTTGCCTCTTTGGTTCCATTTTTCCTGGTGAGCAACCTGCTCCTACTTAACCAATTCCCAGATGTGGAAGCAGATAAAACTGTCGGGCGCAGGCATTTCCCCATCCTGATTGGTCGTCGCTTAAGCAGTTATATATTCAGCTCTTTCCTGGTGCTTTCATATGGAAGTATCGTGGTTGGTGTATTATTATCCATCCTGCCTATCGGCAGTTTATTGGGTTTAGCCACGCTGTTCCTGGCAATTCCATTGCTGAGGGGCTCGATCATCAATGCGGATGACATTAAAAAGTTAGTCCCCTTCATGGGAAATAATGTATTGGTCAACCTGTTAACTCCAGTTCTGGTGGCGGTGGGATTGTTCATCCACTAGAGCAGGGCAAGCTTATTATAGTTACGACCTCCCGGGATTGAAAATTGTGAGAGGTCAAAAAATCATTGTAGTTACTACCAAATCTAAGCAGGAGTCCGTAATCCTTGCGTCAATTCTGTGACAGATCCTTGCTTGATTAAATTAGAATATAGTGTTTCAAACCTTTGTAACGTCACGTCAAGGTTATGAAAGCTGGCGATCTCACGGCTAACCTTGCCCATCGTACTCCAATGTTCAGGTTGATCAGCCAGCATGTTCATGTGACTTACAAGATCTCCTACATCTCCGGGTTTAAATAAATAGCCATTCTCGCCATTACGGACCAGCTCCGGTAGTGCAAGTGCATTCGCAAGTAAAACTGGTCGTCCACAAGCCATCGCTTCAAGCGTGGAAATGCTGAGCAACTCTGCTTCGCTTGGCATTACAAACACATCCACACTATTCAGTAAACCAGGGACATCTTTGGAGGGAATAAATCCTGTGAACCTGATACGATTTTCTATTTTCATTTTCACGGCCATTTGCCGAAGCTTTTCTTCCACTCTACCGTGACCTGCAATAGCAAGCTGGATATCCTCTCGATTTAACGTTCTTATGGCATCCAACAGCAGTTCGATGCGTTTTTCACCATCAATCCTGCCTAAAAATAGGAAGATTTTCTTACTGGCGTCAAGGCCATAACGCTGGCAGTAAAACCCCCGATCAATTGCCGGATTCGGGTAACATAGATTCAAATCAATACCGCATGAGATGGGTAAGATCGGCAAATTGAGCCCCTGGTTGCGAATCAGGTTGGCAGCTGCATTAGATTGAGCTGTTACCACATCAGCATGTTTATATATTGCCAACATCCACTTCCAAAGAAGCCAATTAAATATTGGTTTTATGCGAGGTAGCAGAGGTATATACGGAGCAAGGTTCTCTGGAATGAAATGGTTGCTGCCAATAATTTTTATTTGACGCTTCCTTGCTTCCCGGACTACCGCGCGGCAGGTTGGATAATGATCTTGTATGTGCACTATCTCCGGTTGAAAACTTTCGAATAACCGTCTAACCTCCAAGCCCGGAAATGGTGAGAAATGTACTCCGGCATGGAGAATATGTAAACTGACCGATTTTAATTCCTCCACCCGTACACCATTGACAATTGTTTGTGATGCATGAACATGCTGCGAGTCTAGGACTACCATCACGTTGTGACCCAGCTTTACCATTCCCTCTGCCAGGTTGGTGGTAAAGACCGCTTGCCCATTCATGGCAGGTACATAGGTGGAGCTGGCAATCATAATGCGCATAGAATATCACCCCTCTTTTCCGTTTATATCTTCGGAGGGGTCTACCGTATTTTTAGTTTCTTTGGTCAAATATCGTCGCCCAAGCCATAGGATGGAAACAATAAATATGATCGAACCCGCCAAGATGACATGTTCAATACCCAGCTCAACTTTCTTAATAGCCTGGACTCCAAAAAATCCAATTAATACCAATGAGCCAGTCCAGATCATTTCACCTCCAAACACATACGGGAACCAGCGTCGCCAGGGGTATTTGATCAGTCCGGTAGCAATTAATGCCGGGATCATCGGGCTAACTGTCAGCTTGGAAAAGAAGAGTATTATAGGCGCATGATCGCGTAACATTTTCTCAAGACGTTCCAGTTTTTCCACACTGATCCTCAAGCGCTGGCCAAATCGCTTAATCCATTCGATTTTTCCAAAATATCCTAAGGTATACCACAATGTATCAGAGGTCAAATTTCCTGTTGAAGCAGCGATGAAAACGAAACCGGGATGCATTAAACCAATGGATGCTGCGGCTGCACCGAGCAATGTCGCGATGGGTCCTTCAATGGCAACCAGGAAAGCTAATAGTAGGTAACTCCACAATCCCCAGGAAGCTAATTGGATCGCGTCTATGCTGCTTAAGAATTGTTGAAGCTGGTCGATTAGTGCCATTATTTACAATTCCGGGCTGGAGTATAACAGCTTCTTGTGAAGGTGGTAAAGGTCCATTTGTATGTCAGCGCAAAAAAAAATATAAAATCTTCAACGAGCATCCTTGGAGTAGCCTTTTATGTGATTATTATGACAATCATAATTCCTCTGGAACGTTGGAATGTTGACACATACATTGATAAACGATAAAGGCTTGAATTGATTGAGTTTAAATTCAATACCATTCAATTCCAATAAGTCGTGAACCCGCAAAGCGGGTTTACTATGAATAGTCGGTGGATTGCGTCCACCGACTTGAATGCGAGGCGAAAAATCGTTCACATGGATACTGGCGATGAATACCCGCATTCGAATATCAGGTCGCATCAGCGAGTGCATAAAGACGCTGCAGGCAGCGTAAGCATAGTGAAACCAGGAAGACATAGTGAAAACATGGGGACACTACTAAAGCTACAGGCGAAGACGTAGTGAAACCGCCAAGACACTACTAAAGCTACGGGCATCAAGAGCGTGAAGACCCTGCATGTTCACTCCTGGAAAACGAAACGGAATGAATGCCATTTGTATGGGAGGTAGGGAGAAAGGAGGCATGGCGGGAGGAAATAGAAAGCTTTGAAATCATCCGGGATAACGGAACCATGGAATAGCACCCGGTACAGGTGATCGGAATTAAACGAAGGGATGATGGATGAATGGTGGGTGAGTGGTTTGGCATCGGTTGGGATTGTTTCAAAAAAACAATAGCATTCAATTATTCTTTGGTCGATAGTATTCGAAATAGTTTTCGCTCGCAAACAGCGCTCGCGTGATATCGCTCACGAAGAACGTTATTCATCGCTCGCAAGTAACGCTCGCGATGCTTCGTCGCATAAAACGCTC
>Ga0153915_10006490_pt1 | contig 10981 bp, 10 predicted proteins | sample Opewatmetagenome_2_FD_107003 | JGI IMG/M metagenome (GOLD analysis project Ga0153915, IMG submission 107003) | Freshwater wetland microbial communities from Ohio, USA - Open water 3 Core 3 Depth 3 metaG | ecosystem: Environmental > Aquatic > Freshwater > Wetlands | place: USA: Ohio, Lake Erie...
CAATCAAAACATAAGACCCGCGCATAGAAATGGCCACTCTTTTGAAAGTCGAGCCATTGCTGGTGATGGGATTTCGAATGGGCTTGCGGATCTCCCCAACTGCCAGGCTTAAACTGGTAGTAATTGGACAGCGGCTCTCCGATTTTGTAAGGTTTGTTGCCTTTATCACTCCATGGGCATTCAAATGTCGCATTCGGAACGGAGACCCCTTTCGAATGGCATTGGCCACAAACTTCCAGACCTCGTTCGTACGGTAGTTTGCGGGGGTGGATGATCTTTCCCTTGGCCTTGGGAGCCTTCACATGCTCGGAGCCCGGGCCGTGACATTTTTCGCAGCCAATATTGAGTTCGACGTATTTCGATTCATAACCGGAGTCAACCTTCTTCAATTCAAGCCCAGTATTGTGACACCCTGCACAACTCATTTCAAAGGATTTCTCGACAGGAGGCGTTTTGAGATTGCCATCCTCTCTATACCAGTCTTGAAGGTTATAGGGGACCCATCGGGAGGTCGCCTGGTTCCACTGGAATGGGAGGATGTAATGGTGATTTCCAATCTTGACCTGATACCGTTGCTTCCAGCCCCATCCCCCATAAGTCCTCACCACGGTGTAAGTGGCCTCATCTGAGGGATCCTTTACACTGACCAGGGTGGCCTGATGAACGCCTCCCGGTCCATCCTCTAATTTGACGATGACTTCCGGAATATTTCCGGCCTTCAGTTTAAGGATCCCCTTCCAATCGACGACCAGTGTGTCATTGGTGCGACTCAGGATCTGTTGAGATTTGTTGTGAAGAGTATCCTTCCATATCTCATAGATCGAACCATGACAAGCCATGCATTTTTTAGAACCGACATACGTGGCCTGAGCCATGGTTAAGGATGGGGTGAGGATTAAAATAAAAAACAAAAGTAATAATGTTTTTTTCATTAAGCTTAACCTCCTCTCATTAAGGTCATCTTAAGGTAAAATTCTTTTTCCCTTGCTTCTTACTCATCATACCTTTTTCGCTACGGATAGAGCAGTAACTCTTTCCTTGCGAGGGCAATGTGTTCTTCTTTTGCTATATGGGGATGATGGCAACGGGTACAGGATTTCAGACCATTCTCTCTTGCTATCTTCCCGCCCTCGGGAGCCTCTGCGCCCATCATCATCTCCTGATACTTTTCTCCGGGGCCATGACATGCCTCACAGCTCACATTCTCCTCTTTGTAGGTTTTCTTTTCAGGATTAAACCCAGTGGCATGACAGGGGATGCATTTTGTTTTGTCTATTTCGCTCCGGATGAGTGAAAAAGCTTTGGTTGCCATGGGCGACTTTTTCCAGGTTTCGATATGTTTTTTGTTGAGGCTTTCGTGGCACCCAATGCAGGATTCGGAGCCGACATAGACCACCTCCTCCTGTATAAAAACAGGCCTCTCCTTTGATGGACCTTCCTCGGGCAGCACAGGAGCTGTCTTCTCCCAGTTTCGGATGAAGGCTACGAGTTGATTGATCTGCTCCTGATTCAAGGGGCCTCCTTCTTTGTCGCCGAGAGCAACCATACCCGTCCGGGGAATTCCTCGCTCGATAATTTTATAGAGAACGGTATCGTCTACGGCTTTAAGGTAGTTCTTCGAGTTGATGGCCCTGATCCTCCTTTGAGGGCCCCCGGTCTTTCCATGGCATCGGGCACAGTGGGTTAGGTAGAGGGGTTTCCCTTTTTCAGCAGCCTCTGACCTCATCTTTTCGGCTTCTACCTTCACGCGATGGGGTTCCAACAGCCAATAAACAGATAGGAAGGCTGCGATGGCTATTGTCAATACCACGGCTGTGAAAATATTCTTTGTCATTGGTTTCTCTAAGCCTTGATGACCTGAGAAGGCTCGAACTTGTTCCTTTCGATCGGACTGGCCCTGTCGACCACCACGTTTCCTGCAACAATTTGGAGTTTATAAAGATCTAAAGGCCGCGGAGGAGGCCCCTCAAGGACCTCTCCATTCTGATTGAATTTAGCACCATGGCAAGGACACTCGAACTTTTTAAGTATCTCATTCCAATTGACGATGCAAGAGAGGTGGGTGCAGATCGCCGAAATGGCTAAAAACCCTCCTTCCGTCCTCAAAATAAAGGCTCTCTCCTTACGAAATGGGATGAGCTCACCTACTTTAAAATCGGTGACCTTGCCGGCTATGAAGACCGTTTCAACTTTGGGTCCCTTTCGTCTTGGCCAGAGAAATGCGAAGGTGCCGCCGATCAGCTCACCCATCACAATGGCCGCTGCCCCGATCCAGGCGTACGCCATCAATCTCCTTCGTGAGATGGGTTTTTGATTGTCTGAGGATTTTGGGTCCATATCGTTTCTCACTTAATCCCTCCCCGCTTGCCTTTATGAAGGGGAGGGAAACATCCCCCCTTGTAAAGGGGGATGATGTAGCTTAATCAAATCATTTCCATGGCAGGATGAAACTCCAATTTTCTCCCCGGAAAAGGGAGCCGATGACAGTGAAGATCAAGGCCCCGAAGATGAATAAGGTGAATAGGATAATCAAGATACGCCGCTTCTCCCCACCGATAAAGATTCGATTAAAAAGGAATGAAAATCGAGTTTTGGGTTTTCTATCTAAATACGGGACCAGGATAAGCCAGACGATAATGAGTACCGGGACAATGATTGCTGGAATCATCGGTTTGTTCGTGTAATGAATCAACTCCTGGATTCCCGTGAAATACCAGGGGGCCTTACCGGGATTGGGAGTCACCAGGGGATTCGCCAGATCTTCCAAGGGAGCGTCGAAAAAGAGAGAGATAAGTAAAAGGGCGAATGTGACGGCTAAAGAGCAGAGGGTCAGAAGAATGATGTAATGAGGAAAGGTGTCTACGGTGTCCTCGGGAGCCTTTTCCACCATTCGGGAAGTTCCTTCCACAATCTCCATGAGACCATAGGTTTTGTTGGGATCTTTGATGAAGACCTTTTCTTTCTCTTGCTCGGCCATGTTTTCTCCATTTCAAGTTTGGAGATCAGAGTTCGGAGTATTAAATTCTAAATCTCCTAACTCCGAACTAATTACTCCGAACTAAAGCTCTCAGAGTGGTCCTGATATTCCTCCGTCCTTCCTTACTCTCCAGAAGTGAATGGCCATCAGGAGTCCGGCCGCAAAGGGGAGAACGACACAGTGAAGGACATAGAAACGAAGCAAGGCCTCATGCCCTACTTCATCTGCTCCGAGAACAAAAAACCGAATATGTTTTCCGAGAAAAGGAGTATAGCTCATGATCGTTGTTCCCACGGTAATTCCCCAGTAAGCAAGTTGATCCCAGGGCAGGAGGTATCCTGTGTAACTAAGGCCAAGGGTTAGAATAAAGAGGCCAATTCCAATAACCCAATTGAACTCCCTGGGGGGGCGGTAGGAATGTGTGTAAAAGACCCTGACCATATGCAAGAAGACCGTTACCACCATCCCATGAGCAGCCCATCGGTGCAAGTTTCTTAAAATCTTACCATTGAAAATGAGGGCCAGCGCCTGCATATCGAAGTAAGCCCTTTCGATGGAAGGTGTGTAATGGAACATTAGGAGGATCCCTGTAACGGTGAGGATGATGAAGAGAAGGCAGGAAATGCCCCCCAGACAGAACGTATAAGTAAACTGAAGGCCATGGCGTTTAATTTTCGTCGGAAAGATATGAAAGAAGAAGTTGTGGAAGATGAACATGGACCGTTTCAGATCGGTATCCGGTATTCCGGTTCTGAATATCGAACGCCACACCGCCGAATCTGAAATGCGCTGTAAGATCCCTTTCTTCATCCTTGGTCCCCTCCGTAAGGGGTTGATTCGCGATGATATTGTTCCATGGTAATGGTACCGGTTGGGCACTTTTTAACGCACAGACCGCACTGGATGCACCGGGATTCATCTTTGAAGATGACTGTGGCCAGATTGAGCCTCTCCGCTTCTTCGCAGGATACGCCGTACAAAGATTCCACCAGCTTTGATAGGCTTTCATCCCCCTCTATTTCATTAAGCCTTGCCATTCGAAAACAAGATTTTGGGCAGATATCGACACAGCCACCGCAAAGGATACATTTTGTCCGATCGAATATGGTGAAGATGTGGCACTGGAGGCATCGTGCGGCCTCCCTCACTGCCACCTCTTTTGAAAAGCCCAATTCCACTTCCTTATCCACAGACTTTCTTTCCTGTATGGGAGTGGTATTCATTTTCTGTCTGGGTATTTTTTCCAGATCCGGATCAATCTTAACCTCTGAGACAGTAGTGAAGTGAGAAGGCTTTTTTTCGAACTCTTCTCCACTAAGATAAGAGTGGATGGAGAGGGCTGCTTTTCTCCCATCGGCGATTACCCGTATCACATCCCTGGGGCCTGTGACAAAGTCTCCTCCGGCAAAGATGCCCTGGACATTGGTCTCAAAGGTTTCCGGGTTGACGGATAGACGGTCCCATTTTGAGATTTCAAGACCGATCTCGTCTGGTAAGAAGGAGATGTCAGGCGATTGGCTGACCGCTGGAATGAGAAGATCGATATCAATCTCAAATTCAGTTCCTTCCATGGGGATCGGCCTTCTCCGGCCGTCCTTTTCAGGTTCGCCCAATCGGTTTCGGATACATTGGACACCAGAGACCCTTATTCCATCTCTGGAGAGGACCCGAATGGGTTGGGTAAGGTAATGGACCTGGATACCCTCCTCTTCTACCTGTTCCAACTCCCTGGAGTCCACAGGCATCTCCTCTCTACTCCTTCGATAGAGAATGAAGACCTCCTTTGCTCCCAATCGAAAAGAAGAACGGGCTGCATCCATGGCGGTGTTTCCACCTCCGACCACCGCAACTCTTGAGTCGAATTTTAGATCCCTTTTCAGATTGACCATTTGCATAAAGGTTACACCATGGATTACTCCTTGGAGATCTTCCCCAGGGATTCCCAATTTTTCAGCTTTATGTGCACCCGCAGCGATATAGACAGCCTCATACTTCTTTCTCAAACTTTCTAAATTCAACTCTTTTCCAATGGGGGTTCTGGTAATGATTTGCACTCCCAGCCGTTTCACCTCCTCAATCGCCTGTCGAACTACCTCCCTGGGAAGGCGGTAAGGAGGAATTCCAACGTTAAGCATTCCGCCAGGGATGGAGAATGTCTCATAGATCACAACGGAATAACCGAGCCTGGCGAGATCATTTGCAGCCGAAAGTCCGGATGGTCCAGCACCGATAACTGCCACTTTCTTGCCCCTCTTTTTAATCGCTGTTTCTTCTTGAGGGGTGTGGGTTTTAAAATCCGCAGAGGCCCTTTTCAATGAGCAGATGGAAATAGGGAGATCGATCAGGAGACCTCTTCGGCACTTCTCTTCACAGGGGTGAACGCAGATACGCCCCAAAATGGCTGGGAAGAGGTTATCGCCCCGGTTGAGTTCAAAGGCCAGATTATAATTCTCTTCCCTAACTTCTGAAATATACTGGGGGGCTCGGGTGTTGACCGGACAAGCCTTTTCACAGCCGATGTTCTCCTCAAACCAGCGGTCATCTGGAATTAGGACATGGAAACGTTTGGATACATCCTGCTTCATATTATCCTGGTCTTAAAAACTTTAAGAAGATTGGAGACTCCTGAGCGTAAATTGTTGAGCCGATTAAAATAGATGGAAGCAAGTTTCTTCATCATCTCAACCCCCATCTTCGAATCCTCTTCCATCATCTTTTGGATAAAGGACGCATCGATTACCAATACTTTTGAAGGTTTTAAACATGTTGCCGATACGTTATAACAAAAGGGTTCCATCAAAGAGGCGGTACCGAAAACAGCCCCTTCTCTCTCGATCTTCGAGGTCATGAAATCGATCTGTTCCTGAGCTTTCACAGTGAGATCGACTGCTCCTTCAATGAGGACAAAGAGGTGGGAGGCCTCCTCGCCCTCCCGAAAGATAATTTTTTTCTCGGGGAAAGATTCAACGGAAGATCGGGACAATAAGATTTCCAGCTGAGATTCCTTGAGATTTCCAAATAGCTCCGTCTTTTTTAACCATTCTGCGGAAACCATTTTCTCCTCCCCACCCCCCGCATTTCGATTTCAAATTTCAGATTTTTCCAATCTGCGATCTCCAATCCGCAATCCGCAATGCATTTAGGGCATTCCTCGATTGAGATACTCCATTAGATCTGCTAATTCCTTTCCGTCTATTTTACTCCAAGGGACTTTGGCCTTTCTCATCTTTTCTAACATTTCCGGCCCATGATTCCACATGGTCTGAGCCATAAAAATGGGAGAGATCTGACCTTTCAAAGCAGATAGGTTCGGCATTTTGGTGCTCTTAGAATGGCAGAGGATACATTGTTTCTTGATAAAAACCTTTTTTCCCTCTTCAAGGTTACCGGGTTCATCAAAATATTGGGTCGAAAAAAGATAGGCGACCAGATCGGCCATCTCTTGAGGAGAAAGGGTTGGACGTCCAAGGCCTTTCTCCTCCATCCCCTTCCACATTTTACGCGAATGATTCCACATCATCCCCGCTAACTGGGCTAACGTCCTCGGAAAATCTTTTTTGTTAGATAAATCCAATTCTCCCTGAGGGGAATGACATTGAATGCATCCCTTTTGGGTAAACAACTTCTTTCCGGATTGAAGGTTTCCAGGAGAGAGGTAAACCTTTTCCATCTTTGAGCTGAGGCTTCGGATGTAGGCAATGATGTCGACCATTTCATTTCCCTTGAACTCGACCAAAGGAAGTCCTTTCTTCTTCATTTCCTGTTCCATTTGAGGGACATGGTTCCACATCATCTGAGCCCATAAGATGGGATTAATATACATTCCCCAAGGGCTGAGATCCCCCTTTGTGCCTTCCTTTAAGACAGGATGGCATTTGCTACAATGCTTGATCTCCATTAACGTTTTCCCATTCCGGGGATTTCCTGGTTCATCCATATACCGGATGAAATAAAGAAAGGCAAAAAGGTCTGCCATTTCTTTCTTATCCATTTTCTGGGTGGGAATTTTTTTTGCCTGCATTTTCCCCCACATCTCTGGCCAATGGTTCCACATCAGGGCAGCCAATTGAGAGTGGCTGACATAAGATTCCGGAAGGGTGCCAAGATCAGGCCCCTCCTTAGCGCCTTCACCCCAGATGGAATGACAGGCGCTGCACTTCTTCACGGTGAAGACCTTCCATCCCTCTTTCATGTTCCCTGGAAGGAGGTACTCTCCTTTGTTTTCGGCCCCGACGGTTCGACTAAAAGAAAACATATTTACTACAAGAAAGAGGAGACTGATCAATAGCCAAAGGCCAGGACGTTTCATTTCCCATTTCCTTTCTATTTCTTCTTGGGAGTTCGGATGAATTCGAGGAGATCCGCTAACTCTCCTTTTTTAAATCGTGGCCAAGAAATTCCTTTTCCCCTCATCGCCTTTTCAATCTCGGTGCTGTGGTTCCAGAGACTCACGACGATATCCATAGGGCTGACAGCCTTCTGATACTTAGAAAGACTGATGGTCATTAATTCACCTGGTTTCCCTTCCAGGCCATGACATTTTGAACATCCCGACTCCGAAAAAATCCTCTTCCCATTTACCGGGATTCCTGGTTCATCGATGAAATGCAGGAAATAAATGTAAGCGATCAGATCCGCCATCTCTTTGGGAGTGAATTTTGGAATTCCTAATTGAGTTTGACCCATCTTGCCTAAAACAGCAGGCCCTTTATTCCACATGCTGGAGGCAATCTGAGTGAGGCTTTTATAAAAGGTCTTCGCCCTCTTGCCCAAATCCTCTGCTTCCTTTCCACCTTCGCCTCTTACGGCATGACATTTAATACAACCTTTAGCAGCAAAAGCCTTCTTGCCTTCTCTCGGGTTTCCCGGTGTGATGAAGGCGGTCTCTTTTGCCCCTTTTGCATTCACCTTGATGTACTCCAGAAGATCCATCATTTCCGTTCCCTCAAAGACAGGCCATTTCATCCCGACTTTGACCATGTGGGCAATCATGACCGGGCCATGGTTCCAGATGGACTGAGTTAAAAAGACTGGAGAGATATTTTGGGGAAATTGATCCAGACCCGGTTCACCTTCCTTCCCTTTCCCTGAGAGGGGATGACAGGAGCTACAACCTTTTTCATTAAAAATGGATCTTCCTCGGGCTGCATCTCCAGGCTCATCAAAAAATTTAAGAAAGTAGAGGTAGGCAGAGATTTCGGTAAATTCCTGTCCGGTCAGATTGGGTTTAATCATCCTCGCCTGCTCCATTCCAATATTCATAGAGGGGATATGGTTCCAGAGTTTGGCTGCCATATCCAGTTGGGTATTTCCGAGGTCCACTCTGCCAAAATCAGGTCCAATCTTCCCGCCGTCTCCCTTGAAGGCGTGACACCTTACACACCCTTTACTGACAAAGAGGCGGTTTCCTTTAGTTGGATCTTCAGGAAGAAGCTGAGCAAAGGTTGATGAACATCTCAAAACCAGAATCAGAATCATTCCTGTTGTAAGAATTTTTTTTCTACACATAAGAAGCATTGCTCCTTTATCATTTTCTAATAATTTACGAAAACGGGTTCAAAGGTTCGAGCGTTGATGGGTTTAATTTTAGTTTTTTGAACTTCTTAAGCCCTCTATTCGATTCCAATCCCAGGAAGGTAGGTTCTGATTCGTTCTCGAACTTCGGCCATTGATTTCTCTCTCCCTTCCCTTACTTCCCAAATGGAGACGATAGGGAAGATTTTGGTAAAGATCATATAGAGAAGAATAAAAAAGGCGACGCAACCAGCAAAAATGGACCACTCTATCCAGGTGGGAAAGTAATGGACCACCTCGCTGGGAATTCTGGGGTTGGTCAAGGTAGGCACAACAATCACAAACCGCTCCAACCACATCCCTATGACCACAGAGATCGAAGCGATGAGTGTCCCCATAGGAGTACGGGTTCTTTTGAAACTGAGAAGGGGCAGGGGAATGATAAAACAGAAAAGGAACATTCCCCAAAAGGGAAGGGCAAATCTTCCTGTGAATTTAGACCAAAAAATGGCCATGTGAATGGGCTCCCCTCCGTAATAGGTCGTAAGATACTCCGTGAAGGTAAAATAAAACCACAGAAGAGTCATCACCAGGAGGAGGATACCGAGATTATTAAAATGGACAGGTCTTAAATAGTCTTCAAGATGGTAAACCTTGCGGATCACGTTCATTGCCACAATGAGTGCAGCAATACCTGAGAAAATCGCACCGGCGACGAAATAGGGACCGAAAATGGCGCTATGCCACATGGGTTGGATGGTCATGGCAAAGACAAAGGAAACCACAGTATGAACTGAGACGGCTATTGGAATAACAAGAATGGCCATGAAGGCAATCCCCTTTTCCAACAGGTGATGTTGTTTTTCTGTTCCCTTCCACCCAAGAGCAAAAATCCTATAAAACCAATTCCATTTCCCACTATGATCCCTGAGGAGAGCAATGTCTGGGATTAAAGGGAGATATAGATAGATAGAACTGGCTGTGAGATAAATGGTGATGCTTGAGACGTCCCAGAGCAAAGGCGATTTGAATTGAGCAAACTGGATGATGTTCAACATTCTATCAGGTTGTCCCAAGTCCATTAATATGTTTCCTACGCCAAAGAAAAGGACGAGAACGGTAATGACCTCTGCGGAACGGGTGATCGATCTACGCCATTCTGCTTTGGCAAGGCGTAGAATGGCAGAGATGAGTGTTCCGGCATGGCTGATTCCGATAAAGAAAACGAAGTTCGTGATGTAAACACCCCAGAAGATGGGTCTAGCAAGACCTGTTACCCCCAGTCCATCTCGGTATTGGTGAAGGTATGCCCATACGGCCCAAAGGATTATTGCTCCGAGAATCAAGAGAGCAATATAGAAAGACTTTCCTGTCCTCCTGATGGGTTCAAATAGAATAGCATCCTCTTCCACATTTAGGTGTTTTTCATCCATCACATTCCTTCTGAAAGATAGTATACTTTCGGCTCTGTCCCTAAATCCTCCATCAATCGGAAAGCCCTCCTCTCTCTGGAAAGTATTGATACAGTGCTAAAGGGGTCGTTCAGGTCACCAAAGTACATGGCCCCGCTTGGACAGGCCTGAACACAGGCTGGGATATAATCCTCTGGTAAAAGATCTCTCCCCTCTGCCTTCACCTTTTCTCTTGCCTTGAGAAGTCGATGACTGCAGAAGGTGCATTTTTCCACGACCCCTTTTGTCCGAATCGAAACATCTCGATTCAGCGACCCTTTCATCTCTTTTGGCCATTGGGGGGCATACCAATTGAAATATTTCACGGTATAGGGACATGCGGTGGTGCAGTACCGGCAGCCAATGCATCGGTAATTAATCTGTGCGACGAGGCCTTCTTCGTTTTTGTAAGTAGCATTGACAGGGCACACCTTGGTACAGGGAGGGTGATCACAATGCATACAGGGTCTAGGAAGAAGTCTCGCTTTGATACGAGGATATTCTCCCTCGATATAAGGAATCAGTTCGATCCAGTGGATGGTGCGGCCTTTCGAAGACTCCTCTGGTCCGATGATATTAATATTATTTTCTGCATGACAGGCAACGACACAAGCCTGGCATCCAGAACATTTATCTAAATCGATGACCATCCCCCATCGATGCACTTAGAACCTCCTAAATTCGAATCACGAAATCCGAAATTCGAAACAATCCTAAATGACCAAAATGTGAAATCTAAAACATTGCTGTTTTGAAAATTTGAATTTGGAATTTGTTTTGGATTTCGATATTCGAATTTCATACTATTACAATTAGACTTTATAAATCTTAACGCGAGCCGATCGATCCACTGGATTGCCTGTCAACGGATCCAGATCATCCCCGAGCAGGTGATAAGGGTTTGCCCCTAATCCCTTGGCCCAACGACCTCCTGAAACATTGCCTAATCCGAAAGGAATGTTGACGACATCAGGCATGGCTCCCTGATACAGCTTGGCCTTTACTTTAATTTTCCCAAATTTCGACTCCACCCAAACCC
>Ga0153915_10006491_pt1 | contig 10977 bp, 10 predicted proteins | sample Opewatmetagenome_2_FD_107003 | JGI IMG/M metagenome (GOLD analysis project Ga0153915, IMG submission 107003) | Freshwater wetland microbial communities from Ohio, USA - Open water 3 Core 3 Depth 3 metaG | ecosystem: Environmental > Aquatic > Freshwater > Wetlands | place: USA: Ohio, Lake Erie...
ACAGACCCATCTCACCCCACAATCGACGCGCCGTCTGAAGGGGCTCGATGCACGAATATTTTCCTTCCGGCAAGCTATTCGTCGGAAGACGGACCAGGAATGGTCCAATTTCGCCGGATCTCTCCAGGTTGATCTGCACAACCTTGGGCTGGAAAATTGCCATCACCCTTTCCGCTAATGTTCGGGCAATCGCCCGGCTATCATTCAAACCTGCCAGGGAGTTGCTCAACTCGTATAACCAGGCGGTCTCCCGCTCCCGGTCAGTCGCTCTTTCCAGGCTGATCCGGATCTGTCCCACCAGCTGGTTGATCACCACCGCCACCACGGAGAATATTACCAACACCAGCAAATCCTGGGGATGGTGCACCGTAAACGAATAGTAAGGGATTATAAAGAAATAGTTCAGTGCCAGGAAGGCGCATAGAGCGGAGAGAATACCGGGTACCAGTCCCCATAGGGCGGTACTCAGCCCCACTGGCACGAAGAATAACATCGATACTACAGTGAAGCTTAACACCTGCCTCAGGAGTACGAGGATCGCAGTGGATAAGCCAACGATAAACAGAGAGAACAGGACCTGCGCCAGGGAATTAATAAAGGGAGATTGAAAGCGGTCTAACCGGCGATACCTGCGATCAGTCATATAATCTCCTGTGAGCCATACTCAGGGAGCGCACCTGTTCGGCAGCATGGTAGGAGGAGCGCACCAGGGGGGCGCTCTCTACCCATTTGAACCCAATCCTCAACCCATATTCCTTGAGCTCGTTAAACTCTTCCAGGGTGTAATACCGGGCTATTGGCAGATGTCTCTTGCTGGGTTGCAGGTATTGACCGATCGTCAAGATGTCCACTCCCCAAGAACGCTGGGCATTCATGGTCTCCTTGATCTCCCCAATTGTCTCCCCCAACCCTACCATAAGCCCAGATTTCGTCAGAATATCAGGACCCAATCTTTTGGCATTTCGCAGGGTTGCCTCAGCCCATTCGAAGCGATCCTGCGGTTGTACAGTCTTGAACAGGCGCGGCACCGTCTCTACATTATGGTTCAAAATCTCCGGGCGAGCCTCCATGACAATCTGTAAAGCCTCCAGGCTGCCTTTGAAATCGGGGATGAGCACCTCGATGGAGCAACCCGGGTGAAGCGCGCGGATCTGCCGGATCACCATCGCATAGACCGGTGCCCCCCCATCCTTGCGATCGTCGCGGTTGACGCTGGTGATCACAGCATGTTTGAGGTTCATTGCTTTCACTGCCTGGGCTACCCGTTCAGGTTCCAGCCAATCCAGTGGGGAGGGTCTGCCACGCTTTACATCGCAAAATCCGCAAGTGCGAGTGCACACGTCTCCTAGCATCAAAAAAGTCGCTGTGCCCGAACCCCAACAATCGCCCATGTTGGGGCACATGGCTTCCTCACACACGGTATGCAAAGCTTTACTGCGCATTAGGCCTTGCAGCCTTTCGTAGGTCTCACCCGTCGGAGCGCGCACCCTGATCCATTCCGGACGACGTAAGGGTCTGCTATCCGCTGCTTCTGGCTTTACTCGTTCACGGGTGGGGACAGATGTCATGAAAGCTCCTCTTTTCCAATAGACGCCGGTAATTTATTCTACCCTAAAACATCACCCAGTGGGTCAACCCATTGACCCTGCTCACATAACACGTTGACCATCCGCCCATTTCGTCCTATACTTGCTTTTATACATATAATTCTAGTGTGGCTTTAAAACACAGAGGAGGTTGATCGTGAGCACGAAATTGACCTGGTACGGACACGCTGCTTTAGGTATCGATACAGGTGGTTATAAAATTCTGGTGGACCCATTTTTTACCGGTAATCCCGCTGCTAAATTATCTCCTGATCAGGCCGAGGCTGATTTCATCCTGGTCAGCCACGGACATGGGGATCACATCGGCGATACTATCCCCATTGCTAAAAAGACAGGCGCTCTCGTAATCAGCAACGCTGAAATCTCCGGCTGGATCAGTAAACAAGGCGTCAAGACCCACGCCCAACACCTGGGTGGCGGTCACAAGTACCCCTTCGGTTACCTGAAGCTTACCCTTGCCCTGCATGGCTCTGGCTTGCCAGACGGAACCTATGGGGGTAACCCGGCCGGCTTTTTGCTGACAACCCTGGATGAGAAAAAAATCTATATGGCGTGCGATACCGGTCTATTTGGCGATATGCGCTTGATCGGCGAAGAAGGTCTCTACCTGGCAGTGATTCCCATTGGAGACAACTACACCATGGGTCCTGCCGATGCTTTGCGGGCTGTAAAGTTGCTGCAACCCAGGCACGTCATCCCCATCCACTATAACACCTGGGACCTGATCGCCCAGGATGCGGACGCCTGGGCGAAAATTGTAAAAAATGAAACCCAAGCCGAACCGCATGTATTAAAACCTGGTGACATTTTCAACCTGCTATAATTCCTTGCTTACCCAAACAGGGATTGTGGATAGATTTTGTCTGTTATAATTTATCCAGCTGGAGGTAAAAATGTTTAATAATATATTCCGGCGCAAGGAAGAAGAAAATAAAGTCCGTGAAGCCGGCAGACTCCCTCCTGGGCAGTCTCTTACTCAAAAGTTTCCGGTTTTACATTACGGACCTATCCCAGCTTTTAATCCCGCGACCTGGGATTTTCGCGTCTGGGGTGAAGTAGAGGGGAATGTACGCTGGACGTGGGAAGAGTTTAACCGTCTCCCTCGCACACGTCTGGTTATGGATATCCACTGTGTCACGAAGTGGAGTAAATTCGATACTGAATGGGAAGGTGTTTCGGTCCGCCTCCTGGTCGACCAGGGGTTTATCAAGCTTCGCCCCACTGCTCACCACGTTTTGCAACACGCTGAATACGGTTTTACTGCAAACTTGCCTCTCGAGGTGGTGCTGGCAGATAATTTCCTTTTGGCAACCCACTTTAATGGTGAGCCTATAACCCCAGAACATGGTTACCCCTTGCGAGGAGTGGTAGGTAATATTCAGGGTCGAGAGGACCTGGTAGTGCCATATTTCTGGAAGGGCGCCAAATGGCTGCGCGGCCTGGAATTTATGACCCACGACCAGTTAGGTTTTTGGGAACAAGCTGGCTATCATAATAACGCTGATGTGTGGAAGGAAGAGCGATACGCCTGATAAAGGAGTACAGAATGGCGAAAGCAAAAGTATTGGTAGTAGAAGATAATGCCGATAATCTGGCTTTGGTGCGTTTTTTACTGGAGCGGGCTGGATACGAGGTGCTCTCCACTGGTAGCGGGTTGGAGTGTTTACGCATTGCCCGTCAGGAGAGACCGAACCTGATCCTGATGGATCTGGCTATTCCCGAACTGGATGGTTGGTCGGCTTCCAAGGAGTTAAAAGCCGATCCCACTACAAAGGATATCCCGGTGGTAGCATTGACTGCCTATACCTTGCCTGCTGACCGGAAACGGGCCCAGGAAGCGGGCTGTGAGGGTTTCATACCGAAACCGATGAATGTCGTCGGCTTTATAAATGAAATTGCCGGCTTCATTGACCGGCACACTCCTAAAGATACTCAATAAAACCAGATCCTAATCCAAACAAGGAGGTCAACTTTGAAAGATTTAATGGATCGCGCCCTTAACTTGACCCGCATGCGAGGGGCGCAGTACGCAGATATACGGGTGGTTGAGAATCGCACAGAAAATATGTCAGTAAGAAATGGTGTTGTCGACGCGCTCAATTTCTCAGATAACATCGGTTTTGGCGTGCGCATTTTGGCGAACGGGGCCTGGGGTTTCGCTTCCAGCCGCGACCTGTCTCCCGCTGAAGTCGACCGGGTCACCGCCCTGGCGTTCGAGATTGCGCGCGCCTCAGCCCTTGCCCCAGGAGAAAAAGTAGACCTGGGTCCGGCGGTCGTCAGCCAGGGCGTTTACCAAACCCCCTTCCAGATCGATCCCTTCAGCATCTCATTAGAAGATAAATTAGCTTTACTAATGAAAGCAGATGCGGAAATGGGAGGCGTGGAAGGATTGCGCGTCCGCCGCGGCAACCTGACTTTCATCCGCGAGAAGAAGTCCTTCGCCAATACAGAAGGCGCTTATACTGAACAAACCATCATCGAGTCAGGGGGTGGTCTTATGGTGACCGCAGTCGGTGGTAATGAGGTCCAACAGCGCTCTTACCCCGCTTCTTTCGGTCGAAACCAATCTACGGCGGGCTGGGAAGTTATTTTAAATTGGGACCTGCCCGGGAATGCCCAACGGGTTGCGAGCGAGGCGGTTGCCCTTCTGACTGCCGATCCCTGCCCAAGTGAGATTACCACCACCCTGATCCTGGGTGGTGACCAGCTGGCGTTGCAAGTCCACGAGTCCTGTGGGCACCCAACCGAGCTTGATCGCGTGTTCGGCACCGAAGCTGCTTATGCCGGCACTTCATTCCTTACCACGGAGAAGCTGGGCACTTTTAAGTATGGCTCCTCCTTGGTGAATCTTACTGCTGACAGCCTGCGCCCGCTCGGTCTTGGCACCTTTGGTTGGGACGACGAGGGTGTGCCAGCCCAATCGACCCCTCTGGTGAAAGATGGCATCTTCGTCGGTTACCTGATGTCACGTGAGACTGCCTCGCGCATCGGCAGAACCTCAAATGCCTGTATGCGCGCCTCGGGTTGGGACCGCATCCCAATCGTGCGTATGATCAACGTCAGCCTGGAGCCTGGCACCTGGTCATGGGATGACCTGATTGCCGATACTGACGATGGCATTTTCATGGAGACTAACCGTTCCTGGTCAATCGACGATAAACGTTATAACTTCCAGTTCGGAACTGAGGTTGGCTACGAGATCAAGAACGGTAAGTTGGGACGCCTCCTGCGTAATCCCACCTATACTGGCATCACCCCTGAATTTTGGAACAGTTGCGATGCCATCTGCAATGAGAAGCACTGGATCATGTGGGGCACTCCCAATTGCGGTAAAGGTCAGCCCCCACAGACAGCTCACACCGGGCATGGCGCCGCGCCAGCCCGCTTCCGCAATGTGCGGGTGGGCGTGTTGAAATAAACGATACGGAGTTAAACCATGCTTGGACAACAAGAGTCTCTTAAGATTTGCAAACAAATTCTAGGACGCTGCGGGAAGGACCCGGCTGAGGTGCTTATTTTCTCAGAGGACGATGCCCTCACCCGTTTTGCGAATAATACCATCCACCAAAATGTGGCCCAAACCGACATCAAAATCATTATCCGCTACATTATCGGCAAACAGATTGGCACCGCCACTACCAACCGGTTAGACTCCTCAGCCCTGGATGAGGTGGTGGGGCGCGCCCGCCTCAACGCCCAGGCCAGCCCTGAAGACCCGCTCTACCCTGGCTTGTCCGGTCCTGCCCAATACCAGGAGATTCCAGCCTTCGACGATGCCACCGCCAGTTATTCCCCCCAGGCGCGGGCTCTATCGGTCAGAGGGATATGCAACCTGTCGAAGAGCAAGGATTTAAACGCCTCGGGCGCCTTTTCGACCGGCTACGGTGAGATCACCATCGCCAATACCGAAGGTGTAAACGCTTATCACACATCTACCCACGCGGATTTCCAGACCGTCATCATGGGCGAAGATTCGTCCGGACGCGCCCAGAGGACTGCCTGGCGCGTCCAGGATATACCCGTGGAAGAACTGGGCAAGGAGGCTGTCCATACAGCTGAGCGCGGCCGTAACCCCCACAAGATCGAGGCGGGCGAATATACCGTCGTCTTTGACCACTACGTGACCCAGGATATCATCTCCAGTTTGTGTTTCTCGGGCATGGGCGCCCTGTCTGTGTTGGAAGGGCGTTCCTGGATGAACGACCGGATCGGTCAAAAAATTATGAGCAGCCAGGTGAGCATATGGGATGATGGCCTGGACCCCCAGGGGGCGCCGATGCCCTTCGACTTCGAGGGCGTTCCCAAGCAGAAGGTGGACATCGTGCGCGAGGGGGTGGTGTTGGGCCCGGTGTATGACCGCTACACCGGACAAAAAGCCGGCCATGCCAGCACAGGGCACGCTTTACCCCCTACTGCCCGCGGTTTTGGACCCCTGGCGACGAACCTTTTTATGGCGCCTGGCACCGCCAGCCTGGAGGAGATGATCCACTCTACCCAACGCGGCTTGTATATCAACCGGTTCTGGTACACCCGTGTGGTGCACCCGCGCGACTGTATCATCACCGGGATGACCCGCGATGGAGTCTTCATGATCGAGAACGGGGAAATTACTTACCCGGTGAAGAACCTGCGCTTTACCCAATCCTACGTGCAAGCCCTGGCAGATGTGGAGGCAGTCGGTCGCAAAACCTACCTGCTCGCCTCCGAATTCCTCAGCTCGGTTGACTGTATCCCGGCTCTGAAGATCAGCCGTTTTAACTTTACCGGTTCGACTGTGTAGCAAACCGCCGTTCGTATTTTGAATAAAATTGTCTTCTTTAGACTTCCTCCCCTGAAATAGGGGAGGAAGTCTAAACCAATTAGTTGGGTTTTCGGGCGCGCGGACGGCGCGTCGTTCCTCTTACGCCTGGCTTGGCGCTGATCCGGAACATCGGCGCGGTAATCGCATACACATCGCATACCCGCGTGTCAGCCAGTCGGGTGCGGAGGCGTGGATCAATTTCCTCCAGGCGTTCCACGGATGTTATGACTGTCGGAAGCTCTGAATTGTAACGATAGTTCAACAATTGGAGCAGCTTTTCTCGCACCCAGGGTTTCATGTCTTGCGTCCACAAGTCATCCAGGATCAATAAATGCGCGGTGCGCATTTCATCAAACCGCTTGTCATAGCTGACCTGGCTGCTGGGGCTGAAGGTAGCCCGCAAGTGATCGAACAAATCCGAGAACAGCATAAACATGGGCGGTTGCCCCAGGTCGGTGCGATAATTCCCAATCGCGGCTGCCAGGTGAGTTTTCCCACAGCCGGACGAGCCGGTAAATACCAGCCAACCCCGAGGCTTTTCAGCAAACTTGCGAGCAGCCTTGAAAGCCGCCTCTAAACTTTTTGCTTCCTCCTTCGAAAGACCTTCTCCCTGGCGAAGATCAAAGTTTACGAAGGTGCAATTCTGTAACATGGGTAAAGCCAGGGAGGAAAGCTCCGGGTGCCCCGTATCCTCCAGGGGGCGCCGGTAGTCAGTTGCCTGGATCATAACCCGTGTAACCAGCTCGGGGTCTTGCAAGCGAGAGCTAATCCGGTCCTCGATCTCTTTTAATGAGAGGTTGGTGGTGATCACCAGGGGCAGGCGGTTAATATAGCGATAATTCAGGATCTGGAAAAGTTTCTCCTGCGCCCAGGAAGTCGCATTTTGGGTGCCAAAATCATCCAACACCAGCAGGTGCGCCTTGCGAATCTCTTCGAAGCGTTCCTCGAAAGTGACGTCAGGATCATCATAAGCAAACCGCAAAGTGTCCAGCAAGTCAGGGACGGTGATAAAAAGGGTGGGCACACCCAGTGACACGCAATAATTGGCGATCGCGGCTGCCAGGTGGGTCTTACCACTTCCATACCCTCCCTGGATCAACAGCCACCCATTCAAGTTCTGGGCAAACAATTGCGAGTGTTGGTAGGCTAACTCTAATGATTCGGCCTGCATGGGCAACAATCCTACCCGCCCACGGGGTTGAAAATTTTCAAAGGTGAGGTGTTTCAATTCGTCCAGATTGCTGAGCGCATACAATCGCTGGCGCACCTGACGGCTGACCTGGGGCTGGCGGCAGGAACACACCTCCACTTTTCCAAAATCGGGGTGACCCACGGGCACATCCAGGCGCAGGTAGCCTACCCCGCCGCAAATTGGACAGTTGGGATCGCCGGGCAAATCGCCGGGAGCTCTTTCCTGCTCAGTGTTTAATGATGTCTGAGAATTCGCCTTCGATGTACCGGCGGCGATCTTTTTTAGTGTCTCGTCGATCTTGCTCATCTCGTCCTTTCTCTTGCCATGAACGCAGGATGGCCTCTACGTAGCTCCAGCTGCGCTTATTGTTCTCAACTGCGATGCGGATAGCATCTTCCAGCCACTCAGGAGGGTAGGTTGTCTCTGCCTCGCGCAGGCGGTCTGCGATCATAGGGGTCAACGGTCCAATGTTCTCCTCATACAGGCGAAAGACATTTGGGCGTTCCATACTCAGCTCGACGGGGGCCTGCTGGTCGCCGGCGGGTCGCCATTTCCCCTGGCGGATAGCCTCGACGGCTGCCCGTCCCTTGGGAGTATTGAGGAAATAAAAAGTCTCCTCCCCTTCATCCAGCTGGATGGTAGCCCTCAGTAAAGTACCCCTGCCCTCCGCCCGTTCCAAAGCCTCGCCCAGGTTTACTTCTGCCAGGTGAAGGTTTTTTCCCATCCCTTTCATGAAGCGGGCATCCTTAATAAAATCGGACCGTTTCAAGAAATGAAACTCACCCTCCATGCGGTCCAATCGCCAGAATGCATACAGGGTGACCTTAAGCTCTCCCAGGTGGTCGATTTCTGGAAGCAGCTCAGCGAAAAACGGCCCTGGGATAGGTGTCAGGTGTACTTTTCCGCTCGGGAAACCCTGAAAGGGACTCATTCGCTTACCTCACCTGCGAGAGGTCTACCCGTCGGGTAGCTGCGTTCTCGAACTTGGCCAGGTTGGACCGGAATACTAATTCCACTGTCCCCACGGGCCCGTTGCGGTGCTTGGAAACTTTAATCTGAGCGATATTCTGCTTCAGCGTGTCCTGGTCGTATAACTCGGGGCGGTGGATGAACATCACGATATCGGCATCCTGTTCCAGGCTCCCGGATTCACGCAGGTCCGAAAGCTGGGGTTCTTTATCGGCGCGCTGCTCAATGGCGCGCGAAAGCTGGGCGGCTGCCAACACAGGTACACTAAGCTCACGCGCCAGGACCTTCATGTTACGCGAGATATACGAGACCTCTTGCACACGATTCTCGACGCGCAGTCCCCCACTCATCAACTGCAGATAATCTACAATGATCAGGTCCAGGTTGAACTCCAGGTGTAAACGCCGGCATTTAGTCCGTAGCTGCAACGGAGTGAGGCTGGGGGTATCATCCAGGAAAATGTGGGTGTCGCTGAGCACCTCGATCGCCTGAGTAAAGATCGGCCATTCGTCTTCAGTTAGTTTACCCGTGCGCAAGCGATGAGAATCGATGCCGGTTTCCTGAGAGATCAGGCGCTGCACCAGTTGCTCATTCGACATTTCCAGGGAAAAGACTGCCACGTGCTCTTTATGGGTTTGAGCGGCATTTTTCGCGGCCGAAAGCATGAACGCGGTTTTACCAGTACCTGGACGCCCGGCGATGATCAAGAAATCGGAAGGCTGCAATCCTCCCAGCAACTGGTCGAGATCGATAAAACCGGTCGGGACACCCCGTGTATCTTCACCCCGCCTGGTCAGTTGGTCGATCCGGTCATAATATTCGCTTAAAACTTGTTGTATAGTCTGCAGATCGCGCGTCATGCGCCGTTCACTGACCCCAAAGACGGATTTCTCCGCTTCGTCCATGATCGTTTCAACACTCTCTTCTTCCTGGTAAGCCAACTTGGCGATCTGATTTGCGGCAGTTAACATGCGCCTGCGGACAGAAGTCTCCTCTACCAGGTGTCCATAAGCCTCGGCGTGAAGCGAAATGGGCACATTATTGATCAACCCTGTTAGATAGGCAGGACCACCGATCTCCGCCAATTGCCCTTGTTGGTCCAGCTCTTCAGACACAGTGAGCAAGTCAATCGGCCTGCGCCTTTCGTGCAAGCGCGTAAAGGCCTCCCAAATCCACTGGTGGCGGTGGATATAAAAATCGTCCGCCTGTAAGAATTGGGCGACATCGTAGTACGCCTCGGGGTTAATTAATACTGCACCGATCACAGCCTCTTCGGCTTCGCGGCTCTGCGGTACAACCTGAGCTACGGGGGTTACATTTTCATCGGGAGGAGGTAAGTCGTTCATATCATCGGAGTTAAAAATAGTTCTGAACTGTCGATGAAAAACCGGGGACTTCAGCCTGGCAGACTGGATCTCCCCGGTCAGGTTCATTCGAGAAGAAAAGCATTAACCCTTCTCTTTGCCTTCTTCATCATCATCTTCCTTATCATCATCTTCCTTGTCAAGTTTATCCAAATCCAGCTTATCCAGGAAATCTTCAAATATCGAAAGTCTTTCCTCGCCTGCTTCAACTTCAGTCTCGCTTGTTTTTTCTGTCTTGGGGGCGGCTCCCTCCTGCTGGAGGTCTTCTTCTGGAGTTATTCCGGCAGTATCCATGATCGATGTAGCTACCAGGATTGGCACGTGCGCGCGTACAGCTAACGCCAGCGCATCGGAAGGGCGCGAATCGATATTGACCACTTTGCCATCTGCTTCGACCACAATGTTGCCATAAAAGGTATCATCTTTCAGGGCAATCACCTCAACCCGGACGACCCGCCCATTCAATGCCCCGAACACATTCTTCAATAAATCCCAGGTCAATGGACGGGCAACTTCCACTTCTTGTAGCGAAAGCTTGATCGCCTCTGCTTCATAAGTACCGATCCAGATCGGCAAATACCGTTCAGCATCCACCTGGCGCAGGATCACGATCCGTTGCTGCGACATCAGGCTAACCCGAATGCTATCGATCACCACTTCAATCATTTCGGGCATAGAAATCTCCGCCAACAGGCATTCATATAACGTTCACCAATATCTGGTGTATTTTAACATGGGCAGGGCTGCGACGCAACCACCTGATTAGAAGGCAATGTATGGCTTGTTTATCCCCTACAGGCGGCGGTTGGTAGTCTACTGTGTCCAACCTGTGGGGGTTGGTTTACCTACCAAATCTAGGCTCTCCATGCTGTGTTACAGAGCCGAGAATCAATCTGCCCCGGTCTGCACCCGGCAGGAAGCAAGGAAAGGCGGTTATGTCCAGCTTGAGCAGTTCAACCTGGATCTGGTCATATTACACAGGATGAAACAGCGGTAACATCTCATCGAGGCCGAGTTCAATAAGCTTCTCTCTGCTTGGAACGG
>Ga0153915_10006492_pt1 | contig 10977 bp, 9 predicted proteins | sample Opewatmetagenome_2_FD_107003 | JGI IMG/M metagenome (GOLD analysis project Ga0153915, IMG submission 107003) | Freshwater wetland microbial communities from Ohio, USA - Open water 3 Core 3 Depth 3 metaG | ecosystem: Environmental > Aquatic > Freshwater > Wetlands | place: USA: Ohio, Lake Erie...
CTGAGGCTTCCGCTGCGAAGGACAGCGTCCCGCTCGGGGAGAACGTCGCGTTCCTGGGACTGATCCGGAGTGGGACTGGGGAGGCATGCGTGCGGCGGTGGCGCTCCCGGACCGAGCCGAGGAGCGGCCGCAGCGAGGACTCCGCTCCTCGCCTCAGCGTCCTCTCCCCCGGTGCGCGCGGGCGGGGAGGGCTCAGCTGCCACCGGAGCTCCGATCACGGACGCCCCGCGCGACTCCTCAGGCCGGGTCGGAGGGTCGTCCTCGAGCGGATCGCACACGGTTGCCACGCCATTCAGTATGCTGTGGCCGGTCAGTGCCGTAAAGACTCTGACATCCTATAGTCCGCTGACAGTCCGCCGCGGCCTTGCATCTCGCCAGTCGTGCACGTATTTGCAGTAAACCCGACCTTCGGACCCGGTCATGACCGCTTCGCCGGCCCACACACGACGCCCTCGGCTCCCGTCCCTGCTGCTCGCCCTGGGCGGTCTCGCCGGCCTGATCGCGTTCGTGACCCTCTACCAGCGCGCCATTCCCCAGGCCGCCGTGAAGCTCAAGGTGACGCGGCACCAGGCCGACTCGATCGGGCGCGCGTTCGTCACCGGCCGGGCCGCGGACCTCGCCGCCTTCCGGCAGGCGACGCTCTTCGATGGCAACACGGAGGCGCTCGTCTTTCTCCAGCGCACTCTCGGCCTGGACTCGGCGAGCGCGTGGGCGCGCAGCCGCGTGAACATTTGGACCTGGAACACGCGCTGGTTCAAGCCGCAGGCGAAGGAAGAATGGCGCGTGGCCATCGGCGTGGACGGGACGGTGGTCCGATTCACCCACCTGGTGGAGGAGGCCGCCGCCGGCGCCAGCCTCACGCAGGACTCGGCGCGCACACTGGCCGAGCGGTTCGTCCGGTCTCGCGGCTGGGACCTGGATCACTTCACCCCGGTCGAGGCGTCGAGCGAGAAGCGGGACAAGCGCACCGACCACCACTTCACCTGGGAACAGCAGGGCTCGACCATCGAGTGGCGGGGAACAGACACGGTGGCCGGGTCGGGTTCCGTGCGCATCAGCGTGGATGTCGCCGGTGACCGTATCGCCGGGTACCGTCACTTCCTCAAGGTGCCAGAGGGGTTTTCGCGGAGCCTGCAGCAGACTCAGAGCGTGGGCGGGGTGGTCGCGATCGCGGCGCTGCTGCTCACGTTCGCGCTGGTGCTGTCCGCGCTCGGGATCGCCATCGCACGCCAGCGGAAGGGCGACGTCCGCTGGGGCGTCGGGCTCGCCCTGGCCGTCTTCGTGAGCCTGCTGGCCCTCGGCGCGGGCGCCATCATGTGGCCCACCCTCGAGTTCAGCTACGGGACCGAGATCCAGTGGGCCGCGTACGTCGGGCTCATGCTCGTTGCGGGGGTCTTCGGCGCGGCGATCTACGGTCTCTGGACGCTGTTCACCGTCGCGGCGGGTGAATCGCTGGGCCGGGAGACGTTCCCCAGGAGCCTCGCGGGCCTGACGGACGCCGCGCGCGGCCGGCTGCTCGCCCCGGCGGTCGCGGGCGCGAGCGCGCGCGGCTACGCGCTGGGCTTCCTGATCCTCGGCTACCTCACGCTCTTCTATCTGTTCGCCCGCCGCTTCCTCGGCGCCTGGCTTCCTGCCGAGGGGCCGCAGTCCGAGATTTTCAACTATTACGTCCCCTTCATCGCGCCGCTCACCATCAGCCTGGTGGCCGCGATCACCGAGGAGATGACCTTCCGCCTCTTCGGGATCTCGCTCGTGAAGCGGTATCTCAAGTCCACGGCGCTCGCCCTTCTCATCCCGGCCGTGATCTGGGCGTTTGCCCACTCGTCGTACGCGGTGTTCCCGATCTACATCCGCGGCATCGAGCTCACGATCGCCGGCCTGATCTTCGGCATCGCGTTCCTGCGGCTGGGCCTGCTCACCTGTATCGTGGCGCATTTCGTCGTGGACGCGGTGCTAATCGGCATGCCACTGCTCTCGTCCGGGAACGCGGCCTACGTCGTGTCGGGGGTGGTCGTCATCGGGTTCGCGCTGATTCCTGCGGTGCTGGGACTGATCGCGGCGCGACGCGGACGAGGCGCGGAGCCGGCGCCGGCCTGAGGAAAGCTCAGCCTCAGGTCTTTCGTGACCCCTTCGGCACGTAGTCGAAGAAGCGCTCCGTCGTGCCACCTGACGTCCATTCGGCACGAAGACGAGTCCTGCGCTCGAGGCGGCGCAGGGCCGACAGCAAGGCACGGTTGAGGTCGCGCGCACTTTCTCCACTCATGGTCGCCCTCACCAGAAAGTCGGCTTCTTTCGGCGTGAGCGAGCCGTTGGGCAGCAGCTCTCTCAGGGCGCGCCGGATCGCTTCGGGGCTCTCCGTGCTCACCCGCGCCACGAGCGAGAACCTCTTCGTGCTCATGAGCTCCGTCCTCCTCTCTCATCCCCTGCCGACGGTCGAGCCCGCGTGCCGGAGCCCGAGGACGTCAGGTTGGCGGCAGCCAACCGACCGCTCGCTCCCACCCTCGGCCACCACCGCTGCACCTCCCGGCGGTAGGCGTCGTAGTCGTCCCCGAAGGTGCGGCGCAAGGTCGGCTCCTCGTACCAGAGGACGAAGAGGTGGGCCGCCAGGACGAAGACGGCGGTGAAGCCGAGGAGCGCCAGGGACCGGTAGAAAAGCGCCGCGGCGGCGAGAGCCAGAGCGGCGCCCAGATACATCGGGTTCCGCACCACCCGATAGGGTCCGCGCACGACCAAGCGGCGCGGCGGGTCGAAAGGCGCCGGCGTGCCCTCGCCGACGAGCGCGAAGGTGAGCACGCACCAGAGCGCGAGCGCCGCGCCCGCTGCCCCCACGATGAGCCCGGCGATCTCAAGGGCGCCCGTCGCCGCGGGCCGCGCGACGCCCGCCCAGCGCAGCACCTGAGCCGGCAGAAACACCAGCACGAAGCCGACGAAGAGCGTCGCGTAGGCGACTGCGCGGAATAGGACGACCGTGTTCGCCTCCTGGAGGTCAGGGGCCGCGGCCCCCGATCGGCCAAGGCTACGGCACCAGGATGATGATCCCCAGATCCACTCGCTGCTGTATCTCGACGGCGCCGGCCGACACGATGGCGCGACCGAGGCCGGAAGCGGCAGGCGAGTCAGCCGCGACAAAGTACGACGCCCCTTTCCACGCCGTCGTCTCCCAGTGAGCGCTGGGGATCACGTACGGGAGCGTGAACTCGCCGCCGGAGTCCGTCCTGCCGGTTCCCAGGCCCAGCCAGGTGTTCTCCGGAGTGCCCGGCGTCCCGAGATACAGAGTGATCGAAGCGTCTGCGACGGGCTGGCCCGACGCGGCCCGCACCGCTCCACCGATCGATCCCGTACGGGAGGCGTCCACCGCGCGCAGCACCGGAGAGAAGATGAAGCTGCTGTCGGTGCTGGTCGGGTCGGTGACCTGGACCGGGATGAACGCCTGGCCGACGTCGTAGTCAATCACGATGACCGCGCCCGTATCGGGGACGATCAACTGCTCGTGCACCAGCGCGTTCAACACGGGCCGTCCAGCGCTGGATTGCCAATAGATACCGGGCCGGGAGGCGCCCGTGAGCACGCGGCCGTCCTTGAGTGTGATGCTCGAGGAGTCCGTGTCGATGATCATCCGCACGGCCGTGATGGCGCCCGCCGGGAGCTTGACGGACCCCAGCTCGGCCGTGGCGCCGTTCTGCAGCGCCAGGACGTCGTAGCGGCGGTTCGGCTCCACGAGGGTCACGAAATTCTCCCCGTTTCCGCCGCCAACGCCCCCCGTGTCAGGGGTCAGCGATGCCAAAATGCTAACGACGTAGAGGTCCACCCGGGCGAGGCGGTCATACGGAAACGGGTCGTCGGTGAGCAGGACGTGCGTCGAGCCGCCGACCGTTTTGACCCCCGTGCCGTCGTGGCCACACGCGGCGATCAGGACGAGCGCCGCGAACGACAACACGCGAGTCGAAGCGCAATGTGACATCAAACCCTCCAAGCTCCGGCCGAGTCGATGGTGGCCCGGCCTCGTCCGCGACCGGCACCGTCACTCGCGACGCAGGCCGGCGCTCAACGGAGCAAGAAGCGGACCGGGGACGGAGTGCTGGCCGGCTGACGGCGCTTTGTTACGGCCGCATGCGGGCGCTGTCCGCAGGCGGCCGGGTGCGGTCTGCGAGCGCGGGACGCGTCCCGACCTTGGTCCAGATCGTGATCGCGCCGCACTCGTCGGTGGTCGGCAACAACGGCCTCACCGAGCGTTCCTGCGGGCGCGGCCGGCAAGTCACAGACCGGCCGGCTGCGCCCGCGAGACACCGCACCTCACCGGTAGAACGTGATCGTCACCGCGTGGTTCCTTCCCATGCTCGCGGACGCCCATGCGGGGATGCCGTACTCGCCCAACGTACCGGTGGCCGTCGCGGACGCGGACTCGGTCACCCCGTTGCTCCGGAACGTATACCCCGGGTACGAGTACTCGCTCATGCCCGTCGAGCGGGACGAATACACCCCGTTCTCACGCCACATCACATTGATCGGGCCGAGCGAATCCCCGTAGACATAGAGGTTGCCAGCGTAGTCCGCGGGGTTGAGGCTCAGCCGGAGGCTGCCCGCGCCGCCGGAGAGCGCCGCGCCCGGGACCGTCCCATAGCCGGAACTGTATCGGCACACACCGTTGCACGAGTAGACGTACCAGTTCACCTCCGTCCACTCATTGGTGACTTGGCTGACCCGGTTGGCGCTGAGGTAGCCATAGGCATAGCCTCCGCCGCTCGAGTCTCCGCCGGCGTACCAGTTCACGGACGCGGTCGCGCCGTTGGCGGTGTAATGCGAGGGCAGTCCGGCGGTATCGCGGTTGCCGGCAATGCTGAACGCGGGGTCGTGGCTCTGCTCGGTGGGTGTGGTGCGCTCGTGGCACGCTCCGAGTAGCACCAGCGAGGAGACAGCCGACAGGAATAGCAAGGATGCGCGCATGTAGGCCTCCGGGAGGAGCGTGCGGGGCCCATGATGGCGCGGCTGCGTCAAGGAAACGTCAAGCCGTCCCTGCCGGGGCAGGCCGGGAGGCGGGAAGGAAGCCCTCCCCTACCGGGGCAGTCGGATATTCGCGGATTCCGCAGCCTGACGCCCTCCTGACGCCCCCGCGTTAGGGTGTCCGCCATGTCTCCACGACGCTTGATTCTGGCGGTCTGCGCGACGGCGGGGCTGTTCCGCGCCGATCTCGGGGCCCAGCAGCCCGAGCGCATCGACCCGGAGCTTGGCCGCATCATGCTCCAGACGATTCGCCGCAACCTGAGAAGCCACTACTACGACACCGCGTACCACCATGTGAATCTGGACTCGGTGTTCCAGAGCGCGGAGGAGCGCGTCCAGAGTGCGCAGACCAACACGCAGATCTTCGCGATCATCGCGACCGCCGTTTTCGCGCTGGACGACTCCCACACCTCCTTCTGGCCGCCGGAGCGCGCGGCCGAGGTGCACTATGGATGGCAGCTCGGCATGGTGGGTGACTCGTGCTACATCGTCGCGGTAGCCCCGGGGAGCGACGCCGAGAGGCAGAGCGTGAAGGTCGGAGACCTGGTGCTCGCGGTGGATCGCTATGCGGTGACGCGCGGCAACGCCTGGAAGCTCCAGTACGTGCTCGGAAGCCTCGATCCACGCGCGGCGGTGACGCTAGTGCTCCAGTCGCCTGGCGACACCGTGCGGCAGGTGCGCGTCACGAGCAAGGTCATCCCGCACAAGCGCCTGGTGAACCTCACGGGGACCGACGACGGAATGGACATCTGGGACCTCGTACGGCAGTCGGAGAACTGGGATCGGCGCCACCGCGACGAGTTCCTCAGCGTGGACTCGATCCTGATCTGGCGGATGCCGACGTTCCTGGTGGACGAAGACCGGATCGACGCCGGCGTCGGCCGCGCCAAGCGGCACCGGGCGCTCATCCTGGATCTGCGCGGCAACGGCGGGGGCTCTGAGTCTGCGTTGCTGCGGTTGCTCGGCCGGATGTTCCCCAAGGACGTCCGCGTGGGCACTGCGCAGCGACGCCGCGGGATCGATACGCTCGTCGCCAAGGCGCGTGGCGGCCGCTTCGATGGCGAGCTGACCGTCCTCGTGGACGGCTGCTCGGCATCGGCCTCGGAGATCTTCGCGGCGACGGTGCAACTGGAGAAACGGGGCACCGTGCTCGGCGACCGCTCGGAGGGTGCCGTGATGGAGAGCCGCTGTTACGGCCTCAGCGCGGGCAGCGTGTTCGCGCTGCTCTACGGCCTGTGCGCCACGTCCGCGGACCTCGTGCTCACCGACGGCACTCGCCTCGAGAAGCGGGGCGTCATTCCCGACGAGACGGTGCTGCCGAGTGGCCCGGATCTCGCGACGGGTCGGGATCCCGTGTTGGCGCGCGCGCTGGAGCGCCTCGGGCACCGCATCAACCCGGTCGAGGCCGGCCGGCTGCTAATACGGCGAAGCTACGAGCTGCTGTGGTGATCCGGCTCGACGACCGGAGGGAGCCCGGTCGGCTCAGCGCCGGCGACTCAGTGAATGCTCCAGCGGACGCCAGGTACGGCTGGCCGCGACGGTCCGCTGCCGGCGCCCGTGCGCTCGATCGCGGCGGCAATCTCGTCCAGATCGGTGAAGCTCAGCTCCAGGGTCGCGGCGGCACGCCAGCCTTCCACCTGCTCGGGCGAGCGCGCGCCCACGATCGCGCCGGTAACGCCGGGCCAGGCGAGGGTCCACGCCACGGCGACGGCGCCGACCGAGCAGCCGTGCCGTCGGGCGATCGGCCGCAGTGCTTCCGCCAGCGCCAGGTTCCGGTGCAGCGCCTCCCCCATGAACTCGGGGACGCGGGAGCGCCAATCCTCGGCTGGCAGACGCGCCGCCCGCTCCGCACTGAACGAGCCAGTCAGCAGCCCGGAGTGCATGGGACTGTATACGATCACGCCTGTGCCATGCGCGGCGCACCACGACAGGTCGTTGGATGCCGCCTTCCGGTTGATGGCCGAGAAGGGCGGCTGGAGGGTGTCCACGTGCCCGATGCGCTCGGCCACCACGAGCTGCGCCGCGTCGTGGTTGGAGAGCCCGACCGCGCGGGCCTTGCCCTCCGCCTTGAGCTGCAGCAGGGTGCCCCAGTACTCCTCGAGCGCGGTGCCGTCCTCGGCAGGCCAGTGCATCTGGTAGAGGTCAAGGCGCTCGACTCCGAGGCGCCGCAGGGAAGCCTCGATCTCGCGGCGCACGCTCTTCGGGTCGCCCACGCGGCGCAGCGGCGCCGTGCGGTTCTGCTCGTCCCACACGTTGCCGCACTTGGTGAAGACGTACGGACGGTCGTTCGGCGCGAAGTCTCGCAGCGCGCGGGCAACGACTTCCTCCGAGTGACCCAGCCCGTACACGGCGGCCGTGTCGATCCAGTTGATGCCGCGCTCGACGGCGCGCCGGATGGCCGCGATCGAGGCGTCGTCGTCCTGGGGCCCCCAGCCGAACTGCCAGCCGCCGCCGCCGATCGCCCACGCGCCGAACCCGGTGCGGGTGATGCGCATACCGGTCGAGCCAAGAGGCACGGTGGAAAGGTCGGCTGGGACGGGCGGACGCGGCCGTCGCGAGGTCATGGGCATCCTCCCGCACCATTGTGATCGGATGAATCTACCGGCGCGCCCCGGCCCCGCGCATCTTCACGCCGCTCAGGCAGCGCCCGCGCCTCCGCCGGCACTGATCTGCCATGGTCGGGCGCTCATATGCCGAGCAGAGGCGAATGCGACTGGGCGCGCGGGCGCTCGGCCGCAAGGGCCAGCACCTCCCGATAGCCCTCGATGTCCATGAAGCCGTGCCCGCTGACATTGAAGGCGATCACCTTCTCCTCTCCGGCCTCCCTGCACTTCAGCGCTTCCTCGATGGCGCAGCAGACGCTGTAGGCGGACTCGGGCGCTGGCAGGAAGCCCTCGGTCCGCATGAAGAGCAGCGCCTGCTCGAACACATGCCGCTCGTCCGCAGGATACGCGACCGTGTCGATGTACCCCAGATGGCGCAGCAGGCTGAGTAGCGGCGAGCACCCGTGGTAGCGCAGCCCGTCGCCCTTGATCGGCGCCATGTGCGCGGTGTGACCCAGCGTATACATCTTGAGGAGCGGAGTGATGCCCGCGTGGTCGGCATGGTCGTACCGGTATTCGCCCTGGAGATTCGGAGCGGCCTGGCTCTGCGCGGCGATGAATCGGATCGTCTTCCCCTTCTTTAGCACGTCCCCGACGAATGGCAGCACGAACCCACCGAAATTGCTCCCTCCTCCCAGGCAGGAGATCATCACGTCGGGATAGTCCCCGGCCTTCTCGAACTGCTTCTGGGTCTCGAGCCCGATGATCGTCTGGTGCATCAGAACGTGGTTCAGGACGGACCCGAGGGAGTAGACCGCCTTGGGGTCAGACCTGGCGTCCTCCAAACCCTCGGAGATGGCGATCCCCAGCGAGCCATCGTGGTCGGGGTCCTGTTTGAGCAGCGACCGCCCGATCTCGGTGCGCTCGCTCGGCGAGGCGTACACGTCGGCCCCCAACATCTGCATGAAACCCAGCCTCGCCTGCTTCCACCGGTACACCGCGCGCACCCAGTACACCGTGCACTTGAGGCCGGTCAGCGCGGCGGCGTAGGCGAGCGCCGATCCCCACTGCCCGGCACCGGTCTCGGTCGTCAGGCGCTCGTAGCCCTCCTCACGAGCGTAGTAAGCCTGCGCCAGGGCAGTGTTGACCTTGTGACTCCCGGTCGGGCTGTAGAACTCCGCCTTGTAGTACAGCCTGGCGGGAGTCTTCAGGGCCCTTTCCAGCGACAGCGCCCGGAACAACGGCCTCGGCCGGCCTGCCTGCACGTAGAGCTCGCGGAGACCGTCGGGGATCGCGATCCAGCGCTCGCCCGACATCTCCTGCTTGAGGCACTCCTTGATCAGGAGATTGGGGAGCTGCTCGACGCGCGAGGGTCCGGTTTCAGGGTCCCTGGGCGGCGGCAGCGGTTCGGGGAGATCCGGGAGGATGTTGTACCAGCACGGCGGGATGTCGTCCACGTCGAGCTGGATCTGCCTCGCTCGTGTCGTCATCGTGTCCCTCTCTTGTCCCGCGGTCCTACGGTCGCGGGTAGTGGTGCTCGGACTGCCGAACGGTTCCGCGAGGCTGCGCGAACAGGATTCTGAGCTCGCGCTTCGCCGCCTCGAGTCGCGCGCGTTGAGGGCCGGGCAAGCTGCGGCCCGCCCGATTGATGTAGAAGGTGAGCATCGACATGGCTGAACGAAATGGTGTCGCCTTGCGGCGACAGCTGCGCTCCGCGGAGCGCTTCAAGGAACAGGCAATCTCCCGCGGATCATCGAGTGCGAATACGCCGGGCTCGAGATCGAGAGCATTGCTTGTTGCGGTCACGTGTTGTGACCAGCGCTTGTTCGTGGGCGAGTTCCCCGCTGGCGTCGCCCAACAGTAAGCCACGCTCGTGGGCGCAGCCAGATGGCTCGGTGGCGGTCCAGTCTGCGGATTACGAGCCTTTTTCTTGGGATGATGGCCAGAAGCGCCGAGGCATGACGCAGCGGCCATCCGCCACGGCAGTAGGCAGCGCCACGGAACCGCTATTTGTCTGCGCCTACTCCGGCAGGCGCCCCTTGAGGCTCCCCTCACTGAACGGGCCCGGCTCCGCGATCAGGCGCCGCGCGGCCTCCACCTGGCCCCAGGTGTTCCACAGCAGCACTCCGCGGACCCGGCCGCCCTCGAGGTAGTAGACCACGCCCTCGCGGAACGGCACCTTCCATTCGCTGACGGTCTGGAGCCGCGGATCGAGCTCGCCCACGGCCTCGTACCCGAGCTCGAACAGGTCGGAGTAGAAGAACGGCAGGTGGGCGTAGGGCCCCTCGTCCGCGCCCGCCATGGCGCGGCCGGCGAACCGCCCCATGGTCAGGGCGTTGTCTTCGTGCTCGACGCGCACGCGCTTGCCGAGCGCCGGGCTCTCGAAGCTGGCAACGTCGCCCGCCGCGAAGACGTCGGCAAGCCCCGTCCGCAGGCGGCCGTCCACCACGATGCCGTTGTCGGTCGCCAGCCCCGCCGCCTCCGCAAGCTCCACATTGGGCTGGACACCGAGCCCAGCGACCACCACCTGCGCCCCTATGTCTGCGCCGCTCAACGTCCGCACGTTGAACGATCGGCCTCGTTTCACGAGCCCGATGACGGACTGGCCGCCCGCGAGGGTCACGCCTTTCTGCACATAGTGCTCGGTGACGAACCGCACGAGATCCGGCGGAAAGATCCGCGCGCCGATGCCGGCCTCGGAGAACACCATCGTGACCTCGCATCCCGCCGTCGCCAGCGCAGCCGCCAGCTCCGAGCCAATGAATCCGCCACCGATCACCGCGAACCGCTTGCCCTGGTCGGCCAGCTCCCGCAGCTGACGGTAGTCGGCGAGGGTGCGGTAGTAGACGACCTGCTCGCCCCCCGCCACCAGGCGCCTCGGGCGGGCGCCGGTCGCCAGCAAGAGCTTCCGGTAGCCGTAGGACGCGCCGCGGTGGTCGAACACCTGCCGCGCGGCCGGATCGAGCCGCACCGCGCGCTTGCCGAGGTGCAGCGTGACGCCGAGGTCCGCGGTCTTGCGCCACACACTCTCCAACGCGTCCCCCTTCCAGAGGCCCTTGGTGAGCGGCGGGCGGCTGTACGGCGGGTCGGACTCCTCGCAGAGCACGCCGATGTCTCCGTGCGGATCCACTTCGCGGATGCCCCGCGCGGCCGCATCGGCCGTCATGCCGCCTCCGACGATCAGGTAGCGATAGTCCGGCATCGAATCCTCATCGTGCTGGCTGGTTCCCCGTTCTCGGCCTCGTCGGGCCGGCGCGCCACGTACCCCACCACGGGACTCCTGTCGAGCTAGCGCACGAGTCCGGGATAGAGCCGCGCGGCAATCGTCAGCAGGATCACGAACACTGCAGCCTGCAACGCGACGTCGGCCCCCGAACCGAACACGCTGTGCCCGCCCTGAACCATCATGCCGCGCAGGGCATCCACCACGTAC
>Ga0153915_10006493_pt1 | contig 10976 bp, 13 predicted proteins | sample Opewatmetagenome_2_FD_107003 | JGI IMG/M metagenome (GOLD analysis project Ga0153915, IMG submission 107003) | Freshwater wetland microbial communities from Ohio, USA - Open water 3 Core 3 Depth 3 metaG | ecosystem: Environmental > Aquatic > Freshwater > Wetlands | place: USA: Ohio, Lake Erie...
CGGCTGCTGCGGCCGCTGCAACGGGTGACCAAGACCGCCGAGCAGGTGGAAAGCGCGGCGGGCGGTGTCGCGGGGGCGGGGACCGCGCAGCCCACCGAGGTGGTGGTGCGCGGCCCCAGCATCGTGTCGCGCCTGTTCGGCTCGACGCAGCGGTTTCTCGCCGGCCTGCTGGAGGTCACCATCCTCCTCTATTTCCTGCTCGCCGCGGGCGACCTGTTCCTCCAGAAATTGATCAAGGGCCTGCCGAACGTGCGCGACCGGAAGAAAGCGATCGAGATCGCGCGCGCCACGGAGGCGTCGATTTCGACCTACCTGCTCACCACGCTCGCCGTCAACGCGATCGAAGGCGGCGTCGTCGCGGCCGCCCTGTATGCGCTCGGGATGCCGAACCCCCTGCTGTGGGGCGCGGCCGTTACGCTGCTCGAATTCATCCCGTACCTGGGGGCGCTCGGCCTCGTCGTCATTCTCACCGTCGGCGCGTTCGCCTCATTCGATGCCGTGGGGCACGCGCTCCTCATCCCCGGCGCCTATCTCGCCATCAACCTGATCCAGGCGAACCTGGTCAGCCCGCTGCTGCTCGGTCACCGCCTCGCCCTGAACCCGGTGGCCCTGCTGGTCAGCCTCGCCTTCTGGTTCTGGATCTGGGGCATTCCCGGCGCGTTTCTGGGCGTGCCGTTGCTGGCGACGCTCAAGATCTTCTGCGATCACATCGAGCGGCTCGCCCCGCTGGGCGAGTTCCTGGGCCGGCGCGACGGAGAAGAAAAGGCGCTGATCCTGTAGGAGTTGACCGCGGGACCGGACGGCGTGCACAATTGGTCATGCGCCCGCGCCTCTTCGCTTCCCTCGCCCTCCTCGCCGCCTGCGCTCGGTCGAGCGGCCCGGCTCCTTCACTCGCCCCGGCGGTCACCACCCGTCCCGTCGTCTGGCCCGCTACGTGGGGCCTCGCGGGACGGGCCGTGGCGGTCTCCGCGCCGCACGCCATGGTGACCACCGGCCATCCCCTCGCGACCGAGGTGGGCCGGACGATCCTGCAGCAGGGCGGCAACGCGATCGATGCGGCGGTGGCGGTCGCCTTCGCACTCACCGCCGTGCTGCCCGATGCGGGGAACATCGGCGGCGGCGGATTCATCGTGTACCGCGAGGCCGGGGGCCAGGTGAGCGCCCTCGACTACCGGGAAGCGGCCCCGGCCGCGGCCACGCGCAACATGTACCTCGACGCCGCTGGCAACCCGACCAACCGCAGCGTCACCGGCCACCTCTCGGCCGGTGTGCCCGGGAGCGTGGCGGGGCTGTACGAAGCCTGGAAGCGGTTCGGCAAACTGCCATGGGCGACCCTCGTGGAGCCGGCGATCGCGCTCGCGCAGGGCCATATCATCGACGCGGATCGCAGTCGCAGCCTGGCGGACGATGCCGACCGGCTGGTGCGCTTCCCCGCGTCGGCGGCGCAGTTCCTCGTGCAGGGACGGGCGCCCGCTCCGGGCACGACCTTCCGCCAACCGGACCTCGCCCGGACGCTGCGCCTCATCGCCGACTCGGGGCCCGACGTCTTCTACCGGGGCCGGATCGCCGAGCTGATCGTGGCCGAGATGGCGCGCGGCGGCGGCCTGATCACCCGGGCGGACCTCGCGGCCTATCGTCCCAAGTGGCGCACGCCGATCCGGGTGGACTACCGCGGCTACGCGGTATACTCGATGCCGCCCTCCAGCTCGGGCGGCGTGACCCTGGGCGAGATCCTCAACATCCTGGGCGGGTACGACTCGCTCCCGCCGTTCGGCAGCACCGCGCTGCTGCACCTCGAGACCGAGGCGATGCGGCGCGCTTTCGAGGACCGCAACCGCTGGCTGGGCGATCCCGACTTCGTCCAGATGCCGCTCGAGCGGCTCCTCTCGAAGTCCTACGCGGCCGAGCTGCGGGCCCAGATCGATCCCGCGCGGGCGACGCCGACGCCGCCCTTCGATCCGGGGGCTCCGGGCGGCACCGAGACGACCCACTACTCCATCGTGGATGCGGACGGCAACGCGGCGTCGGTGACCACGACGCTGAACAACAGCTTCGGCAGCGCGGTGACCGTCACGGGGGCCGGGTTCCTGCTGAACGACGAGATGGACGACTTCGCCACGGCGCCCGGCAAGCCGAACATGTACGGTCTGGTCCAGGGAGAGGTCAACGCCGTCGCGCCCGGGAAACGGATGCTGTCCGCCATGACGCCGACGATCGTGGTCGATCCGCAGGGCCGGCTGTTTCTCGTGGCCGGCGCCCCCGGTGGTCCGCGCATCATCACCGGAGTCTTCAGCTCGATCAGCAACGTCATCGACCACCACATGAGCCTCGCCCAGGCGATCGAGGCTCCGCGGCTGCATCACCAGGCGCTCCCGGATACGATCAAGCTCGAACGGGGCGGGTTCCCGCCGGCGGTCATCGACTCGCTGCGCGCCATGGGGCACGCGGTGCAGGAGTGGGGCTACCACGCGCTCGTGATGGGGATCGAGCGCGGGCCCGCCGGATGGATCGGCGTGGCGGACCCGCGCTCGGGAGGATCAGCAGCGGGCTACTAGCTCGCCTTCACCGTCAGCGCACTCACCAACGACGCATTGATGTGCGCCCCCTTGGGGAGCACGATGTCGGCGTCCTTGCTCTGGACGGCGACCCCTGCGCCCACCGCACCACCCACGATGCCGCCGATCACCGCGCCCTTGGTGTTCTTTCCCAGCACGCGGCCGAGGATCGCCCCGGCGGCGGCACCCGCGCCCACCTTCGCCGCATCGCCGCCCGTGACGCCGCGGCCCTGCCGCACCGTCTCGAGCGAATCAATGCGCGCTGCGATCGGATAGCTCGTCCCGCCCACGGTGACGCTCGTGAGCGAGAGGGTGAGCGTACCGGGGGTGCTGGGGTTGGGAGCCGGCTTCACCTCCGTCACGCTGCCGTGCACGGTGGAGCCGGCCGGGATGACGACCCGTCCCTGCCCATCCTTGACGTCGCTGACCACCGACGCCGTGAACGCATCGCCCACCTTGGTGAAGCGCGACGACAGCGTGTCGCTCACCGCCAGATCGACGAACGTGCCGGCAGCCGCGGTCCGCGTCGCCGGCGCTGCCGGAGCCGCCGGAGTCGGCTTGGGCTTGGGGGCGGGTGGGCGGGACGGCGGTGGCGTCGCCGGAGTCGCGGCCGGCGGCTGCGCGGTCGGGGCCGGCACGTCGTGCAGGGCCGCCGAGGATTCCGTGGGTGCGAGGGTGAGGTTGCGCGCCGTCGAGTCGGCCGGCTGCTGGGCGGCCTTGTCTCCCTTGGCGCAGGCACTCGCGGCGAGGACGGCCAGCACCAGTCCCCAAGGCTGTATTCGCATCGGTCCTCCGATTCTCACGTGTGAGTAGGCCAACGCAGCGAAATCTGGCCGCGCGCCGGCCCGAACATCAAGTCCGCCTGCATGTGACCCCGGCCGCCGGGAAAAGGTCGTACCCGCGGAGACCCATTCTCACACCTGGAGGTTGCATGTCCCCCTCATCACTGCGGTTCCCGGCCTTGTTGGCCGCGGCGTTGCTGCTTCCTTCATTAGCGTTGGCCCAGACGCCCGCGGGCGCCACCGCCAAGTGCAAGGACGGCACCTACTCGACCGCCAAGTCAACACAGGGACGGTGCTCCGCGCACGGCGGCGTCGCGTCGCTCGTCACGTCCAAGAAGCCGTCGACCCGGTCCACGAGCACCAGCCGCTCGTCCGCAACCTCGAAACACACCACGGCGTCGACGACGAGCTCGTCCCGGACCCCCACATCCCGGACCACCTCCCGCCGGTCGACGAGCAAGACGGCCCCGGGCAAATCCGCCCCCAGCCAGACGCCCCCACCGCCCACTTCCGGCAGCGCCGAATCGTCCCAGATTCCCACGGTACGCGCCCCGGCCGGCGCACCCGCCGGCGCGACCGCCCTGTGCAAGGACGGCACGTATTCGACGAGCAAAGTGCACACCGGCGCCTGCTCGCATCACGGCGGCGTGAGCCAGTGGTTGCAGTGACGGACATCGAGCGGGCAACCCGCACCCGGGAGTCGGCATGGGCTTCTTGGATCAATTGAAAGCGCAAGCGGAGAGCGCGGTGCAGAAGTTCTCCGGTGAGCATCCGCAGCTCGGCCAAGAGGTCATGAACCTCGTGCATTCCGGCCCGGGGGGCCTGAACGGTCTGGTGCAGCAGTTTCAAGCCGGTGGCCTGGGTCACCTGATCCAGTCCTGGATCTCCACCGGCCCCAATCAGCCCGCGTCGGCGCAACAGATCCAGCAGGCGCTGGGCAGCGACCGGCTGCGGCAGATCGCCGCCCGCGTGGGACTCGATCCCAACGTCGTGGCGCAGAAGCTGTCGACCATCCTGCCCCAGGTCGTGAATCACCTGACGCCGAACGGTCAACTGCCGCAGGCCGCGCCCCAGAAGTAGTTGAGCGGGCGCCTCGATGTCGAGGCGCCCGCGGTTGTCTTACTTGACCTCGAACTCCTTCTCGCCCGCCACCTGCCCGTCGAGCCAGATCGCCACCTTGTATTTCCCCTTCGGCCAGGGTGATGCCTTGACGATGTGGAACTCCGTCTGGGCCGGGCCGGTCGGCGCAATCGTCGTTGCGGTGGAATCGACTTTCTGACCGGTCTGGAAGGTCCACAGGGCCGTGAGGACCGCGCTGGTGGCGGTGCCGGTCGTGGCGACGGACGCGTAAATCGTGTCGCGCACCCCGAAGGTCGTCATCGCTTGAACGACGCGTTTGTCGGGCCCGAGCTGCTTCCCGAGATCGACCGATGCGACGGCGACCGGAGCCGGCGGCGGCGCGGCCGGCGGTGGCGGTGCGGCTTTCTTGCATCCAACGGCGACGACACTCAACACCGTGGCGGCCGCGGCAGCCCGGTGGAGAAAGTGGGTACGCATGTTGACTCCTTGGGAGTTAGACCGGGGGAATCCGGAGCACCTGTCCGGGGTAGATGAGGTCGGGGTTTTTGATCATGTCCTTGTTGGCCTCGTAGATCACTTTCCACTTGCCGGCGCTGCCGTACAGCGCCTTGGCGATCTTCGACAGACTGTCTCCCTTCACGACCGTGTAGGTCTGCTCCTGCGGCTTGGGCGCCGTCGAGGAACTGCCGCCCTGGACATCGGAAAAGTCCGGGAGCGGCTCATTGGGATCGGTCATCGTCGTCCTCCTGTCAAATGAATCCTGCGATGCGGCGCACAACCGCCGCTACCAACCGGAGCGTCGCCTCCCACCCAGCAGGGCGCCCAGGATCCCGCGCGTGAGCTGCCCCGCCACGCTGCGCGTCACGGGAGACTTGAGGATCTTGTCGAACGTGCTCGGTTCCGGCTTCGGGGCGCCCCGGGAGCCGCCGGGCGACGGCGCGGGCCTCCCCCCGGATCCACCACCCGGCGGGACCTGGATCGCGTCCACCCCGGTCGCGCGCGCGGCCAGTCGCTCGCGGGCGCTCTCCCGGTCCACGTCCTCGGCGTACTTGCGGATCTGGGCCGAGGCACCGAGCCGCTGCGTCATTTCCGCGTCCGTCAGCGGCCCCATCCGCGACACGGGCGGGATGAGCCGCGTCGCGAACGGCGGCGTCGGGACGCCCCGCGGCGTGAGCGCGGTGACCAGCGCCTCGCCGATGCCCAGCGACTGGAGCGTCTGCTGCACGTCGTAGAACTCCGTCTTCGGGAAGGTGCGCGCGGCCGCCTTGAGCGCCGCGTCGTCTTCCGGCGTGAACGCCCGCAGCGCGTGCTGCACCTTGTGACCCAGCTGACCCAGGATCTCGTCGGGCACGTCCTTGGGACTCTGCGTCACGAAGAAGATCCCGACGCCCTTGGAGCGGATCAGCCGGACCACCTGCTGCACCTGGGTGAGGAACTCCTTGCTCGCGCCTTCGAACAGCAGGTGGGCTTCGTCGAAGAAGAAGACCAGCTTCGGCTTGTCGGGGTCGCCGATCTCCGGGAGGTCGTGGTACAGCCGTGCCAGCATCCACATCATGAACGTGGAGAAGAGCGCCGGCCGGTCCTGGACGTCGGTCAGCTCCAGCACGCTGACCAGCCCGCGGCCGTCGGGCGCGATCTTGATCAGGTCGTCGAGATCGAACTCCGGCTCGCCGAAGAACCCCTCGGCGCCCTGCTGCTCCAGCTGCACCATGTCCCGCAGCAGCACCCCGACGGTGGTGTCCGACATCCCGCCGTAATCGCGCAGCTCGCCCTTCCCGTCGCCCGTGAGATACTGCAGCACCGCGCGCAGATCGGGGAAATCGAGCAGCAGCAGTCCCTTGTCGTCGCAGTACTTGAAGACGAGGCTCAGTACGCTCGCCTGCGTCTCGTTCAAGCCCAGCACTTTGGCGAGCAGCAGCGGCCCGAAGGACGACACCGTGGCGCGCAGCTGCGCGCCCCGCTGCCCCGTGAGGCTCAGGAACTCGACCGGGAAGCCGTTCGGCTTCCAGGCGAACCCCGTGTCCTTGGCGCGCTGGACGATCTTGTCGTTCGACTCCCCCGCCACGGCGATCCCCGAGACGTCGCCCTTGATATCGGCCACGCAGACAGGGACCCCGGCCGCCGAGAGCTGCTCGCTCATGAGCTGCAGCGTCTTGGTCTTGCCGGTGCCGGTGGCGCCCGCGATCAGGCCGTGCCGGTTCATCATGGCGAGCGGCACCGTCACGATGGGACCGGGATAGCACACGCCCTCGTGCACCACAGCGCCGAGGGTGACGGCTGGGCCCTGGGAGGCGAACGCAGCCTTGGCGGCATCGACGACTTTCACTGGCACTCAGATCTCCCCGGAGCGTGTCCCTAATTGTGGGGTGCGCTGTACAAGAGGGCAATGTACCCATCGGTTGCTCGCTCTGACGCCGACCGATATGATTGGGCGACCATGACCTGTTGGAACCGATGACCACTCCCGCTTCGAACCCGGCGATGGTCGAGGTGCGTGCCGCGATCCTGACGATGGCGCAGCGTCTCGAGCAAGCTCCCGAGATTCCTCAAGAGGGTGTCGCGGACCTGAAGAACGCCGTCGACGACATCCGGATTCGCCTGTGGGGCGTCCTCATGGCGGGTGATTCCACCGACTACCAGGGATTCGTGGGGCGGTTTCGCATGAAGCGGGCGGCCGAGTGCTGTCGCGGCATCGAGGAAGATGTCACGGCCGGGAGGATCCAGGCCGACTCGCTCGAGTCCAAGATGCTGTTCGCCGCGGCGCGCCAGCTCGCCAACCGGCTCGACCCGGGGTCGGGGGTCAACCGCCCGGCCGCTGCTGCCCCCTGAGCTGCGACACCCAGCGCCCGACCTTCGCCGTGATGATGCCGCTCGGCACGCCGCCGGCTTCGCTCGCCATGGTGGCCCAGAATTGCTGGTTGAAGCTGCGATTGTTCGCGTCCTCCCGCTCCGCCGCCCGTATCGCCTGGGTCCGCTGGTATTCGGGGAGCGGCGTCAGCGCCCGGGTATAGGCCGGCGCGTCGAAGTCCTCGGACGGGTCGCTCCCGGGCGACATCAATCGTGTGGGCCTCATGGGGTTCCTCGCCTTCGGTTCACCCTGGTCCGTTCAGCATCCTCGCTCAGCAGCAACAGCAGACTGAACAACAACAGCACCGCAGCAATTACCATCTGGACCTCCCTTCAACCACGTGCAGCCAATCACCCGCCGAGCCTGCTCGGCGTGTCGCGACCTGGATCGAGGCACCTCGCGCAGAACCAGAGGATCCGGTCCCCGCCCCCGACCCGCCCGGCGTGATAGTGCAGATGGTCGCCGGACGCGCCGCACCGCGCGCACACCACGATCCCCGTCTTCCTGTCGTGCGTTTCATCCACCATGCGTCCTCCCGGGTGAATCTCCGGGGCGAAGGTGCCGCCCCGGATGGGCGCTTACCCTCCACGGCGCTTCCCTACCCCGGCGCCGATCAGCACCAACCCGCCGACGACCGCGACCCCGCCGACCCATGGGGGAACCAGGCGATGCTCCTCGGCGGTGACCTGAAGGTCGCCGACCTTCAGGACGTTGCTCTGGGACTTGTACGTGAGCCCTTTCAACAGCACCCAGGCCCCCAGACCGGCGATGACGATGCCGGCAATGACCAGCGGCTTCATGTGACGGTGAGATGTTTCGCCAGCGTGACCAGGACGTGCGTCCCGGCTGGGAGAACGATGTCAGCGTCCTTGCCCTGAACCGCGATGCCGGCGCCGACGATGCCGCCCACGATCCCGCCGATCACCGCGCCCTTCGTGTTCTTGCCGATGACCCGGCCCAGGATCGCACCCGCGGCCGCCCCCGCTCCCACCTTGGCGACGTCGCCGCCGGAGACGCCCTGACCGTGGCGCTGGGTATCCAGCGAGTCGATGCTCACCTCGATCGGATAGCTCTGCCCGCGCACCGTCACACTGTTCACCGCCAGGGTCAACGTCCCCGGGCTGCTCGGGTTCGGAGCGGACTTGACGTCGGTGATCGTTCCCGACACCGCGGAGCCTGACGGAATCACGACACGGCCCCCGTCATCCTGCACGTCCGCCACCACCGTCGCGGTGAACGGGTCGCCCACTTTCGCGGTGTGTGAGCTGATGGTCTGCGTCATGGCCATGGTGAACTGCCGCCCGGCATCGAGCGTCCGCCGGGTGGACACCGCCGGGGTCTTCGCATTCGAGCCCGAGGTTTCCGCTGCTTGTCCTGTTGGCTTGCAGGCCACGAGGGCTGCGACGCTCAAGGCCGCAACCACACGGGTCCAAGTGTTCGGTTTCATAGTGCGTCTCCGTTGTCCTGCGAGAACCTGCTGTCTCCGCCACGTGATCATTGACCGGTCACGCGCGCAGAGGTCGATGTAGGAAGCGGTTGTCCGACGACCCACTTCACGAGCCGGCCCGGCTCGAGCGGCGTCTGCCGCTCGACCTGATTGATGAGGGCCAGCGTCTCGGCGGAAATGGGCGACGACCGTTGCTGCACGAGCGCGTCGATCGTGGTCCGCTGGCTGATCGGCACGATGGTCATGCGTTGCGGCTGCGCGTTCAGGGCCGCGGGATCGGTCAGCCGCTGGAAGCTCTGCAGCGTGCGCTCCGCGGTCGCCTGGTAGTTCGGCCAACGCGCGGCCGAGGCGTAACCCACGAGCTGATAGACGCCGCCATTGTATTCGACGAACGTCACCGTCCCGCGGAGCTCGCCGTTCGTGGTGGTGGCCGCAAAGGGTGCGCTCACGCCGGCCAACCCGCTCTGGGTCGTGCGCACGGCCGTGCCGCCCGTAATTCCCTGCTGCGACAGGAAGGCCCGGGACGCCGCGTCGGCGCTCTGCGCCTGTGCCTGCGACAGCTCGACGGCGGCATCACCCTGCGGGCTGACGGCGACGACGGCCTGCGCTCCATTGTTGGTGTTCCAGCCATCGGGGAACGTCACCCGGAAGGCCAGATCGGGATGCGAGAACTGGCTGCCCACGAAGTAGCCCTGGCGCGGGTTCAACCCGAACACCAGGCCCTCCAGCAGCCGCTCGTAGGCATCGCGGTTGATGCTCGTCCCGGAGAAATCCTGCGGCAGCGCCGCGATCTGGGTGTTGATGGCGCTGACGCGATTTGCCGGGCTGGGATGCGTCTCGAGCCACGTGGGCAGGCGGGCGCCGCCCTCGGCCGCGCTCAGCCGGTCGAGCATCATAAAGACTTCGGGCATCTGGCGGGGATCGAAATTGGCGCGGCGCATGTAGCGCAGGCCGAGCTGATCCGCCTGGCTCTCGTCGTCGCGGGAGAATTTGAGGTACAGGATCCCGAGCGCCTGGTTCGCGGCGCCGGCGTATTTGGCGACCTGGGAATTCGCCATGCTGCCGACGGCGAGGCCCAGCCCGATGAGCTGTTGCTTGCTCATCTCGGCGGCCGTGTGCCGGGCCGTGACGTGGCCGATCTCGTGGCCGACGACGGAGGCCAGCTCCGCCTCGGACGTGAGATGGGTGAGGAGTCCGCGCGTCACGTAGACGAAGCCGCCGGGAAGGGCGAACGCGTTCACGGCCGGGTCGTCCACCACCCGGAACGTCCAGGGGAGGTTGGGGCGCTCCGACGTGGCGGCGAGCCGCGCGCCGAACTGCTGGATGTAGCGTTGCCAGGCGGCGTCCGGGTAGAGCCCGATGGTCGCGATGACCGCGGTGTCGGCTTGCCGGCCCATCGCGATTTCCTGCGCTTCGCTGACGAGCATGAGCTGGTTCGAGCCGGTGGCCGGATTCATGGCGCAGCCGCTCGCGGTGATGCCGGCGACGAGCCATGCCAGGCCGAGTGACCGGCCGCGCGTGAAGAAAGTCGTTCCTGACATTGGACGGGTACTCCCGAGATGTTTCGAGCTGCGCCGGACCAGCGGTGACGGTGGCCGGCTGGGAACCGCTGTTATCCTCAAATACAACTTGTACGTACGGGATCGCAGGCAACATCGCTCAGCGGGATGAAAGACGACTTAGCGAGGCCGGGGGAGACGGACTAGCTCTTTGGAGCGAGGCCATTGACAAGACGTGGCTCCACTCCGAAGGTTGGCGTCGACAGCCAATACACACAGGAGATTTCGACCATGGCAAAGAAGAGCAGAGGCGGAAGAATGACCGCCGCCAAGCGGCGTGCGGCGAAGGCGCCGGGCGGGCGTGGTCCCGTGAAGAAACGCAAAGCTGGTCGGAGGATCATGAAGACCTGAGAACCGAGGGGCCGTCTCGCGACGGCCCCGATCTTCATCCCTCCGAGCGATAGCGACCGACACCTCCCCGGAGCATTCTCCATCGGGTGGATGCGACGTCGCGGCGGAACCTGTCCCTGAATGTGAGGATACTCCCAATGAAACGATCTCTGGCCGGCGTCCTGGCGTTGACGGCCCTGGTGTCCTTCGCGGCCGATCGCGCCCTGAACAAGGCGGAACAAGGCGCGATTGTCGGCGCGGGGGCGGGTGGCGTCGCGGGCGCGGTCGTCGGCAAGGCGACCGGCTCGACGGTGCGCGGCGCGATCATCGGTGCGGCGGTCGGCGGCGCCGCGGGGGCGATCATCGGGCACCAGA
>Ga0153915_10006494_pt1 | contig 10973 bp, 7 predicted proteins | sample Opewatmetagenome_2_FD_107003 | JGI IMG/M metagenome (GOLD analysis project Ga0153915, IMG submission 107003) | Freshwater wetland microbial communities from Ohio, USA - Open water 3 Core 3 Depth 3 metaG | ecosystem: Environmental > Aquatic > Freshwater > Wetlands | place: USA: Ohio, Lake Erie...
AGGACCTCAAGTTTGCCTGAGAGGACAAGCTCAACTCTGGCACGATCAACCCCTCTTCTTCTAAGCGATCCGAGAGGACTACGCCCCACGACCCTCCCATCGTCACGATGGCCACGCGGTTCCCCCTCATAGGGGGGCGCTCGCTTAAAGCATGCCCTAAAGGCAGAAGTAGCTCCATGGACGGAGAAAGGATCACATTGACCTGTTGGAGGGCTGCACTATAGACCTCTTTCGAACCCGCCATTGCACCCGTGTGGCTTCGTGCGGCCCGGATACCACTCGATGTACGCCCAGCCTTATGGAGGATGATGGGCTTATCCCGGCCTACCCGACGGGCCACCTCAAGGAAGCGCCTTCCATCCCGCAGAGTCTCCACATACATCACAATCCCCCGCACCTGAGGGTCTTTTCCGAAGTAATCCAAGAAGTCGGTCACTTGAAGATCACATTCGTTTCCAGTATGGATGAATTTCCCTAACCCCATCCCTCGGCCATACCCCGAAGCCAGAAGGTCGCCAAAGGCGTATCCTCCTTGGGAAACTCCCGCCAATGGCGTGGCGAGGAGATGTTGAAGGGGAGAAGCATTGAAGCCAGCATGTAAGTTAAACGTACCACTTACGTTGGGACCTATGACCCTTACTCCATGGGCTCGAGCCAGTTTCGCAATGTTCGCCTCCCTGGCCCGCCCTCCTTCCATGGCTTCCCCAAACCCGGCCGTGACGATGGTAATCCCCTTGACTCCCTTTTCGCAACAGTCTTGAACCACCCGTTCCACCGAAGCCTCCGGAATTGTGAGCACAGCCAGTTCAACGAAATCGGGAATCGACTTAACGTCCGGATATGCACGGATGCCATAAACCGTTGAGGATTGGTGATTCACGGGATAGATCTTTCCCAGGTAATGAAAGGCAAGAAGGCCTTCCATAATTAACGACCCCCACGCTAAAGGCCTCTCTGTAGCTCCTATTACGGCTACGCTCCGGGGTTGGAGAAAGACACCCAGTTCAGTCGGCACTATGATTTGCCCTTCCTTTATAGATTAAGATCTCCGCTTCTTCTCTAGATTTCTTTCCCTTCCTCTTCAAGGGGGAGTGTGGAAGGGCTTCTTTCTCCCTTCTTTTCTCTCCAGTGTCCCAAGGTAACCCGCGGCAATACTCGGCGACCATGTTCAATTACTTCTACAGGGCGACCCGTAATGTTTCCAGATGCTTCATGAAGAAAGTTGGGTAGTTGAGTTTTTGGTGCATCATACTTCCGGGCTTTGCCGAATGTCAAGATAAGTAGGAAAGCTCCGAGCGTAGAGGCATCCATCGGTAGGCCGATATAAAATGTTACTAACTCTTGCATAATGCATGAGAGAGCTGACGAAAATAATAATCTCGCTTAGCTTCTATCTGCTAAATTACTTTCTCCACCATCGACGGTGAGGCCGCCAACATTGATTTCTACAATGTGTTCACCTGTACTAATCCCTTTTCGGGGAGCGACTACAGAGGCGAACAGAAGTGCCTTCTAAAAAGATTGGGAATTAGGATTTCGCAAGGTTCATCACTGCTATCGATGAAGCTTTTTTCCAAGTCTAGAAACTTACGGTTCGAAAATCATACTCTGTGCTTTCCGTGTTTGTGGGGGAGATTGGGGTATGGCAAGCTATGTTCGTTTTTGGAACGCTAATGCTGCCCAGAATATACATTGTCTTTCGAGTGTATAAAATGGAGAAGTGCAACGGGGAAACTAAATGGGCATGGAACACGGAAAAGTGAACACAGGGAAGGGATCTACCTCTAAGAAAGAGAACTCCTATTGACTGAATTAACACACAAAATCTCAACTCTTTGAATTCTCAACTCCTTTGTAGATCGGAAAATAGACATTTGTCGCCCATGGTCCTCAATTACTCAATTTAAAATTTTAGCGCAAAGGACACCCTCAAAGATTTTGCTTGACAAGCTAAAAAATATTTTATAAAAGGTTTTTAGCATATGGAACTATGTTCCATATATAGAACTTCCGCGCGGATGCTTTTAAATGGCGATTAAGATTGGGAGACCGATGAAGGAAAAGAAAAGGACAGAAAGGCCCCCTTATGCGCCAAGAGTCCCGGCTTTGGAGCAGGCATGCAGAGTCTTACTGTGTTTGGAAAAAGGCAATAAATCAAGGATGACTCTGACCGAAATATCCAAAGAAGTCGGAATTCATAAGAGCAAAGGGTACTCTATCTTGAACATTCTTGAACAATTTGGGTTCGTAGAAAAGAATCTTGAGACAAAGGCATACTCGTTAGGAATTGGTCTGATTTTTTTGTCGCGTCATGTTCTTGACCATATGGATTATCAAGCGATCATCACCCCTTTTCTCCGGATTCTGACCGAGGAGACAAACGGGACGGCCTGCTTTGGTTTACTGAATCGGGAATATTTGTACATAACTGCCAAGTATGAAGCCCGTCAGAACCTGGGAATCACCATGCGACTCGGGCACAGATTTCATTTCACGTTCGGGGCCCATGGAAAAGCCATCGTGGCCTTTATGTCCGATGGGGAGAGAGAGAGAGTATTAGCAGGGGAGAAGCTTTATTTTTACGGGGAGAAGACAAACCTGAACATGAACCGCTTGAGAGACGAACTTGTCAGGTGCAAGAAATTAGGATATGCCGTTGACCCGGGTGAATTACAGTCGGGGATTAATGCCGCGAGTTCGCCGGTATTTGGTGTTGATGGAAATATTGTCGGGTGTATCATTCTTATTGGCACTTTTCCACAGAGTCTGATTGATAAATATGGTCAGAAGACTGCCAGCATCGCGAAACAGGTCTCCTATAAGTTTGGGGCTGACGTCGAGCGCCTTTACAGGGTAACCAAGAAAAACGCCTCTGGTCAATTCGTTCGAGAGAGCAACATTCTCAGGAGGAAAAGATGATTGGTATCACTTCCTATGGTGCCTATATCCCTGTTTGGAGAATCAAGAGAGACGTGATCCAGCGGGGTGGGGCAGGCGAAAAAAGCGTAGCGAACTTCGACGAAGACAGCCTGACGATGGCTGTGTCTGCCGCCGTGAACTCCCTGGCGGGGTTAGATCGAGACAGCATCGATGGTCTGTTATTTGCATCAACTACTTTCCCGTATAAAGAGAAACAGAATGCAAGCCTCGTGGCCGCAGCTGCGGATCTGAGGAAAAATATCCTGACCATGGATGTAGCGAATACCCTGAGAGGCGGGACGGGAGCTGTCAGCATGGCAGCCGATTTGGTCAAAGCCGGATCCGCGAGGAGCATATTGGTGACGGCCTCTGATTGTCGCCTGGGGGCGCCGGGCTCCACCTTCGAGCATCTTTGTAGTGACGGTGCAGGAGCCTTGGTCATTGGCAGCACTGATGTTGCTGTCGAGATAGAGAGCATCTACTCGGCGTACAACGAAATGATCGATATCTGGCGGGCCGACGAGGATAAATTCGTCAGATCGTGGGAGGAAAGATTCATCCAATCGGAAGGTTATGTTCATGCTGTCCAAAACGCCGCCTCGGTTTTGATGAAAAGACAAGGCCTGGAAGTTAAAGATTTTACCAAAGCCGTTATTTACGCATCGGATCAGCGAAGGATGGAAGAAGTGGCGGGGAAGATCGGGTTTGATGTTAAGAGGCAGGTTCAAAACCCGTTGATTTCAGTCATGGGAAATACGGGGACTGCTTACGCGTTGATGCTTCTGATCGCAGCACTCGAGGATTCTAAACCAGGTGATAGAATCCTATGGGTCAGTTATGGGGATGGTTGCGATGCCTGCATCCTGAGAGTGACCGAGGGGATAGAGAGACTGAGACGAAGAAAAGGAATACAAACCTTTCTGGCATCGAAACAGTACGTAAAGGACTATGTCACTTACCTCGAATGGAAAGGGATATTGAAGCGGGAAAGAGGTCCGGGAAAGCCCGTGCAGGAAGTTTCCCTGACCGCCTTATGGAGGGATTGGGAGGAGGTCATTCGTTTTTATGGGAGCAGGTGCAAGTCCTGCGGCACCATTCAATATCCTCCCCAGAGGGTTTGTACCCAGTGCCATGAGAGAGATCAATTCGAGAAGATCAGGCTCTCAGACAAGAGGGGGAAATTATTCACATTCAGCTTGGACTATATATCCGATCCCTTCGATGTCCCGTTGGTTCTGTCGATTGTCGATTTTGATTGTGGCGGAAGGGCTGTCCTTACGATGACTGATCATCATGATAAAGAGATAGGGGTTGGGATGGCCGTGGAGATGAGTTTCAGAAAGTTATTCTTCAGTGACGGTATTCACAACTATTTCTGGAAATGTACACCATCAAGGACTTCATAGACGGAAGAAAATATCTACAGGAGGAACTATGCAGGGCCTAAGAGATAAAGTTGCCATCATCGGAATGGGGTGCACCAAGTTTGGTGAACTGTGGGACAAAAGTCAGGGCGACCTTATGATTGAGGCGACCCATGAAGCCTTGGAGGATGCAGGAATAGGGATGAAGGATGTCCAGGCCGCTTGGTTGGGAACCGCCCTTGGAGGTCTCCTGGGGATGAGATTTGCCCGGGCGTTGAAGACGGAGTACATCCCGGTGACGCGGGTGGAGAATCTCTGTACCACAGCGACGGATGCCATGCGACAGGCCTGTTACGCGGTGGCTGCAGGGGCATTCGATATTGCCCTGGTGTGTGGTTTTGAAAAACTGAAGGATTCAAAATATCTGATTGCAGGAGGCATGGAGCCCCCGGAAAGCACCAAAATCGAGGCGATTATTCCGCCGGCTACAGGATATGCCTTGGCAGCAAACAGATATTTTCACCAGTACGGGTTAAGTCCAGAAGAAGGAAAAGAGACGTTGGCCAGGATAGCGGTAAAGAATCATCACAACGGCAGTCTCAATCCAAAAGCGCATTTTCAAAAGGAGATAACCATCGAACAGGCCATCAAGGCACCTATGATAGCCTATCCGCTTGGGGTCTTTGATTGTTGCGGGGTGAGCGACGGAGCAGCAGCGGCTGTGATTACGACTGCTGATTTGGCCAAAAAATTCAGGGACGATTATATCTTGGTTAAATCGATCCAATTAGTGACGGGGGCCTACCAGCGTCCTCTGCAGAATACGGGCGATTTTGTCCATTTTGAGGAAACCGTTCTTGCTTCGAAAATGGCTTATAAGGAGGCTGGCATTGCCAATCCTCGAAAAGAGATTGATCTGGCCATGGTTCACGACTGTTTTACCATCACCGAGTTGATCATTTACGAGGACCTTGGTTTTAGCGTTCGAGGGGGGGCCAAAGAGGACGTGAAGGCCGGCACCTTTGAGTTGAATGGGGAGCTACCTGTCAATACCGATGGGGGATTGAAATGTTTCGGCCACCCGTTCGGAGCCAGCGGTTTGAGAATGATGTATGAGGTCTATAAACAGTTGCAGGGCAAAGCTGGCCCCCGTCAGGTGAAAAATGCCAAAATAGGTTTGACCCACAACCTGGCTGGAACTCCCCGGGACTCATCTGTTTGTGGAATAGCGATCTTGGGGCGCAGGGAATAGATTGCTCTCCTTTTGGCGCAGGGCGAAGCGGGGAATCAGCCAGACAACCAAACACATGGCGAACGACATTGTCAATTAATACGGGGGAAGGAGAGAGTACGAAGATGCTCAAGTTGGAGAAGATTGGGATCGTTGGCGCAGGCACCATGGGTGGAGGGATAGCCCAGAAGATAGCCCAGGAGGGTTGTAACGTTGTTTTAAGCGATATGAGTTATGACCTGCTGAATCAGTCAATGGATAATATAAAAAGAACGCTCGGAGAAGGAGTCAAACGCAAGATTTTATCCGAGGAAGAAGCCAGAGAGGTTCATTCCCGTATTCGAATAACCCCTGAGTTAGGCGTAATGGCTGAGTGCCAGCTGGTTATCGAGGCTGTGTTCGAGGACCTGGCTGTCAAGAAGGATGTCTTTAAGAAATTGGACAGCGTTTGTCCACCGGAGACCGTTTTTGCGACCAACACATCCACGCTATCGGTTAGAGAGCTTGCTGTCGAAACCCGGCGCCCCGATCATTTTGTGGGGCTCCATTTTTTCTATCATCCTGCAATGAATAGGCTGCTCGAAATCATCTTTCTTGAAAGCACATCGCCCGAGGCAAAGGCGATTGTCCATTCAATCAGTAATTTGATGGGAAAAACGGACATTGTGGTTGCCGATTCACCCGGGTTTGCAGTGAACCGTTTTTTCATACCTTGGTCCATGGAAGCGATAAGGATCCTGGATGAAGGGTTAGGCGATATCCCATCCATCGACCATGTCGTAAAACAGACGTTTAATGTTGGCATGGGACCTTTTGAATTCATGAACGCCGTTCGCGGGTTTTCTCTTGCGTACCTGACCTCGACTACGCTCAGACAGCGGATCAGCAGGTACTATGGGCCTCCTGCCAGCCTTGAAGACAAGTTCAAAAAAGGGGGGATGTGGGATCTTTCGGGCGACCCGAAGCCCGAAAGTTTCCAGAGAATAGAAGACCGGTTACTCGGGGCAGTCTTTTTTGTTACCTCTTCGCTGGTCGATGAAGGCGTCGCCAGTATGGTGGAAACGGACATCGGGGCGAAGGTAGGCCTTCGATGGAAGACTGGTCCGTTTGAGTTGATGAATCAGGTTGGTATTGGCAGGGCATACTCCCTTTCCAGATCGATTGTAGAAAGAAATCCAGATCTGAAGATGCCGGTTAATCTAGAGACGCAGTATAGAAAAGGGAAGCCCTGGGAGATCCAGTATGTAACTCTTTCCAAGAAGGGATCTGTTGCGCAGATAACGATTAAACGTCCTGAAGTCTTGAACGCATTAAATGGAACGGTTTTTTCACAACTGGGTCAGTGCTTGGACGAGATCGAGAAGGACCCGGCTATCGATGCTGTTGTCATTGGAGGATTGGGCAAGGATTTCGTAGCAGGTGCAGATATTGAATTTTTTATCGAACGTATCAAGCAAAAACGTTTTGAGGATATCGCGGCTTACGGCGCACACGCCCAGGAAATCGTAACCCGTGTTGAGGATTCCCGGAAATGGATGATCGCTCGTGTCCAGGGGTTGGCCTTAGGCGGAGGCCTGGAATTAGCCCTAGCTTGCGACACCATTGTCGCCTCAGACAAAGCTGCCTTTGGGTTCCCGGAGACAAGCATTGGAATTTACCCAGGGCTTGGCGGCATGCCGCGCAGTATCCGCAAAGTCGGAAAGGCTCTAGCCAAATACCTGGTCCTTACGGGGCAGATCATAGATCCAGCCACAGCTTTAAAGATGGGTCTCATAGAGTATGTTTTTCCGGTTACTGAACTGGATGAGAAGATCGGTCAAATCTCCTCAGACCCTTCTATGCGCAGGAAGGAGCCAAGATCCAAGTTCCAGCTGGACGAGAATCTTAAGTTGATCCAGGAACAATTCTCTGATGGGAACATCGAAAAAGTGCTCTGGGGGAAAGGGATAGAAGAGAATGAGCTGACTGTCCGCTTGCACAGGAAGATCTCTTCAAAAGCCCCTCTGGCTATAAAGCTGGCCAACAAGGTGATGGACGAAGGCGAGACCTTGCCTTTGAAGGAAGCCCTTGAACTTGAAAGGAGGTACGCAGGAGAACTTTTCAAAACGGAGGACGCATTGGAGGGGCTTCAATCGGTGGCAGGGAAATATCGTCCAACCTTTAAAGGTAAGTAAGGGGTATCGATCAAAGGAATTTAACCTGAACGCAGTAAGATGATCCATTAATCCCATTAAAGAAAGGAGGCCGACTATGAAAAGGAATATTCTGTTGATCGTTTTTCTGTCGTGTCTGGTTACGTTTTCTTATCATTTTGTAATGGCGGCCGAGCCAATAACAATCGGTGTCGTTACCTCTCTATCACACCCTGCTGGGGAGCAGGGTTACAACGCAGCTCGAATCGCCGTTGAAGAGATTAATGCCAAAGGGGGGGTGAGGATTGGCCAGGAGAAGAGGTTAATCAATGTGGTGGCAAGTGACACCCGGGATTCGGAGCCCGGGGTCCCTGTCACGGATGCCCTTCTGGCACTGGAAAAGACCATCCTCGAGAAGAAAGTCCAGGCCGTCGTGGTGGGACCGCTCCGATCAGAGGTTTTCCTTGCCAGTATGGACATTATAGCCAAATACAAAGTTCCCATGCTCGTTGGCATTGCCATGACCCCCGAGTCTGAGGTCAAATTCAAACAAAGTCCTGAAAAATATAAATACATCTTCAGACTCTGCGTCAGTGCCAAACATCTGATGATGTACCTGAGCGGGATTGTTGGATTTATCAATAAAGAGTTTGGGTTCAATAAGGTTTATATCATGAATCAGGATGTGGCATGGGCCCGGGGGACGGCTGACATGCTCACCAAAGGTTATTTTGAAAAGGCAGGATGGACCGTTGTCGGTCGAGAGAACTATCCAACAGGCAGTTCAGATTTTTCCTCAGGGTTGATGAAGGTACAAAGCGGTGGGGCTCAAGTGGTCATGCCTATCATGGACATGGTTGAATCAATTGTGTTCGTCAAGCAATGGAAATCGATGAGAATTCCCGCTGTGATGGTTGGGTTTACTTCTCGGTTAGGCGTACCGGAAGCGTGGAAGAATTTCGACGGCAAGATCGGGGGAACTATGGAGGTTGTCTACGAATTGGGATCAGCCATCGGGTCCAAGAAAGTTCCTCTCTCCATGGAATTCCAGAACACCTATGAAAAGAGGTGGGGTGGCTATCCTTCGGGGACAGGAGGTCATGGGGCATCACCTTCTTATGAAGCCGTCAAGGTCTTGGCCGAAGCGATCGAGCGGGCTGGGAGCCTTGAGGCGGACGCCGTTGTGTCTGCCCTTGAAAAGACGGATCGAATGGGTGTCATGGGTCGGATCAAGTTCGATGAGGTGCATCAGGTCCCGTATGGCCTCGATTTCCGGGAGGCCGCAATCGGCGCTGGCATCCAATGGACCGAAACGGGTAACCGCGTAATCATCTATCCTCCGATTCTGGCTGAAGGGAAGATTCAATTGCCCAAAGGATTGAAATCGGCCAAGTAATAAAACGTTTTTTCAAATCATACACAGCAACCTCCATCGGAGCGGAGTCGGTCATTCCTGCGCTTGCGCCCAGAAGCACTGCAGGGCGCAAGCGCGAAAGCAGGAACCCTGGGAAAAACTGGTTTCCTCGTATCCAAGCACGGGGCAGGCTAAGTGGACCCCTGAACGACGAATTACATGAGACTTAGGCCGCCATTTATGACTGCAAATCCCTGAAATCCGGGGGCAGGTTGAATGCTCATCACCAATTTCATATACGGGTTATTCAATAGTGCAGCGCTCTGCCTCATGGCCATCGGTTTTACTCTAACTTTTGGCATCAGCGGGGTAGCTAATTTTGCCTATGGGGCATTTTATGTGCTTGCTGCCTATTCCACGTGGTTTCTTTTTAATAAGCTTTCGTTTCCATACCTCCTGTCCGCCCCAGTCTCCGTGCTTCTTGTGGCGGTTTTGGGCGGCCTCTCGTATCGGTTCGTCCTCCTGCGCATACATGGTCAGAAGATCTCGGAGGTCATAGCTACTTTTGGAATAGGTTTGGTGATACTGGAATTGCTCATGTATTTTGCCGGTGGTTATGGCCGTGAACTCCCCACCTTTACAGAACAAAGCGTTCGTATTGGCCAAACTTATGTGGACTTGCATCGAATGGCGATCATCCTTCTATGCGCGGTTTTGGTTTTTTCTCTTTGGTTTTTCACACATCATACACAGACCGGCCTAGCCTTCAGAGGGATTGCCCAGGAGAAACGTACGGCCCTCTCCTTGGGGATCAATTCAGATTGGATCGCCACATTGAGTGTCTCCTCAGGTGCGGCTTTGGCGGGTATTGCGGCAATAGCCATTTTCCCTCTGGAGACGGTTACCACCATTTCAGGATACACCGTCATGATCAATGCCTTAGCTGTTTGTATTATCGGCGGGATGGGCAGTACTACCGGCTTGGTGATGGGTAGTCTCATCATTGGTTTCGCTCAGAAGTTTACGGACATCTACATCGGTTCAAACTATAGAATGGTGGTCAGTCTGGCGGCTATCCTGATCATCCTGTTTTTAAAACCCTCCGGGCTCTTTGGAAAGCAGAAGGAATTGGAAGAGAGGATCTGAAAATGCAGATGCGAAAGGAGCGCATAGATAGGGGGATTAAAGCGCGGTCGGAAGATATCTCGGCATTGCTTTCCTGGAGGGAGATGCTTTATCTTTCCGGGCCAAGATTGCTGCCTCTTCTGGGCCTGGCCGTTCTACCCTTGGTGTTGGGGCTTTATTGGCAAAAGGTCTTACTCTCAGTTGCCATCTTTGCTCTACTGGCCATGAGCTGGGAGATGTTGGCGCAGAGTGGCATGGTCTCTCTTGGTCAATCACTCTTTTTTGGGACCGGCGCTTACGTTGCTGGCATGATGAACCACCATTGGGGCTTGCCCCCGTTTGTAACCATCCCGGCGGCAGCCATTTTGGGGGGGGCGATTTGTACTATCCTCCTCCTGCCGGTCTTGAGATTGCGAGGGATATATTTTGCCATGGTGACGCTGATCCTCCCGATGATGCTCGTTAGGATCATTGAGGCGACGAAGATTTTCGGAGGGACGGAGGGAATAAGCGGCCTGGGTTCATTTCCGTCGAAATGGTTAGAGTTATACCTCGTCCTGGCGGTGCTCCTGGGTGTCCTTTTTGGTTTCAGGCGTATCATTGGTTCCGATTTTGGTCTGGTTTTGAAAGGTATCAACGACAATGACCGATCGGTTATGAGCAGTGGGCTTAATGTCCACTGGTATAAAGCTCTTTCTTTGTATCTGTCCGCTTCCGTGGGGGCCTTTGCCGGTGCCTTTATGGCTCATGTCTACATGGTGGTTGGCATGGGCATGTTCTCCCTCGATTATTCGATCCTTCCCGTTGCTGCAGCTGTCGTGGGCGGAGGAGGGACTTTTGCAGGGTCC
>Ga0153915_10006495_pt1 | contig 10972 bp, 9 predicted proteins | sample Opewatmetagenome_2_FD_107003 | JGI IMG/M metagenome (GOLD analysis project Ga0153915, IMG submission 107003) | Freshwater wetland microbial communities from Ohio, USA - Open water 3 Core 3 Depth 3 metaG | ecosystem: Environmental > Aquatic > Freshwater > Wetlands | place: USA: Ohio, Lake Erie...
CAACCATGAAATTATCTGTAATTATCCCTGTTTATAATGAAGTCAAAACCATCCGGGAGATCATTCAGAGGGTGCAATCAACCGGATTGGCAGATGAAATCCTGGCTATCGATGATGGCTCAACCGATGGAAGTCGAGATTTATTGGCGAATATCATGGAGGACGGGAATGTCAAGGTAATCTATCATGAGCATAATCAGGGGAAAGGGAAAGCTGTCAGAACAGGGATCCAAAATGCGAGCGGAGATTTGATAATAATTCAGGATGCTGACCTGGAATATGATCCACGCGAGTATCCTAACCTGCTGAGGCCTATCCAGGAGGGCATCGCAGATGTGGTATATGGTTCAAGGTTTCTTGGGGAAGGCCGTAGACCAGTTCTATTCTGGAATATGGTTGCCAATAAGATTTTAACCCTGGTCACCAATATTTTATACAATAATATATTGACCGATATGGAAACCGGATATAAATTATTTCGGCGTCAAGTTGTTCAAAATATGACATTACATGCACATGGATTTGAGTTCGAACCCGAATTCACAGCCAAAATCTTAAAAAGCAAAGTTAGGATTTACGAAGTCCCAATTACATTTAACCCGCGTGATTATTCAGAGGGTAAAAAGATCAAGATGAGAGACGCGTTTATTGCAATGTGGACGCTGATTAAATATCGTTTTGTCAATTGAACTCAGGAAGGTGATTAGCTAAGCGATTTTCTGATATCTTTCACATTTAGCTGGAGTGAAACCTGACCGTTGAATTCATTAAGCTCGAAGGTGTACATCAAGTCGATTAATGGTGGGAGTTGAGCAAGCCAATAACCTTGCCGAAATGCAATAGCATCATAGGTTATATTCCCGTCTGTCACTGATAATTTCAAATGTGAGCCATCAGCGCCTATTGCCTTTTGGTGCGTTACCTTTAGACGATTTGACATGAAGATGGGGGTTGGATTACCCATCCCGGTAGGCTGCAACCAATTAAGATATTTTAGCAAATCAGGTTTAAGATCAGAAAGAGGTATCTCTACTTCCGCAAGGATTTTTGGACGTAGGTCTAAATCCCCGAGCTGCTCTTTGGCAATCGATTGCATCCGAGTAATTAAAGTTTGAAGCAGCTCATTACGGACAGTAAACCCTGCAGCCGCAGCATGCCCACCATGGTGTTCCAATAAATCCTTGCATTGGTCCAAAGCTTGAGTGATATGAAATTCTGGAATGCTCCTACAAGACCCCCGTGTATATTTCTCACCAATACTAGCTATAATCGATGGACGGTAATACTGCTCGGTGAGTCTTGAGGCTGCCAACCCAACCACACCAGCATTATATTCCGGGTCTGCATCAAAAAGTAGGAGCGGGATTTGATCATCGACAATTATCTTTTGTTCAGACTTGGTTTGGATGTCACGCATTATTCTTTGACGTTCACGGTTTTGAATTTCAAGCCACTGAGCAAGCTGACCCACCTCCGTAGGATCTTGGGAGGTCAATAGTTTTAAAGATGCTAATGCAGATTCCAATCTTCCTGCAGCATTCAATCTCGGTGCCAAGGCGAAACTGATATCTGTAGTAGAAATTCTGGTTGGGTTTAACCCGGAGACACCAATCAAGGCCATTAGCCCCTGGCGGAGAGGCTGGCGAATAAATTCCAGACCTGAACGGACGAGAGATCGGTTTTCTCCGGTTAATGGCACCAGGTCGGCAACAGTGCCAAGGGCGACCAGATCCAGATAATCACGTGAATCCAGATTCGGGTATTGTCCTGATGAGGACAATGCTTCCACTAATTTATAAGCCAATCCTACACCGGCGAGATTCTTTTCGGGATATGTATCCCCTGGCTGTTTTGGGTTTATCACTGCAAAGGCTGACGGAAGCTCATTGAGAGGGGAATGATGATCTGTAATAATTAAATCCATACCAACTGAACGAGCATAATCCGCTTCATCCCACGAACGTATCCCGCAATCAACTGTGATGATTAGATCTACCCCCTCCTCTGACAACGTGCGCAAGGCTTCAAGATTTAATCCATAGCCTTCATCGAACCGGTTTGGAATATATTCTCTTACCTTAGCACCTATGGCGTTCAATGCCAACCATAATAAGGCAGTAGCAGTCACACCATCCGCATCATAATCTCCATAAACGACGATACTTTCATGCTGTTGGATAGCGCAGATTATGCGATCCATCGCTTTAGGCAGATTAAGCAACTTCAATGGCTGGCTACCTGGAGGACTTTGAGCTTCTAAAAACAAGCGGGCTTGTTCATGGGTGCGGTAGCCACGGTTATAAAGTATTTGACGGAGAATTGGAGGATAGCCACTCAGCTCTTGAATGGCCTCTGGAGGAGGGGGTGGTGCCACCTCCCAATATTTGGTTATCACTGGCATGGTGCTGGATCGCCTAAGGTTTGTGCAAGAGCTAATGCTCCCATTAGCCCTACATCATCGCCCAATGCTGAAGTAGTTAAGGTTAAATTCTCAAGATACTTTTTGGATATTACATGTTCGCTCATTGCAGCACGCAGGGGACCAAAGAATGCTTCGCCACTCTGGGAGACACCACCTCCGATGATGACTATGCTTGGGTTAAAAACATGTAGATAATCTGCTATTGCGATCCCAAGGTAGGTACCACCCCGGGAAAGCGCGGCCTGGGCAAGTTCATCACCCTGACTGGCAGCAAGGGAAACTTCTTTGGCTGTGATGGGTCGTTTTTTAGCTAAAGAGGAAGGAATCCCCTGACTCAATTCTTGCTCCACCCAGCGCGCAATCGCAGGACCGGAACTGACAGCTTCTAAATGACCTCGTTGACCACAACCGCATAATGGTCCATCAGGGATTACTGTGATATGTCCCAACTCACCTGCCAACCCACGTATGCCTAGCAGCAATTGATTATCGATAATAACCCCCCCGCCGATCCCCGTGCTGACGGTGATATACACCAAGTGACGATGCCCAATTCCCGCACCGAAACGCCATTCACCAAGAGCTGCCAAGTTAGCATCATTACCAATTGCTACTGGAACCTTGAATTGGTCTTGGATCAGTTTTTTTAACGGCAGGTCAGTCCAGCTTGGGATATTGGGTGCCTCAAAGACTATCCCTTCATAAGGATCAAGTGGTCCTGGAGCCGCGACAGTAATTGCAGCAATCTCCTCATCTTTTGGTACGATGGAAGCAATCAGATTGATAAGGCGCTCATGAGGAGAATCTGGTCCTACAGTATATATACGTTTAACAATTGTGGGTGTTTGGCTCTGGATAGGGAAACAGGCTGCGCGTATATGAGTACCCCCAACATCTGCGACAATGAAATTTCTGACCATGTTGCAAAGTATAGCATAATTTATTGTTGACGAGTTCCCTAAAGACTGCTATCATCAAGCGTTGGAATGAGTAAGAAAAAAATTACTAACTCAAAAAATTTTTGGTTGCGCCTGTCCAATCCTTTGCGATGGTTGGTTCCAGGACTGGGTGTAAAACGTTGGATAGTGCTAATCCTTTTAGGAACTACCTTATTAGGGGTGGGTTTAGCAGTATTATTGTTAGAGGTTTATCGCACAGCACCTGAAACATGGTGGTTACCCATCTTATCGGTTGCTTCATTGCGCATCCTGAGCCGACCATTACGAGTATTGATCTTTGGAGGAATAGGCACAGGATTGATTTTGGTTGGAATCTGGGGGATTAATCGCTCTCTCATGGCGCCGTTTCGTCGCTCTGGGAAACCAATGCTTGATGAGCTCACCGATCACCGGAGAAAAGAACGTGGGCCACATATTGTCACTATTGGGGGCGGGCACGGACTATCAACTTTATTAAGGGGGTTGAAAAATTACAGCTATAATATTACTGCAGTTGTTACAGTTGCTGATGATGGGGGCTCATCTGGACGAATAAGACGGACGCAGGGTATTCCACCTCCGGGTGATATTCGGAATTGTCTTGCAGCCTTATCCACTGACGAAGCATTAATGACCCAACTTTTTCAATATCGATTCTCAGATGGCAATCCTGAGTTGGATGGCCATCCTTTTGGTAATCTATTCATCAGTGCACTATCAGAGATTACTGGCAGCTTCGAGGAAGCAATAGTCGAATCGGGCAGGGTTTTGGCAGTACATGGGCGCGTGCTTCCCGCCACGCTTCATGACGTTCGCTTGGTAGCAGATATGCAGCTCCCTCATAGCAATGGTGAGGTGAGAATTGAGGGAGAGAGCACCATCCCCAAATTCCCGGGCAATATACAGCGGGTGTGGCTTGAACCCAGTAACCCCTCAGCATATCCACAGGTGATTCAAGCAATCCTGGCATCTGAATTAATCGTGATTGGTCCCGGCAGTTTATTCACCAGTGTCATGCCCAATTTACTGGTTCCAGATATTGTTGCTGCTATCCAAGCCAGTCGAGCCTTAAAAATCTATGTGTGTAATGTTGCTACCCAACCAGGGGAAACAGAAGGATATTGTTGCGAAGACCACATTAAGGTCTTGACCGATCATGTTGGGGGGGCAGTTTTTGATATTATTGTTATAAACAATCAATTTGAAGGAAAATTACCTCCTGGAACAGATTGGGTGAAAACGATACCAGAGAATGAGTTCGAGTATCCCATATACCGGGCAGATTTAGTCGATGAGAACCAACCTTGGCGCCATGATTCCACAAAATTAGCCAAGGCAATTATAAATTTATATCAAGAACGAACAGGTCCCTTGATAGAATAATAAATTGCTTAAGAAATATTATCATTAATTACAGCGGCTTGATAAATATTTTGGGCTGCTGAAAATAACATAGTATGGAGGAAAAAATGACGACAAAAGTAGGTATTAATGGATTCGGACGGATTGGAAGACAGGTGCTTAAAGCAATCCGGGATAATCATCCTGATAATCTGGAAGTGGTCGCCTTCAATGATATTGGCGATTTAAAAACCATGGCGCATCTATTAAAGTATGACAGCAACTATGGTCATTTCGATGGTACTGTTGAAGTCAAAGATGAGGGATTGTTTGTAGATGGGAAAGCGGTTAAAGTATTTAAAGAAACTGACCCATCCAACATCCCATGGGGTTCACTTGGGGTGGATATCGTCATAGAAAGCACAGGATTATTCACCATAAAGAGTGATGGGGTCAATAAAAAGGGAAAGCTCGTAAAGGGTGCCGAGAACCACATCACCAAAGGTGGTGCGAAGAAGGTGATCATAACAGCACCTGCTGAAGGAGAAGATTTAACCATTGTCCTGGGTGTGAATGAGTATATGTACGATCCCAAGAAACATCATGTCATATCGAATGCATCGTGCACGACCAATGGTCTTGCCCCTGCGGTTAAGGTCGTTCATGACAAGTATAAAATCGTCCGTGGGTTTATGACCACTATTCATGCCTATACTAACGATCAGAAAATATTGGATCTTCCCCATAGTGACCTGCGCCGTGCACGTGCTGCTGCCCTAAATATCATTCCCACTACGACAGGTGCTGCCAAAGCAATCAGCCTGGTCATCCCAGATCTAAAAGGGAAGATGGATGGGTATGCATTACGTGTCCCGACCCCGACAGTATCCATAATCGACCTGACTGTGGAATTAGAGATAAGCACTACCACTGAGGAATTACGCCAGACATTCCGTGATGCTGCAGCTGGTTCGTTGAAGGGCATCCTGCAGGCTGTTGATGAGCCTTTGGTCAGCACAGATTATAAAGGTGATTCCCATAGCTCATCGGTGGATCTACCATTTACCATGGTGTTGGGCAAGGAAAAGAACAATTTTGCAAAGATCATCGCCTGGTACGACAATGAATGGGGTTATTCCGTTCGGACTGCTGATTTAGCAGCTTTATTGGCAAAAAACTTATAATAATAAAATGAAGGAATGCGGATGAGTGTAATTCCCATCCGCATTCTTTATATTATATGGAGGGAATATGTTCAATAAGAAGTCTATTACGGATATTGATGTAAAGGGAAAACGAGTTTTGGTACGGGTGGATTATAACGTCCCGATTAACGATGGCAAAGTGGTAGATGATACGCGCATCGTGGCAGCTATGCCCACATTAAATTACCTATTGGATCATGGTGCGGCAGTGATTCTATTTTCTCATCTCGGTCGACCCAAGGGCGGACCTGACCCGAAATTCTCTCTACGACCAGTCGCTGCACATTTGAGCGGACTTCTAGGTAAACCAGTAGCATTTGCGGATGATTGCGTTGGTCCTGTCGCAGAAGCTGCCTCCAAGGCACTGAAACCGGGTGAGGTATTAGTGCTAGAAAATACCCGCTTTCACCCGGAAGAAGAGAAAAATGATCCTGAGCTCGCCAAGAAGATGGCTTCTTTGGCAGATATTTACGCCAATGACGCGTTTGGTTCTGCTCACCGAGCCCATGCTTCTACAGAAGGTGTGGCACATTACTTACCTGCAGTGGCAGGTTTTCTGATGGAGAAAGAAATCCAATATCTTGGTCAGGCGATTGCCAACCCAAAACGTCCATTCATTGCCATATTGGGTGGAGCGAAGATCAGTGATAAGATCGGTGTCATCCGAAATTTACTTACCAAAGCTGACCTGATATTAATCGGCGGAGGGATGGCAAATACTTTTTTTAAAGCACAAGGTTATCCTATTGGAGATTCGCTTTACGAAGACGAGGCAATGGATACTGCACGCCAGCTTTTAAAATCAGGCGCTAGTCACTTACGCCTACCAGTGGATGTGGTAATTGGTGACCGATTTGAAGCAGATGCGGAAAATAAGGTCATTACGATGGGTCCAGTACCAGATGGATGGCGTATCCTTGATATCGGTCCGGCAACTGTGATTAACTTTGGTAAAGCTATTTCCACAGCTGGGACGGTTGTATGGAATGGTCCAATGGGCGTTTTTGAATTCCCCCGTTTCGCTGAAGGAACATTTGGAGTCGCAGAGGCTGTTGCTGCGAGTAAAGCGGTTTCCATCATCGGTGGTGGTGATTCAGTTTCCGCGATCAATCAGGCTGGCCTAGCAAATCGGATCACTCACATTTCAACGGGTGGAGGTGCTTCACTTGAGATGTTAGAGGGATTAGACTTACCAGGGTTGGTAGCATTACAAGACAAATAATTGGTTTACTTGCATCTCCCCAGCTCTGTGATGGTCTGGGGAGGTGCACATTTACGGTTTGAAAAATAACATCCCTTTAATTACATACTGGTAGAAGGAAATATCGTTATAGATCTCTGAGAACCGTTGGATGGTCCAGCCACTTGATTCATTGATAATGATATGGATATATATATAATATATATTTGAGGTGATTATGCGTCGACCGTTTGTTGCGGGAAATTGGAAAATGTTTAAAACCGTGGCAGAAGCTCGAGTTTTGATAACCGAGTTACTGCCAGGTTTGACTGCCATTCAAGGGGTTGAAATTGTGCTTTGCCCTCCATTTACCTCGATATTGCCGGTAGCTGCATTATTAGAAGGAACTGCCATTGGTGTAGGTGCCCAAAATATGCATTGGGAAGCATCAGGTGCTTATACAGGTGAGATTGCTCCATCCATGTTAGCCGAGTTCTGTAAGTATGTGATCATAGGGCACTCCGAGCGTCGAGCATACTTTGGAGAGACTGATGGCAGTGTTAATCAGAAAGTTAAGGCGGCCATTGAGCATGGTCTCGTGCCAATTATGTGTGTAGGAGAGACGCTCGCTGAGAATGAAGCCGGAATCACAAGTGAGGTTGTGACCAGGCAGATAAAAGAAGGATTGAATGGGGTCGAGGCTCAATCCATTGGGTCAATGGTGATTGCATACGAGCCTGTGTGGGCAATTGGAACCGGGCGAGCTGCGACGGCAGATGGAGCCAATGCAGTTATCGCTGATATCATCCGCGCCTTATTGGCTCGCATATACGGAGATGAAGTGGCTGAGATGATCCGTATTTTATATGGAGGCTCAGTAAAAGCCAGTAATGCTGGAGAATTTTTCCGATATGCTGACATTGATGGCGCGCTTGTCGGGGGAGCCAGCCTTAAGGCTTCGGAATTCATCCCAATCGTCAAGGCTGCTGCCAGTTAATGTTGATGATTAGCTGGAGTACATATCTTTATCTATTACTCTTATTAGTTCCCCTGTCATATCTTCAAAGATTCCTGCAACGCGAAATTCAGGCCATATTTTTATTGATTACACGCCAACCAGAAATATCAATGGCATTATTTTCATTGATGTTTTTGCCGGGGGTGCTGTTACATGAGGTAAGCCATTTTCTAATGGCGCACTTATTGGGTGTCAGAACGGGAAGGTTTTCCATCATACCTAAAAAACTTGAAGGTGGACGGATTCAGCTCGGATATGTTGAAACAGCTTCAAGTGATTTCTTTAGAGATGCTTTGATTGGGGTTGCTCCATTGGTTACAGGGGGGATTTTTGTTGCGTTTGCAGGGGTATCCCGTCTGGGATTAAATACCGTTTGGGAGAGCCTTGCACAAGGACAAACGAGTTCAATCGGTCTGGCATTAAAATCCGTGGTTGATAAGCCAGATTTCTGGATATGGTTTTATCTGATCTTTGCGGTAAGCAGCACTATGATGCCTTCCTCTTCCGACAGGAGAGCCTGGTTGCCACTGATATCGGTGATGGTGATCTTATTGGTTTTGGTCTTGCTTATGGGTGTAGGAACTTGGATATTAACTAGCTTCGGATCTGCTTTCAAAGCTGCATTGGATGCCATTACCTTGGTGCTCGGCATCACCGTGTTTATCCATCTGATCCTACTGCCCCCAACGTGGATTATTCGGAAACTTATTTCACGTATGGTAGGACTTCAAGTGGTATGAGGGAGTATAATTTTGAGATATTTTAGCTGACGAAATGGTCAGCAGGTATTATTTGTTTATGGTTTGTATGCGGTATTCATGGGTCAGGGCAGGCATAGTTAATAGGTTATAGGAGACTATTGTCCGAAATGGCAGAACAGTGGTACGCATTACGCAGTAAGCCACGCAAAGAAGATGTTGTTTGGAAACAAGTACGGGAGCGTGGGTACGAGGTGTTCTATCCCCGACTGCGTGTCAATCCGATCAATCCACGCTCTCGAAAATTCAGGCCGTATTTTCCGGGTTACCTCTTTATCCGAACGGATATTGAGGTTGTGGGTTTATCCACATTTCAATGGCTCCCTCATACAACTGGTTTGGTAAGTTTTGGTGGAGAGCCTTCACCAATCCCTGATAATTTAATTCATGCCATAATGCGCAGGGTGGAAGAAATTGTAGAAGCTGGTGGAGAGGTATTTGACGACTTGCATAAAGGTGATGTTGTGCGGATAAATTTTGGTCCCTTTGAGGGGTATGAAGCTATTTTCGATACCCGTCTTCCCGGAACTGAACGGGTTCGGGTATTGTTACAGTTTTTAAGTGACCGTTATGTCCCAGTTGAGTTGGAAGCAGGTCATCTCCAACCCAAAAAGAGTCCCTAATATATCGATTAGGTCCTTCATTAATATTGTGGGTTTCTGGAGAATATTAAGTACCCAACAAAATAATGAGCGATTACAAAAAATTATTGAAAAGCGTTTGTCACTGATAACGATATATTGAGTGAGATTCTTATGCTAATAAGTTTACGAAGTAATCATTATAATTAGAATATATGCCATCGATCCTGATTGTGTGTACTGCCAATATTTGCCGATCACCAATAGCAGAGGCAATATTGAAACGATTGGTTGCTGATCGACCAGATGCTAATCAGTGGTTAATCAAATCAGCCGGTACATGGGCTAACTATGGCTCTCCAGCAGCATTGCTATCTCAATTGGTAGTGCAGAATATGGGGTTGGATATCAGCACCCATCAATCCCAACCAGTTACATTGGAGCTAATGCAGCAATTTGATCTAATCCTCACTATGGAAGATCAACAAAAAGAAGGTTTGGCGCTTCAATTTAAACCGTATGCTGATCGAATCTTCATGATCAGTGAAATGATCGGAAGGATTGATGATATCCCAGACCCGATTGGAGGAGAGCTAGCGGATTATCAGGAGACAGCCCGCGTACTAGAACACATCCTATCGGATGGGCTAGATCGAATTTATCAGCTTGCAGTGATGCACCAGCAATGAATATACAAAAATATCTAAAATAGAGTGTCACGAAATCCTATGTATACGGCAATTCGTTTAAAATAAATGGTAGGATATAGAGTAATTTGAAAAATATTGGATCTGAATGTGATGGAATTAAGAAACATTGAGAGAATGATAAAATTAAGGCAATATACGGTTCAATTATCCAGATTCTTGAGTGATATATTTTTAGCAACTATTTTCGGTAGTTGGGGTTCTTTTCTGTAGAACTCCCACCGGTAAGAGTGATTGGTTGTCAAATAGTGGTGATGAGATAAACCTTAACCGGGCAATTCAGGGAGATCATGAAGCATTCGGCATGCTGTATGAACAATATGTCGAACGGATCTTTAACTACGTCTATTACCGTACTGGAAACCAACACGATGCGGAGGATCTAACCGCCAAGGTATTCTTTCGTGCCATGCGAAGGATTCCTCAATACCAGGAAAGAGGCTTGCCGGTGACTGCGTGGTTGTATCGAATTGCGCATAACCTGGTGGCAAACTGGCACCGAGATCGCGGTAGGCGTCCTGAGATATCATTGGATGAGGGATACGCTTCGATACCGCATTCTGAGCATCCTGAAGTAACCCTGCTTCAAGTTGAAGAGCAGGATCACTTATTACGGATCATACGGGATCTGCCCCCTGAGCGGCAGCAGCTGATTATCCTCAAGTTTGTCGAGCATATGTCGAACGCTGAAATTGGTCAAATTATGGGTAGAACCGAGGGGGCTGTAAAAAGCCTATATCATCGGACTCTCCTTACCCTTCGTGTTGATATGGAAACTGTATCCAAAGAGGAGAGATTGGATAGCAAAGGAACAATCTCATG
>Ga0153915_10006496_pt1 | contig 10972 bp, 11 predicted proteins | sample Opewatmetagenome_2_FD_107003 | JGI IMG/M metagenome (GOLD analysis project Ga0153915, IMG submission 107003) | Freshwater wetland microbial communities from Ohio, USA - Open water 3 Core 3 Depth 3 metaG | ecosystem: Environmental > Aquatic > Freshwater > Wetlands | place: USA: Ohio, Lake Erie...
GGCTCGTATCCCTGCAAGCTCCGGAAAGGAACGCTGGCCCACAAAGCATATCACAGCGACTTGATCCACGAGCGCCATCGCCACCGATACGAGGTCAATGATGCGTTCAAAGAGCCCCTCGGCCGCAACGGAATGATCTTCAGCGGGGTCTGCCCGGACAATAATCTCGTGGAGATGATCGAACTCATGGACCATCCCTGGTTCGTAGCAGGACAATTTCATCCTGAGCTGAAGTCGCGCGCCACTAACCCTCACCCGCTCTTCCGCGACTTTGTGAAAGCATCGATGGAATACCGCGAAGCGAAGAACCACCGCGACTAATGTCCCCCGGCTACTCTCCGCCGGTGCCGTAGAACGGCGTTTTTCACACACCCACATGCAGTTTTGACCTTCCAGCCTGCCTGTTTGATTTTGAGCTATTCACTCGTTACCATTGGTTGAGTTCATTGGAATAGGCGTGATGAGACAATCACAAGGTCCATCACGCCTATTCTTTTCTGCTCACTATGGCCGACTTCATAGCAGACGAGAGGTCTCGTATGATCACACCATCGGCAACAGATGCATTGTCTGAAACGCTGGAGCTTTTTGGCGACATCTCCAGCAACCTTGTCTACATCACCGAGGAACTGCCTTCTCTGCAACTGCCTAAAGATACCGAGGAAAGCATCGTTTCGTTCTGCTGCACATTTCTCGAATCCCTCGTTGAAGGCGACAAACAGGTGCATCGTCTCATGACCGGACTCCAGTCAGTTCAACTTCGGGCACCAGAGAACGCTGCTTTGATCCTGGAGGCTCTCCGACTGGATCTATGGAAAAATGTCCAGTCATTGCATACGCTCGTGGCAGATTTCCGGTCACGCTCTAAAGACCATCAGGAGTTCACACTCCTCGGCGTGCTGTTGAACGAGTCCGGTGCAAACATCCTTAAGGACTTTGTGAAGATACAGGACGCTTTGGAAGGACTTGTGAGAGAGTGGAAGCAATAGAAGAATTCTCCCGGAAGGCTGAGTGACTCGGCCCCAGGCGACTCTTGGCATCACTCTACGCCATGGAGGTACACGATCATGAAGAACGTCGGACTCTTGCGATTACTCAAGGGGGGCAATCGTCGCTCCATCGGTCGCTCCAACGAAGTTGTCAGCAGAATCCTTTCCGACCCGGGACTCTTCCCTATCCTTTTGTCCGGGATGCTCTCGGAGGATCCACTCGTCAGAATGCGTGCAGCCGATGCCACCGAAAAGATCACCATGTCGCGCCCCGAATACCTTTACCCGTACAAGCATATTTTGATTAACCAGGTTGCAGCAATCCGTCAGCAAGAGGTTCGCTGGCATCTCGCTCAGATGTTCCCCCGATTAAGACTTACCCGGCCCGAACGTCGAACTGTTGTGAATATTCTTCTTGATTTTTTGAATGATGAAAGCAAGATTGTACAGACCTTTTCCATGCAGGCACTAGCGGATATCGCACGGCAGGACGTATCGTTCCGACATCTTGCACGACAGGCCATCGAGCGCCACACACGCAAGGGCAGCCCTGCCGTTCAGAACAGGGGCAGAAAGCTCCTAACCCGCCTGCGCCGACAGTTCGTTGAGTAAGGATGCTTTTCTGTTCTTCTTTTATCACTTCAGGCAGGTGATTCCATGAGATGCGTTCCGGCCATCGTCATTCTCCTCCTCGTCCCGTTTTCCCTCTTCGCACTCCAGCAGAAAGACAATTCGCCAGCCCAGAAGGCTGAGATCACCAGTGATCACTCACTCGCATACGACATTTTCCGTGAGCTGATCGAGATCAAGACCACATATGCAACAGGAACAACGAAAGCTGCCGAGGCAATGGCGGCCAGGCTCCGGGAGGCCGGCTACCCAGAGCAGGATTTGAAGATTATGGGGGCCGATTCTGCAAAAGCCAACCTTATCGTTCGTCTGCATGGCTCGTCACAGGAGAAACCCATTCTGTTCATCGCTCATCTTGACGTTGTCGAAGCCCGGCCGGAGGATTGGTCGTTTGATCCTTTCACGTTTGTGGAACACGATGGATACTTTTATGGACGTGGAACGACCGACTGCAAATCCGACGCTGCAAACCTCGTCGTGTTGATGATACGTCTACGTCAGGAGCATTTCGTCCCATCGCGCGATATCATCGTTGCTCTTACTGCTGACGAGGAGGCTGGTGGTGACGCAAACGGTATTCAGTGGTTGCTGAGAACACATCCCGATCTCATCGATGCAGAATACTGTATCAATACCGATGCTGGCGGCGGGCAGCTGAAGGGTGGGAAGCCACGATCACTTGATCTTCAGACAAGCGAAAAAGTCTACATGAGTGTCCGGCTCGACGTTCACAATCGCGGTGGCCATAGCTCACTACCAGTGAAAAACAATGCCATCTATCACCTTGCCAAGGCATTGGTCAGGCTCTCGAAGTTTGAATTCCCGGCAAATTTGAATGAAACAACCCGATTATATCTCAAGCGACTGGCAAATCGTGAAACCGGGCAGATCAAGGCCGATATGAACGCAGCTGCAACACTCCTTCCTGATCCTGCCGCCGTGGCACGACTGTCGGCCGCATCAGCGTACTACAATGCACAGATGCGAACAACAGCTGTCCCGACGATGCTGCAAGCTGGCCACGCTGAGAATGCACTTCCCCAGCTTGCTCGCGCGATAGTGAACTGCCGAATTCTTCCTGGCGAATCCCCCGATGATGTTCTACGCACGATTCGGCGGGTTATCAATGATACCGCCATCAGCATAACACGGCTGAGCGAACCGAAGCCAAGCCCACTCTCACCGCTTCGAGCTGATGTCATGCATGCAGTGGAAAGCGTTGCACAATCAATGTGGCCAGGCGTGCTTGTGCTGCCAGTGATGTCCACAGGTGCAAGCGATGGCGCCTATCTTCGGAGAGCCGGAATACCAGTATACGGTGTCTCCGGTATGTTTGGAGATATAGACGACGTCCGCGCCCATGGGCGGGATGAGCGGATCGGAGTGAAGCAATTCTTTGATGGCATCACATTCATGGAGCAATTCGTGAAAGCCCTCACAGGGGGACCCATCCGATAGCAAAACAGGCCTGATCAAGTACTTTTCTGTCGTTGATTTTCGGGGCTCATTTGACTACACTCATGTAATCCAATCATCCTTGTTTCGCATCTTTCATGCGTATTGAATTCCAGGGGGCAGCGCGCACAGTTACTGGATCCATGCACGTTCTCACTGTTGGCGGAACGACAATCCTTCTCGATTGTGGCATCTACCACGGTAGGCGGGAAGAGGCACGTCAGCGCAACAGCGAATTCCCGTTCGACGCCTCTTCGATCAGTGCTGTTGTACTCTCACATGCTCACATTGATCACAGCGGCAATCTTCCGGGTTTAGTACGGCATGGATTCCGGGGGCCGATCTATTGTACGCAGGCGACCAGGGACCTCTGCCAGGTGATGCTGAAGGACAGCGCATACATCCAGGAAAAGGATTCTGAATTTATCAACGAGAGACACCGCGATAAAAGACTTCCTCCCGTCGAGCCGATCTATACGCAAGAAGATGTTGACGCAACGGTGCCACTTCTCGAGGGAGTCGACTATAGCACGGTGTTCTCGGTGAATGAAAGCATTGAGTGCCGTTTTGAAGACGCAGGCCATATTCTGGGGTCTACAGTTGTGGCGCTGACACTACGGGAGAATTCGAACACTGCCCGGCTGGTGTTCACCGGCGACCTGGGCCGGCCAAATCTCCCCATCTTGCGAGACCCTGTGTTCATCGACCCCTCCGGCGAAGCGGACTACCTGATCAGCGAAAGCACGTATGGCGGACGGTTCCATGCACCCGTCCATGAGATGGAAGATCAGCTCCTTGCGCCCATTCTTCGAGCCTGTCATCGGGGAGGGAAAATCATCATTCCTGCGTTCAGCGTTGGGAGAACACAGGAAATCGTCTATATGCTTCACAAGCTGGCCAGCAACGGAAAGATTGAGATGCTTCCCGTCTATGTCGATAGCCCGCTTTCTGTGAACGTGACCGACGTATTCCGCAAACATCCTGAGTGCTTCGACGAAGAGACAAAGGCAATTCTGAACTCGCCGGATCATGGCGACCCTTTCGGGTTCGAGCGTCTTACATATATTCGCAACGTTGAGGAATCAAAAGAGCTCAATGACCGGCATGGGCCATTTGTTGTCATTTCCGCTTCGGGCATGTGTGAGGCTGGAAGAATTATCCATCATCTCGCCAATAGCGTTGGTGATCCGAAGAATCTCATTCTTATCGTCGGTTATCAGGCAGAGAACACCCTGGGGAAGAAGCTCGTCATGAAAGAACCAGTCGTGAACATTTTCGGGGAGCCTCACGAGGTCAAAGCCGAAGTCGCCGTTCTGAACTCTTTCAGCGGCCATGCAGACAGGAATGAGCTCCTCAGCTATCTGGGCAGGTTCCAACGCAGGCTCAAACAAATTTTTCTCGTTCATGGTGATCTCGATCAGGCTCAGAATCTCAGTAGTGGTCTTCAGGAGATTGGATTTGGGAAGGTAAGCATCCCTTCGCGCGGCGACAGCGCCGTGCTACATTGAGTGAGCCAATGCAGTCCCGGGTCCGCTTTCTTGCTGCCATTCTGAGCATCCTGGCAGAACACTCATTGCTCACCGCGCAAGAAGCCATCCGCAGCTATGAACAAGCCCTGCCGCTACCCGACACGCTGTTTCGCCGAAATGTCCTTTCCATTCTGTTCGACCGCAATTCCAACACGTACAATTGGATCGGGCGGCTGACACTTGACACAACAGTCTTGGAGAACAAAATCACCCTCAACCAACAGTATGTTTCCAATGTTATTGTCAACGATCCCGGCACACTCCCCGCAAGCCGCAAGCTGCGCAATGACCAGGAAAACCTCTCTCTGCTCCTCGGCCGACATCTCTTTACTGACATAAGTCTCCAGACCCAGTGGTCATCGCTTGTCTCTTATGACAACAGGGGCGTTGGCCTGAGTAATGCTTTCAGCCACTCAGCATTTGCCGGGATTGCCTACTCACCATTGAGCTCGCTCACCATCACACCGATGGCAGGTTATCGCTGGGACAATCAGGTCGGGATCCGTGATCACGGCCCGGCTGTCAATGTGGCCGGCTTGCTTCAAGGGATCGACGCTGAGGGATACCAAATCAATGGGGCTGCACAGTTCCACCGTGATCTGCTCGATCCGCGGATTCTTGAAAGCAGCTTTGCCCGAGCGGGTGTTCAGAAAATCTTCTCGTTGCGCACACGCGACAGTTTGGAAATCGGCCTGAACAAGACACGGCGGGAGTTCTATACTCCCGCAGACAGTACAATCGAAAGCAGGATTGACAACTTTCTCACGTTCACAAACCTTCTCGACTATGACTTCGGGGCTAATGTTGTTGCAAGCCTGTATCTTACTGTTGCAAGCCGAGTCCTCGACAAGAATATCAGGCCCTACGGGGTCACCCCGCCAGCGCTGCAACAATTCGACACCAAGATTGACGAATTCCATCTGGACGCATACGTCCAGGCGGCATACCACTCCGATGACGGTCATACAACAGCGTTGTTTCGCCTGTACCATAGTGAGCGCGACGAAACGCACGCAACCATATCGATCCCTGGTGCGTCCACCAGAGTCCAGCTGCTGTATGCCGATCGTAACCGGCAGGAGCAATCCAAGGACAATCTTGCCAGACGAACTGCACTATCTGGAATGATGGAATTTCCTCTTTCTCTGTCGGACCGGGTTGCCGTTGCCGCGTGGGCAAGCATCCTGCGCTACGATACACCAAGCGACCTGAACCTTGAAGACCGTGACGAATTGCTGGTCACGGCAAGCATGGCAACTTCCCATCGCATTAGCCGCTACCTGGACCTAGCGATCGGCTGCGACGGAATGCTAAGCCATCTCGTGTACCTCCTGAAAGAACGGAGTGCAAATAACAACATTAACCGTGTGCTGCGTTTGAGTCCACGCGTTCTCTGTCGGCCGCTGAACATCTTGTCGACATATAACGCCTTCGAAGTACTGGCAAACTATACCGTGTACGACTTTGAGAACGAACTTGCGCGCATCAGGAGTTATTCGTACCGCCAGTTCGGTTGGACCGACTCAACGACGATCTCCCTCTCGAGCCGGATTGGGCTTGATTTTTTTGTCTATTTGAAGTTATATGAAAGAGGGCAGTTGAACTGGAACGAGTTCACCGAGAGGACGGAGAGCTCCTTTAGTGACGAAACATACGCTGCACAGGTGCGATTTACGCCGAATCCACGTACAGTGTTTGCTGTTGGCCTGCGCTACTTCAGCCAGACACGTTACGTGTACGAGACTGCAGGAAAGAGGCTCGATTCTTTCCTGAGCAGTATTGGGCCCACCTGCCTCATCCAGTACGACTTCGGAGCACAGAGCACGGTCAGTTTCCGCGGATGGTATGAGCATCGGAAACAGTTCGATGGGACTTCCCGGCCGTGGGGGAGGATGACTCTGAATTTTCTGTTCAGCTTCTAGGGAGAAGGTGTGGCAAAATCTGCACAGACTGTGTTTCGCCTGAGACTTCCCAGCAATCCCAAAAGTATCAGTCGCATCGAAGCTTTCCTGAACCGCATCAATCGCTCGCTTCGTCTGGACGAAATCCTGTTTAACAAGCTGATGATCTCTGTAACCGAGGCAGTCAACAACGCCATCGTCCACGGAAACAAATCGAACCCTGCAAAAAAGGTTTTGGTGACCTGTGAAGTGTTGCCGGGATGGCTTGTTGTTCTCGTTGATGATCAGGGGAGGGGGTTCAAGCCGGAGACCGTGAAGAATCCGCTTAAGAAAGAAAATCTGCTTAAGGAGAGCGGTCGCGGGATTTTTCTGATGAGAACACTGATGGATAAAGTGGAATTCGAATCAAACAGGTCCGGGATGCAAGTGCGTCTCTGGCTGGACCTCGGCAAGCAATCTCTCGCTTGATAACTCCTTACCGGCGCGCAATCACGGCCGAGGCCAGGTACGCCTCGAACCCGTTCCCCAACGACGTGGACTCTTCCCAGAATCCCGGAAAACAGGACGGGGAATCCGTCACCCAGAATACGAACTGCACTGACGTTCCGCTGAGCTCCACCCGGTACGCCGGAAAAGCACTTGGCTCGCCGTTCACCTGTGCAGCAAAATAGACCGGCGCAGCAGTCATCCGACCATAGACTGTGTCGATAAACGCAGGATCAGCCACGCCGACTGGCCATATCGCGTCGGACATCCTGCCCGAGCGCACGATCAGATCCCATTGCGGTACGAGCGTTTTCCCACTCATCTGCTTCACCAGCCGGGCAATGAATCCATACTGATAGATGTCTCCATCCATCGTGGAACGTAGGAGCAGTGTATCGATATGTTGGGTATCCATGCTGTCGATAATGACGGTGACCCCTGTCGCCCCTTCTACCATTATTCCTGTTTGATCAACTCGCCACAGTTCCGGCTGTTTTGATGCTTTGACCTGATATCCGTACTCGTCAAGTGCCCAATGGTCGTACAGGTACGTGTCTCCCTCAGTCATCTGCAGGATAATGGGAGTTGTGCGGCCGGGCTCGGTTACCGGTGTGCTTTCGCGGCACCCAGTAATGATCCCCATACAAAGAGAGAGGAGGGCGAGTGTTCCTGGCATTCCGACTGAGGACCTGTCCCTCCTGCCGGCATGCCAACACACTGTCCTCCTTCTACTAAGCATCATTGTTCAGAGCTTCAGTTTCGCGATCGATTGCTTTACGTCCTCGGCAGACTTATTGAGGGCGGCTTGCTCATCGGCATTCAGTTTGATCTGCACAATTTCTTCCATACCCTTCTTCCCAAGCTTCACAGGAAGGCCGACAAATGTGTCTCGCAAACCATACTCTCCCTGCACATGTACCGAGCATGGAAGAATTCTCTTCTTGTCTCTGGCGATCGCCTCAACCATCTGTACAGCAGCAGACGATGGAGCATAGTAGGCACTACCAGTCTTCAGATAGTTGACAATTTCGATACCACCATCCCGCGTTCGTTTCACGAGCCGATCGATTGTCTCTTTACTCATAAGCTCGGTGATCGGAATTCCAGCCACCGATGAGTATCGGGGAAGGGGTACCATGGAGTCACCGTGACCGCCCAAGACAAATGCGGTAACATCTTCCACAGAGACGTTAAGCTCCATCGCAATGAATGATCTGAAGCGCGCCGTGTCCAGAACGCCGGCCATACCGATCACGCGACTTCGGTCGAATTTGCTGACCTTCATTGAAACATAGGTCATGACATCGAGCGGATTTGAGACGACGATGATGATTGCGTTGGGTGATTCTGACACCGCTGACTCTGTACAGCTCTTTACGATGCCGCTGTTAGTGTTCATCAAATCGTCACGGCTCATGCCTGGCTTACGCGCAATCCCGGCTGTAATGACAATGATATCCGATTTTGCGGTCTCCTTGTAGCTGTTGCTCCCGACAACCTTTACGTCTGTCTTTTCCACAGGCGTGGCCTCATACATGTCCAGCGCCTTACCTTGTGGAATCCCTTCGAGAATATCGACGAGCACGATCTCGTTGCCGAGTTGTTTGTCGACAAGACGTTGCGCAGTCGTGGCACCAACATTTCCTGCTCCGATGACTGTGATCTTCATGAGGACTCTCCGTGTTGTGCTGGTAGGTGGTAGTAGCTGCTATGAAATGTAGAAAATCGAGAGGTCAAAAAAGGAGATCCCGCTGATGAGCGGGACCTGAATATAGGCCGCCGGGTGTTACCCGTCGACGCTGCATGGGGCACTTCTCAAGCCTTCGGGAGTATGCTAACCACTTTCTTGTCTTTGCGGTATTTCTTGAATGCCACCACGCCATCGATCTTGGCAAAGAGTGTGTCGTCTCCGCCAATGCCAACGTTGGGTCCGGGTTGGAACCGCGTCCCCCGTTGGCGGACCAATATGCTGCCGGCAGACACGAGCTCCCCGCCGAATCGCTTTACTCCGAGACGTTGCGCATTGCTGTCGCGGCCGTTGCGTGAACTTCCGACTCCCTTTTTGTGCGCCATGACAGGATCTCCCTACTTGCTGATGTTTGTAATCTCAACTTTTGTGTAGCCCTGGCGGTGTCCCCGGAGCCGGCGGTAGCCCTTCCGCCGCTTTTTCTTGAAAACGATGACTTTTTCGCCCTTGCCGTTCCCGACTACAGTGGCCTCAACAGTGACGCCGGCAACATGCGGCCGGCCAAGATTCACTTCTTTCTCGCCCGCAACAAGGAGCACCTTGCTGAATCTGACTTTCGAGCCAACTTTTTCCCTCAGCGAAGGGACATAAATCTTGTCTTTTGGGGCGACTTTGTACTGCCTTCCGGCGATTTCCACCACTGCGTACATCTGTTGATGCCTCCTGGGGGATAGATCGAATTCATGAAGAAAAGCTTTGCAATTTACCAATTTTCCAAGAGAATGTCAACCCATTACGTAGGCGTGCCTTGTCGAACGTTAGTCAAAATACGCGTCAATGGTTTCCTGGTGCTCCGGCCCGGCCACTACTCTCAATAAGAAATAATCATCGATCGGAGCATAATCAAATAGCAAGAAGCGGCTGGCACGATGTTCTATTTCCACAAGCTCCTTCAGGGCATTCTGAAGATCATGCTGCGGACCCGTGAACAGAAAGTCCCGGCCGTTCGGGATATCGCGTTTCACCACGAGATGCTGCTTGAGGAAGGCCTGCGCTAGTGTGAAACGTTCAACAGCTTTGTGATCCCCCAGCGAAAACGCAATCTCTTCGGTATGTGAACGCCTCCGTTCCGACGTCACAGCTCCTCCGTGAACACAAGGGCCCGAAGCCCATTCAGGATCACCACCAGTGCCGCACCGTCATCGGCAAGAATTGCCATCCAAAGCGTAGCCATGCCTCCAATGCTGAGCACCAGAAAGATCAACTTCAATCCCAGGGCAATGGCGATGTTCTGCCGGATGATGCGCATGGCTTTCCTGCTCAGACCAATAAGCACCGGAAGTTTGGCCAAATCATCTGCCATCAGAACGACATCTGCTGTTTCCAGCGTCGCATCAGCCCCGCTGATCCCCATGGCAATCCCCACCGATGACGACGCCAGGGCCGGACCGTCATTGATGCCGTCACCGACCATTGCCACCGGACCGGACGTGCGTTCAAGTTCACGCACGGCCGCAACTTTCTCCTCCGGCATCAACGCTGCAGCGACATCTTCCAGACCAATGTCATTTGCCATGTGCTTCGCTGCTGTAGGCTGGTCTCCTGAAAGCATCACCAATCGTTCAATACCAAGACTGCGCAGCCGCGCCAATGCAGTACGACTCTGATGACGCGCCACATCTCGCACTGCAATTATGCAGAGTGCCCTGCCCGCTTTCCCAAGTACCAGCGTCGACTTCCCATCGCGCGAGAACTCCTGAATATGTCTCTGTACCTCATCCGAGAGAAATCCCTGTTCCTCACCCAGCCTGCTGTTACCCAGGTAATATGTCGCATCGCCTACAGTACCTCGCACACCGCGTCCAGGGAGCGCCTCAAACTTCTCAATCACGATATCGTCATATCGCAGGTCGCGTTCTGCGGCCTCAGCCAGTAATGCCGATGCAAGATGGTGCTCGGAGCGGTACTCCAGTGCAGCTATCGTACGCAGCGCTTCGTCAGTCGAGACAGAGTCCAGCGGCACAATGTCAGTCACACGTGGACGCCCTTCTGTTACCGTGCCGGTCTTGTCGAAGGCAATGGTTCTGATTGCACTCACCGATTCTATGTACCTCCCGCCCTTGATTAGGATGCCCTGGCGCGCCGCACCGGTCAACGCACTGACAATCGTAACAGGAGTGGAGATCACCAGCGCACACGGACAGGCAATAACAAGAAGCACAAGGGCACGGTAGAACCACTCCACAAATGACGCACCGGTCAACACAGGCGGGAGGACAGCGACCAAGATGGCAA
>Ga0153915_10006497_pt1 | contig 10972 bp, 8 predicted proteins | sample Opewatmetagenome_2_FD_107003 | JGI IMG/M metagenome (GOLD analysis project Ga0153915, IMG submission 107003) | Freshwater wetland microbial communities from Ohio, USA - Open water 3 Core 3 Depth 3 metaG | ecosystem: Environmental > Aquatic > Freshwater > Wetlands | place: USA: Ohio, Lake Erie...
AGGCAGGACCGCCAGAAACGTCAACGCGACGGTGTATTTGTATGCGGACACCGTCACCGAATCGATGAAGAAAGCTATTGACGAAACGAGCAGACGTCGTAAAATCCAGCTTGAATACAACCGTGAACACAATATCACACCAGAGACGATACGCAAGGAAATACGTTCGGGGTTGAACCTGGAGCTTAAAGCCAGGCAGGCCGCGCGCGAGGCGGTGCGGTTTGAGCCGGATGAATTCGAGAAAGTCGAGCTGGCCGGGCAAATCGAGAAGGAAATGCTTGAGGCGGCGGAGTCGCTTGATTTTGAGCGGGCCGCTTTTTTGCGCGATAAGCTCAAAGAGCTTAAAGAACTGCCGCAGTTAGTGCTTTTAGATTCTAAAAAGAAGAAGAGTGATTTTTTAGCCACAAAGAAACTGAAGCGATTTAATAATAAAAACGAAAGGTGATATGAACAGGTTAGAGATTGAAAAAGTGATGCCGCTGCTGAAACTGGCGATAGAGGAAGACGTCGGGCAGGGGGACATGACCAGCGACCTGTTCTTCGAGAGCAACGTCGTAGGCAAGGCGGACATCGTTTCCCGCGAAGAAATAGTCGTATGCGGTATGCAGGTTGCCAAAACAATACTGCATATGTATGACAAGCGTTTGGAACTCGATGTGCACGTCAAGGACGGGCAGCAGGCCTATGTCGGGTGTCACCTGGCGACCATCAGGGGGCCGCTCGGCTCGATAATGACCGCGGAACGGGTGGTCCTGAATTTTATGCAGCGGCTGTGCGGGATAGCGACGACGACGCGAAAATACGTCCGCGCAATACAGGGAACAAAAGCCAAAATTTACGATACACGAAAAACGCTGCCCGGCTGGCGGATACTTGAAAAATACGCCGTGCGGTGCGGCGGAGGGTACAATCACCGGCTGGGACTTTACGACGGGGTATTGATTAAAGACAATCACATTGCGCAATTAGGCAGAAATTTTCAGCCCAGGCTGAGAAAGATTGTCAAAGAGGCGCGCAAGATAAAGCACGCCAAATTTGTCGCTGTCGAGGTTGACCACGTTGACGACCAGCTCAACTATGTGCTGGCAATACCCGGCATTGATATAGTTCTTCTGGATAATATGGGGCAGTGGCAGTTGAAGCACGCCGTGGAAATGAAACGCAAGATGTGCGGCAAGGGCAAACCACTGCTGGAGGCATCGGGCAATATCTCGCTTGCCAACGTCTCGGCGATTGCGCAATCAGGCGTGGACAGGATAGCCGTCGGGGCGATTACACATTCGGCGACGGCCGTCGATATCGGGGTTGACAGGTGAAAACCTTGAAATACTAAGCACGAAACTCTAAATTCTAAACAAGCACTAATTACCAAAATTAAAAATTCAAAACGGCAAACACCAGGCAATTTGGACATTTGGCAATTTGAATTTTGAATTTGTTTAGGATTTAGCATTTAGGAATTAGGATTTTGACATCGTTAGACCCGGATAAAATAAAAGCAAATCTGAAGACGAGGCGCATCGGCAGAGAAGTCGTCGTATATGCCAGCACGTCGAGCACAAACGACGTCGCCGCAAAATACGCCAAAAACAAAAATAACGACGGCCTTGTTGTGCTCGCGGAGGAGCAGGTACGGGGGCGAGGCAGGAGCGGCAATAAATGGGTCGCGGGCTATGGCGACAGCGTAATTTGCTCGATACTCCTGACCGAATGCACCATAAGCGCGGAATTGCTTTCATTAACAATCGCGGCTGCGACCGCTGAAGCAATCGGCAAATGCGCAAAGGCCGAAGCAAAAATCAAATGGCCCAATGACATCATACTCAATAATAAAAAAGTCGCCGGTATCCTCATCGAATCAAAAAGAGCAGGTAAAAACACAGCTTTCATCATCGGCATCGGAATTAACTGTCATCAAAGCAAAAATGATTTCCCCGCGGAACTGCGGAAAGCAGCAACGAGTATCGACATCGAAACAGACGGCCGCATCGACAGACAATCGCTTATAAAACGGCTGCTGACCTCGATAGATAATTCGCTCGAAATCGCAGAGCAAAATAAAGATGAAATTATCGAACACTGGCGGCGGTTAAGCACGCAATTGGGCGAGCGGGTGGCACTTATTTACAACAGGAAAAAATTCGCCGGCAACTGCATCGGCATTGACCCGGAAAATGGACTCGTTTTGCAGTTAGACACCGGCGGAATCAGAATGTTCCGGGCAGCACAAACGACAATCGCAAAATAATAAAATGCAGACGCTTGAAGGTAAAATTCATTGCGAACCATTGCAGATACGCGACTGCGGATTGGAGAATTTCCGCGAAATGCTGGAGGTGCAGCATAAGCTCGTTGAACAGAGGCGGCAAAACGAAATCGGCGATACGGTTTTGATTGTCGAGCATCAGCCGGTAATAACGTTAGGGGCAAGGCAAAGCGCAAATAAACTGCTTATTGAGCGAGATAAACTTATAACTCAAGGTATCGATGTCGTCGAAATCCGCAGAGGCGGCGGAGCAACCGCACATAACCCGGGGCAGATTGTGTTTTACCCGATTCTGAACCTGCAAGAATTACGCCTCGATATAAATCAATACATCAGGACGCTTGAGCAGATTGGAATCGAACTTCTTGACCGGCTTGGCGTCAAAAGCGACCGGCGAAAGGGCTTCCCCGGCCTATGGGTCAATGACAAAAAAAACGCTTCAATCGGCGTGCGGGTTTCGAGACAGATTACGCATCACGGGATGGCGATAAATATACAAAACGATTTGAGCATCTTCGAGGCAATCGTCCCCTGCGGCCTTGAAAATGTCAAAATGACCTCGGTCTTTAACGAGACAGGTAAAAAATATTCAATGCAAGAGGTAAAAAATAAACTGAAAACACTGCTTCTTGAGCATTTTGGGAAGACAGAAGACAGAAGACGGAAGACAGAAAAAGGGCGACGACTGCCAGAGTGGTTAAGAAGGCCTATGCCAACAGCAGGTGAATATAGCAAGACGAGTGATATTGTTAGTTCGCTTGGCCTTGAGACAATCTGTATGAACGCAAATTGTCCCAATCGCGGCCAATGCTGGGCGAGGGGAACGGCAACCGTCCTGATTCTGGGCAATATCTGCACGCGGGGCTGCAAATTCTGCTCGGTCGCAAAAGGCAAACCGAAACCGGCAGACACAACTGAGCCGGTAAAAATTGCGGAACTGGCCAAAAAACTCAAATTGCAATATCTCGTAATCACAAGCGTCAACCGCGACGATTTGCCCGATGGCGGCGCGGGGCATTTCCGCGACTGTATAAAAGAAGTTCGCAATCAATGTCCCAATGTCAAATTTGAAATCCTTACACCTGATTTTAGCGATTATCAAACCGAGGCGATTGAGATTCTCGCGGAAGCAACACCGTTCGTTTTCGCTCACAACGTCGAAACAGTTCCTTCGCTGTATAAAAAAGCCCGCGCGGGCGGCGATTACAATCGCTCGCTGAACCTGCTGAAAATCGCAAAAGACAAATACGCGAACTCCCCGACCAAATCATCGATTATGTTAGGCCTTGGCGAAACGGATGAAGAGGTTGAGAAAGTCCTGAAAGATTTACGGGCCGTCGGCTGCGACCGGCTGACAATCGGACAGTATCTAAAACCCTCAAAGGATTCGCTCGATGTTGTCAATTACATCACGCCTGAGAAATTCGACTGGTGGAAACAAAGGACTATTGACCTTGGCTTTGACTGGGTCATCTCCGCACCGTTTGCTCGCAGCTCGTATTTCGCCGAAATTGAGAATACTGAACCGCAACAGCCGGTTTGAAGTCGATACTCCTTTTGAATTTGAGTGCGGTTTCTTGTTTGACAGGCCGGTTTTTTTCCTATAATCTTTCCCCGAGCTTCGCCAAAGCAAAACAAATGCTCTTTTTACATGGAAGGAGAAAAACCCAATGCCCAGACGTAAGGATATTAAGAAGGTGATGATTATCGGTTCAGGCCCCATCATCATCGGCCAGGCCTGTGAATTTGACTACTCCGGGACACAGGCATGCAAGGCGCTTCGCAAGCTCGGCTACAAAATCGTGCTGGTCAACTCAAACCCGGCCACGATTATGACCGACCCGGGTATGGCGGATGTTACATATATCGAGCCGCTAAATGTTCCCACCCTTGCCAAAATCATCGAGGCAGAACGACCCGACGCGATACTGCCGAATCTCGGCGGCCAGACGGGACTTAACCTGTCATCGGCGCTCGCGAAAGAAGGCATATTGGATAAATTCGGCGTCAGGGTAATCGGCGTCAATATCGACGCGATAGAACGAGGCGAGGACAGGGGCATATTCAAGGATACGATGAACAAGCTCGGTATCGATATGCCAAAAAGCGAATTGGCATACAGCGTTGAAGAGGCGGAGAAAATCGCCGAAAAACTGGGTTATCCGGTCATTATCAGGCCCGCATATACTATGGGCGGAACAGGCGGCGGCGCAGTATTCAACGTCGAAGAGCTGCAAGTTATCGCCGCAAGAGGCCTGTCGGCCAGTTTGGTAAAGCAGATTCTTGTCGAAGAAGCAGTTCTTGGATGGGAGGAGCTTGAGCTGGAAGTAGTCAGGGACAGCAAGGGACAGAAAATAACCGTTTGCTTTATCGAGAACGTTGACCCAATGGGCGTTCACACCGGCGATTCATACTGCACCGCCCCGATGCTGACAATCGATAGAAAGCTGCAAAAGAAACTTCAGAAGCACTCATACGACATTGTCGACGCTATCGAAGTCATCGGCGGAACGAATATCCAATTCGCTCACAACCCCAAAACCGGAAGAGTCGTTGTAATCGAAATCAATCCGCGAACATCACGGTCGTCAGCGCTCGCCTCCAAGGCAACGGGATTCCCAATCGCGTTTGTGTCGTCACTGCTGGCAGGCGGGTTGACGCTCGATGAGATTCCTTACTGGCGAAAAGGCACACTCGAAAAATACACGCCCTGGGGCGATTACGTGGTAGTGAAGTTTTCGAGATGGGCGTTCGAGAAATTCAAAGGCATCGAAGACAAATTAGGCACACAGATGCGGGCGGTCGGCGAGGTGATGAGCATAGGCAAAAACTACAAAGAGGCCCTCCAGAAAGCAATTCGCTCGCTCGAAATTGGCAGACACGGCCTGGGTTTCGCGAAGAATTTTAACAAGCTGCCGCTCGATGAGCTGCTTAAAATGCTCAATCATCCGACAAGCGAAAGACAGTTCATTATGTATGAGGCGTTAAGAAAAGGCGCAAAGGCCGATACGCTTTTCGAAAAGACAAAAATAAAGCACTGGTTCATCGAGCAAATGAAAGAGCTTGTCGAGCTTGAAGAAAAAATCCTGAAATACAAAGGCAAAAATGTGCCGGATAAACTTCTTATTCAGGCCAAGAAGGACGGCTTCGCCGACCGATACCTCGCAAAAATCCTCGATGTTACCGAAGACAAGATTCGCAAACAGCGGACCGGGCTGGGCATTGTTGAGGCCTGGGATGCCGTGCCGGTCAGCGGCGTTAAAAACGCGGCGTACTACTACTCGACGTATAACGGCAAAGATAAAGTCCCCGTGAGCAAAAGAAAGAAAATTATGGTTCTGGGCGGCGGCCCCAACCGAATCGGACAGGGTATCGAATTCGACTATTGCTGCGTTCATGCCGCGTTTACGCTGCGCGACGCGGGCTACGAGTCGATTATGGTCAACTGCAACCCGGAAACCGTATCGACCGATTACGACACCTCCGACAAACTGTATTTTGAGCCCTTGACGGTTGAGGACGTGTTGAGCATATACGAAAAGGAAAAGCCGCAAGGTGTTATTGTGCAGTTCGGCGGACAGACCCCGCTGAATCTCGCAAGACAGCTCGCCAAAGCGGGCGTAAAGATAATCGGTACTTCGCCCGACGCGATTGACCTCGCCGAAGACAGGGAGCTGTTCCGCAATATGATGAAAAAGCTCAAGATTCCGATGCCCGAGGCGGGAATGGCGAGCAACCTTAAAGAGGCGCTCGCGCTGGCAAAGAAAATCGGTTATCCGCTCATGGTCAGGCCTTCGTATGTGCTTGGCGGCCGGGGGATGGAAGTTGTGCACGACGAAGAAATGCTGCGACATTATGTCGCCGCGGCGGTTGATGTTACGCCTGAAAGACCCATACTCATCGACAAGTTCCTCGAAAACGCAATCGAAACCGAGGCAGACGCGATATCGGACGGCAAAGACGCCTTTATCCCGGCTATAATGGAGCATATCGAGCTTGCCGGCATTCACTCAGGCGATTCTGCGTGCGTCATACCACCCGTATCCATAGCAAAGAAACACTTAGACACGATAACTGAATACACAAAGAAAATCGCAATAAAGCTCAACGTCGTGGGTTTGATGAATATCCAGTACGCGATATGCGACGACAAGGTATATGTGCTTGAGGCCAACCCGCGGGCGTCCCGGACAGTGCCGATTGTCTCGAAGGTCTGCGGATTATCGATGGCAAGAGCGGCGACACAGATTATGCTCGGCAAAAAACTCAAAGACCTGAAATTGAAACACGGCCGGATTAAGCATTTCGGCGTCAAAGAATCGGTGTTCCCGTTCAATATGTTCCCGGAGGTTGACCCAATTCTCGGGCCTGAGATGCGCTCGACGGGCGAGGTGCTTGGGCTGGCGGATTCATTCGGGCTTGCGTATTACAAGTCACAGGAAGCCACGCAGCTTCGACTGCCTTCCGAGGGGACAGTCCTGATAACCATCGCGGACCCCGACAAGAAAAATATTATCAGTGTCGCAAGGGAATTCGCCAAACTCGGCTTCAAAATCAAAACCACCGATGGAACAAATCGGCTACTCAGCCAAAACGGCGTCAAATCGGAAATGGTCCTGAAGATGCACGAGGGCAGACCAAATATTATGGACTGCATCAAAAACGGAGAGGTCCAGTTGATTGTGAACACGCCTGCAGGCAAAATGAGTAAATACGACGATTCGTATATCCGCAAGGCGGCGATAAAATACAAGATACCTTATGTGACGACGACCGCCGCAGCGGCTGCCGCGGCAAAAGGCATCGCGGCATTTAATAAAGCCGGTTCCGCGACCGTAAAGTCGCTTCAGCAATATCACGCAGCGATTAAATAAACGGGCCGGCAGCAGGTAATCATTACTAAACGCCGGATACGACAACGTCGGTGAAGACCATACTCGGCGTTCGCCAGTCGCTGTAAAGCCAGGGGTCGTTGGCGCATTCTGCGAGCTTGTGCCAGAACTTGAGGTGGTTGTCGGCGATGTTCATTTCCGAAACGGGGTGAACTATTTTGCCGCCGTCGAAAAATTGCCCGAAAATCCCGACGGAGAAATCGCCCGTCGTCGGATTTGAATTTCCGCCTAAAAAATCTGTAACAAGGATTCCTTTGCCGAGGTCTTTGATTATCTCATCGACCGAGCGAGTGCCCGCCGGGACAATCATATTGCCGGTCGAGCCGGAAGTTGGCTCACAGCCAAGCTTCCTGCTGTAATACCAGTCGATATAGAAATCCTTCGGTACGCCCGCTTCAATAATAGTTCGCTTTTTCGCCGCGAAGCCATCGCCGTCATACAGCCGGCTTCCCGCCCCTTCCAAAATGAACGGGTCATCGACGATAATGAACTTGTCGCTCCCGATTTTTTGCCCCTTTTTGTCGGCCAGAAACGACTGCTTTCTATAAATGTTGCGACCGTCGAGCGCATCGAAAAAGCCCTTCGTAATCCGGCGGACGTTTCGGTTCTCGATGATAATGGGCAATGTGGCCGTCGCGATTTTCTTTGCGCCAAGTTTTGCCAGGGCTTTGCGCGCGGCGTTAGCGCCAATGGTTTCAGGACTCGCCAGTTTTTTGCGCATCCGGCAGTCCGCATAATCATACGCTTCCGGCCTGCGGTTGTCGTCATCACGGACGCTTACCGAAGCCCCGACGTTAAAATTTGTTGACCGGGTGTCGCCTGAAAAACCGTTGCTGGTCAATGTAACCGACTCGCCCAGTGCGTCGCTAAACCAGGCCTCAACCATAACGACTTTTTCTCCGCCCGCCGACCACGCGGCGCTCTCCGCGGCTTTTACCATTGTATGTTTCTGCTCCGCGGACAACTCGTCGATAGACGCGTCCGCAATTTTAAGGTCCATATCTGCTCGACCCTTGTAATACTTCGGGTCGGGCAAAGTTCTGTATGGGTCTTCCGCAATAAGTTTGGTAGTGGAAACGGCGTCTGAAATAAATTCCTTAAGTGCGTCTTTTCGTAAATCGCAGGTATTCTGCGAAGAATATCGACCGGCGACAAAAAGGTCTATTCCCATCTGCAATGTGGTCGCCTGCTTGATTATTTCGGGCTTCTTGTCCCTGTACTGGATTTCCACGAGCCGGCTTTTACCCAGCGACACCCTCAAATCCTTCGCGCCAGCCCTGCCCGCAGTGTCCAAAACCCACTTGCACAGGTCATACATTTGTTTGTTCATACTATGCTCCTTGCTTTCCGGTGCCGCCCACAGTCAATGACTTCACGAGAACGGTAGGCATACCGCAATCTATCGGCACCAACTGTCCATCTTTGCCGCATACGGACAAACCGTTCCAGCCTAATTTAAGGTCGTCTGCGACCATTGTGATATCCCGCAGCAGTTTCGGGCCGCTGCCCATAATGTTGATGTCCTTGATTGTGGCGCCGAGTTTGCCGTTTTCTATCAGCCGGCCCCGCGAAACATAAAATGCGAAATCACCCTGGCCGATATTCACCTGCCCGTTGCTGACATCCTGAATATATATGCCTTTTTTGACGCTCTCGATAATCTCCTGCGGCTTGCTGGCACCGGGCAGGATATAGGTATTTCTCATTCGCGGCACCGGATAATTTTCGTAACTTTCCCGCCGGCCGTTGCCCGTGGAGGACAATCCGTAATGTTTGGCGGAAATCCTGTCGTGAAGGTAACTTTTCAATATGCCGTTTTCAACGAGCACCGTTTTCTGGCTCGGCGTGCCTTCGTCGTCAAAGTTAATTGAACCGCGCGCACCAGGCCATGTCCCGTCGTCAACAACCGTAACTATCGGCTCAGCAACTTTCTGCCCCATCATCGTGCTGTAAATAGATATCTTCTTGCGGTTGAAATCCGCCTCGAAACCGTGCCCGACCGCCTCGTGAAACAGTACGCCTGTGTCGCCCGGGGCAAAAACAACGGGTATCTCGCCCGCAGGCGGAACCACTGCGTCAAGAAGGGTTACAGCGCCATCGACAACACCCTCGGCCACTTCCCTGGCGATATCGTCTGTGAAATATGAAAAATCATACCTGCCTCCCAGCGCAAACCAGAATTGCTCTTTGCGGCCATTTCTCTCAACCGTAACCATACTGGATAGCGCGCTGTCCGGAAGCAAGTCCTCCGCCTTGACCCCGTCGCTTGTTACAACCATTATTCGCTTCCTCGCGTCATTGAAACGAGCTATTGTCTTGATAACATAATTTGAGCGAGCGAAGCATTTACCCGCGGTTGACTCGACAAGCGAAAGCCGGGGAGCCAACGGCGCGGGCTTTGTGCCCGTCAGCGGATAATAATCGCCTGTCCTGACGGCCGCGAATTTGCCCGCCACTGGAGTCGCCGAACCATCCGCAATCGTCGCAGCCATCGCCGCCGCGGCCATCATCGATTTTTCTGTCAATTCCTGCGTAAACCCGAAGCCCACCTGCTCGCCCTTGACCGTGCGGATACCAACGCCAAGATTGACCGATGTATATGCCCGGTCAACCTTTTTGTCTTCCAAGCCCAGCGAATTTGATATGGTATGCTCGAAATACAGGTCCGCGAAATCCCCGCCCTTCGAAAGCGCCTTAGCCAGCACTTTTTTGCACAAAGAATCAGTTATGCCAAATTCCTTCTCAAAATATCCTCCTCTTTCGGTACCCGCGAAGGTCAGGTTAGTCCCAGTCATCGCACAGCCATTGAACAATACCGGCGCTGCAATTATTGCGCCACCGGCCAGCGAAGTGGTTTTCAGAAAAGTGCGTCTGTCTATTCTATCCATAATCATTCCTCGGTTTTTCCAATAATCTCCTTTATACTCGCCGCCAGTTTATTCTGTTCACTTCCTTTACGCAACCCGATTTCCGGAATCCAAAAGCAAAATAGCGAAACTGGACAGGACGCCCATAAACTGATAGATTATTCATCCGCAACCCAACAGTAGGAGTAAATTATGAGCAGAAAGACGATTTTAAGCAAACTCAGGAAAAATATCCGGGTCATTCGCCGAAGGTTCGCCGTCAAAGGGCTTTCTGTTTTCGGCTCAGTCGCGAGGAATCAGGCAACTCGCACAAGCGACGTGGACGTCCTGGTGGAATTCAAAGACAAAGCCACTTTCGACCTTTTTATGGATCTAAAATTTTACCTCGAGAACCTGCTTGACGCAGGCGTTGACCTGGTCACGGACAAAGCGATTCGTCCGGAGATTCGCAAGGCAATCGAGGAGGAGAAGATAAATGTCGCGTGACGAAACAATGTATCTTCGTGATATTGCCGAAAGCTGTCATAAGATAATGAGCTTCACAGAGGGACTGACAAAGACAAAACTTTTGCGAGACGAGAAAACATATGATGCGGTTGTTCGTAATCTTGAAATAATAGGCGAGGCGTCAAAACATATCCCTAAACCAACAAGAACGGCGATACCGGAGGTGGATTGGCGTAAAATTGCCGGCCTGCGGGACATTCTCGCACACGATTATTTCGGAATAGATAACAACATCCTGTGGGACATAGTCCAAAACAGGGTTCCCGAATTATCCGATGCCCTGAAGGCTTTTTTCAAGAACGCCGACAAATAACAGTCAAATCAGGCATACTACTCTTAAGCGGCATATAAATGAATAATTACGACGCAAAAAAAAACAACGGTAATGAAGGCGAGAAGAAAACCAGGCATGATTTTATAAGGGATATGGTTGTCGAGGA
>Ga0153915_10006498_pt1 | contig 10971 bp, 10 predicted proteins | sample Opewatmetagenome_2_FD_107003 | JGI IMG/M metagenome (GOLD analysis project Ga0153915, IMG submission 107003) | Freshwater wetland microbial communities from Ohio, USA - Open water 3 Core 3 Depth 3 metaG | ecosystem: Environmental > Aquatic > Freshwater > Wetlands | place: USA: Ohio, Lake Erie...
TTCGTGGCCACCGACGCCGAGGAGTTCGGCATGCTGGGAGCGAACCACTATGGCGCGAAGCGGGCCGCCGACGGCACGATGAAGGAGACTCCCTTCTCGCCGGGAGTCGAGGGCGAATGAGGCCGGTCACGGGCGGGTCCATGGATATTGCTTCGTACCTGCGGGAATGCAGCCAGGAGGTCGACCGCTACCTGGATCGTCTTCTCCCGCCTGAGACGCAGCATCCCGTCACGATTCACCGCGCGATGCGATACTCCCTGTTCGCCGGGGGGAAACGGCTCCGGCCTGCGCTCGCGCTTGCCGCGGGCACCAGCCTGGGGGGCGACCGCGACACACTTCTGCATCTCGGATCCGCCATCGAGATGATCCACACATATTCCCTAATTCATGATGACCTGCCGGCGCTGGACAACGACGATCTCAGGCGTGGACTCCCTACGAGCCACAAGGTTTTCGGTGAAGCCATCGCGATCCTCGCAGGTGATTCGCTCATGACGCGCTGCTACCAGTTGCTCGCGGAGTTGCCGCGCCTCAGTGATTCCCTGCGACTGGCCATCATCCGCGAAATAGCCCGTGCGACGGGCACCGTCGACGGCATGATCGGTGGCCAGGTAGTCGACCTCGAGTCGGAAGGACGGGCCATCGGCCCGGACGTCCTCGATTACATCCATCGGTCCAAGACCGGCGCCCTGTTGACTGTCTGCACACGCTGCGGGGGTATGGCAGCGGGTGCAGACCCCGGGCAGTTGGGGGCCCTGACCGAGTACGGAAGCAAAGTTGGCCTCGCGTTTCAGATCGTGGATGATATCCTCGACTTGACCGGAAGCAGTCAGAGCCTGGGGAAGACCGCCGGCAAGGACCTGCAGGTAAGAAAGGCTACCTATCCCGCGCTTCACGGCCTCGAAGCCTCCCGACGGAGGGCGCAGGAGCTGGTCGCGCAAGCCATCGAAGATACGCGCAGTCTCGGGGATCCTGCCGAACCCTTGCGCGCTCTCGCGCGCTTCATAGTCGATCGCTCAAAATGAGTCAGGCTATCCGGTCCTCTTGCTCGCACTGTTCCCCATGAAGAAGCGCCTCGACCTGCTGCTGGTCGAGCGAGAGCTCGCGCCCAGCCGCCAAAAAGCTCAGGGCATGATCCTGGCGGGGCAAGTTCTGGTCAACGACCAGAAGATCGACAAGCCGGGCCACATCGTGCCGGAGGATGCCAACCTCCGAATCCTCGGCGCGCAACGCTTCGTGAGCCGAAGCGGAGCCAAGCTGGAGGCCGCTCTCAGCCACTTCGGAATCAGCGTGGAAGGCCGAATCTGCGCAGACCTTGGTGCCTCCACAGGGGGATTCACCGACTGCCTGCTCCAGCACGGGGCACGGGAAGTGCATGCCTACGATGTCGGCAGAGGCCAGCTGGATTGGAGCCTGCGATCGGACAGTCGAGTCGTCGTGCACGACCAATATAACGTCCGGTTCATCACTGGCGAAGACCTGCCTGCAGGAATCTCGCTGATCACAGCCGACCTTGCGTTCATTTCCCTCACCCTGGTCCTTGGCCCGGTGCGCGGTGCCCTCTTTACCGGGCAGCGGCGTCCGGGGGACGTGCCGGAAGGCAGGACCGTCGACCTGATACTTCTCGTGAAACCGCAGTTCGAGGTTGGGAAGGGAGAAGTAGGTAAGGGTGGGATTGTGCGCGACTCCGGCCGACGCCTTCAGGCTTTGCAGTCAGTGGAGAGTTGCGCGCGGACGCTCGGATTCCGGGTTATTGGGAGCCTGCCTTCGCCGGTTGCCGGCGCCGGAGGCAATAGGGAGTTTTTGTTGTACCTTCAGCTTGTCCTTGGTCTATCATCCGGGCCATGAACCCGCCAGTCCGCCGGATCGGCCTGATTTTGAAGCGGGAGGATTCCCGCATACCCTCTCTCCTGCGCGAGGTCATTCCCTGGCTGCAGTCGCTCGGCGCCGAAGTCTTCCTCGATGAGGGCTCTGCTCTGCGAGAGCCTGTACCCTGTGCCGTACTCCCGACGAGTCAGTTCGCGTCGAACGTCGATGTAGTCGCTGTCTTCGGCGGAGACGGGACTTTCCTGCATGCCGCCCGCATCGTCGTGTCCAGCGGCATTCCCATCCTCGGCGTCAACCTCGGTTCCCTGGGTTTCCTGGCGGAGGTAAAGCTCGACGAGATGCGGCCGGCGCTCCAGAACCTTATCGGGGGCAACTACGAGCTGGAAGAACGCATGCTCCTCCAGGTGGAGGTAAGCCGCGGAGATCGCACACTGAAGCGATACCTGGCCCTGAACGACGCCGTGATAAACAAAGGAGCTATTGCACGGATAATTGAGCTGGAGGTCACGGTCAACGCCCAACTGGTCACCGTCACCAGGGCTGACGGGCTGATCGTATCGACTCCTACGGGATCCACGGCCTACTCGCTCTCTGCTGGGGGTCCGATCCTTTATCCCACGCTGGGCGCCCTCATCGTCACTCCGATCTGCCCGCATACGCTTACGAACCGGCCGGTTGTCGTGCCAGATCGTGCACAGGTCGGCATCTGCCTTCTACGAGGCAATGATGTCATGCTTACGGTTGACGGCCAGGTCGGGATGACGCTCGAGCCCGGTGATCGCCTGACTGTTCGAAAAGCGGAATCCAGCGTCAGGCTGGTCCAGCCGGCAGGGAGCACCTTCTTCGCGCTCCTGCGCGAAAAGATGAAGTGGGGGTAGCCGGCGCCATCCTCGCGAAACCTCGACGGGGTCGGGATCGGGGTCGCCATCGGTATCAGAATTCGAAATCACAATTAGCCGGTGGATCTCAGGTTTGAGGTTACCTCCCGGCCGATATTGATAGCGGCACGGATCCCCATTCCGATCCCGAGGGCAGCGTCGCCTCGCGCCGCCGTGCGGGGCAGGCCAAAACCACGCCCTGCAAGCGCGGTCGATTACTGACTCAGGACCTCCCGCGATTTGCGTCGGCGAGTTGTACAATCAGATCGTAGCCCAGTCTGCGGCAAAGCCTCTCGAACGTGGCTACCGGAAACCCGACTACGTTGAAGTAGCAGCCTTCGATGCGGTCGATGAAAAGGGCCGCATATCCTTGGACAGCGTAGGCTCCGGCCTTGTCGGCGTACTCGCCCGTCCCGAGGTACCACCGGATCTCCTGAGCTGCAAGAGGCCTGAAATGAACGCGCGACATGCTGAATCCGGCGTCCGTCTTTCCCGTGCTGCGGTCGTTAAGGCACAGACCTGTGATGACCTTGTGCCACCGGCCCCCGAGCTGCTCGAGCATCTCCCGCCCCTCCTTTCTGTCGGCCGGCTTGCCGAGGATTCGATCCCCGCAAACGACGATAGTGTCTGCCCCGATGACAACGCCCGCATCGTGCCTTGCCGCGACCGCGCCGGCCTTTTCCCGCGCTGAACGGACAGCATAAGCCGAGGGCCTTTCTCCGAGACGCTGCGCAGGCTCGGGCAGAGTGCAAGGGTCTACGATGAATCGCATCCCCAGCCCGGCGAGGATCTCTCTCCTGCGGGGGGAGGCCGAGGCGAGAATCCAGCGGGTACCAGTCCATTTTGTCATTCCTCGATCTCCGTGGTGAAACTCACCGCGCTCCGCTCGCCACGTTCATGGGTTGAGGGGCGGCTACGGCCTGGCATCCTCATGCCCCGGATCCCATTGCTCCTCGAAACGGGGTCAAAAACCGCAACGTAAACTCATTCATTACCATATAATTGTGTAGTTCCTGATACGTTTGTGGAAGTTTTGCCTCAGACGATCCATGACTTTTCCGGGCGCCTGCGATATGCGAAAGAAGCCGGAGGGGGAAGCAGGTTCTCCATCAGCTCGATGGAGGGCACAGGCCAGGAACGGGACCTGAAGATGGTAGTCGACTTTTGTAGGATTCTTCTCTGCGGATTGCTACTGGCGGCGAGCGTTCCCCGATATCAGCTCGGCGCGCAGAGTCCGGTATCCACCGAACGTGCGTTTCCGGAGAAGCTCCTCGAGGGGACCTCCACTTTCGACCTGGCCGTGTCGCTGCAGGGGGACCTGCGCGGCAATTACGGCCCTTGCGGGTGACCGCGCTACCCGATGGGCGGGTTCGCCCGCAGGATGAGCTACTGGACAGCATTTGCCCGAAAATACCCGGGTAAGCCTTTCCTCCGTTTGGATGGGGGAGCGATCTTCAGCAGCGGAGCAGTCGATGCTCCGATTGTCAACCGCTGGATGCTCCTGGGAACCTACCTGTCCAAACTGGACGCGATCAACCTGGACCCGTGGGATCTTTCCGCATGGCAGGAACTGAGCGACCTGGCGGCGTCGGGCAATGCGGTTCGCAAGCTCCTCGATCTGCCGCTGGTAAGCGCAAATGTGGTGCCTAAGGTGCCCAATTTCCCGGCGGTCAGGCGCAGCATCATAAGAGAGGTCGAGTTGGGCCCGCCTGCCGGCAGCAAGTATCGTGTCGGGATCTCCGGACTCCTCTACGATCCCGAGAATCGGATCCCGCAGGCGGAATTCGAAGTGCGGGACACGGCGGCCGCAGCGCGAGATATAGTTGCCGAGCTGGTGCCCAGGACGGACTTCAGAATCCTCATGACGAACATGGATCTGGGCAGCGCCCTCAGCCTGGCGATTGCCGTGCCGGGGATAAACCTTCTTGTAGTGACGCACAATTACGAGGAGATTTCGGAGCCGCAGCAGGTGGGTGAAACATTGATCGCCATTCCGGTCAACGAGGGCCGCATGCTGAGCGAGATCCGGCTTGCAGTCCCCGCGGGGTCCGACAGGGTGCAGGCAGAGACACGATTTGTGCCGTTGGACACCACAATCCCGGACGACCCTGCGATGGGTGAGCTGATTAAGCGGGCCCAGGGTGCCGTGGCCGCCGCGGGACGGGGTGCCCCCCCTGTCCACTAATCGTATATGGAACCTGTATCGAACATCATCTTCTCAATCTTTCGAGGCACCGCGCAGCACGATGACTGGGTGCTGTCCTGCCTTGAGGGCGCCTGGCCGGGCTTGGTCGGCGAAAGGCTTGCCGCCGCCTGCAGGCCGCGCAGTTTCAAGGGACCGCATTTGACCGTCGAGGCCCTCGATCCCGAATGGGTTCCGGCTCTCAAGGCCCTGGAAGATGAATTACTGGCGAAGATCGTAGAGGCCACCGGCGGTGAGGTCCGCAGCCTTGAAATCGTATCGAGAAAGTGACCGCTCCGCACGACCCGGCGATCTCTAGTGTTCCGCACCTCTTCCGCGCCCATCCGGCTGAAGCTTGATGTATGCCAATGACCTCTGAACCATCCTCGAAGAGGCGGCAGCGATTAGGCCCGGCCGTCAGAGGGTGACTAACGATTGATTTTGAAGCAAAACGCCCGTTGAAAACAAAGGACTTGTGGCGTCGTTTTTTTGGCCTTTTGGCAACCGTGGGACATCCTCGTCAGGCCGGGCTCAAGAATAAAGATGGGTTCGAGCGCCGAGGGCGCGGCACAGGAAGTGACGCAATCTCAATCCGTCCCCGGCTGGGGAGGCGGACAGTGCCGCCGGGTAAGCAACGCGAGCCCGGTCGTAAGCGCAGCAACTCAACTGAGGTCCGGAGGGGTGACCGAAACCTCAATCACAGTCTCAGACGGGGGACAACCTGTGTCGGAATTCCCCCAGTGGCTTCATGAATCTGGTCACCTGTGTGCTGCGATGCTATGATGCTTGGTTGGCGCGGAATCGTATCTGATGATCATTTTTCCCATCACGGAGTCATGGTAATGCGTAGAAACGTAAGGGCAGTCGCGGGAGGCCTGCCACTTGTCCTTTGCCTGTTACTCACCACCTTCGCTGACCATGCCTGGGGTGAATTGAGAGTGTACGGCAAGGTAGACCCCAACACCGGTGATCCGGACCCGAAGCTGATTTTTGACGTCAATCTCGAGACAACGGACAATGTGGCTCCCGACATAGTCTTTACTCGCGACGGCACGCGGGGATACGTTGCATACACAGGTTCCGGAACGATCCTGGGTTTCACCGCCGCAACAGGCCAGATCACGGCCCGCATCGCTACGGGCGGGAAGCCTTCCGCCGCGACGCCGCTGCCGGACGGCCGCACGATAGCTTTTGTTTCAGGCCAGGACAATCGGATTTTCCTGGTCGACATTGAATCAGAGACGGTGGTGGCCACATATGCCTTCGGCGGGGCTGAATTCGGTTTTGGTAGCGTTCTTGCCGTTTCGCCGGACGGTTCCACAGGCTACGTCTCGTCCACCGGTACCAGCGAGGTCATCAAGTTTTCGATCGCGGACGGGCAGGAACTTGGCCGGATGGGGGGATTTGGCGGCCCGTGCCGGATCACGGTCTCGCCCGACGGATCCATCCTGATGGTCGTGGATACCATCAGGGAGACCCTCGTATTCGTCAATGCTGCGAATCTCACGATCAAGAAGACAATGGAGGGCCCCACCGGCACGGCTATCAACTTCACGATTGTCAGCAAGGCTGTGCTCGCGCAGGACGGCAGCACCGGCATCATCGTAAGCAGGGATGTGAGCGGTGTTTACGGTAACGGTACTGCCATGCTGTTCAGGACCTCCACCGGCGAGCGGCTCAGCACCACCTCCGTGGGGCCCGAGCCTGTCTTCACGGGCATCACACCTGATGGCAAGTACTGGATAGTCCTATGCTCTGGAAGCCTGTGGAAGATCCCGACGTCGGACTTCAATTCGCCGACGAAAATGGAGACGCCCGGGTTACAATCGGTGGACGGGGCGAATGTGCTGCTCTCTCCCGACTCACGGTACGCCTACTATGCCGCCTCCTCCGATGACACGGTCTACCAGCACGACCTCGAGCGCAACATCGTCGTCGGCAGGGCCACGGTTGGAAATCCGGGAGACAAGGGCCTGGATCAAGCCTCTAGCGTGGGACTCACTCCGGACGGGAATTACATCGCCGTTGTGGACTTCGCTATCAACGTCCTCAACCTGGTTGAACGAACCTCAGTCCTTGACAGTGCGACCTTTATCAGCTCACCGGATCGCTTCACCGGAGTGAGCCTCGTGAATGTGGCGCCTGTCTCGAACAAAGTCACGTTCACGGCCCTCGATGTCTATGGCCAGACCATTTCCGGAACGAACGTTACCAATCCTGTGAATTATAGCCTGTCCCCGAACCAGCAGGTGTCACTGACCCTTGGCGAGATATTCAAATTCGATTCAACCAAGGAGCAGGTGGGCTGGCTGTCCATACTGACATCTGCCCCCGAGGCGGTCGGCTATCTCACCATCGGCGATACCAGTCTTAAAAGGCTGGACGCTGTGCCTCTTTTCTCCAAGCCGCTCACCGAATGGATCGTGCCGGACATCGCCAAGGGGAGCGGGATTTCGGTGGAGCTACATATCGTCAATCCCGACTACGTGCAGACGACGTACGACATTACGAGATACGATCAGAGCGGCAGCGCCGCCGAACAGAAGACAGGTCAGGTCGCGTACTACACGAACCGCAGCGTTCAGACTGTTTCAGCCTTGTTCCCTACCATGGCGGACGGCACGACCGGTTACCTGCGTATCAAGACACCCGGCACCCTTCTGAACACGGAGCTCACTCAGACCGATAACGCGCTCGGGGCGCTGAACGGAATCCAGGTAAGCGACTTCGATGGGATCAAGGCACTCTACTCTCCTCAATTTGTCGTCGGTTACGGCTACAAGACCATCCTCAACGTTATCAACGCCGGCAGCGGGAGCGCGGACATAACGATCATTCTCCACAGTCCGACTGGTGCAACGATCGGACTGCCGTATCACGCCACCCTTGCCGCAAACGCGCAGCTCAAGAATGACCTAGCGACAATCTTCGAGGGGGATTCGGCCGTGTCGAATGTTACCGGATGGCTTGAAGTCCGGAGCTCGCAGGGCAACGTGGTTGGGACCATCACCTTCACCAGCCCGAGTGGCCGGTTCCTATCGACCCTCGAGCTGTTGGGTGCTCCGTCGACGGATTTCATATTCCCGGTGCTTGCTCAGACCGATGTGTATGAGACGGGAATCGCGCTACTGAACGCGAACCCGGAGCCGGCGACGGTAACCCTGGAAGTCTGGGGCGTGGATGGAACAATGAGAGCGAGCACCACCGTCCCTCTGGAAGCCTACAGCCAGCAGGCTGATTACCTGAACCACTATTTCCCGAATCTGGGCCAGGTGTTGAAGGGAAACATCCGCGTACATTCCACCGGGGGCTTGTTCGGGATGGCCCTGATTCACGACCAGGACTTCACCTTCATGACGGCGGTTCCATCCTTCCCGCTCCCCTGAGCGGGGTGACCGCCCGTTTGTTCCAGAGTCCAGGCGACGGGAGCCGCAGGGCGGTGTTCCGATCCGGCGCCGGGGTATCTATTCAGGGACGAAATGACGGCGATCGCATCCCGGCTGCGGTACTTCGGTAGTTGGTAGAAAAGATGTACGAACGATTTTACGGCCTGCGCGAGAGACCATTCAATCTCACCCCGGACCCCGAGTTCCTCTACCTTTCAAGGCGCCACAAGGAGGCGCTTGACCAGGTCACCTACGGCGTCACGCGCAGGGAAGGGTTTTCCCTCATCATCGGTGACGTAGGCACTGGCAAGACGACGCTTTGCTGGTCCCTTCTCGGAAGGCTGGAGGGGAATATCCGCACCGCCCTGGTACTCAATCCCATGTTGTCTGAGGAGGACCTCCTGCGCACCATCCTGCAGGATTTCGGCGTGCGCGGGCTGGGCGATGCCGGCGACGCGGAGGGCTCCGCATCTGCTCCGCTTGCGCAATACGATCCGGCGTGGATGCGCGGCCTGTCAAGAAAGGAACTGCTCGACGAACTGAACAACTTCCTGCTGAAGAGAGCGCAGGAGGACGTGTTCTGCGTTCTGATCCTGGACGAGGCGCAGAATCTATCCAGCGCCTGCCTGGAGCAGCTACGCATGCTGTCCAACCTCGAGACGGCCAAGAAGAAACTCCTGCAGATCATATTCGTCGGGCAGCTCGAATTAGGCGAGAAGCTAAAGGCGGGATCGATGAAGGCCCTGAACCAGCGTATCTCGATCCGCAACCGCATCGAACCCCTGTCCCGTAAGGAGACCAGGGATTACATCTATCACCGGTTGAGAGTTGCGAAGGCCCCGAGGGATCTGACTTTCACGCGAACCGCCCTGGGTGGCATCTATCGGCACTCGAGGGGTTATCCGCGCCTGATCAACCTCATCTGTGATCGGGCTTTGCTTGCGGGGTTCAGCGAGCGGTCCTACAAGATCAACCGGTCGATGATCCGGAAATCCGTCAAAGTGCTGAAGAAGCACGCCGAACTGCGATTGCCCCCATACATGATTCCAAGGGTGGTTGTGCCGGCAGCCGCGGCGGTTCTGGTCGCAATGCTGGCGATCTTTTTCCCGGCAGTATCCCGATGGATCAATCCGCTGGGCGTGCGCGAACCCGTCAGCTCGGTCGGGCAGCGGGCCGCAACACAGGCGGTCAGTGCCGGGATTCCCGCCGAGCCCGCCCTGCCTGCGAAATCGGAGCCTGTGGCGATGCCGTCGACGCCATCTCCTGCGCCCGAAGTATCCAAGGCGAGTCCGGCTCCTACACCCGAAGTACCCGGGACGATCCGGGCAACCCCGCCGCCGGAAGCCACGTCAGGAGCCCGTGCCCTGGCGCGGAGTACATACTCGCTCCAGGTGCATTCGTTCAGGTCCCGACAGCAGGCAGATGCAACCGTCTCGAGGATGCAGCAGGATGGATATCCTGCCCGTATCACACCGAGCGGTGCCTGGTTTGTGATCTTTGTGGGGCCGTTCAGTGATTACGAGTCTGCAAGTGGGTCTGTGGCAGAGATCGCCCGCAAGTACGGCGCGTCCCCCATCATCCGCCGTCACACCGGGAATCCGGAGAAAGTTCCCCAGGCACAGTGACGCCCCGCTTTCGATTTGCATGTATAGCGACCCTCAGGTAAAATTGGTTACTTTGGGGATTTGCGTGGAGGATGCCTTGCCACTTACGAGAGAGAGGAAAACCGAATTGGTGGGTGCGTACCAGACGCACCAGACCGATACCGGCTCGCCTGAGGTGCAGATAGCCCTCTTGAGCGAAAGGATCAACTACCTTACGGATCATTTCAAGGTTCACGCTAAGGATCACCACTCACGCAGGGGTTTGCTGAAGATGGTCGGCCAAAGGCGCCGGCTGCTCGACTACCTGAAGTCCAAGGACGTCCACCGCTATCGGGCGGTCATAGACAGACTTGGAATCCGCAAATAGCGATCCGTGTCGGCATCTCGCGATCCCGCGAAATGCGGGAGGCGCTCCTCTCGATCAGTAGGCTGTTCATTCCATCCTAATCGATGTCAGATCCGGGCATCGGGAAACGAAACTTCTTCTGCTGCCCCTCTTGAGCCGACACCGGGGGGCGTGCCGCCGGTGGTCAAACGGCGGATTACGAAGGCGGGACGCGCAGACTCAATCTGGTAAGTGAAAGGATGGCGCGTTGGCCGGTGGTTGATCGCTGGTGCCGGAGCGCGATGCATGGCACGCGGTTCTGATCGCGCGTGTGTTTCTCAATACTAATAGTTGTACGGCTGGATTTGGGTGTCTCCTGTAATCCGGGCGGGTTGCGAATTATGAGTTATGAGTCAAGGGTTACCTGCGGCGCGCTGTCCGCCGGGGAATCCTTTACTCACGACTCATAATCACGCCCCCTGCCGTGCAGGATCCCACACCATATTCCTCCAGCCTTCAAACCGTTCCAGGAGGAACAAATGACTTACAAAGTATCCAGTGAAATAGGTGGGCTTCAATTCTCGATCGAGATGGGGCGGGTCGCGCGGCAAGCCGACGGCGCGGCCTATGTTTCCTATGGTGACACAGTCGTCCTCGTAACCGCCTGCGCAGACGACGAGGAGCGGGAGGGAGCCGATTTCCTGCCGCTGACCGTCGACTACAGGGAGAACACGTACGCCGCCGGGAAGATTCCCGGCGGGTTTTTCAA
>Ga0153915_10006499_pt1 | contig 10969 bp, 11 predicted proteins | sample Opewatmetagenome_2_FD_107003 | JGI IMG/M metagenome (GOLD analysis project Ga0153915, IMG submission 107003) | Freshwater wetland microbial communities from Ohio, USA - Open water 3 Core 3 Depth 3 metaG | ecosystem: Environmental > Aquatic > Freshwater > Wetlands | place: USA: Ohio, Lake Erie...
AGGAGCGAAAACCGAAAAAGGCAAGCAAATCATTGATGTTTTAAAACTCAAAATTCCAGTATTCAAGGGATTGTTCCAGAAAATATATTTGGCGCGGTTTTCTGAAAATTTCAAAACGCTGCTTGTGGGTGGGATCCCAATCCTCAAGGCACTGGAGATCACCTCAACGGTCATCGGCAACAGTGTTTACGAAAAAATAATCCAGGAAGCAAAAGACAGGGTTAAGGTGGGAAAAACCATTGCTTCGGCTTTTTCCACTTATCCCAAGCAATTTACACCCATGCTTACACAAATGGTGGCTGTTGGCGAAAAAACCGCTGCGCTCGAGCCGATATTGGATAAGGTGGCGATGTTTTACCAGCAAGAAGTAGACAGGACAGTTTCAAACATGACCCAGCTTATTGAGCCGCTGATGATTCTGGTTCTGGGTGGTGCGGTCGGGTTCTTGGTTGCATCAATCTTGATGCCCATATATAACATTGGCTCAAGTTTGTGATATAATATAAATGTGAATAAAAAAACAAGACCAAAGGTCGAGTTAGAATTTAAAAATTGACGACTAATAATTAATTTCACGGAACAGATTTGCAAAGACTATGTTGCAATCGGTTCCAAAACTGCTTTATGAGACGCGACAAAAAAGGTTTTACTTTGATTGAGCTTTTAGTAGTTATCGCAATTATCGGTATTTTGGCAACCATTGTTTTAGTGTCCCTAAACACCGCTCGACAAAAAGCTAGAGATACGCGCAGACTTGGAGACATACGTCAAGTCGCATTAGCTCTGGAGATGTATTACGATGACCATACCACCACCGGTTATCCTGGAGATGCTGAAAACGCAACTTGCGATGACTGGGCGGCCATGGTTACAGCACTTGAGGGTTCTCCTGGATATATGACCAAAGTTCCGACTGACCCAGGTGGAGGTAGCGTTGCCTACGCATATAATACCGACTTAGCTGATTATGTTTTAAGGGCACAATTAGAAACCGCGACCAATACCGCTTTGGCCACAGATGTTGATGGGACAGTTCTCGGATGCGTTTGTACAGATAATGCCGGAGTTTCTCCTGACGCAAATAGATATTACTGCGTACAACCATAATCATAATTTAGCTTAATAGTCAGATTCTGCCCTCTGGATAAAATCGGAGGACAGAATAGAGTGTTCGGCTAATTTTAAAAAAATAATCTTAAAAACATGGGCAAACAAAAAACGAAAGGCTTCACCTTGATTGAGCTTTTAGTGGTGATTGCGATTATCGGGCTCTTGGCGACCATTGTTTTGGTGTCGTTAAATACTGCCAGAGCAAAGGCTCGCGACAGCCGCAGATTGAGCGATTTTCATCAAGTCGCCCTGGCATTAGAATTATATTACGACAACAATAACAATGCCTATCCTGCTATCGCGTCTGGAAATTGTACTCCGGCAAATTGGAAAACAACAATGACTACTGCTTTGCAGGGTGGAGGATATATGACTTTAGTTCCGATTGATCCTTCGGATGGCGCAACTTATTTTTATGCCTATTCAAGCAATGCAACCGGAACCGATTATGTTTTAAGGGCTCGTTTAGAGGTTTCAAGCAATCCCGCTTTAAACACGGATGTCGACGGCGATGTTATGGGATGTACAGCAGCGTCTGGTTTCTCGTGCGGAGACGCTACCCCGATTTATTGTGTGATGCCATAATTTCTAAGCTCAATATTCGGATTTTGCCTAAAATTTTTCGGTTTTTTTTGAATTTCGAATTTAGGTGAATCTTGAATTATTGAGCTTTTTTTTGGATGTTTATTCTCTATGTTTTATTTTTCATTCTCGGAACGATAGTGGGCAGTTTTCTTAACGTCGTAATTTTGCGTCTGAAAAAGAACAAATCGATTGTAAAGATCCCATCTCATTGCCCACACTGCAGGAGAAAACTAAGATGGTTCGAACTCATTCCCATAGTGAGTTTTTTTATACAAAATGGAAGGTGTCGGCGCTGTCATAAAAAAATTTCCTGGCAGTATCCCGTTGTTGAATTTCTTACCGGTGCGATTTTCGTGTTGATTGCGTTGTATTTCGGTGATTTTTCTTTTTACGGCATGGTTAATGTTGTTTATCTGGCAATTGTTTCCTGTTTTTTGATTGTGATTTTCTTTTACGATTTCAAATATTCTTTGGTTTCCGACAAGATAATTTATCCGGCCATAGCCGTTGCCTTTCTCTACGACGTTTATCTGACTCTAATTACCAATCAGTTTTCGGTTTTCTTTTCCTCTCTTCTGGGAGCAGTAATTATGGGCGGATTTTTTCTTTTTTGGGTTTTGGTCTCGCGAGGCAAATGGATGGGAATCGGAGACATAAAAATCGGGGTTTTTCTGGGCCTGATTTTCGGGATTTACCAGCTTTTTACGGCCTTATTTCTGACTTTCTTTATGGGCGCGATAGTTTCCATAATTTTGCTGGCGATGAAAAAGAAAAAACTTAAATCGCAGATTCCGCTTGGTCCGTTTCTGACCGCAGCTGCATTTATTACTTTGTTCTGGGGAAATTATTTATTGGATTGGTATTTGAATATTTTCAGCTGACATGGGCAATAAAAAGAAAAACAAAAGTTTTACATTAATTGAGGCGCTGGTGGTTATTTTTGTTATCGGTCTTACTTCTTCGATAATGATTGTCAATTGGCGTAAAAAAGAAAATCAGTACCAACTGCAAAGGGCAGCACAGGAAATTGCGCAAACCATCAGAAAAGCACAAGACTATGCCTTAAACGGCAAACAAAGAGACTGGCCCGGCGTAGGAATGATAGTTCCGGATTCTTATGGGGCTCATTTTAACGAAGACGAGCGGAATTACTTTGTTTACGGCGACCGCATAGGAAATATAGGTTATCAACCCCCCGAAGATCTTCAGGAAACAAACATCATAATCGAAACGGGCATAGAAATTGAGTCTGTTGGCACGGCACAGGGTTATTTTGATGTAATTTTTAGCGTTCCTGACGGATTTGTCACGTTTAATCCCTCTAATGCGTCCGGCATAATCACTGTTAAAAAAACCGGAACAACTTGTCCGTCGAAAAACTGTAGAAATATTGTCGTAAAGGAGACCGGAGAAGTGAGTATCCAATAAAATGAAAAAAATTACGAAAAAAACCGGAAAACAAAAAAACGCCTTTACATTGCTGGAGATAATCGTGGTTATGGGCGTGATTATTTCGGTTTTGACCTCGACACTGGTGCTCACTTCTTTGAGCGTTTCCAGCACCAAGACGTCGCGCTCAAAAATTATCGCCATCAGTTTGTCACAAGAAGGCTTGGAAATTGTAAGAAATATAAGGGACAACAATTGGCTTAATTACCGCCGCACGGCCTTAGACTGGACAACCGGATTGGATGCCGGTGATTATCGGGTTCAGTACAATGTTTCGAACTTGCTTCCTTTTTCCGCCGCGCCGCTACAGCTAAGCAATGGTTTTTATCAATATGGCAGCGGGACATTCACGCAATTCTACAGGAAAGTAACCATCGAACATATCGGGGATAATCAAATCAGGGTCATTTCCGAGGTAACCTGGAGCGAGATGGGAAGAAATTACGTGATTAGCGCGGAAACCAGGCTTTATAATTGGCTGGAAGAAACTTAAGCCATGCATAAAATTTTCATAAAAAACCAAAAAGGAGTTACGCTGATGGAGTTGATTGTTTCTCTGGCCTTGTTTTCGATTGTAGTAATCGTGGTTCTGAGTTTGTTTTCTATGGGTATCTCTAGTCAGCGTAAAGTCTTGGCCCTGCAGAAAGTTCAGGAAAACGCCAGATTTATTCTGGAGTTTATGGCAAAAGAAATCAGGATGGGAGTTGTCAGCACTGCCACTTCTTCGTCTCTTACCATCATCCGTCCAGGAGGAGAGGTAATCGATTATGCATTTACGGGACAAAACATACAAAGAACATCAGACACGAGCAGCGGCCCTATAAACTCCGCCGACGTGATAGTAATTGGAAGCTTTTATGTTAACGGGCTCGGCAATACTGACGGGCTCGAACCGAAAGTTACCATCGCTGTTAGCGTCCAGGGGCAAGGAACAAAGGCCGAAGAACAGGCAAGAATCGATTTACAAACCACGCTTTCACAAAGAACTCTGGATTTGCCCTAAGCCACATTTATGAAAATAAGAAATACAAAAGGCGCGTCATTGCTTTTAACTATTTTAGTGATGTCAGCGATTTTAGCTATTGCCATGGGTATTTCTAAATTAAGCCTGGGAGAGATAAAGATATCGCGTGAACTTCCGCAGTCGTTCGTTGCCTATTATGCCGCGGAAGCGGGAATCGAAGAAGGTTTGTACGCGGATTTGGTTACGGCCGATCCTCAGGGCACGGCAGTGGATTTTTCCGGAAATTTGAGCGAAGGCATAACCTACGAAGTTACTTTTAACGGCACAAGTCCCAGCAGAATTATCAGCGCAAAGGGTCTCTATAAGGAAACCAGCAGAGCAATAGAATTAACTTATTAAAACAAAACATATGAAATCGTTTCGCGTTTATAACCCGGATTTAAAAGTAAAAATGCCGGATTTCAAAAAATTCAATACAAAAATAAAAGACCTGCTTAAAAAGCAGGCCGTAATCACTATAATTCTGGCGATTATTTTTGGTTTTGGCGCGGGAATGTTTTCTTCCGCATATTTCTTTTCTCTGGCGAATAAAAATCAGAACGGTAATGCGAACGCAATTACATCAGAGACTTCAGGAACGGAAAAAACCATTCCCGAAGTGGTAAAAGATGCTTCCCCGGCAGTGGTAAGCATCGTTATCAGCAAGCTTGTTCCAATACTGGAGACAAGTTATTATAATCCTTTTGGGGAAAACAGCCCGTTCGACATCCGCATCCCGATTATTCAGCAAAAAGGTACAAAAATGCAGGAAGTTGGCGGGGGAAGCGGATTCATCGTTTCTCCGGACGGTTTAATTGTCACTAACAAGCATGTTGTTTCCGACACCGCAGCCGAATATACGGTTTTCACCAATGACGGGCAAAAATACACGGCCGAGGTTTTGGCGCGCGACCCGATTCAGGATGTTGCGGTGATAAAAATTTCCGCAACCAATCTTCCGACGCTGAAGCTCGGTAATTCCGATAAGGTTGAAATCGGCCAGACCGTAGTTGCCATTGGCAATGCTTTGGGAGAATTCAGAAACACGGTCAGTGCGGGAATAGTTTCCGGACTTTTACGTACGATTACCGCATCGGGCGGCGGAGTAAGCGAACAGCTTGACCAGTTGATTCAGACCGATGCGGCAATCAATCCAGGAAATTCCGGCGGCCCCCTACTCAATACCCATGGAGAAGTTGTGGGTATAAATACCGCTACCGTGGAAAACGCGCAAAGCATCGGCTTTGCCATTCCCGTTAACGGAATAGCGAAAGCAATCAACGATGTCGCCACAAAAGGAAAAATAGTTTATCCATTGCTCGGTGTGCGTTACGTTCTCATTAATAAAGCCTTAGCTGATACCGAAAGTTTGCCGGTCGATTACGGCGCGTTGATTTCCAAGGGCGACACCGCAGAAGAGCCGGCAATCACTCCGGGAAGTGCCGCGGAAAAGGCCGGGCTTAAAGAAGGCGATATAATTTTGGAAATGGACGGAATAAAAATCAACGAACAGAATCCTTTGTCAAAACTGATTGCCAAATACAATCCCGGAGACACCGTTACTCTGAAAATTTTACGCGACAAACAGGAAACCACGGTTACCGCGATACTAGGAGAGATGAAATAGTAAAGTTTGTGACAAATTAATAAATTTTCTTCAGACCACGAAGTTGCCGGGAACTGATTTGTTATTATTTATGCCAGGCGCTTCTGTTACTCGCCAAATCAATACGATTTGGCGATTTTAGTTCGGTTGTAAGCAGATTTGGCTGCGTAACGGTCTTTAAAAATTCATTAATTTGTCCTTTTTGTCGGAAAAATTATTACCCCTTGCTTCATTTTTAAAAATCGATTAAAATTAAATATTGGCACAGTAATTTTATGAAAAACAAATTTACGCAAATCAAAAAAAGGGACGGACGAATCGTCGATTTCAATCAGGATAAAATTACCGAAGCCATTTTTAAAGCACTGACCGCTACTCACAAGGGAAGCCATAGGGTCGCCAAGCGACTTTCCGACAAAGTAGTGGTTTTTTTGAACAAAAGATTCAGGAAAAATTACGTTCCCAGCGTAGAAGAGATTCAGGATATAGTCGAAGAGGTTTTGATTCTTGACGATTTTTCCGAAACCGCGAGAGCTTATATCCTTTACCGCGAACAGCGCAGAAAAATTCGCGAGATCGAGAAAGCCGCGCAAGAAGGTACGGACATGGTAAGCAGTTATATCGACGAACTGGATTGGCAGGTGCACGAAAACAGCAATATGAATTATTCTTTGCAGGGTTTGCACGATTATACTTCCAGCGCGATTACCAAAATTTACTGGCTTAATAAAGTTTATCCCCAGGAAATCAGAGAAGCGTCGCAATCGGGAGATTTTCACATTCATGATTTGGGATACCTCGCGCCTTATTGCTGTGGCTGGGATTTGACCGACCTATTGATTAAGGGTTTTCGTGGGGTGCCGGGAAAAGTGGAAACCAAACCCGCAAAGCATTTCCGTACCGCGCTTAATCACGTCATAAATTTTTTCTACACGCTTCAGGGAGAAACCGCTGGCGCGGAAGCATTTTCAAATTTCGATACTTTGCTCGCACCTTTTATTCGCTACGATAATTTGAATTACGAACAAACCAAACAATGTTTGCAGGAGTTTTTGTTCGGCTGCAATGTGCCGACGCGTGTGGGATTCCAGACTCCATTTACCAATATCACCATGGATTTGGTTGTTCCGGAAAGTTTAAAGAACAATTCAGTGATTATCGGCGGCAAGCCGCAGAAAGAGACCTATAAAGATTTCCAACCGGAAATGGACATGATTAACAAGGCATTTGCCGAGCTGATGTCCGAAGGCGATGCTTCGGGAAGGGTATTTACTTTTCCTATTCCCACCTATAACATCACCAAAGATTTCGCCTGGGACAATCCGGTTCTCGAGCCGGTTTGGGAAATGACCGCCAAATACGGCATTCCCTATTTCGCTAATTTTATTAACAGCGATATGAAGCCCGACGACGCGCGCTCGATGTGCTGCCGTCTGCGCTTGGACAACCGCGAACTCTACAAAAGAGGAGGAGGACTGTTCGGCGCTTCACCTCTTACCGGTTCTATCGGCGTGGTTACCTTGAATATGCCGCGCGTCGGCTATTTATCCAAAACAAAAGAAGAGTTTTTCAAAAGATTGAGTCATTTAATGGACCTGGCCAGGGAATCGCTCGAAATCAAGAGAAAAACAATCGAGAATTTTACGGAAAAAGGACTTTATCCCTACGCCAAGTTTTATCTTGAAGGAATCAAGAAAATGCGCGGCAACTTTTGGAGTAATCATTTTTCTACTATCGGACTCATCGGTATGAATGAAGCGCTGCTCAATTTCATGAAAAAAGATATTACCAGCACCGAAGGAAGAAAGTTCGCCATTGAGATTCTTGATTTTATGCGCGAAAGATTGTTAAAATATCAGGAAGCCACCGGCAGTTTATATAATCTCGAAGCCACTCCGGGAGAGGGCACTTCTTACAGGCTGGCAAGAATGGACAAAAGGCAGTTTCCCGACATTATTACTGCAGGAAACGGCGATACATACTACACTAATTCCACGCAGCTGCCCGTGGATTACACCGACGATTTATTCGAGGCGATAAAATTACAGGACGATTTACAGACCAAATACACTGGCGGAACCGTGCTGCACGGTTTTATCGGAGAGAAATTATCCGATATCGAAACGGTAAAAAAACTGATAAAAAAAGTATTTTCGAAATTTCATCTGCCGTATTTCACGATTACCCCAACGTTCAGCATTTGCCCGAATCACGGTTATCTTGCCGGAGAGCATTTTACTTGCCCGAAATGCATTATCGAGCAGCCCTGCGAAGTTTATTCGCGCATTGTCGGATATTTGCGTCCGGTACAGCAGTGGAATAAAGGCAAGCAGCAGGAATTCAAAGATAGATTGGAATTTAAAGTTAAACAGTAAAATCAAATATGAAAATCGGTGGTTTGCAAAAACTTACCCTTGTCGATTATCCGGGAAAAGTTGCGGCCACTGTTTTTTTAATCGGCTGCAATTTTAGGTGCGGTTTTTGCCATAATCCGGAATTGATAACCTGGGACAAAAGTCAAAAAGAAATTGCCGAAAAAGAATTTTTCGAATTTTTGGATTCTAAGGAAGGTTTAATCGAGGGGATTTGTATCAGTGGAGGAGAGCCGACAATTTATTCCGATTTAATTGATTTTATTAAAAAAATAAAAGCAAAAGGATTTTCGGTGAAGGTGGACACCAATGGTTCGAATCCCGAAATTTTGAAAAAAATGATTGAGGAAAAACTGATTGATTTTATTGCCATGGACATTAAGACAAGTTTGGAAAAATACGAAAAAGCAACAAATACAAAAATCGACTTGGAAAAAATCAAAAAGAGCGCAGAACTGATAAAAAATTCCGGAATCGATTACGAATTTCGCACTACGGTTGTTCCCGTTCTTGTCGAAAAAGAAGATATCGAAAAAATAGGCGAGTGGCTCGGAGGCGCGAAAAAAATCGCTTTGCAGCAATTCCGCAACCAGAAAGTTCTCGACAAGATTTTCGAAAAGCTCCAGCCGTATTCCGACGAAATGCTGAAAGAATTCGTAAAGATTTTGGAAAAACATATCAAGGGGGTTGAACTCCGTTTATGAAAATATCAAATATCCTTCTGATAATTTGCTTGATGTTTATCGGAGGGGTATTTTTTCTGTCACCGCAACTTATTGAAAAACAAAAAAGTCCTCTTGCGGAAATCAACGATGCGCAAGAGGATCTTGTTTTAACGGGGACAATTATCAAAGAACCAGAAATAAAAAACAATAGTACGAAACTGGTTGTGAAAACCGACAAAGGAAAAATTCTTGTGACTGCGGGCAATTATCCGCAATATTTTTACGGCGATGTTCTGAAAATCACGGGAAAGCCGGAAACGCCGACAGTATTCGAGGACTTTAATTACAAAAATTATCTAGCCAAAGACGGAATTTACTCGGTAATTTATTGGTCTAAAATCGAAATTTTAGAGCGGAACAAAGGTAATCCAATATTTTACGCAATTCTCAAATTCAAAAACAGAACCACGGACGCAATCGAAAAAATCATGCCCTTTCCCGAAGCTTCGCTTTTGGAAGGAATTATTTTGGGCAATAAACAGATATTTTCCGAAGACCTGAAAAACTCTTTGAGCACCACCGGAACCAGTCATATTGTGGCAATTTCTGGAATGAATATCGTCATAATTTCTGAAATTTTGATGTTTGTGCTGATTGCTTTGGGTTTATGGCGTAAGCAGGCGTTTTGGTTCGTTCTGGCTTTGATTTTTCTCTTCATTATAATGGTTGGCGCGCCCGCGTCCGCAGTGCGCGCGGGGATTATGGGCGCGATTCTTTTGTATGCGCAGAAAATTGGCAGACTGAGCAATGCCGGCAGGATTATGGTTTTTGCTGCAACAATCATGCTTGTTTTCAATCCCTTGCTTCTGCGCTACGACGTGGGATTTCAGTTGTCGTTTTTGGCGGTTTTGGGCATGATTTACATTAAGCCGATTCTGGATGATTTGATTTTAAAGAAAATAAAAAAACAAGAGCTCAGCGGTCTTGTTCAGATTGTTACTACGACGATTGCAGCGCAATTTGCCGTTTTACCAGTTCTGATTTACAATTTCGGCAGGATTTCTTTCATTTCGCCCTTGACCAACGTTCTGATTGTGCCGTTTATCACTTTTTTGACGATTATTGGTCTGATTTTTATCGCCGGAACGATGATTTTTGCATTCTTGGGGAAAATTCTGGTTTGGCCAGCGTATTTGGGAACCGCTTACGTTTTTAAAATCATCGACTGGTTTTCCAGAATTCCCTGGGCAGCCAGAGAAATTTCAAATATTCATTGGCTATTTTTAATCGGTTATTACGTTATTTTGTCGGGATTGATTGTTTTCTGGCAAAATAAAAAAAATCAAATATGTTAGATAGAAAACATCAAGTTAAAATTTTAATTGGGCTGTTTATAATTGCGGTCGTGGTTTGGATTTTTGTTTTTACCCAAGAAAATAGCGGACTTTTGAAAGTTGAGTTTTTTGACGTTGGCCAGGGAGATGCGGAATTCATCGAAACACCTGCAAAACAGCAGGTTTTGATTGACGGCGGACCAGATATGTCAATTCTCGAAAAACTCGGCGAGGCAATGCCTTTTTACGATAGGTATATTGATTTGATTATCCTTACTCATCCCGAGCAAGACCATATGAACGGATTAATCGAGGTTGTTAAACGTTATAATGTCGGCGCAATTATTAGCACTGGCGTTGTTCGCGACACTGAACAGTATAAGGAATGGATAAATGTCATAAAAGTAAAACAAATTCCGCTCTATATTGCCGAATTGGGCGGACAAATCGATTTTGGCAGCAATATCAAGATGGAAATTCTTTACCCTTTCAAAAATATGGCCGGAGAACAGCTTTCCGACAGCAACAGCACCTCGATTGTATCGAGACTGATTTATAATGATTTCGAAACCTTATTTACTGGCGATATCGAAAAAGCCGCGGAAAGCGAACTAACAAGTTCGGGAATAAATTTACAGTCCGATATTCTCAAAATTGCCCATCACGGCAGCAAGACATCAAGCAATGAAAAATTTTTACGGGCAGTCGATGCTTTACTTGCAGTAATTGAAGTCGGTAAAGACAATCAGTACGGTCATCCGCATCAGGAAGTTCTGGATAGATTGAGAAATCTGGAGATTCTGCAAACTGGAAAAGATGGGAATATAAAAATTTTGAGCGATGGC